>JAESGR010000315.1_pt1 | contig 51351 bp, 49 predicted proteins | sample 9269771 | NCBI WGS metagenome assembly JAESGR01 (sample SAMN15739572, study PRJNA653492) | algae metagenome | isolation source: Chroococcus sp. CMT-3BRIN-NPC107 and co-occurring heterotrophs from well... | place: USA: Clark Mountains Wilderness, California | collected 2010-04-18 | reverse complement strand
TAGTCAGAGACGCGCGAATTATTGCCGGAAACATCAGAGACGTTTATCTACCTTGCCATGATAAGGATCATGGTGAAGCGATTAGCATAAAATCTGACCCCGCAAAACTTTTCAAACACCCTCTTACTAACTCAAGTAGCAATGCAACTAAATAACGAGTTTGAAATACCGAATAAATAGTAAGGAAATAAGCAATATTGATTGTTAAGCCCAGCCTGAGAGGGTTGGGCTTAGTAGTTAATTATACAATCGCAACTAATCAAGGGCTATTCTACAAGTTAATTATAGGTGATTGGGCATTGACTAACTATTCCTTTGATGGTGCTAATAATTCCTCAGCTACCGATGAGGAAGCGATCGCGCTATTGCGGAATTTGCTTTTAAATCCCCCACCGGAGGAAGTAGTAGTAGAAAAAGAGATTGTTTAATTGCGATCGCAATTAAACAATGAATCAGCATCTCACGAGACACCAGCAAGCACAGAAGACGAAATAGCTCAACTGCGTGAATTAATCCTTAACAGCGATGCCAGTAATGGCGAATTGCCACTACAAAATAATCACAGCAACGATCCCAATGAAGACGCTTTAGCTCAATTGCGTCAATTGTTATTAAATCCAGAGCAAGTTCAATTAGAGAAATTGCAAGAGCGTTTAGACAATCCCCAGATATACGCAGAAGATTTAAGCAATGTACTTCCTGCAGCAATTATCTTGCTATCGTTGCAAAGACAGGAAAAACTAACCAAAGCTTTACTGCCAACCGTTGAAGAAGCGCTACAACTATCTGTTAAAAAAGACATAAATATTATTGCTAACGCTATTTTCCCAGTTATTGGGCCCGCCATCCGCAAAGCGATTCACGTAGCAATTGGAACCTTAATTCAATCATTAAATCAAACCTTAGAACATAGCTTATCTTTACAAAGTTTTAAATGGCGTTTAGAAGCAAGACAAACAGGTAAATCTTTTGCAGAAGTTGTTATACTTCGTACCCTCCTTTATCGCGTCGAGCAAGTCTTTCTTATTCATAAAGAGACTAGCCTAGTATTGCAACATATTGTGGTAGAACTGCTAGCGGCTCAAGATGCTGACTTAGTTTCTGCTATGCTTAGAGCTATTCAAGATTTTGTTCAAGATTCCTTCAATATTCAGCAGGGCGATGGTTTAGAAACTTTACGGTTTGGAGAACTAACTATTTGGATTGAGGAAGGTTCCAAAGCAATTTTAGCTGGGGTAATTAGAGGCAACGCGCCTAAAGAATTGCGGCTAGTTTTTCAAAATGTAATTGAAAAAAATCATAGCGATTTTCACCACCAACTTGTTGTTTTTGACGGTAACAACGAACCGTTTGAAGCTAGTAGAGAGTATTTAGAAGAATGTTTGCAAGCTCAATATGCAATTAAAAAACAAAAAAGCTCTCCTTTATTACCAATATTGGCTGGTTCTATAATCGTAGGTTTAGCGGCTTGGGCGTTCATTTCTTATCAAGAAAATCGGCGTTGGGAAGCTTACGTAGAACAATTAGATCGGCAGCCTGGTATGGTAGTTACGGATTTTGAGAAACGTCATGGCAAGTACCAAATTTCGGGATTGCGAGATCCGCTAGCCGCCGATCCGCTCTTAATTTTGCAAAAAGCAAAAATTAATCCTCAAGCTGTGGTCAGCCACTGGGAACCTTATTTGTCTTTTGAACCTAGTATATTTACAGTAAGAGTTAGTCAAATTCTTAAGCCGCCGCCAACAGTCTCTTTAAAAATAGATAAAAATGGGGTATTATCTGCTCAAGGTTCTGGCGAACAAAAATGGATTGTCGATACACAAACGTTAGTGAAAGCTATTCCAGGAATTACTAAATACAACGACCAAAACCTGATTCAAATAGATTACAAACAACTACAAATAAGCAAACAAAATATAGAACAACAAATAATAATTTTTCAATTATGAAATACGACACTGCTACCTGGTCAAAAACAAAAAATAAAAGGTCTAGTTCAAGAAATCAATAAGCTATCTAGCGCTGCGCCTTTACATAATAAAGATGCACAAATTCAAGTTATCGGACACACAAGTTATAGTGGTGCAGAAGATAAAAATTTACTATTAAGCCAAAACCGGGCTTATACAATTTTATCTAAATTGAAATCTCAAGGATTAATTAATACAGAGCTTACTGCTATAGGTGTAGGTACAAAACAATCTTTACCACCTAAAGCGAATATCAACCAAGGAGAAATTAATCGCAGCGTGACGTTTAAGGTTTTTTTAACAGACAAACTTAATTTTAAAACTAATCAATGATTCAGAAAAAGATTTGTATGGTGGGCGCTTTTGCTACTGGAAAAACTAGCCTAGTAGCACGTTTTGTTAAAAGTATATATTCTGATATTTACCACTCTACAGTAGGCGTAAAGATTGATAAAAGAACCATTAAACTGGGGGAACAAGAATTAAATATGATTTTGTGGGATATTCATGGTGAAGACGAGTTTCAGAAAGTCCAGATGTCTTATTTGCGCGGTGCTTCTGGCTATTTTTTAGTAGTAGATGGTACGCGCAAACATACTTTAGAAAGAGCTTTATGCTTGCAAAAAAGAGTAGAAATCGCCATTGGTAAAGTTCCTTTCATTATGGTGTTAAACAAGTACGATCTTACAGAAGATTGGGAAATTGAAGAAACTATGTTGGAGGAACTTGTAGAAAAAAGATGGCTAATAATTAAAAGTAGTGCAAAAACTGGATTAGGTGTAGAGCAGGCATTTTTAAACTTAGCAGAAAAAATGTTGGAGAAACAATGAGCGATCGCATTCCGGCTGTAGCTCTTAACTATCTAAGTAACTTAATTGTAAACCGTCAATCTCTGGCTTATTTATTAGTAGCAAAAGATGGTTGTCTGTTAAGTTGGGGAGGCAATTTATCTAATTACGAAATTAGCAACTTACAAAAGGGAGAATTAGCATCCAAGCAAGTTCCTTTATTAGAAGGGCTATTACCATTGAATGGCGTACCAGTAGTTTTACCTTGTACCAATGTAGAGCAGGGAATTTGTGCAGATGTACATATATTTTCAGGAAATGAAGGAGATTGGATACTGCTACTAGACGCTAGTAAGGAACGCGATCGCCACCAATTAATGCAGCAAAAAGGTAACGATCTTAGTTTACTTAGAAACGAACAATCAAAAATAATTAATCAATATTTTGGTAAAGAAATAAAAGACAATTTAGCTCAAGGGTTAATTGATTTAAACGAGCAAGGTAAGCGTCGAGATATTACGATTTTGAGTACCAAAATTTGCGAGTTTACAGCTTATAGCGAACATAATTCGCCAAAAAAAACATTTAAAACATTAAATCTTTATCTATCTCCCATAATTCAATCAATTCTTGATGAAGCAGGAATGATTGATAAAATAGTAGGCGATACTGTAATTAGTTTGTTTGGTATTTTACCTTCTATAGGCTGTCCACCTATGCAAGCGATCGCTGCGGCTTTTCAAATGCTTGAATCTGTCCAAGAAATAAATCAAAGACAGCAATCAAACCCAAACCTCGATATTGCAATTAGTATTACTTCTGGGTTGGTAGTTTTGGGTTTAATTGGTAGTAAAGCAAGTAAAACTTGTGTCACAGTTGGTCATCCTATTGATTTACTACTGGTACTGAAAAGCCAAGTTAATTCTAAAGAAATTTTAATTGATGAACATACTTACAACAAAATTAACGATATGCAGAAGCATTTTTTAGAATCGGTAAGTGTATCGACAACTTCTGGGATAGTAAAGACATATTCTTGTAGGACAAAATAATGATTCAGTCTATTGAAGCTGACCTTTTTGCCGCTCTAGATATAGTCATTATGGAATTATTAGATGACGGCTATTTTAAAATGATTGGAGCTATCCCAGATTGGTTTATTCAGTTTTACCCAGAGGCTACCGAGCAGCAAAAACTAGCACCAGGAAGTAAGTTTCCTTTTTTAGAAAATTTTATTATTGATGCTGGAGAGTTTTGGAGAAGTGAAAGCAATCAAAAACTAACCTCTCCTCTGTGGGCTGAAGTAGATAACTCTGGAAAAGAATATCATTTTGAAGCTACGGCTCTGCGTTTAACTAATACCAAAGTTTTACTAATTTCTTTAGTTGAAGAAGCTTATCAAGAAAAACAGTTTCTGATTCAAAAATGCCGAGAGAGCAATCTAAGTTATCAAAAATTAACTAAAGAAGTCCAAAAAAAAGAAATCTTAATTCATTGCATCATTCACGATTTGGCTGGACAATTGACAGCAATTAAATGTTGCTTCGATCTGCTTAGTTTTCAAGCTTTAACACCTAAAGGAATAGAATACTTACAAACAGGCAAAAAACAAACTGTTAAGCAAGAAACTTTAATTAAAGATGTATTGAATGCTTTTTCTGCCGAAGTAGAGTCTTTAGAAGCTTTTACCGTCGATTTTGAACAATCACCAGATGCTCTTGCCTGTGCTAAAGATGTAATTGAAGCACTAGAGCCAAATTTTATTGCCAATCAGATGAATTTGAAACTAGGAGCAAATATCGATCGCGATCGCAATTGGAAAGTTGTAGGGGAAAGATCGCGCCTAGAGCGAGTATTGACTAATTTAGTAGATAATGCTTTTCGTCATAGCCCACCCTACTCAACGGTAATTATCGATCTGCAACAACAGGAAAAAGATATTTTAATTTCTGTACTAGATGAAGGTGCAGGCGTATCGCCAGAAATGGTAAGTAATTTATTTACAAAGTTTTCTCAAGGCAGAAACAAAGTTGGAAAAGTTGGGCTGGGGCTTTATTTTTGTCGAATTACTGTTGAACGTTGGGGTGGTAAGATTGGTTACTCGCGTCGCCCTAAAGGTGGCTCTCAATTTTGGGCGCGTTTAAACAAACCATCTTAAAGTGAAAGTTTTTTTATCTAAAAAAACTTCAAAACCGCTTTACGGGCTATTGCATTGAGCCAAAAAATTAAGGGGTAGGCGATCGCCTATCCCTTAGATGATGTCTTAAAAGTGTTGGATACTACTCGAACTAGCTGCCTAAATTTGGGGATAACTTGAATTTAAGTTCTCCACCCTTGGTGATTTAGGGGGCTAATAGAGAATATTTGATACTTTTGGGATCTAATTAACCAACTAAATGTAACAAGTCACGAACTACGCTGTAACCAGCCAAATCCCAAAGTAAATAAGCTAAAAATCCAATCATTGCCAAGCGTCCATTCCACAATTCTGCTTGAGGATTGAAGCCAAATAAGAAAGAGTTACGATCCTTACCATTATAAGCTGTAGCAACGGGTGGTAAGTTTGTATTTTTGGTTTCCATGTTCTTTATATTGTGAAGAATTATGTTTTATGTCTCTACTGTATCTAGCTATCTAAATACTGCTTTCTGTCTCTAGGCACAACCTTTGAGCAACTCTAAAGGCTGATTTGAATAAACTTTTTTTGTAAAGACTTCTATCAATAGTTAGAGTAAAATTTACATTTTGCAATGTAAGTTACTCAATGTAGTGGTAGGCATAGCTCAAATTATACCAACTACCCCAATCGGCTTGACTTTTGTGCTTTCTTGTACAGCTTAGATCATCTGGCTAAAGAGATATTTTTACAACCAAGGGAGGATGTAATAAACTGCCACAGGCAGCGATTGTAACCTCATAGTTGAGTATTGTAAGAGATACACTGTTTTTACCTCACACAATCTATAAATCAACGCCGAGTTAAGCTTTGACGAAGGTATATCATGTTTGAACATATTGGGATGACACTGGGACTAAACAAAACACTATTTTGGTTAGCACAAATTCCAGTACAAGAAGGGGTGGAAACTCCAGAAGATGCGGCACTTCTATTTTCAGGACCAAAATTTTTTGTAGCATTAGTTGCCGGGGTGGTTTTGGCTTTTGCCATACAGCTACTACTAACTAATGTAGGTGTAGCCTTTCTTTTGGGTCGCAGTTCAGATAATTCTGATAGCCAATCCGATGAAGAAGCAACAAGTTTTGGTGGCACTATTCGCAAAATAGGCACGGCTTTGGGTTTAGCAACCTTAATTAGTGTCAGCGTTTCGTTGGCGATCGCTTGTTTTTTGGCAGTAAAACTAAGTTTGATTGAAAGTGCGGGACTTGGCGCGATCGTTGGTTTAGTAATTTGGGCAGCTTACTTCTTGCTCTTGGTGTGGGTAGGTTCTAGTAGTGTAGGCTCGCTGATTGGTTCGCTAATCAATACCGCAACTTCTGGGATGCAGGCACTGATGGGAACCGCCGCCGCTGCCTTGGGAGCAAAAGCTGTAAATAATCAAGTAGTAGCCACTGCCGAAGCTGCCGCTTCCGCCATCCGCCGAGAATTAGGATCGGCGGTAGACCCAATGAGCGTTCGGGAAAACGTCGAAGACTATTTGCAAATGCTGCGTCCCCCCGAATTAGACTTAAGCAAAATTAGGGGCGAATTTGAAAAATTGCTCAACGACCCGCAGCTAAAAGCCGTTGCTGGAAGTAGCGATTTACGCAACATTGACCGCCAAAAGTTTGTTGATTTGGTTAGCAGTCGCACGGACTTGTCTAAAAAAGATATGAACCGGATTGTCGATCAATTAGAAAGCGTATGGAAGCAAGTAGTCGATCGCCAAGCACCCCAAACTGACCGGATGGGAGAATTGGTAGAGTATCTTAAAAGCGTTGCTCCGGGTCAAGCAAAAACTGACGAACTAAATGCCAAAATTGACCGCTTGATGGAAGAAATGCGGCAGTCAAAAGATGCCGACCAAAAAGCAACTCAAGAAACTACCCCAGGCCCCGTACAGCGTACTTTGCAAACTGGCATAAATACCCTTATGGGTTTAGTCATGGGACGCACAGACTTGTCAGACTTGGATGTAGAAAAGATTGTCGGGTCGCTAACTAGCGCTAAAGACAAAGTAACCGAGCAAGCCGATAAGGTGGCAACTAAAGCAGGTATTAAAACTCCTAGTTTGCCTTACAGTACAATTCGCGCCGATGTGGAAAATTACCTGCTCAATACTTATGCTTGGCAAATGAGCCAAGACAAGATTGCTGAGGAATTCTACGATGTATTGTACGATCCGGCGGCAGATCCGGGAGCCGTACGCCGTCAATTGGAACAGCTTTCTCGTAACGATTTTGTTCAACTATTGCAACAGCGTGGAATTTTAACTCAAGGGCAGATTGCTGCTATTAGCGATCGCTTAGAAAGCATCCGCACTGAAGTTTTGACAACGGTAAGAGGGCTTGAGGAGAAAGAAGCGGCTCAAGACTTGCAAAGAGCGGTAGAAAGTTATCTGCTAGTTACAAGCAAGTCAGAATTGACAAGTGAAGGTGTAGAACGTACCTTTAAGCCTTTGCTACAAGATTCTGAAGCAAGTCACGAAACTTTGAGTATTCGTTTAGCGGGGTTAGATCGAGAATCGATGCGCCAAGTATTGCTACAGCGCAATGATATTTCGGAAACGGAAGCCAACGAAATTGTTGGGCTTTTAGAAGCACAGAAAGATCGCGTACTATTTGAATCGCAAAACCTAGCCGACCAAGCTAAGGCTCAAGCTGAGTCATTATGGTTGAATTTAGAATCGTACTTGCGAAATACTGGAAAAGACGAACTAAATCCTAATGCGATCGCGTCCGAACTCAAAACCCTGTTGAACGATCCGCAAGCTGGCATGAGTGCGATCGCTTCGCGCGTATCTCGCTTTGACCGCAATACCTTGGTACAGTTGCTAAATCAGCGTCAAGACTTGAACGAGGAGCAAATCAACCAAACCATCAACCAAGTAGAATCGGTTTGGGGTAGCGTCCGCCACGCACCGCAAAATGTCGCTTCTTTGGCTAAAGATCGCTACGACTCGGTGACAACTACTTTATCTGATTACTTGCGAAACACCGGTAAAGATGAATTAAACCCGGAAGGAATTACTCGCGATTTCGCTAAATTATTTGAAAATCCTCAACAGGGAGCTTTGGCATTGCGCCGCCGCTTGTCTCAAGTCGATCGCGATACTTTGGTGCAATTGCTAAGTCAACGCCAAGATTTGAGCCAGGAACAAGTAAATCAAGTCATCGACCAAGTGCAAAGCTCGATTCGCAACCTTGTACGCAGCCCAAGACGTTTGGCGGCGAGAACTCAGCAAAGAGTTCAAACTTTCAGCGCCAATGTCGAAGATTACTTGCGCAATACTGGTAAAGATGAATTGAATCCTGAAGCAATTAAGCGCGATTTGCAGCTATTAATTCACGATCCGCGTGCGGGGGTAGAAAGTTTTAGCGACCGATTAGCGCATTTTGACCGCGATACTGTAGTTACTTTGCTGCAAGCGCGGGGCGATATGTCCGAAGAAGAAGCTAATCGGATTGTCGATCAAGTTCTTGCAGTGCGCGAACAATTTGTAGAACAAGTACGAGCCGTACAACGGCGGATTCAAGACACCCTTGATGGCGTATTTGGTCAAATTCGCAACTATCTTAATTCTCTCGATCGCCCCGAACTCAACTACGATGGCATCAAACGCGATGTTCGGCAGTTGTTTGACGACCCCCAAGCCGGGTTTGATTCAATTCGCGATCGCCTAGGTTCATTTAACCGCGATACTTTAGTTGCGGTCATGAGTTCTCGTGAAGACATTAGCGAGGCGGATGCTAATCGCATTATCGACCAGATTGAAGGAGCGCGGAACAGCGTCTTGCAACGTGCCGAGCGCATTCAGCAAGAAGCGCAACGACGTTTAGAAGATGTCAAGCGTCAAGCTCAAAAGCAAGCAGAAGAAACTCGTAAAGCCGCCGCAACGGCTGCCCAATGGTTAGCTGGTACAGCAATCGTTTCAGCAATTTGTGCGGCAATTGGTGGAGCTTTAGCCGTCGCTGGTTAAAGAATTTGTTAATTACGCGATCGCCTCCCAAGTTTTGGGGGGCTTTTTTTTGCTCTTATTCAGCCCAATCGTGAGTTCTTACTTTTTTAAATAAGTCGTAACAGAAAACACGCTACTAATCCAAAAAATAATCCAATGCCGATTTGAACAACTACATTAACGATCTCTATTTATTCAGGCAGATGGTTGTATCGCTCTTATTATGACTTTTCTGGCTTGGTATTTCCTAAATTCTTTGCCTTTTTCAATCGGTAAATTTCATTGGGTTGTTGTCGAATCTGCGTCTCTAATTGAGCAATCATGTCATCGGTTACTAAAATCAGGGCATCCCAACGTTGCAGATTTCCTGCATCTTTTTTTCACCTTTGGTAACTGTGTCATTCAAGAGAATTTCTGATATTGAGATTTCTGAAAGTTAAGAGTTTTACAAGGTGCGATCGCTTCCCAAGTTTTGAAGCGCTTTTTTGTGTTGATTAACCCTGATTGAGTCTAAGAATTGTTTTCTTGGGTAACGCTTAGGGGTAATTCTCTAAGCTCTATTGATGAGTCGCCGGGTAATTCCAAACAGTATCCCGCACCGTAAACCGTCTTAATGTAGCAAGGATGACGAGGATCGGGTTCTAGTTTTGTTCTCAAGTGCCGAATGTGGACGCGGATAGTTTCAATATCATCGTTAGGATCGTAACCCCAAACTTCTTTCAAAATCTCGCTAGGCGATACCGTTTGCCCATGACGTTGCAGCAAGCAATGCAGCAATTCAAATTCTAGATGAGTTAGCTTAATAGTTTTAGTAAACCAAATTGCCTCAAACCGCTCTGGTACTAACGTTAACGAACCATAATTGAGTATTTCGCTATGCTTGGCAGCATGGGGAATGCGATCAGTACGGCGCAATAAAGCTCTCACTCTAGCAAGCAATTCCTCAACTTCAAAGGGCTTAGTTAAATAATCATCCGCCCCAGCATTAAACCCTTCTACTTTGTTTTGAGTTTGATTTAAAGCCGTTAACATCAATACAGGGATTTCGGCAGTGCGATCGTCGCGGCGCAATCGCTGGCAAACGGTGAAGCCATCAACTTTAGGCATCATCAAATCGAGCATGATTAAGTCGGGCAATAATTGCATTGCTAAGGCTTGACCTTTAATCCCATCTTCTGCTTGACTAACTTCATACCCAGCCATTTCTAAATTGACTGCTACGAGTTCTGAGATCGCTGGATCGTCATCAATCACAAGTATTCGAGGCATTATTAAAAAATCTTTATAGATATTGAGGATAAATAAGCACTTTGCAGGCTGCAAAGATTGCTTTAATCATTATAAAGAGCATTCTAAATATAATCTTAAGATTTCACCAGAAAATCGACTGGGGGAATAGAAATATTTAGCAACAAACCGAAATAATAAAGTAGTTGTGTTTAGTTTGAACTTGCTTTATGTCAAATGTTGCCTATAATCCCCCCTGGTGGCTAAAAAATGGCGTGTTAATGACGGTTTACACTGCCCTAGTTGCTAGTCAAGACTGGGAAAAGACAACCGTACACCCAGAGCCACCCTACCAAGAAAAAATTTTTATAGGGGCAAAAGGCGTACCAATTTTCGGCGTTGTTGCCATTCCTAAAAACCCTCGCGGTACAATTATCGGCACCTATGGAATTACAGGCTCTTTAGATAATCAGTGGTTTTTACGACTATTGGGGCGCAAAGCTTTCGCCCAAGGCTATGCAGTGGTGCTGTTTGATTGGAGAGCGCACGGCAAAACCGCCTTATTGTCGCCAGCGCTGACTTCTGATGGTTTGTTGGAAGGAGAAGATTTTGTTCGCATTGCTTCCCAAGCTAAGGCTTTGGGATGTCCTGCCAAGTTTTGGTTTACGGGTTTTTCTTTGGGGGGACAATTGGCTTTATGGGCAGTAAAAGCAGCCCAAGAATTGACTAAAAACAAGGAAGTAAAATTAGATAACGCAGAGATTGGCGGCGCGGCGGTAATTTGTCCAAGTTTGGACTCCGCGCGCAGTCTCAACTATTTAGTTAAAGATCCTTGGGGTAAGTATTTGGAACAAGCGATCGCCAAGGAACTAAAAAAACTAGCACTGAAAATTCACCACGTTCACCCCAAAGAAATCAATTTAGCAGCTATTGAGAGAGCCAACAGCATCTGGAGTTTCGATCGAGAGTTAGTTATCGATCGCTTGGGTTTTCCTACGGTAGAGGCTTATTATGAGGCGAGTAGTGGCTTGCATATATTGCCGCACCTAGAAAAACCAACTTTAATTCTTTATGCTGTGGACGATCCGATGTTCGATCCGGCGATCGTTCCCGACTTGCAAGCTACTTGTCAAGGAAACCCAAATATTGATTTAGTGCTAACTGATTATGGCGGTCATGTGGGCTATATAAACAGTAAAGAAGGGCAATTATTAGCTCAAGATCCCGATCCTTGGTGGGCGTGGAATCGAATTTTGGACTGGTGCGATCGCTAATGGTAAAACCTGTAATCGATCGCCAAAGAGAACATCAAGCCAACGAACGAACTTTTTTAGCTTGGCTAAGAACTTCTATTGCTTTAATTGGCTTTGGAATTGCGATCGCTAGATTCGGTTTATTTTTGCGTCAAATCCAAGTTGTGGTTACTCAAAAACCTGTAGCTACCAACTCTTTTTTTACCTCAGAAAACTTGGGAGTTAGTTTAGTGATTTTTGGGATTATTGTTATTTGTTTAGCAGCTTGGCGCTACAACCAAGTTTTTTGGCAAATAGAAAGGGGAGATTATCGCCCAAATCGCTTATTAGTTTGGATTATAGCGGGAGTAGTAGCGATTTTAGGATCTTTGAGTATTCCTTTAGTTTTGTGGCGAGATTCCTCTATTGCACCACCCATAGACGATAGTAAGCTGCAATCTAAATCCCGCCGCCAAGCATTAAAATAGTTGGCATCAATAAATTTAAACTTCTTATAGATATACTTAAATGATTTTATACCTAATGTTAGATGTTGGTGAGTAGCTAACGTCTATAAACTAGAAATAAACTATAAAAATAGACAAGTTTTCATGAGTAAACTCAGCCAAATTGCCAACAAATTAAGCCTAATTTGTAGTAGCTTGCTAATTGTTGGTGTACCTCTAAACTCTATAGCTCAAACTCCTTCGCCAACACCGAGTAGAGTGCTTAATCCTAAACCAAGTATATTTAACGAACGAATTTATAACCGCGATCGCACGCCAGTTAATAATACTGAACCAAACGCGCCTTTAGTACCGCCTTTACCCGAAGAAAATAGTGAGGCGATCGCAACGGTTATACCTATTAACGGTAAAGTAAGCGTCAAATTGACAAACACTACTAATACAGCAATTACCTATGAAGCTATTAAATATACCGAAGGGCGAACTTTAGCAGCGAAAGGAGAAGTTGTACTCAAAGATTTACCAACGCCTGTAACTATTACTTTAGTCCGTCCCGATAATGGTTTTATCCAAATTGCTGCTACGTCTGTTGCTAATTCAGGATTGCTAGAAGTTTCTTTGAGTGAAGGGAAAGCTTTGAACGATCGACAAAGCGCGATTATAATTCAACAAAGCGGTAAAGTTTTTGTTAACTAAAACCAAGTAATAACTAACTTATAGTTCCGTAGTGGAGGTGTTTTTTTCCTGGGGAATTACGCTAATTTCCCCGTCTGATTCCATATAGGCTATTTTTACTTCTTGAATCAACTCTACTCCTTGCTGGCGTAACTGACTCATTAATTCATCTTCAGTAATCAATTCTTTTTCTAAATTACGCTCGATTAATTTACCATTTTTAACCAGCAATAAAGGCGGCGGATTTAGAAACTTTTGCAGGTGGGGATATTTGTAACCTAGCCAATTAATTAAGTAACTCCAAAAAATTACTGTACCTACAAGCGCCACCCCTTCTGTTATTGATGTATAGTTTGTCGCCATTGCGTTTTGAGCCGCTTCAGCAAATAGAACTACTACAAGTAAATCGGTAATTCCCAACATTCCTAATTGACGTGCGGGAATAAAACGTAATACAAAAAACAAGAGTAGGTAAACTATAGAACCGCGTACAAAAAGTTCAAAAAGTGGCATACTAGGAACAAAAAGTTCTCGCCAATTGACACTAAACCATGAATCCATATTGTTTTTTGTATATATTTTTTCTGAGACAAACATTCATCTAAAAATAAAATTATTTTATGTCTCTTACAGATTTATCAGTTATTTGGTAGCAGCTAAACCTCTAGCTTGAGAAACAGATGTTAGCTTTTGCTCTAACAATTTCTCCTGCAAACCTTGTAAAATTCTGCGTACCATTAATGGTCCTTCATAAATCCAACCCGTGTATACTTGCAATAAACTAGCACCCGCCGTTATTTTTTCCCAAGCATCGGTTGCTGTAAATATACCACCAACGCCAATAATTGCTAGTTGTCCTTTGGTTTGAGAATAAATAAACCGGATGACTTCGGTAGAGCGATTTTTGACAGGTAAGCCACTAATACCACCAGATTCTTCATTTATAGATTTACCTGTAGTAGCAATAACTTGAGTTTGCAAATTATCGCGGCGAATAGTCGTATTTGTAGCAATAATTCCGGCAATTTGCTGAATTTTAGCAACTTGTAAGATGTCTGCGATCGCCTCCCATTCTAAATCAGGAGCAATTTTAACTAAAATTGGTTTACGTCCTTGGTTTTCTTGTTGCAAAACGTCTATTATGGCGTTCAAACTCCCCGCATCTTGCAAGCTGCGTAATCCTGGAGTGTTGGGGGAAGATACATTAACTACAAAATAATCTCCCCACTGTTGCAAAGCGCGAAAACTCCCCAAATAATCGGCGGGTGCGTCTTCTAAAGGTGTAACTTTAGATTTACCTAAATTAATCCCAATGGGAATAGAACTATTAGCCGTTTTAAATCTCTCTGCTAATTGTGCCGCCATTGCTGCGCTACCGCAATTATTAAACCCCATGCGATTAAGCGCGGCTTTATCGACAGGTAAACGAAATAAACGCGGCGGGGGGTTTCCAGGCTGCGCTTGGAAGGTGACAGTACCTATTTCTGCAAAGCCAAACCCAAAATTAGACCACATTCCCGCCGCCAGTCCATCTTTATCAAATCCCGCCGCTAACCCTACAGGATTAGGAAATTCTAAACCCCATAGCTTTTGTTGCAAGGAATCGTGGCTAAAGCTTAAAGATTTTGCTAATTGAGCTTTTACCCTTTGAGAAACAATGTTTTTACTATTGTCTAGTTTAGAAAGGTTGCTAATTGTCTGTTTTTGCAGCCATTCAGGGTCAGTTTTTAAGCCAGAAAACAATATTGGACTAACTACAGATTGATAAATATCCACCGGAAAGAGTAAGTATAAAGTCAGTTTCAGTTTAAAATTAAAAAGCAGACTTAAGCGATTGATAGCTCAAGTCTACTTGCAAATAACGATTAGCGCGTATTAGCCGCCAGCAACCGCCGGAACTATACTGACTTCATCACCTTCTTTTAGCGGGGTATCTGTCCCTTCTAGAAAACGGATATCTTCACTGTTGACGTAAAGGTTCAAAAAGCGTCGGGGTTGCCCGTTTTCGTCACACAAACGCGCTTTGATACCAGGACAAGTTTGCTCTAAAGCTTCGATTAATTCAGAAATGGTTTTGCCATCACATTCTAGAGTGGCTTGGTCATTGGTGAACTTTTGCAGGGGAGTAGGAATTAAGACTTTGACGGACATAGGGGAAGGAATAAGAAGATTGATAAGTACATTAATGATTTTTTCTTAAACTAGCACGGGCTGCCAATCTAAACGATCTAATGTACGCGATCGCTCTAATGCTCGTTCAAAGCTATCTAACTTAGCTTCAATAGTTAGGGGTTCGCCAATATAACCTTGGACGGCTTCTTGGGTTTTTAATCCATTCCCTGTAATGTATACTACCGTTGTTTCTTCCGGGTCAATTTTGCCTGCTTCTACAAGCTTTTTGAGAACGGCGATAGTTGTTCCCCCGGCGGTTTCTGTAAATATACCTTCGGTTTCGGCTAGAAGTTTAATCCCGTCAATGATTTCTGCATCGTTGACTGATTCAATATTTCCATTGGTTTTTCTAGCTACTTCTAAAGCGTACACGCCATCGGCTGGATTGCCGATCGCAATAGATTTAGCGATCGTGTTAGGCTTGACGGGTTTGATAAAGTCTTTGCCATCTTTGTAAGCTTGAGCAATTGGCGAACAACCCTCAGCTTGCGCGCCACTAAAACGCACCTCTTTGTCTTCTACCAAGCCAACGTCAACAAATTCGCGAAAACCTTTGTAGATTTTGGTGAATAAGGAACCTGAAGCTAGGGGTGCAACGATATGATCTGGTAATTGCCAGCCTAGTTGTTCGGCTACTTCATAACCCAAAGTTTTTGAACCTTCGGAATAGTAAGGACGTAGATTAATATTGACAAATCCCCAATCATGAGTGTTGGCTACTTCACAGCAGAGGCGATTAACTTGGTCATAATTGCCTTCAACCGCCATTACTGTCGGCCCGTAAATTAGGGTTCCTAAAATTTTCCCCGCTTCTAAGTCCGCCGGAATAAATACGCAGCAATCTAAACCCGCACTAGCAGCGATCGCGGCGGTAGAATTAGCTAAGTTTCCGGTACTGGCGCAAGAAACAGTTGTATAGCCTAGTTCCTTAGCACGGGTAAGCGCCACAGATACCACCCGATCTTTAAAACTCAAGGTAGGCATATTAACAGCATCATTTTTGATGAAAAGCTTTTTCAATCCCAAGCGTCGCGCCAAGCGATTCGCCTGAATTAATGGTGTCATTCCCGTACCGACATCGATGGGGTTGTCGGTAGCTACGGGTAAAAAGGCACGGTAACGCCAAATTGAATTGGGCCCGGCTTGAATAGTTTCGCGGGTTACAGTGCGACGAATAGCGTCGTAGTCATAAGTTACTTCCAATGGGCCAAAGCATTCTTCACAAACGTGGATAGCTTTTAGTTCGTACTCGGCGCTGCATTCTTTACACTTTAAAGCGCTAAAGGTAGCTGATAAAGATATTGGTTGTGCGAGTTCTTTGGTCATTGGTATACTCTCTGTTTTCCCTAAGTCGCTTGATACTAACACGGGCTATTTTGAACGTCAAACATACCCGATAAAATAAGTCGGGTATAAAATTTTTGATTAAAAAAGCAGGAATATTACCTGCTTTTTTAATCGGTCTGCCAAATCTTTCTTTGACTTGTTAACGGGCTAAGGGAGATTCAAGGACTTGAAGTTAGTAGCAGAACTTTTAAACTCGTGGTGGCTGGTTGCGTTGTTGCTTGAAGGAGTCTAGTAATTCTCTAGTTTGCTCTTTAGCAATTTCGCGACCGCCCAAACCGAAAGCAAGGGCTAAGGCCACGGCTAAAGCGCCTAATAGCAAACCAAAGGCAAGATTAACAATATCGCTGGCAATACCAATTTGATTTAGTGCCAAAGCTGACACAAAAACAATAATTGCAATTCGGGCAACTTGAGCTAACACGCGGGCTTGGCGATCGCCAGAACTTGTAATCAAGTTGAACGCTAAGTTTGCTAAAAACAAACCAACGCCAAATACTACCAATCCTGAGAGAATGCGACCCAAAATTAACACTAATCCGCCTACTAGCGCTGTTAGAGCGGGAATATTTAAAATATTCACGGCTGCTAAAGTGGCAAATAGCATAATCCCTACTAAGGTAATAATACCTACAAGCTCTGAGGGAGTTCTAGTTGCTAACTGCTGGGCGGCGGTGGCTTCTGGTTGCAGAACGGTTTGTGAACCTGTGGTGGGTGGTGGAATTACGGATGGAGGTGGTACAACTCTTTGGCGAGTAGGTGAGGGCAAACCCAACGCCGAGAAGATTCTATTGAATCCTAAGCTGGTGAGGATGCTGGTTACTAAGTCGGCTAAAAAATGACCAATGAAGTAAGCAACAATCAAAATCAGTGCGGCGGTAAATATTCCCGGTAAAGCATTGAGGATTTGCTGCAACATGGCGATCGCCGGAACGGAAATTGCCTCAATTTGTAAAGCATTAAGGGCGGCGATCGCTACCGGAATCAAAATTAGCACATAAACGATTGTACCAATAATTCCTGATAAAGTTTGTCCTCCTGCGGTGCGCCGCAAACCAACCCTTTCTCCCGCACCATCGATTCCGGTGGTTGCAAGTAAGTTTGTGACAATCCGGCGGACTACTTGCGCTAATAGCCAACCTACACCCGCAATTAGCACGGCGGCTAAGATATTGGGCAAAATTGAGAGAATTTCGCTAACTAAATTCTCTATAGGCTGCAACGCTTGTTGTAAGCCCAACGTATCCAAAATCGGAATCAGAAATAGTAAAAAGATAAACCAGTACAGGGAATTACCAATAGTCTCGCTGAGAGATAATTGATTTGGCGCTGGAGTCGCACCCGCAGGTCGTTGATTTACCCGCTCATCTAACCTTAGGGCTTGCAACCCGCGCGTAGTTATCAACTTGACTACAGTGGCGACTAGCCAAGCTACACCTAAAAATATTAAGGCTCCTAATAATTTTGGTAAAAATCCGGTTACTTGATTGAGGAAACCACCAAGGGGTCGCGAGACGACTTCTAGCTCTAGGGCTTGCAAAACTGCTACCACTGTAAACAGAATTACAATCCAAAAAGCAACATTACCAACTAATTCTTCGACTTTGGGTAAATTATCGCGATCGCTATGACCCGTTACTCCTGCTGCGATCTTATTGTCTATATTGGTACGATTAAGAATTCCTTTGATGATGGCTTTCACCACATACGCAATAATCAAGCCAACTAGCAAAATTGCTATAGCGGCAAGTACGTTAGGAATAAATTCTATTAGTCTTTGCAGAATATTTTGCGCGTAATTAACGCTATTTTCTACCGCTTCCCTTGGTTGAATTGCATCTATTCCTGGTGCTTGCGCTATCAATTGCTGAGTACTTATTGATACATTACTACTCATTACTGGGATTATTTCTTGCCAATTTGCATTCATGATTTTTTAAATTAAGGTTACACACCACTGAAAAAACATTATTTCTACAACGACTGGCGATCGCGCTCCTTACTAAAGTTTTCCTGGTTGTTTTTACTTGCTTTGTAGCTGTAAATTGATCGGCTAGACATTATTATCTGCCTCTATACAGAGTTATAATGAAAAAACTAATTATACATCTACCGTTGTGGATATTTACAGTTAAAAACTCAGTTATTTAATAATCTTTGGTAATCAAGATTACTTTTAATAAGTTACTATTATCAAAAGGTCAAAATTGCTAAAGTTAGAATTTATAAGTCTCTTTAACTGCTATGCAATTTGAACAATCGATTAAAATTAATGCAAGTCCCAAAGTTGTCGAACACTGTCTAAGCGATCGCCTTTTAATGCACAAATGGCTAAACCCACTTTTAAAATGCGAACCTGTAGGCGATTGGAGTACCGAAGTAGGTAGTCGCAGCAATTTTATAATCAAAATTCCGATAGTTCAACCAACCCTTGAGGCGGTAGTCAAGGAGCGAAAACCCGGCTTAATTGTTTGGGAATTTAAGGGATTTTTTCAAGGATGCGACTTTTGGGAATGTCAAGAAACGCCGCAAGGTACGCTTTTAGTCAACCGTTTTCAGTTTGAAATTCCCAACCCCATGATTCGCTGGGGTTTTAATACATTTGCTTCCTATTTAACCAAAGCAGATATGCAGAGTCAACTGCAACGTCTCAAACGCGTTGCCGAAACCCAAGTTTAGAGACGTGGATCTACGGGTTCGCTTTCTAATGTCAAAACTCCAAAAACGCATTCGCGAACGCGGCGTAAAGGTGCTTTTTTAGTAAATCGTTCTAGGTATTCCATCCCTAAAGCAAATTCTCGCAGTGCTAAAGAGCGCTTTCTCGATAAACCGCGCGATCGCAATCTCTCTAAATTTTCTGGTGCTGTGTATTCCGTACCGTAGATAATCCGCAAATATTCCCTATCTCTACATTTAACGGCAGGTTGTACCAAACCGCGATCGCCTTTAACAATAAAATCTAACGGTTTAACAACTATTTCTTCTCCACCAATGCTAGTAAGTTCTTCCTACCAAGAGATCCCAGTAGCGGTGTCATTGACATCTACTAACTTATAAGCCGTTGCTAATATAATAATTTGGGTTCGGCTTTGCATAGCTGCGCTAGGGTGTTCAGATGCCAAACATGACTTTTATTGCTTCCCGTTGTCTTTACGATCGCACGAATGCCAAAATTTCGAGCTAGGCGGTGCTGATTGCGATCGCCATAAATGTATTCTGGTAAATCAAGGGTGATCGCTACAGGCAAACAATGATACTCTTTCGCTAAGTCTAGTAAGTGTTTTCGGTCTTCTTTTTGCACATTAGTAGCATCAATTACTGTCAACTTTCCGGCGGCTAATCTTTTGGCAGCGATATAGTGCAAAACCACAAAAGCATCTTTACTAACAGCTTAATTATTTTCATCATCGCAAATCAATCCTCGGCAAAAATCCGATGATATAACTTCTGTAGGTTTAAAGTGCTTTTTAGCAAAGCTAGACTTTCCAGCACCAGAAGCACCGATGAGGACAACTAAAGATAGTTCGGGTATAGTAATTTTCATACATTGTTATTTTTTAACTAAACTGCAATCTTATCCGAATAAGTAAATCGTTTAACTCAGCTTTACAATTTGGCGTTTCTGGCAAACTGCTATTTTGACTCGCTTCTCTTAATTGATTGCACAAACGCTCGTATTCTTGCTGATGAAATGTTAGATTAATGTTTGGTAATACTGCTTTTTCTGCTCCTGCTAGTTTACAAGTAATTAAGTCTGAAACATAAGTCAAATTAAAATTTTTATTCAACTCTACTAAATTAGCTTCTAAAATGCCTATTTCCATTAAATAAATGCCCGTTAGTAATACTCGATAAATGTAGAGCAAAGGTTTAACTTTTGGTGGATTTTGCTTAGAAAAAAGCTGCCATTGACTTTGAGCAAAACCTAAGTAGTGGTGAACGTGATAACGGGTAATACATTGACGAGCAAGTATTTTTAATTCTTCATGCTCCGGCGTAGTATGTACTATTAAAGGTGAATACAATTGTTCCAAAACATAACCGTTTTTTTTCAAGAGCATAGCAAAGAATTTTTTAACATCGTGGGTTACTAAATCTAGTTTTAAATCTCCTTATAAACTCAGCAATTTCAATAGTTTCTCGTCCAATATCAAGACCAACAACTTCTTTAACTGGGAGAATATGAACACCGCGCAAATCGTAATCAGAATCAGGAGAAGGAAACCCATACAAATACGCTCCGCTAACGGTGGCAAAAAGTAACGGATAATACTGATTTTTAGCTATTTCAATTAATTGCTGAAAAGGCATAATTACAAAAATAATATTTAAAAAACTTTCAAACTCAGTGAATTAGTTTAAGTAAACTAATTATGAAATACTGCCATTTGTGTAAAAGATCCTACTTCGCAATCTTCGTCACCTATAGGCAAAAATTGCCCGGAATAATCATATTTTTCTGCTACTTTATTTCGCCATTGTTGAAACTCTAAGCGCGTCCATTCAAATCGATGATCTTTGTGGCGTAACTTTCCCGCAGGGAAAGCCTCAAACTTGACGTTGTACTCTATATTTGGCGTTGTTATAACTACCGTATTTGGTTTCGCAAATTCAAAAAGTACGCGTTCAAAAGCCGCCAAACGAGCTATATCTAAATGCTCAATTACTTTTACTACCGTTGCCGTATCGTATCCACACAGCCGTCGATCGCGGTAACTAAGCGATCCTTGTAATAGTTTAATGCGATCGCGCTGCATAGTTGGCATACTTTCTAAATGCAGTCTTGCACTCGCAATTTCCAAAACCCGATAAGATAAATCAACCCCAACAATCTCTTTAAAACTTCGAGCTAGTAATAGTTTTAACAGCTTTCCCTCACCGCATCCTAAATCTATTACTTTTGTTGTTCCATGCTGCTTTAATACCCCTAAAACCGCCGTTAAACGCTGTTTGTTTAGGCTGATACGTTCCTCAACTACGGCTTCTTCTTGTTCGTGTTGCAAAGATAAACTAAAAGACTGTAATTTATCTGAGTGCTTGTGCAACAAGGAGCCTAAATCTGTTGCTGGTTTATGGGTAGTAGCGATTTTTAGCAGCATTTAGCAAAAATAATACTTTAACCTCAGTATTTAATGTAGATTGAATACTACAAAAATACTACATTTTTTAAAACTACTTTCATGTCTTCATCCCAAAGAGAGAATTTGAGACAACACGCCAGCCTAGTTAAAGAAATAGAATAGGAACGACTATTAGGGACGGCAAAGGTGCGATCGCGCCAATTTATGTGTAGATTATTAGGCTATATCGGCTCATCAATTCCATTGGACTATATCTTATCCAAACCAGAACATTCATTGATTGTTCAAAGCTATAAACCGTTAGAGATGAACTCAGGAGTAGTTAATGCTGATGGTTTTGGGATTGGTTGGTATCATCCCGACAAAGAAACGAATCCTTTTATATATAAAAACGTTATTCCGATTTGGAATGACGTGAATTTGCCTAGCTTGGGGCGCTATGTAGAGACAGGCTGTGTTCTAGGCTACGTTCGCAGTGCCACCGCCGGACAAACAGTAGATATGAGCAACTGTCAGCCCTTTGAATCAAATCAACTGTTATTTATTCATAATGGTAAGATTGACAACTTTAAGCAGACTCTCATGCGTCCAATCTGCGAACTACTCAGCGATACTGCTTACAAATCTATCAAAGGCAGTACTGATTCCGAACACTTTTTTGCTTTGTTTCTTGACGAACAGCTAAAAAACCCCGACGATCCTCTAGAACAAGCTTTGCAAAGGGCGTTGCTCAAGTTGGATGAATTAGCTAAATCTCATCAAGTCTCCGCCTCGGCTAACATCATTATTAGCGATGGCGAGCGGCTAATTGCTGCTCGATTTGCAAGCGGGATAGAGTGTCCTTCTCTATATTGGACTAGGGACGATCTAGCTTATCCAAAATCCGTAATTATTGCCTCTGAACCTATATTTAAAGGCGATTGGCATCGTTTTTCCGAACAGAGTATTCTTAGTGTAGGACAAGACCTTGAGATCGAAATCCATCAACTTTCAACAAACTAACGCTCCGGGTTCGCCCCAGATTCTGGATATAAGACGGGAACAATTAAAGCAGTGGTTGCATCAATGTAGAGCGGGAACTTTAGAATTATTTGAGTCTATAGACGAAACCACCTTTTGTCATCAAGCACACTCAGAATTTAGCCCCGTAGGTTGGCATTTGGGACACATTGGCTATACTGAGTCATTGTGGTTGCTAGAGCGCCAAGACAAGATAAAATCACTGTTTCCAAAGTATCGTCGTTTGTTTGTTGCTGATGGTTTACCTAAATCCGAGCGCGTCAAATTGCCACCCCTATGCGAGATTAAAAGATATCTTGAAGCAATTAGAAACAAAGTGCTGTTGCGTCTAGAAACTATCGATTTAGACAGAGAAGAACGTCTTTGGCGTTGGTTATTGCAACACGAAAGCCAGCATACAGAAACGATCGCCTTTGTACTGCAACTTCAACGCTGGCGCGATCGCGCACCTGTAGGCGCAAGTTGGCAAAATATTACTACTCAAAACAAATTTACCGTGCATCCTGCCTTTAACTCTCCTATGGCTCAAGTTAGTTGTTTAGATTCAGAAATGGTTTGCATTGAATCAGGTTCTTTTACCCAAGGAAACGATTCTGTAGACGCTTTAGATAACGAACGCACCGCTCATCAAGTCAATCTTGGCGATTACTATATCGATCGCTATCCCGTTACTTGCAGACAATATGGAGCTTTTATTGAAGCTGGAGGCTACCAAAATTCTAACTTGTGGTCGCAACGAGGGTGGCGATGGGTGCAATCTGAGCAAGTAACCAAACCTTTGTATTGGTCAGAAGATCGTCGCTGGGACAATTACCCGGTTTGTGGAGTTAGTTGGTATGAAGCTGATGCTTACGGCCGATTTGTTGGTAAACGGCTACCTACCGAAGCCGAATGGGAAAAAGCCGCCGGGGGTAATTCTCCTTATCCTTGGGGAGAAGAATTGCCCACAGAAAAGCATTGCAATCACGATAATACTGTTAGTCAAACAACGCCAGTAAATGCTTACCCCAAAGGACAAAGTGTTTATGGCTGTTTCGATATGTTGGGTAATGTTTGGGAATGGACATCTACAGTATTTGAAGGTTATCAAGGTTTTGCTGGCTTTCCTTATCCTGGCTACTCTCAGGTATATTTTGATGGAGAGCATTGGGTGCTAAAAGGTGGTAGTTGGGCAACTCGTCCTTGGGCGCTACGTTCGAGTTTTCGCAATTGGTATCATCCCGGCGTGCGGCAAATCTTAGCAGGGTTTCGCTGTGCTAAGGATAAGTAGTTTTAGCCAATTCTATTCCTTTTGGAAGAATATCAACTACAAAAATAAAACCATAGTTTTAATCGTTGTATGGTTTTTGTTTAGATAGCAAAAGATAGCTTTTTTCCTAGGTAGGAGTGTTCATGTCAATTTTTAATACTGCAAGCGGTAATCCTGCTACTGATGTAGAAAATCGCTTGCAAATTGAGCATTTGTTAAATGCAGCCACTTTATCAGCTTCCGTGCTGGCAGAAAAAAGCGATGTTATTGCTGGGTTAACTCAAACGCCTAAGTATATTCAAGCTCGTTACTTTTACGATGACTATGGTTCGCAATTATTCGAGCAAATTTGCGACCTACCAGAATATTACCTGACACGCACGGAAACAGCTATTTTACAAGAATGCGCGATCGCGATTTCTGAAATTACAGGGGCTTGCGAATTGGTAGAATTGGGCAGTGGTAGCTCTACTAAAACCCGCATTCTATTAGATGCTTACGAGCAATTAAACTATCCTTTACGCTATGTTTCAATCGATGTCAGCGCAGGTATCTTAGAAAGTAGTGCCAAAGCGCTCTTGGCTGATTATCCTTCTTTGCAAGTCCAGGCTCTTGTTAGTACCTACGAACTAGCTTTAAAACAACTAAAACCAACTTCATTACCCAACCGAGTAATTTGTTTTATTGGTAGTTCTTTAGGCAATCTCAACCCTCAAGAATGTAAAACATTTTTCTCCCAAATTACTAGAGCGCTCCAACCGAATGAATACTTTTTATTGGGTATAGATTTACACAAGTCTAAAGAGATATTAGAACCTGCTTATAACGACAGTCAAGGAGTTACCGCAGCTTTTAATCTCAATATACTCAAACACCTAAATCAACGCTTTGATGGCAACTTCGATTTAACCCAATTTGAACACTTAGCTTTTTACAATGAAACTAAGCGCCAAATTGAAATGCACCTGCGAAGTTTGCGCTCTCAAACCATAACGTTGAAGGATTTAGATTTGACAATTGAATTAGCATCTGACGAAACCATCTTTACAGAAATATCTCGCAAATTTGATTTAGATAGTATTCAGCAAGAATTGCAATCGCAAGGACTAAAATCCATACAAGTATGGACAGATGCTAATCAAAAGTTTGGCGTACTACTTTGTCGATTGCTCCACTAATTCGTTGTTAAATTCATTGATTGGACGTAGCTTCAATTCTTTTGACTCCGAGCGAGGTAGCAAGTCAAATACTTGGCGTAGTTTATCGTCTACTTCCTCGTAGGGTACTTGTCCTTGCTTGTCAAGTACTACCTTCCCGGCTTTATCTAAAATTACAACTTGCGGCACTATCTCTTTGTAGTAATAGCCTGCTTCTGTGGGTTTGTAGCTACTTTGTACGGGAATTGTGTCTACATTCACAGGTATAATGTCGGCAGCACGTCCATAAAAAGCCTGCATATTAGAAACAACGATCGCGTACTGCTTGCAATCGCTACTATCATCGACGTAGTAAACTAATATCGTTGGTTTAGCTCCAGCTATAGATTGCGCTAAGGTAACTTTTGGCGGCATTAACGATCCATTGCCAGCATACAACACAAAAATATTGCCTTCAAAGCGATCGGTATTAATTTCGGCATTAGCTATCGGCATTCCTAGTAGTAATAAGCACATTACTAACATCAGCGTAAAAGTTAGATATTGCTTGATAAAAGTCAATTTTTTTTTAAATAAATTCATCAAAGAATTAGCCTGCTAGGTAAAAATTGCTGCAATTAGTAGCAGTAAAAGTAATTATAGTAATTTTATACTTAAATGCAGTTTGTATTTTTCATTTATAGCTAATGCTAAATTGAGTTTGACAACTGATTCTATCCCCTCACTGCCATCTAAAAGCTTCTAACAATCTTTGTATAATTAATTTGCTGCTTTAGATAGAGAAACTTATTATTAACTAATTGTTAGGTTAGTTGGTATGTAACTTATTATTAAAAAATGATGAAGAAATTAATTTTATTATTTTTATCTGTTGCTTTAAGTTTAATTATAGTAGATGAAGCTTTTAGTAATACTCCCATTCCACAACCAGAGCCTACGGTTGTGACACAAACTGAAGGAGAAACTCCACTATGCTACTTGCAAACTCCCGATGGGAAAACGTGGAATCTTAATAGTTTATGCGAAAAAGCTCCAGAAGGAGCAGATTCTATAAGACAAAATGTAGCGACCGTTAACCCTTACAACAATGCTGCCATTAAAAAATTTGATGACGATTTGTACGGAGAAGGCAATTAAGCGATCGCTAATCTAACCCAAGTTATAAAAAAGCGCTCTAAGTTCAATCTTTAGAGCGCAGCTAAAATGTTTTATGATATTTCTATTTAGACGCTGGAGGAGTATTTTGTTGCAGCAGTTTAGTTAAGTTTGTAACTTTAGTATAGCCAACTCGATTAGACTGAGCTAAATAAAGTTTAGCTGCCCTTTGATAATCAGTGATCGCATTTTCAGGATTTTTTAACTTAGCGTGAACTTCACCGCGAGCCAGGTAAGCTTCTGCGTCTCTTTCGTTACGAGAAATCGCACTATTGAAGTCTTCCATTGCTTTCTCATTTTCGCCAACTTTAGCATAAGCAATTCCTCGATAACGGTAGCCCGCACCTTCTTCAGGATAAATACTAATTGCTTGGGTATGGTCTTCAATAGCACGTTTGTAATCGCCTAAAGCTGTGTAGGCGACACCCCGGCTATTGCGGAGATGAGAATGGGCAGGATTAAGTTCAATTGCTTTGGTATAGTCTTCAATCGCGGCTTGATAATTTTTAAGCAACAGGTGAATATCCGCGCGATAGGTATACGCCAAATGATGATTAGACTGCATTTCAATAGCTTTGCCAAAGCTTTCAATTGCACCTTTGTAATCTTTTTGATGCAGCTTAGTTAGTCCATCATTAACATGACTTTCGGTAACGCGAGAAATCTCTGCGTTTTCGGGAGTAACTGATGGACTAGGCATAGAATGATGTCCGCCGTGATTTTGAGCAATTCCCGTGTTGCTAACTATTAAACTTACACCAATTGCTGCTGTTAAAGCGATCGCCTGACTAAACTTATACATATTTTTTCCGCCTCAAATTATCCACTTCAACCTAGAACCAGAACTTTTTTAATTTACACTTACCAGCTTTATATGATGCTCCAACTTGGGACTACTTACAGGTTTGGCATATAAAGAGCTATGAGGCAAAACGCGCAGAATTTCTTGCACCGTTGTTACACCTGTAGTCACCTTTTTAATTGCAGCTAGTCGAAAAGAATCAAAATTAACTTCATTAACATAGTGTTGCAATTGCGTCATTGTCCCTTCATAAATTATCCGCCGGACATTTTCATCTACATTTAGTAGTTCTACAAGCGCTTCGCGTCCCAAATATCCAGAACTAAAGCACTTTTGGCAGCCCTTTCCATGTCTCCAATTATCTGATTTTTCTTGCTCCATATCCAAGCCTAAAACCTTTAAATCTGCTTCTGTCGGAGCATACTTTTCCGTACAATGAGGACACACTTTACGGACTAAACGTTGAGCTACAACCCCTAAAAGCGCGTCGCTAATAAATCCCGCATCCGGGCAAAGGTCTTTTAAACGTGGAATTGCACTAATTGCGTCATTAGTATGCAAAGTTGTTAATACCAAGTGTCCTGTCAAAGCGGCTCTTACCGCCGTTTCCGCCGTTTCGCGATCGCGTATTTCTCCAATCATAATAATGTCTGGATCTTGACGCAAAATTGCTCTTAAACCCGCCGCAAAAGTCATTCCCGCAGGCTCGTGGACTTGAGTTTGAGTAATCCCAGGTAACACGTATTCCACAGGGTTTTCTACCGTTACCAAATTGACGTGTTCTTTTGCCAGTCTTTGCAAACTGGTATAAAGCGTGCTAGTTTTACCTGACCCGGTGGGACCTGTAAAAATGATCATTCCTTGGGGTTGCTGCAACCAATGCTTATAAGTTGCCAAGGTGCGATCGCTAAAGCCTAATTCTTCAATACTAGAGAAATTATTTTCTCTAGGTAAAAGCCGAATTACTGCTTTTTCTCCACCAATACAAGGCAAAGTGCTTACTCGCATATCTAACCCTTGTTCGCCATTTTGTTCTGACATATATTTGTCACCAATTCTCGCGTCTTGAGGACGGCGACTTTCTGAAATATCCATATCAGACATAACTTTGAGCGCAATAATTGCTTTGCGGCTCACTTCCAAGGGCAAAGTTGTAATATTTCGCAAAATGCCATCAATGCGATACCGGACTCTCAACCCGTTAGGCATCGGCTCTAAGTGAATGTCACTTGCTCGACTCCGCAAGGCGCTGGAAATAATTGCTTTAATTCTACTAATTTGATCGGCGGCTTTTGATAAAGAAAATTCTGTTGATTCGCTAATGTCTTCTTCTTGGATATGCTCTTTTTCTATTTCTCCAGTCAAAGGATTCACTAGAGGCGCAGAATGTAGGCGATTGTTATCAACTTGGTTATGGCTTTGTACCCAGGAGCGGTAGCTTTTATGTTGAATGGGAACAAATTTTATATCTGTTAAAGTCTGCTGGCTTAATTTTTTAATAGCCTCAGGAGTTAGCGGTACAGAACTACCCAGAAAGTAGCAATTACGCCACAACAACAAAGGAATTACCGCAGGTAGAGTTTTGCGATCGGGAAATTCGCGCAAAAATCTCTGGCTTACTTCTGGATCGAGCAATTCTAAATTAACAACGCCTTGGTCATCTACCAATATTTTTAATGCTTGGTCGCAGGTTATTTCTCTGTTTTTTAAGCGTTGCCAGATTGAGCGATGATGGTTTTGCATCTTTAAAACTGAGTTGTTTATCAAGTTTCGCTTTGGTGTAAGTTTGTTAAAGCTAAAAAATACTGACTATCAAGCTATTGGCTGTTTTTATAGAAATAATTAGTTGACTTAGCGATCGCCTATAATTGAAAGTTATTTCCGTATAGGCGATCGCGCTACGGGATAAGACTACGTGCAGCGCGATCGTGCCTTTACAGGGCTGGTGCTGGGAGAGATTTAGCTGGCGCTAAAGAAGTAAGATTTACTGTAGCTTCGCCCACTTTAAATTGATTCATCATGTCATGGTCTTCGTGGACTGAATTATGACAGTGAGACATATATGTACCTGAATTAGGTCCAAACTTACCAATGACTCTGAGTGTTTCATTTTCACCTACATAAAAGACATCTTTCCAACCTCTTTCGTATGCAAAGGGAGGTGCGCCATTGCGATCGAGGAGTTGCATATCTAATAGGTGCATATGAATTGGGTGAAACCAACCACCAGCATTGTTGTATATCTTCCAAATTTCCACATCACCTAACTTGGGATTGGCATCAAAGCGTTGATTGTCCCAAATTTTTCCATTAATTACCCACAAACCATTAGAGCGTTCGTATCTAAATTCACGGGTTCGGACTGCGGAAGACTCAGCAATAGGTTGGACAAAACGCAGCGTGCTAGGGATAGAACTAGGGTCGCTTTCTGTCCGCACTACCTCGAACTGCATGATATTTTCAGTGCCGTCGTACTCGTCGTTATTTTTCGGATGGTTATTTTTCAGTACGATTTTGGTTCCGACTTTGTATTTAGAAAAGTCGATTATTACTTCATAACGTTCAGCCATGCCAATCCGCATTTCTTTGGTAGGCACGGGCGCACTCATCAAACCTGCATCTGTACCAATGACAATTAAAGGCTCACCAGTGCTGAGGGCTAGACCGTAAGAACGCGAAAGCGAACCATTTAAGATGCGGAAACGATACTTACGATTTGCTACCTGCATTTTGGGCCAAGGTACACCGTTAACTAAAATAACGTCACCGAATTGACCATCTTCACCTTGGTCGTCAAATATTAATTTACCACTGGTGCTAAACTGCTTGTCTTGAATCAGCAACGGAACGTCATAATCACCTTTGGGCAACGGCAAGTTAAGTTCTTCTTGGTCTTGAACCAAATACAATCCTGCTAGTCCCATGTAAACATTGCGGGCAGTAGCATGAATAGCGTGGTCGTGATACCACAAACTAGCTGCGCGATTATTGGGATAAATATAATCTTTATATTGACCTGGCTTTGTTAAGTCTTCAGCATAACCGTCGTATTGTGGCAGCGATGCCATGCCATGCAAGTGAACGGATGTAGGAACGCCTACACTATTATTTATAAACCTGACAACGGAGCGCCGATCTTTATTTTGTTTAATCGTTGGACCAGGAGTGATGCCATTGTAAGCCCAAACTTCGGTTTTCAGCTTCGGTAAGATTTCTACGGAAGCCTTTCTCATGGTGATTTCGTAGTAGTCTGTAGTGCTATCACTCCGCACGGGTTTAAGCACTGGTGGAACGCGAAATGGAAGTGTGAAGGGGGTTACTTTCGGGCTTCCAGCATCTCCTGCATAGCTACGGCTTTGAAACGTAACAGGTAGTAGCAATGAGCCGCCAGCAAGCGCTCCAAGTTTGAGCGCTTGTCGTCTCGTTATGGGTGTCATACTCTCAGTGTTCTCTATTTGGCGCGTAAGGATTTAAGTTGTATCTACTGAAAAAGGTTAAGTAAAGATTTATTAACCCCACTTATTTATAGTGACAACTTAATGACGATTAAGTGGTTAAGTTATGTCTAACTTATGTATAAACTTTGCTCAAAATATAAAAATTTTTAAGTTAGACAAATAACGCAATTGCAAGCAATCTAGAATAAAGTATAAATATTTAAACGGTTAGTAGGTAACGGAACAAGCTAGCTATTTAGCACTCTAAAAATATATAAAGCCCAAATAGACAAATATCTACACTTGTGATAGGATAGATGGCTGATTCAAAACTGACAAGTAAATTATTACTCTTACTAAGAGTAATAATGCGATCGCGATAACTACAAGCAATGAGTTATTGTCGGGATGAGAGCGAATGCAGACTTAGTTCGTACAAGAGTTTTACTGTATTAACCAAAAGTCAGTTGTAAGTCATAGATAAACTGTAAAATGTTTGGCTTTGCAATAGGATAAATTGAAATAAAAGAATAACTTGTTGCAGTTATTTGGTGTCAGAAATGCGGATGTAATCTTATTGCATCCATATTTAATTTTATGATACTAACATAAATAACAAAAGCCTGTTTTTGGTTTGATTATTATAGCAAAAATACAAATTATGAGTGATTTGCGATCGCGGCAATTATTCCAACAAGAAATCAATAAATCAGACGAGCAAATCGAGCTAGCAATATCTGCCTTGTACATAGCTCAAGAAGACTACCCCAACTTAAATGTAATTGACTATCTTAATATTCTAGATAATATGGCATCGGACGTAATCGAGCGCTTGCCAAAACAAAATTATCCCCTAAAAATTATTCAGACTATTAACAGTTATTTATACGATGAATTAAAATTTAGCGGTAATGTTATTAACTACTACGATCCTTGTAACAGCTTTCTGAACAAAGTAATTGAGCGTCGGGTAGGGATTCCAATTACTCTATCATTGATTTACTTAGAAATCGCCAAGCGCATCAAATTCCCGATGGTAGGGGTAGGAATGCCGGGACATTTTTTGATTCGTCCTCAAGGTGAAGAAATGGAAATATTTGTAGATCCTTTCAATCGCGGTGACATACTATTTATTGAAGATTGTCAAGAGCGAATTATGCAAGTTTACGGGCAGCCGATAACTATGCAATCAGAGTTTTTAGCAACAGTAAGCAATCGGCAATTTTTAGCCAGAATATTAAGCAATCTAAAAGCAATTTATCTCAACAATCAGCAGTTAGAAAAAGCCTTAGCCGCCGTTGAACGCCTTTTATTATTATTTCCCAACGTTGCTGTAGAAATACGCGATCGCGGCTTAATGTACTATCAAACTGGGCGCTGGGTAGCGGCAGTAAAGGATTTTGAAACCTACTTACAAAAAGCTCCTGATGCTCAAGATGCGCCAGTCATTAGACGCTTGCTAAAACAGCTAGATAACAATGGCTAAGAATTAACTTTCCTCTATACCTAATAGTAAGAATGCAGAAAATCAAGAAATAATTTAGATATTTCTTTAGATTTTCTGCCTTAGCTTTATACAAATAATCTTAGGATTTAGCACCCATTTCAACTACTAGACTCCGCATAAAATTGATGCGTTGTTCAAAGTCGAGTTGTTTGATTTGATTGACAAATTCATCAGTTTCTGAAGGTAATTGATAGTCGGAAGGTACTTGAATAATTACCCCTTCATCCATACCTTGAGCTAAACGCAACCACACATCCAATCTACCGCTAGAACTTAGAGCGCTGTAGCTGCGGCTAATATCAGAATCTGTACTACCAGCAATATCGCGTTGCGCTTGCAATTGTTCTTCAGGAGACATTGATTTAATGCGATCGTATAGCGCTCCGGCGGTATCTTGAGCAGAAGCAGCATTGGCGGGATTTAGTTTATCTTTGAGATCGAGATAACCAAACCAGAGAACGGCTAATTGAGTATCTACATCGAAGCCTTTGAATGTTTCTAGAGATTGCTTTGTGTTTTCGTCGGTAGCAAAGGTCATAATTAAAAACGTCTGATTTTTTTACTGATTAAGCGATCGCGCGTTTGCACCGCAATAACTTAGGTTTAATCAATCAAACTACCTAAATTAACCCTGCAAAAGATAGATGTATAGGTCGCTACCAAAGATAGATGTAGAACAAATTATTTAATATTGAAGCCTGCATAAGCTAAACACAGCCAACCGACGATCAACGCCACACCACCCAAAGGGGTAATTGCGCCCAAGATTTTGATATCAGTAAGACTGAGGGCGTATAAGCTACCAGAAAATATCGCAATACCAACAGTAAAAGCCCATCCAGTAATAATTAAAATTGTTGGCGAATCGGTACGCAGTAGTAACAAAGCTACAATTAGTAGCGCGATCGCGTGATACATTTGATATCTTACCGCCGTTTCAAAAATCTCGATTGCTTTAGCACTCAAGGTTGATTTTAGGGCATGAGTGGCAAAAGCTCCAGCAACAACGGATAAGCCGCCGAAGATTGCTCCTAAACTGATAAATAACTGAGTCATTTTTTGGATTTAGATAGGAAAAGAGCGATTTAGTATCACGTCTGATTTTGCTGTCGATGTTAATCTTCTACTTACAATCAAGCAAAGCTTCAATATTTGCTGAGACGATCTTCTCTAAATTGTGTGTAATCTTTTCACTTTCCCAATTCCACCAAGCTATTTCAAGTAACGATCTAATAGTTTCATCATTAAATCGTTGACGAATACACTTGGCTGGATTGCCCCCAAAAATTGTATAGGGCGGGATATCACTTACTACTACGGATTTTGCGGCAACGATCGCTCCATCTCCTACTTGCACTCCCGGCATAATCACTGTTTCATAGCCAATCCACACATCATTACCAATAACTGTGTCTCCTTTGTATGATAGTTCTTTAAGCTGAGGGTTGACTTTTTCCCAGCCATTACCGAATATCCCAAACGGATATGTTGAAAACCCATCTAACTTGTGGTTTGCACCATTCATGATAAATTTTACGCCTCTAGCCAAAGCACAAAACTTGCCAATAATTAGCCGATCGCCAATGAAGGGGAAATGGTACAAAACATTACGTTCAAAGTCTTCCGAATTTTCTGGATCGTCGTAATAGGTGTAATTTCCAATGATTATATTGGGATTCGATACGGTGTTTTGAATGAAGCAAATTTGGGGAAATCCTTTCATAGGATGCTTATCTTTAGGATCGGCTCCGTACAAAACAGTCTCCAGCTTCTAAAAATGTTTAAATAATAACTAGCTTATTATCCGTGCTTAAATATTGAAATAATAATAGGCTCCACTTTTTTAAGAAACTTCATAATTAATAGTGCAAGAGCAAACACATCTTGCACAATTTTAACTTTATTTGCGTGTAGCTTCTAAGATGCGGGAAAAGTAAAAGCTAGTCTTAGTCATTGCTTGTCTTTGGATTGCAAAACCGTTACTTTCTAGAATTTTTACAACATCGGCTTCGCGGTGCAAGTAAGCGCGAGTTGCCTTACTTGCACCAGGAAAAAAACTACCAATTTTTTTAAGCAAACTTAAAGCCAAAGTTTTGGGTGCAAAACTCAGAATTAGCCGCGATTGTGCCATAGAAGCGAGGTGAGAAATCATTTTATCCGCCTCGTTTTGGGGATAGTGAATTAAAACATCTAGGCAAGTTACGGTGTGATAGTTTCCGCTTAGGGTTTCTAAGTCTTGGACGGTAAATTTGAGTTTATCTGTCTTACCTAATTCGGCTTCGGCTCTTTGGGTAGCTTCAGCAACCATTTTTTCGGAAATATCGCTGCCGTAAACTGTGGCGCCAGCTTGGGCTAGGGGGATGCTCAGACTACCTACACCACACCCAGCATCGCAGATAGTCATTTGAGTCAAATCGTCAGTTTTGAGCCAGTTGAGTACGGTATCAACGGTTTGTTGGTGTCCGGTACGAATATCTAACTGAACTTTGTTAACTTCGCCGTCGCCGTAAATTCGCCGCCAGCGATCGAATCCGGTGGAGTTAAAATATTCTTTAACAATAGTTTTATCGTCTGCTGGGTTCATGAATTTGGTTTTATGCTTTCCAAGGGTTTAACTTAGCATTTATCGAGGTGCTAGAGACTGACTAACTGGCGATATGCAAAAGTAGAAGCATCGGTTAGCCTCTGCCAAGTTAGATTTTTGGTGGAGCGATCGCAATGCCAACGAATTAGGTTGTGAGCAAAAGCATTTTCAAGTCCACTATAAATATTAATTGCCTCTCTAGGTGAACTTGTAGCAAGAGAAACCGCACTTTCTACTTCACAGATACCCCATTTAACTAAATTTTGAACTCCGGTAAATAATGGTAAAGTCGTGCCAGATAAGGTATTGTCGGGTAGTCGTGCTGTACCGCCTGTAACAGTTATTTGCCTGGTATCCCAAGGGTAAACGCCATCGGGTAATCCGAGCGGTGCTAAAGCGTCGCTAACTAAAAATAATCCTTGTTCGTAGTTGCTTGCAGCGAGCAAAACCTGAATCATAGTGGGACAGATGTGCTGTCCGTCGGCAATAAAACCGCATTTCACACCAGGAGTTACTAAAGCTTGTCCGAGCAATCCTGGTTCTCGATGATGCAGAGATGGCATCGCATTGAAGGCATGAGTAACCATTGATGCGCCTAATTCAAAAGCTCGTTTTGCTTGGGCTGCGGTGGCTAGGGAGTGACCTAAACTAACCGTAATGTCTAACTTCTTTAAGTAAGGGATTGTTTGCTCTTGGGGGTCTAGTTCGGGCGCTAAGGTGATGATTTTGGCGATCGCCGCATTTTCGCCCAAAATAAGTTTTAAGTTGTCAATAGTTAGTGGTAATAAATATTCTGCGGGGTGTGCGCCGCGCTTTTGCGGGTTTAAAAATGGCCCTTCTAAATGCACTCCCAGAATTTGCGCGGTTGGTTGAGGCGTGGATTTTTGACTCTCGATAAAATCAGTAAGGGTAGCGAGAACTCGTTTAATATTTTCTATAGAAGTTGTAACTAGAGTAGGGACAAAGCTATCTACCCCTTGCTGCCAGAGAAAGTAACATATTTTTGATAATAATTCGCTATCTTTTTGTGCCTGAAGATCGGTAAATGCTAAACCTAGCGCCCCATTAATCTGTAAATCTACGCCGCCCAAAGAAATCCAATCGCCAGCTACGTCTAATACTTGTCTATTTGTGAGTTCGCTAATGGGTAAGATTTGAGCAATTTTGCCTTGAGAATCAATCTCAATTTTCTGCAAACCTGTACAGCCCGGTACGCGAGCATTGATAATATCCAAGGAAGAATAGGCATTATTCATCGATCTAGCCACCACTACAGCAATATTTTATTTTATGACTTCACCACTAATCGGTATTATTATGGGCAGCGATTCAGATTTGCCGATTATGCAGGACGCGATCGCAATTTGCCAGGAATTTGATCTACCCACCGAAGTTGCAATTATTTCCGCCCATCGTACTCCCGAAAGGATGTTTGAATACGCCAAAGAAGCTCACAAGCGTGGGATTAAAGTAATTATCGCTGGTGCGGGTGGTGCGGCGCATTTACCTGGTATGGTTGCAGCTTTAACTCCGTTGCCTGTAATTGGCGTTCCCGTCCCTAGCCGCCACTTACAAGGACTTGATTCGCTGTATTCTATTGTCCAAATGCCTGCGGGTATTCCTGTGGCTACAGTAGCGATTGGTAATGCTAAAAATGCTGGCTTATTAGCGATTCAAATTCTAGCAACTTCTCAAAGCGAACTACTAGAGAAAGTTCAAACCTACCGCCAAACTTTAGCGCAATCTGTTTTAGATAAACAAACAAAACTCGAAGCAATTGGCTATCAAAAATATCTAGCTAACTTTAGTCATTAGTTTGGCGCACTCCATTTAAAACTGGCTGCACCTCAGAATCAGAAAATAAATTACTACCACCACTCCAATTAAAATCGCTAATCCGCAAACTTAATGAACCCAATGCCAATACGGGGTTGTAGCGCAAAGCAACGCCATAGGTGCGGCGGCTGTATTCTAAAACGTAATCGGTGCTGATATTTTCTCCCGTGTCTAAGTTGAGCGAAGCTTGGATACCAAAGCGAAAAGGCCCGTAAATTTGTTGAACCAAACTAAGATCGAGAACTTTGTTATCTACCGAGCGATCGAATAAAAAGGGCGATAATCCGCTCCGAATATCTTGAGAAAAGCTGACGTTAAAGCCCGTATAGTCAAAAAATCTCCGCGAAAAATGTCCAAATTGTCCTTGGATGCCAATAGTTCCCGTAATTGTATTTTGACTATCACCGCTACTGTAAAAGCTGCTAACTCCTTTTAGACCTGTAAATAAGCTGACATAAGGAATTACTGGCGCGGGGGTATACCGCAGCCCCTCAGTAGGAGTAGAGGCTATTGCTTGTCCTCGCCAAAGAGAAAAGCCACGATTGAAGGCGATGCTTCCTTGCAGACGACTTAAAGAAATGCGATCGCTATCTTCATCCTCTAACAAGTCTGCGCGATCGCTTTCGGCATTAATCAATTGCGCCCCCCCTTGATAGCTTAAAGCAACGCCTGTATTTCCTAAAGCAATTACTGGTGAAGTCAAAACCCCCCCTAGACTGCTTTGCACTGTTTGATAGCCGAGACTACCATTAAACAAGCGATCGCGGTAGCTATATTCTGCGGTCAATATATGGGGTCTTGCAGCGTCACCTATAGATTGACTAAGGCGTAAACTTGCCCGTAAATTGTCTTCTAATTGGCTAAAGTCTAAGCTAGTAATTGAAGCTCTACCTCTAGCTTGAGTACGTTCTCCCAAGTTTACTTGTAACTTCGATCTCAAACCATATAAATCAGGATCGAGGACGTTGCCACCGCTCTCTAACACTGCTGCTTGAGTAAAAAACTGCGGCGTGACCGTTAACTGCACTTGTTCGCTATTAATAGGGCTGAAGCTGCGCTCGATAAAGACTCCACCGCGTTCGTCACTATCTAAGCCAACTTGAAACAATCCTGGTGTAACGTCTCTTTCGCTGCGATCGATGACAGTTTCGTCTTTGGGAATAGGAATTGATAGCCCTTGGTCAAATACTAAACGCTGGCGACTGGTAACAATACGATCTCTTTGGGGTGTTTCTCGTACTAGCGTAACGGTATCGGCTCTTAATTCTAGTTCTGGTGGCGCAAAGGGATCGTTGGTAATTCTGACATTTTGAGCTTGCCAACCTTCGGGGTAAAATTGCACTTGCTGGGCTTGAAAACTCAAGCGGCGAACTTCACCCCCTTTTTGCGGTAAAGCTATATTGTTGATGTTTCCACTGCCGCCTACACTAACGCCAATTCCACCCGTACTTGTAACATCTTGTCTTGGTTGATTGGCGGTAATGCGATCGCTCGGCGGATTTGCTCTTACTCCTCCAGCACTGACATCGGTTGCTAAATTAACTGAAAGGTCTTGACTAGCGCTAGGAATAAAAATTTCTCCACTAGCATTGAGCAATTCTCCAGTATTTTGCACGAAGTTGTAGGTAAACCTTTCGCCCCGCAGCACTTGTTCGCCACGAGTTACGGCTACATTTCCTTGTCCTACAGCAATGCGGTTAGACAAATTTACTTGCAAGCTATTAGCGTCTATTACCCCACCATTTAGTCTTAATATCACGTTGCCTTCGGCGGTAACAATTTGTCTTTGCTCGTCGTACTCCTGGCGATCGGCATTTAATTCTACAATTCTGCTACTTACTGGAGCAACGTTACTAGGGTTGCCTGGGCTAGGTGCGGTTTCTGTTGGTGTTTGGATTTCTACGGGCGTTTCTACGCTTTGGGTGGTCGGGGGTATTTGGGTTTCTAAGGGCGGCGTTTCTACTACTACTGGCGAAGGCTGGGTTTCTACGCTTTGGGTGGTCGGGGGTATTTGGGTTTCTAGGGGCGTTTCTACTACTACTGGCGAAGGCTGGGTTTCTACGCTTCTTGGAACGATTTCAGGGCTGTGAATTTCAGTTGTGGAAGCTGGAGCTTGTGCTAATAATTCAACAGATGCTTGGATTTTGCTAGTTGAGTTTGTAGTTTCGCTGTCTTGAGCAGGCGTTGTCGAGCCTTGTAGGGCAGAATCAATACTGATAGGTTTGCCTAGCCCTGCGGCGCTTTTAGAGGCTTGTAAAGAAGTTGGTAAAGGCGACTTCGCAGTATTTAGAGTTACCAGTTGATTGGTTTCTGGCTTTGGTTCGAGAATTGATTGCTGGGAAGTAGTAGCGCGATCGCTTTCTACTTGAACAATAGGAGGCGGTGCAGACGAAGGTAATGGGTAGGGCATATTTGAGCAGAAGTTGTTAGCGAATCATCAGCCCGGCAGCATTAATTCAACCATACTGGCAACCGCCTCTTAAGTTAGTTATGTTCGTCTGTAAAGTAAGAACTAAAACAGACTTATTCTAAATCGCGACGGCTGGGATTGCGAGCAGGATCGTTGGACAAGAAGCCAAAGAAGAACATTGCGACAAATATACCAACAACAATATACACAGCTATTTTGAGAGTGACCACAGAATTTATCTCCGCAATAAATATTAAGCAGATAGCTTTCTTATAATACCGAAAGATTCGTCTATTTTTCTGCGGCGCGATCGTACTAGAGTTGTCAGATAAATAAAAAAATCATCCAAATAAATCTTTTTTACCCAGTAAAAGTATCAACAGTTGCCAATTCAAGGTAGAACCAAGTAAACAATAACCATAATCACCTTTCTTAAATTCCTATCAACCCATGCAACCAATTCGTACTTTTAACGTTTCTCCTTCTTTGCCATCTCGCCTAGAAAGCTTGCGCCCGTTGGCTTACAATCTCCACTGGGATTGGAATGCTGAGAGTAAAGACTTATTTCGCCGCTTAGATCCAGACCTTTGGGAAGTCAGCCGTCACAATCCCGTTTATATGCTGGGCAATATTAGCCAGGTGCGTTTGCAAGAAGTTGTAGAAGATGAGGGCTTTTTGGCTCAAATGGACAGAGCCGCCCGTCAGTTGGAAGATTATTTGCAAGAGCGTAGCTGGTACGATAAACATCGGACGCAAGGAACAGAAAATAAAACGGATAAATACGCCCAAGAATGTTTTGCTTATTTTTCTGCCGAATTTGGGCTAGTTGATTGCTTGCCAATTTATTCTGGAGGTTTGGGAGTTTTAGCGGGAGATCACTTAAAGTCGGCGAGCGATTTGGGTTTACCGCTAGTAGGAGTGGGCTTACTCTATCAGCAAGGATACTTTGCTCAGTATCTCAACGCCGATGGTTGGCAGCAAGAGCGCTACCCCATCAATGATTTTTACAATATGCCGTTGCATTTAGAACGTAATGCTGATGGTTCCCAATTGCAAATTGAGGTAGATTACCCAGGACGCACGGTTTACGCTAGAGTTTGGCGGGTGCAGGTAGGAACAGTACCTTTGTACCTTTTAGATACAAATATCGAGCCAAACAATCCTTACGATCATGACATCACAGACCAACTTTACGGTGGTGATATTGATATGCGTATCCACCAAGAAATTATGTTGGGAGTTGGTGGGGTACGAATGCTCAAAGCTTTGGGCTTGAAGGTGACAGCTTATCACATGAACGAGGGACACGCGGCTTTCTCGGCTTTAGAGCGGACGAGGATGTTGATTCAAGAAGAAGGTTTAAAGTACGACCAAGCAAGACAGTTAGTAGCTTCAAGTAATATTTTTACAACTCATACTCCCGTACCTGCGGGCATTGACTTGTTTGCACCCGATAAAACCTTGTATTATTTGGGGCATTATGCGGAAGTTTTTGGTTTAACTAAAGATCAATTGTTGGGTTTAGGGCGCGAGAATACTGGGGATCTAACTTCGCCCTTTAGTATGGCAGTGTTGGCACTAAAAACGGCAACCTTTGCCAATGGTGTTGCTCAATTGCACGGGGTAGTATCGCGGGGAATGTTTAGAGGTTTGTGGCAGAATTTACCCGTTCAAGAAGTACCGATTACCGCCATTACTAATGGCGTTCACGCCCGTAGTTGTGTTGCTAGCGCTACTCAAACTTTGTACGATCGCTACTTAGGACCAAAGTGGTCGTCAGCCCCGGTAAATAGCCCATTGTGGGAGCGAATAAACACAATCCCCGATGAGGAATTGTGGCGCAATCACGAGCGCTGCCGTTTGGATATGGTAGTGTTTGTGCGAGAACATTTAGTAAAACATTTAAGCGATCGCGGTGCAAGTCCGGCAGAAATTGCCCAAGCTCAAGAAGCGCTAGATCCTTCGGTATTAACGATTGGTTTTGCCCGTCGTTTTGCTACTTACAAAAGGGCTACATTGTGGATGCGAGACTTGGAGCGATGCAAGCGAATTTTAGCAGGCAATAAAGACCGCCGCGTCCAATTTGTGATTTCTGGAAAAGCGCATCCTAAAGATATTCCTGGTAAAGAGTTAATCCGCGATATTAATCACTTTATCCGCGAACAAGGTTTGTCTAAGCAAGTGGTATTTGTACCTAATTACGATATCCATGTAGCGCGGTTATTGGTGGCTGGATGTGATGTTTGGCTTAATACTCCTCGTCGTCCTCGCGAAGCTTCGGGTACTAGCGGTATGAAAGCATCGATGAATGGGTTGCCAAATTTGAGCGTATTAGATGGCTGGTGGGATGAAGCTGATTATGTGCGTACGGGTTGGGCGATTGGACATGGGGAAAATTACGAAGACCCCATGTATCAAGATGAAATAGAGGCAAATGCTTTGTACGATTTAATCGAGCAAGATGTAGTGCCTTTGTTTTACAACCGCGATAGTGAAGGTTTACCGCGTCAGTGGGTAGCAAAAATGAAGGACGCGATTCGGCTCAATTGTCCGTTTTTTAATACCGAGCGGATGGTGAGCGAGTACGCTACAAGGGCTTATTTTCCAGCAAGCGATCGCTATCATAGTTTAAGTGCCAACCATTACGCCCCAGCCCACGAGTTAGCGACGTGGAAAGCTAATTTAGTTGACCATTGGTACAACATCAAAATTGCTAGTATTGATATCTCCGATACGGCGGATGTGAAGGTAGACCAAACTATTACGGTTAAAGCAAAAATTGATTTGGCAACTTTAACTCCTAATGATATTCAAGTGGAGCTTTATCAAGGTGCTATTGATACTAATGGTGACATTGTTAATGGTGTTTCGGTAGTTATGGAGTACCAAGGGCAAGATTCCAATGGTAGTTGCGTTTATACGGCAGATATTGTTTATACTCACTCTGGTTTACAGGGTTTGTCTTTGCGCGTACTACCGCAGCACGAATACTTGTCTAGTCCTTACGAACCTCGCTTGATTCTGTGGGCTTATTAAAAGTTTCTTCTAAGAAGAACCAAGATTTGGGGGGGCAGACCCCCCAAACCCAATGGCAACAAAGCGGAAAGAATAGCCATACCCGCTTTTCGCCTCCTAAGACATTTTGCGGGGCAATTATTCCTCCCTTAAAGATGCCGCCCAAACCCCCTGCAAAAGTGTCATATTCGTAAACCGCTAAATTCGTAAACGACCTAGTCTGCGAAAGTTTTGACAAAATTCGTTTGGTACTTTAATTCTTAAACAACTTAGTTGCGGAAATTTTAACAAAACTCGTTTAATACTTTAATCTCCATACAACTCTTTGCCTAAACAACGATTAGATACTCTATTAGTAGAGCTTGAATTATGCTCCTCTCGCGCCCTAGCTCAAAGGCTAATTCAGGCTGGCGAAGTTAGGGTAAATGGGCAAATTGTCGATAAAGCAGGTACAGAAATCGATACCACAGCCCAAATTCAAGTTAAAGAAAAGTTGCCTTATGTTTCTAGAGGTGGCGAAAAACTTGCTAAGGCTCTATCACTATTTGCTATTAATGTAACCGATAGAATCTGTCTAGATGGTGGCATTTCTACAGGCGGCTTTACTGACTGCCTGCTGCAAAATGGCGCAAAAAAAGTCTACGGCGTTGATGTTGGCTACGGACAAGTTGATTGGCGCTTGCGTACCGATGAGCGAGTCGTTTTATCGGAACGTACCAATTTGCGCTATCTTCAGCCTCAAGACTTGTATGAGGGTACGGAAATAGCCGATTTGACAGTGGTAGATGTGTCATTTATTTCCCTTACTAAAGTTATGCCTGCTTTATGGCAATTACTCACCCCGCCACGCGAGGCAGTATTGCTAGTTAAACCGCAATTTGAAGTTGGCAAGTCTCGCGTTGGCAAAAAAGGAGTTGTCCGCGACCCCAAAGACCAAGCAGAGGCTATTTTTCATGTATTGCAAGCTGCTTTAGAAGTTGGCTGGCTTTATTGCGGTTTAACTTGGTCGCCTCTAGTTGGACCTGCCGGAAATATTGAGTACCTTTTGTGGTTGGGAATGGATAGCCAAGCACCGCCTGTAGACCAAACAGAAGTGAACCAATTAGTTAAAATGGCTCATCAAGATTTGAAAAATAGTTAAGTTGATTTCGATCGTCAGTTTGGGAACTCTAATATTAAGAGCTAAATAAAACAATGAAACTCCTAATTAATCGTTACTCAATTTTTGCGATCGCTTTAACTACTACCTCCATCACTGTTTTACTGCTGTTATTACGCTCCATTACTATTGTTCCGGCTGGCTATGTAGGCATTGTTGATAGCTTTGGTGCTGTTTCAAGCCAAACTCTTAAGCCTGGCTTGAGTTTCAAAAATCCTTTATCTCAAGTAGTCAAGTTTTCAACTCGCACTCAAGAAATGAAAGAAACTCTAGATGCGCCTTCCAAAGAAGGACTAAACATTAAGCTAGATGTCAGTATTCTTTACCATGTGGACGAAAAAAAGGCGCAGGAAATTTATCAAACTATTGGCACAGATTACGAGCAAATTATCTTAATTCCGCAATTTCGTTCGGTAATTCGGAAAGTAACCGCTACTTATAATGCTAAAGCTCTGTACACTTCCGAAAGACAAAGGTTAGCTCAAGAAATCCGCGACTCTTTGAGCCAACTTGTAACCCCTAGAGGGATAATTATCGAAGACACGCCATTAAGAAAGCTAGAACTACCAGCAAAAATTAGCCAAGCTGTAGAAGATAAATTGCAAGCCGAACAGCAAACTCAGCAAATGGATTTTGTGATTCAAAAAGAACGCAAAGAAGCAGAACGCAAGCGCATTGAAGCGAGAGGAATTGCCGATTCGCAACAGATTATTTCTCAAGGACTCAACGATAAACTTTTACAATTAAAGCAAATTGAGGCAAATGAAAAACTAGCCCAATCTACAAATGCCAAAATTGTTGTAGTTGGTAGTAGCAGAACGGGAGAACCTGTAATCATTCAGCCCTAAAAATTAATTTCCAGCGTATTCTAAGAAAGCCGCACACTCAACATGAAATGTTTGGGGAAAGAAATCGGCGGGTTGGACTCTGACTAATTTGTAGTTACCTTCTTGGGACAATAGCTTCAAGTCACGGGCTAAGGTGGCAGGCTTGCAGCTAACGTAAACGATTTTTTGGGGCTTAGTTGCAATTAAAGCATCAATTACCGTGCGATCGCATCCTTGGCGGGGTGGGTCTAGCAATACAACATCGGGTTTAACTGCCAAAGCCGGAAGTGACTTTTCAACAGAACCTAGTTGAAAATTAGCATTTTCAATATTATTGCGCCAAGCATTAAATCTCGCTTGCTCTACGGCGGCAGCTTGCACTTCTAAACCGATAACTTGTTTAGCTTGGGAGGCTAAGGGCAAGCTTAATGTCCCAATGCCACAATAAGCATCTACTAACACTTCCTCTCCCTGTAAATTGAGTTGCTGCTTAATTGCCTCTAACAACGCCTCTGCCGCCTCTGTATTTACCTGGAAAAACGTAGTCGGCGACATCTGAAACTCTAAGCCAGCAAATTGTTCTAATAAATAAGCTTGTCCAGCAATACAACGAGTTTTGTCGCCAAATATTGTATTAGTAACTTTGGCATTGAGATTTAGCGATACGCCGACTAATTTCGGGTAACGGTCTAACCATTCTTGCGCTTGAGTTTCAAGTTCTTGTAAAGTCCAATCTGTCACTACTAAAGTGAGCAACATTTCCCCCGTGCGGCGGCCAATTCGTAAGCCCAAATGCCTTAATCTACCCTGATTGCGGGTTTCGTTATATATCGACCAACCGCGCTTGTAAATATCTTGCTTAATTTCTTTGAGTAACGGATTTAGCCGCTCATCTTGGACGGGACATTGATTGAGGTTAATTAGCTGATGAGTGCCTTTTTGATAGTAGCCTGCTTGTACCTGCCCTTCCGACGATCTACTTAAGGGATAAGTAGCTTTATTGCGATAGCCCAAAGCTTCCGGTGCTGCTAAAACGGAGTCTACAGGTGGGTTAGAAAATCCCCCAATTCTCTCTAGGGCTTGCACAACTTGATTAAACTTTGCTTTTAGCTGATAGCTGTAGGTTACACTCTGCCACTGACAACCGCCGCATTTATCGGCAACAATACAGCTAGGACGAGTACGATTAGGCGATCGCTCTAAGATTTCGTAGAGTTTACCGTAGCCGTATTTGGGTTTAACTCTAATTAACCGCGCTAAAATGCGATCGCCTGGTACGGTGTCGGGAACAAATACAACGCGATCTTCAAAGCGTCCTACCCCGTCCCCCGTATCGCTCAAATCTTCTATAACTACTTCAACTAAGTTACCTTGCTGCCAAGGCTGTTGGTGGTTTTCTGCGGCGGTAGATAACTGATTTAAAGACATAGTGTAAAATTCTCTTTATTTGTGTACATAGACTTAGTTACACTACTAATGATAATTAGCGATCGCAATCATTATGAGTGTAGTTAGTCAACTAATTTTGCAAGCCGACGACGATCTTCGCTACCCTAGCACTGGCGAACTCAATACCATTAAAGAGTTCTTGCAAACTGGAGAACAGCGCATGAGAATCGCTGCTACTCTAGCCGAGAACGAGAAAAAAATTGTTACTGAAGCTAGCAAGCAACTTTGGCAAAAACGCCCCGACTTTATCGCCCCTGGCGGTAATGCTTATGGCGAACGTCAACGAGCTTTATGTCTGCGCGATTATGGCTGGTACTTGCGCCTAATTACCTACGGCGTACTGGCTGGCGACAAAGAACCGATTGAAAAAATTGGTTTAATTGGCGTGCGTGAAATGTACAATTCTTTGGGCGTTCCCGTTCCTGGAATGGTTGAATCTATTCGTTGCTTGAAAACTGCGGCTCTTAACTTAATGAGCGCAGAAGATGCGGCAGAAGCAGCACCCTACTTTGACTATATCATTCAGTCAATGTCCTAGTAATAGGAATGCGTGTTAAAAAGCTCAACATAAAATGTGTACTCTGCTAAATTTTTAGCCGTCTACATAAAAATTCTAAACTTTTAACTTGATTCTCCACTGGCGGCGGCAACTCTAGCATTTTGTAAGGGTAGGCACAATCAGTGGGGAAATTTTAATTTGTCCCCAAATACTCGTTTTGAACTTAATTATTTTTATAGTAGTATTTTTTGACTGATGATTTTTTTAAACCAATGCTCAAAGCGATCGCCTAATGCCTCTAAAGAATATTGCGCTTCCGCACTCTGACGGCAGTTAGAGCGGTTAATTTGGGGTAAATTGGCGATCGCATTCACTAACCCTTGTACGCTATCAGGTTCCACCAAAAACCCCGTTTTACCATCAACAACAATCTCCGCCGGCCCGCCGCGACGATAAGCAATGACTGGTACGCCACAAGCTAAAGCTTCTATGGCTACATTGCCAAAAGCTTCTACCCAGCGCGGTGTCATTAGTAAGGCTTTACACAAGCGTAATTGCTGCTGCATATCGCTAGTAGACAGAAAACCCAAGTATTCTATCGGTGCATTGGGGTAGGTAGTACAAATTTTTTGCCAGTAGTCTTCGTCTTGCATTTTTCCCATAATTTTGAGAGGAATATTGGCAAGTTGCGCTGCTTCTACCGCATCTTCTAAGGCTTTTTCCGGCGCAATTCTTCCTAGCCAAGCTAAATAATTATCGGGATGGAGACAAAATTTGTATAAAGATAAATCTACACCGCTACTTAAGCAAGCATATTCAGTGTTTAGGGCAAAAGTTGCAGCTTGTGACGGAGTATAAAAGCCAATCGTACCGGGAAACTTAGCGGCAACTTGGGTCACAATTTCGTCCATTGCCACCGATAGCGAACCCATACTAACAAAATGGGCGATCGCTTTCTCAAAAAATGGTGTGAGATAAAAAGGCAGCCAATCGTAAGCAAAATTAACGATTAAATCGTACTCTGTTTGCACTTGCCGCGCGTATTCCCACATATTCGCCAGTACAGAATTATCGGGCATGATCGTCGGCGTATTTCGTTCCTGACTTTGGGCGATAATTTGGACATTGCCAGGAATTTCTATAATCGGTAATTGGGCAAGTTTTGAACCCACAGGAGCAAGAATTTGTAAGCTGTGTCCCCGTCGCAGCATTTCTTGAGCAATATTGTATAAGCTTAATTCCACTCCGCCGCCTACTCCCGTACCCAAAGCACCCACTGGAGTAGAGACAAATAATAATTTCAAAGAATAGTTAGCCAAAATAACTTTAAGGTAAGGTTTCCGATTCGTTCAAATTAATAGTTGCCTGATGCAATTGCGTTTCGCTGCTAGTAATCTCTGTCAAAGGATTTTTAGCGGCGGTTAAATTTTCTCTTTGATTTACAAGGTAAATACTAATTAAAGTTAAGCCAACTCCTAGCCACTGCAAAGGACTAAGAAATTCTCCCAAAAAGAGATTACCAAAAAATAAGGCAAATACAGGAGTTAAAAAGGTTAGAGAACTAAGACTTGTTAAGCTACCGCTAGAAGCGAAGTAAAAAAACAATCCGTAAGCTACAGCGCTACCAAATATAGTTGAATATCCCAAAGCCAGAGCGCCACCCAAATCAATATTTATCCATTGCTGGGATTCAACCCCACTAGATAGCGCCAACAAAGGTAAACCACCTAAAATCATATGCCACCCCGTAGCTGCTACAGGATCTGTGTAACGGCAAACATAGCGGATTAATATCGTCCCCACCGCCATCGACAGCGCCGCTAATAACATCAACCATTCACCACTAGCGAATAAATTTTGCCAACTACCAGCAATATCAATTGCATTTTTGTGGAACAGATTTATTATCCATTGGTCGGGTAAGCCAATTAAACTAATCCCTAGTACCCCAACAAACAAGCCTAAAAAGCCCCATGAACCAATGCGATCGCCAAATAACCATAGTGCGAGTATAGCCACTGCCAAGGGCTGAGAATCAATCATTACAGACCCCAATCCCGCGCCCGTTCTTTCTAACCCTGCCGCTAAAAAGCCTTGAAACATTGTCCCATCGACCAAGGCAAATAAAGCAATCCACAGCCATGCTATCCAACTTTTGGGCTGAGGTTTGCCAAGAATTGCTGAAACTATCAAAACCAATACCCCCGCCGGCACTAAACGCACTCCTGCCATAAAGAACGGCGTAGTATTAGGTATTACGGCTTTCATTGCTACCATTGCCGTACCCCAAAAGAAAAAGGGCGAAATTAGTAGTAATGGCGCAAGTAATTTTGAATTAGTAATTTTTAGCTGCATGGACTCGCTAGGGGCATTTTATTTAATTTTACTTAAATATATATTTTTATTAAGGTGGCCGCTAACGCTCTATATCTTTCGCCTTGTTTCTGAAGGTGGATGTAATAGCTTATAGACCTTGTTTACTTGAGAAGGTTAATGCAGATAATGGTTAAATATGGCGATTCAAGGCGTACTGTTAGATATTGATGGGACTTTAGTATTAAGTAATGATGCACATGCTCAAGCTTGGGTAGAAGCTTTTGCGGATTATGGATACAACATAAAGTTTGAGGATGTGCGTCCTTTGATTGGGATGGGAGGCGATCAACTGATCCCGCAAATATTGCCGGAACTTTCAGGAAAAGAAGGAGTTGGCAAAAAAGCCGCCGATCGCCGCAAGGAGTTAATTATTGAAAAGTTTAGTGCAAATTTAGCGCCGGCACCAGGTTCGCGCCAGTTAGTACAACGACTCAAGCAAGATGGCTACAAGTTAGTAGTAGCTAGTTCCGCCACCAGTCAAGAATTATCAAGCCTACTGAAAGCGGGAGAGGTGGAAGATTTATTGAGTGAAGAACCGACAACAACCTCTAGCGATACAGAGGCTTCTAAGCCCGAACCAGATTTAGTGCAATCGGCATTAAGTAAGGGAAAACTGCAACCGGAGCAAGCAATTATGCTAGGGGATACTCCTTACGATATTCAAGCAGCTTCTAAAGCAGGTGTAGGCGTAATTGCTTTTCGCACTGGCGACTTTGATGACACGCAGCTTGCGGATGCACTGGCAATTTACGACGATCCCGCAGACTTGCTAGAACACTACGAGTCATCTTTACTTGCAAAGCAATAAGTTTTAATAAACCTAATGCTAATAACGAAACTGGCAAAATTAGTAATTAGATAATTTTTGCCAGTTTTAAGCTGGTGACAATTAATACAACCAAGTGCCGATCCCATCGCGCCTGTTACGGCTGTTTTACTGGCTGCAATTGTATTGCAAATGCTAGGTTTCTCGCCGACATTTTTGGTATTTAGGCAGTTTAAGCTTTAAAGTAAATTCGAGGGCAATGAAATAATTATTGCTATAGCAATCCTGAATCAATAGCGAACGTTTTAGAAGCGTAAAGCTTTGCGGCTCTAGAAGATAATGTTCGTCGATTCAATCGCAGTGCTATAAAAAGGCGTTGCCCAATTGGTAATGGGATAAAGAAGGTGAAACCAAAAATTCTGTCTTTTTCGTAAACCAACCATTGAAAATTATCACACTTCAGCAACGCCTTAAAAATGGTTCAAACTGCCAACTTCCCGTTCTCGAAAGCAATAAAACATGAAGTAGTTTGAGTTATTCAATTCAATATTTTAACAACGCAGTTATATCATTAGCATTGTCAATAAATAAGGTGCAAGTATTTATTTCAACAATAGTTATTATACAATAATCTACAAACTAATGAAGTTAGAATTATTTGTATGGGCAGCAAACATAATTTCTAAAATAGATAGGTCGTCATCAAAAACAGTTTTTGAATTTAAAGTTAGTAAATGATTTAAAATTTCATCAAGATTGAAGTTGTCATTGTTGTATCGCTCTTGAAGTAAATTTACAAAAGAATTAAAGTCCCAATTTCTACCGCTCGCCGAATTGATTTCATAAACCCCATCACTAAATATATACAAGCTGCTAAATTCTTCGATTTGACAAAATCCGTTTGCATACTCAGAATCGGAAAACATTCCTACAGGTACGCCTGTAGTTTTTAGCAATTTGAGTTGATTGCTATTTGGGGCATTTTTAGATAACAATACGGCGGGTGGATGCCCAGCACTAGCATATATTAATTGTTTACTGACACGGTTATAAACTCCGTACCAAATTGTAAAATATTTATTATTGTGATAATTCATTTGAAAAGTATCATTCAGCGCACTTAAAACCTCGTTGGGTTGATAGTAATTAAGGTGCGGAATAGCACGAGAGCGAAGGAGATTTAGAACCGAAATAGAAGGCAAAGTAGCTCCTAAACCATGACCTGCCGTATCTAATAAATAAATTGCTAAATAATCTGAGTCTAACCAATAATAATCAAAACAATCGCCACCCAATTTTTTGCAAGGTATAAAGCGCGAATTGATAGTTAAAGGATAATACATGGGATTAGGCAAAAGATTTCGCACGTAGTCTACAGCTTCGCCTAATTCTGTCTCTAAAATTTGCTTTTGATTTTGCAAATCGCGGCTCATTTGATGCAGCCTTAAACCTGCTCTTACCCTGGCTTTAAGCTCATTTGGCTCGATAGGTTTAGTAATAAAATCATCTGCCCCAGCATCTAAACCTTTAACAACATCTGCGACTGAATCTAAAGAAGTTAAAACAATAAAAAATGTAGTAGACAAAAGAGGGTTTTCTTTCACTTGGCGGCAAACTTCTATACCATCAAGTCCTGGCATTAACCAATCGCAAACAATCAAGGCTGGTCGCGACTGTTGGGCTATTTCTAGCCCTGATTCGCCACTATTAGCAGTAATTATTTGATAACCTTGTTGTTCTAAAATTTTTCTTAGAGTTAACTGTACTATTGGGTCATCGTCAATAATTAAAATCGTAAACATGAATAATTAAGTAAATAAGTTTATCAGTAAGTTGTTTACGATAGAGATTTTAGAGGATTTAGCCAAAAAACAATCGCTTTTTTTAATTGGTTTAGATCGCGATAAACTTCCTGTTTAAACCATTGTCCCATCGCATCAAAAGGCGTAAATGTCGAGCCTGATTGCCACTTAACATCTTGTCCCAATGGCGTAGTGTGACTACCGTTGAGAGTTTGGGCTGTCACCATATTGGGAAAGCGGTTCTGTAATAGTTGCGTTAAAGCAGCAGATTGATCGAGGTTATCATTGCTAAACTTGATTAGCAAGTTGCGCCGGACGTTATAACGCTCTTGGACGAGGTTGTTAGTTTCCAAGGGAGAAGGGGTAAATTCTACAGTAAAAGCCGGGTTAAATTGCTGGACAAAAGGAATAGCATCTTGCGCTGCATAGTTATTAAAAGAAATTAAAATATTGCCCGATCGCTCTACAGCAAATAAACTACCAGCCAATAGATGGAGCTTGCAACCCATACTATGACCTAAACCATAGACAGGTAAGTATTGCTGGCGAAGTAAGGATCGTTTTTGTAGTTCGTCGATAGTGCGATCGAAGCCTTGTAGAACCTGCCGCGCGATCGCACTATGATCGAGAGTATTTATGAAAGGTGTAGCCACAACTATATAGCCGTGTTTTGCTATCTCCTCTAATAACCAACGATAAGTTACCTGAGGAGCCGCTGCCACAAAAGCCCCCCCTAAAAAATGTACAATCCCCACTGGGTGCGGGGGAACTAATACCCAATTACCAGAAATTTCTTGCCAATCCATAACTAAATTGTGCCACCAAGTTTAGATACTTGACGACGTGCTTTAAAGCAATTGGGAAATTATGCCTTTTGGTGGTCAGACTTCGCACTAATTATATCCTGGTTAAGGAAGCATTGCTCAATTAAAATGAGCATAATGAACCCATAGGTAGGCCCCCAAATCTTTAAAATGAATGATTTTAGTCAATTGTTGAGCGATAAAATTAATGTAATTACAGACCGTTGGGTAAGCGCTGTTCGTCAAGATAGACAAATTGAAAGCGCCGATAATTTACCGCGTACAGCTATTCAAAATCAGCACTACAGTTGTAGATAATTTTAGGGAGATTGGGAACGCTTACGGTAATGATGATAGCGAGCTAAAGCTTGATGGGCTCTGCGCCAGAAAGACCAATGGAAGATCAATTCTAAAGACAAGGAGCGG
>JAESGR010000314.1_pt1 | contig 51444 bp, 41 predicted proteins | sample 9269771 | NCBI WGS metagenome assembly JAESGR01 (sample SAMN15739572, study PRJNA653492) | algae metagenome | isolation source: Chroococcus sp. CMT-3BRIN-NPC107 and co-occurring heterotrophs from well... | place: USA: Clark Mountains Wilderness, California | collected 2010-04-18 | reverse complement strand
TGGACACCACTTCTACGCTTGAAGTCACTCGGCTTTAGGTATTTGAGTTGCACGCAACGGTCATGATTATTTCCTCCTTAACCTACTTTTACTTTCCCCCTCTCTATTCACGCAAGAGGTCTAGTCTGGTTTATCTGACCTCACTTCCGAGCGAACGCCAACACTATGCCCAACAGCAAATTCTATTTGGTTGTGGTAAATCATTGCCATTGCTTGAGCTTCGGCAAACACTACTGGGTCTATTTTGTTTGCTCTACGATGAAATGACCGTCACGGTCAATGCGTCCGCTGCGCTGTTCCATTCGATTAGGATTCCAGGGAATCTCGTAATGAATTAGCTTTGAGCAATAGTTTTGCAAATCCACCCCTTCAGAAGCGGCATCGGTTGCGAGTAAGATACGGACGCTAGAGGTTGAAATGCGGCTTTAATTTGTTCTCGATCTTCTGATTTCATGCTTCCATAAATCGTCAGCAAGCGATCGCCCTGTACCAAACCTTCGGCTGCAAGCAAGTTATACAGCCATTTTTGGGTGGCTCGATACTCTGTAAAAATCAATACTCGTTCTTCCGATCGCTCGCCATTAGGTCGAATGCAGGTATTAATCCATTTTAGTAATTCTTGGGCTTTAGCATCAAGACGCTTAGACGCATCTCTCGCCCAATGCTGCATTTGCTGCAACAATTCTTGTTCTTGGGTACTTAATGGCTGAAATAATAGGCTAGTATTAGCGATCGCATCTTCGGTCACTTCTTCATAAACTGTATCATCGGCAAATTCTTCTTCAACTTGCTCTACCTGACGGCGCAAAATGCCTTCAGTTAGTTGAGCTATGCTTGCATTGCGGCGACGAGCGTTATTAAGCGACTTTTCGTGTTGAGCTAGAGTAATAGCGAAGGCTTTAGGAGAAGAAAATAGCCGTGCTGCTTTGAAAAGGCGATCTCAATAACGTGGATTACTTTTTTTATTTACGTAACTCCACATTTCATCCTTTACTTGATTTATTGAAGTTACTATTTTAGCAAGAGCTATTCTATCAATACATCTAAAACACTTCCAGTTTTTCTAAGCGGGTAACGCGATTCGAACGCGCGACATTCACCTTGGCAAGGTGACGCTCTACCACTGAGCTATACCCGCAGTCCTTGACCGTAAAACTCATTCTCTCAAATTTATGAGTTTTTGTCAAGCTTTTTGCCCAACTATTCGGCCGCTACTTCATTTAACTGCGCTGAGGCACTTTTTAGCGATGGTGGCAACGAATTATAATCGCTGCTGGATTGCATACTACGCATCAAACTTGCCATTTCTAGCGCGTTCATAGCATACTCCCAACCTTTATTGCTTTTAATGCCTGCTCGTTCCATTGCTTGCTGCATGGTATCGGTAGTCAAGATGCCAAATATTACCGGGACTCCCGTTTGAAAACCAACCGCAGCAATACCTTTAGCCACTTCTCCCGCTACGTAGTCAAAATGGGGAGTTTGACCTTTAATAACTGCACCCAAACAAATAATTGCATCGTAGCGCCGAGTTAAAGCTACTTGATGAGCGACAAGAGGAACTTCAAAACTACCAGGAACCCAAAAATAATCTACTTGAGTACCGTGAGGATTGGGGTCTACACCGTGACGTTTTAGGCAGTCTTGACAGCCTTCTAAGAGCTTAGTTGTAATTAGGTCATTGAATCGCCCAATTACTATTGCTAGTCGTAACGGTTCGGTTTGAGTAAAAGTCCCCTCAAAAACTGCCATTAATATCTCTCACATAAATAAACAAAAATTAGCTATTAGCTTTTTGGGCAAGTAGGCACTAAGACACTAGCTAATAGCTACAGGCTAACTTAAGCTACCAAAAAGTTTAAAGCACCTACCAAAAATACTAGCCCAATCCAGGCAAAAGAGCCTAGCCAGAGCAGCTTTTTAGATTCGTTCCAGCTTTGAGGAGTCGCGTAGGCAACTGGAACGCCAATAACCATAACAAAGGATAAGCCAACCAAGGCTATTAAAGCAATCTGGAATAGGATTGTGAACATTGATATTTCTCCTAGGGGAACAAAAAAATTTGAGTATAAAGCAAGCTATGTTTCTAGCATTTCCTATAGTTACGCTATCAGAAATTGCACCACTATAGAAGGTAGGACTAGAGAAAGAATTTTTGAAGTGCATGGATTTAATTTTGTGCCATACCACCGCAGATTTTGACACGCTGGGAGCAGCAGTAGGTTTGACGCGCTTATTGCCAGGTAGCCGGATTGTTATCCCTGGTGGCTGTCACCAGGTAGTACGGGATTTTTTGGCACTGCATAAAGATGAGTATGCAATTATTGAGCGTCGCGCCGTCAATCAAGAGCAAATTAGACTAATTGCGGTTGTAGATACGCAAAATAAAACTCGTTTGGGAGTCGCCGCCGAATGGTTAAATTTGCCGCAATTGGAATCGGTTATTGTTTACGACCATCATTTAGATATTGCCCTAGATATTCCCGCTACTGAGACAGTAATAGCTGATGTTGGTGCTACTACAACGCTAATTGTTGAGGAGTTGCAAACAGCCAATATTGACCTCACCGTTGCGGAAGCGACAGTTATGGCTTTAGGAATTCATGTCGATACGGGTTCTTTGACGTTTCCCACTGCTACCGCGCGAGATGCTCAGGCTTTGGCGTGGTTGATGCAGCAAAAAGCCTCTTTACGGCTGGTTAATGATTATTTAGAGCCAGGTTTATCTAAACAGTTACAAGAGTTATTACTAATTGCTGTTAATAACCTGCAAACAAAAACTATCAACGGCTACAGTGTTGGTTGGATAATGCTGCAAACCTCTGACCATGTACCGGGATTGTCGGGGTTAATTTCCCAACTAATGCAGCTAACCGAAAGCGACGCAATGCTGTTAGGGGCAAGCTATGAAAATAAGTTTACAGTAATTGGGCGATCGCACATTCCCCAAACTAACCTCAATACATTGTTTCAACCAATGGGTGGCGGCGGTCATTCTCAAGCTGCGTCTTTGTCTTTGCGGGGAGTAAACCCAGAAACTACTTTAAACCAACTGGTAGACACTCTTATTAACCAAATTCCCCAGCCACCTACAGCGCGAGATTTAATGTCGTCACCTGTTAGGACTATATTGCCAGAAACTACTATTGCAGAAGCTCAAAGGATTTTACTGCGCTACGGTCATTCGGGTTTGTCGGTAGTTGATGAAAGGGGAAAATTAGTCGGGATTGTATCGCGGCGAGATATTGATATTGCTTTGCATCACGGCTTTAGTCACGCGCCAGTTAAAGGTTATATGACTACAAATGTAAAAACTATTCACCCCGCGACAACGTTACCGGAAATTCAAGAAATAATGGTAACTCACGATATTGGACGCTTACCTGTTTTAAAATCAGGACAATTGGTAGGGATAGTTACGCGTACCGATATTTTACGGGAAATGCAGCAGGAAAAAGCCCGAAAAATCCAAAATGCCGATAATTCTCTTGTTGTTAATTATTCATTGCTCAATTTACTTAATAATCGTCTAGCTCCAGCTTTACAAACTCTACTTAAAACCGCCTCTACAGAAGCAGAAAAGCGCGGTTGGCATTTATATCTAGTTGGCGGTGCTGTTCGAGACTTATTATTAGCTCAAAAAGAGGCGGCGATACTAATTCAAGACATTGATTTAGTAGTTGATAGCTTCCACAATGCAACGGATGTAGGCGCGGGTGTCGAACTTGCTCAAGCTTTACAAAAATCTTACCCTCAAGCCAGATTAGAAGTACACGGCGCTTTTCAAACGGCGGCTTTGTTGTGGCATAAAGACCCAATTTTAGATTCATTGTGGGTAGATATTGCTACCGCGCGAACGGAATTTTATCCTTATCCGGCGGCGAATCCTGAAGTTGAAGCAAGTTCTATTCGTCAAGACTTATATCGGCGCGATTTTACAATTAATGCTTTGGCGATGCGGCTAACTAATCCTCGTGCGGGAGAATTATTAGACTTTTTTGGCGGAATGCTAGATTTACAAGCAAAACAAATTAAAGTCTTACACTCTAATAGTTTTATTGAAGATCCTACAAGAATTTATCGCGCTGTTCGCTTTGCTGTGCGGCTGGGATTTGAAATTGAACAACGCAGCCTTGAGTATATTCGTTACGCCATTTCTAGCGGTGTTTACAACCAAACAGATAATAAAACTCGACCCGCCTTGCAAACTCGTCTCCGCAGCGAGTTAAAATACCTTTTACGATCGCCCTACTGGCAAGCTGGATTGCGATTACTTGTAGACTTAGATGCTACTAAATGCCTTCATGCCGATTTAAAATGCGATCGCACTCTATGGCAACAATTACGGCTTCTAGAACTAGGTCTAAAAGGCAAAAACCTTACTGATTGGTTATTACGGCTAGAAGTATTGATTGCTCAATTACCACCCCAAGAGCGCGGTTTAGTAGCCAAAAACTTACAACTACCCGATGACAGTATTAAAAGGCTGGAAAATTTAGCTGCTGCGGAAGCTACAGTTAGAAAATTACTCCCCACATCGCCTAAAAGTCAAGTAGTTAAACTATTACAACCCTACGATGACGCTACTTTGGTTTTATTAGCGGTACGCACTCCTAAAATTATTCGCCGTCAAATTTGGCTATACCTTAATTATTGGTCAAATATTCAAGCCCCGCTTGACGGTAACGACTTGAAAAAACTAGGTTACAAACCAAGTCCGCAATATAAGCAAATGTTAGAAGATTTACTTGCTGCAACTTTAGACGGAATAATAAGCGATCGCACTAGCGCGGAAAAATATTTATCCACTCGCTATCCATTGTAAAGTAAAGTAAAGAGGTTTGTAGTTTCTAATGCTCCCTCAATCTCTACTACGGTGGAGGCAGCAACTTAAACAAGCAAGTTATAATTTTTGCGTATGGAGTGCAGAAACAACTTATGACTAATCCTCTGATTCATGCCTTTTTTGTTGGCCGAGCGGTAGCTGAAGTCGTCAACGAACAGATAGAAAACGCCTTAACTGATGCTTTAAGCGAACTAGGTAAATTTGATGCAGAACAGCGCGAACGCCTGCGCCAGTTTACGACTGAAGTCATGGAACGAGCTAACCGAGAAGCAGCAAATAGTTATAGTGGTTCTAGCACTACAACAGTTTCCTCTCCCGGTTCCGCACCCACTGACATACAAGCAACAGTTGATGACCTTAGAGCCGAAATTGCTTTACTAAGAGCAGAATTACAACGCCGTCGTAGTAGTTCTATTTAAATTAAAAACAAAAATTAAGTTTGTGTTTGTAGGGTAATTTCCCCTAAAAATTTTAATGATTTGCTGCATTTATTTCTGACCTCCTGCAAAAATAACGATTAGGAATTCGAGTGTCTCTTTCTCCTCCTGTCAAAAAATCCATCAAAACTAAAAGCGAATTCAAGCGCAGTTCGATGGTGTATAAAGATAATGCCTATCGCTGGAATCGGATTAATTACTCCCGAAATCGGCGCTTTTTTGACATATGGTCGTTTGTGCTGTCTTTGACGACAGGTTTTTGGCTGAACAAAAAACCTTGGAGTTATCCCGGTGGAGTTACGGAAGAAAAACGCAAGGCTAGACGGATTGAGCAAGCGGTTTGGATTCGTAACACGTTGCTGGAATTGGGTCCAACGTTTATCAAAGTTGGTCAGTTGTTTTCTACTCGCGCCGATTTATTTCCTAGCGAATACGTAGACGAATTGGTGAAACTCCAAGACAAAGTTCCGGCTTTTAGTTACGAGCAAACAAAAAATATTATCGAACAGGAATTAGGGAAAACCATCCCCGAATTGTTTCAAAACTTCGATCCAATTCCCATTGCTGCGGCTAGTTTAGGTCAAGTTCATAAAGCTACCCTGCATTCGGGAGAAGTCGTCGCCGTTAAGGTTCAGCGTCCCGGATTACAAAAATTATTTGAAATAGATTTATCAATTCTTAAAGGCATTACTCGTTACTTTCAAAGCCACCCAGAATGGGGTAGAGGTCGAGATTGGCTAGGTATTTATGACGAGTGTTGCCGAATTTTATGGGAAGAAATTGAATATTTGAATGAAGGACGCAACGCGGATACTTTTCGCCGTAATTTCCGCGCTTATGACTGGGTAAAAGTACCGCGAGTTTATTGGCGCTACACGTCTCCTAGAGTATTAACTCTAGAATACGTCCCAGGAATTAAAATCAGCCACTACGAAGCCTTGGAAGCGGCGGGTTTAGACCGCAAACTTTTAGCGCGTCAAGGAGCAGAATCTTACTTAAGACAGTTGCTCAATCATGGATTTTTCCACGCCGATCCCCATCCTGGAAATTTGGCTGTAAGTCCCGATGGTTCGTTGATTTTTTACGATTTTGGGATGATGGGACAAATTCGTACAGATGTGCGCGAGCAACTAATGAAAACGCTATTTGGCATTGCGCAAAAGGATGCAAATCAAGTAGTTACGTCTTTAGTAGAATTAGGAGCGATCGCACCTACCGAGGATATGGGCCCAGTCAGGCGCTCGATCCAATATATGCTAGACCACTTTATGGATCAACCCTTTGAAAATCAATCGGTTAGCGCCATAAGTGACGATCTTTACGAAATTGCTTACGATCAGCCTTTTCGCTTTCCTGCTACTTTTACCTTTGTCATGAGAGCTTTTTCAACGTTAGAAGGTGTAGGTAAAGGTTTAGATCCAGAATTTAGTTTTATGGAGGTTGCAAAACCTTTTGCAATGGAAATTATGACAAATGGTAACGGTTCCCAAGGTAATACTTTTCTCAACGAACTAGGTCGTCAGGCGGCGCAAGTCAGCACTACAGCATTAGGCTTACCAAGACGGCTAGAAGACACCCTAGACAAGCTAGAACGGGGAGATATTCGGATGCGCGTCCGTTCTATCGAAACCGAGCGATTGCTGCGTCGTCAAAGCAATATTGCCTTAGCGACTATTTATGCTTTGGTAGCTAGTACATTAACTTTATCTGCCACATTGTTACTAATTAATCATTATGTGTGGTTGGCGGCGATCGCCGGAATTTTCGCCGCAGGATTAGGAGTAGTCTTGATTCGGACAATTATCCAACTCGATCGTTACGATAAAACGTTTTAGGTAATCGGTAATAAGTAATTAAGCAGTTCCCAATGACCAATTCCGCAGCAAAGATTTCTCTGCTGCGGTTTTTTAAGTACATATACTTACCTTTGTTCAATTTAAGCATTTTTAAGCTTGTCAACTTGCTAAAACTACCTGTAGTTTTCCGTGTTAACCCTATTGTTTAATTTATCTCTTAAGGTTTATATGGAATTACACATTTAGAAGTAGGTGCAGTTTGTCAAATATTTGTTATATTTTTTAATACAGCAAGGTTAATTTTGACAAAATGCCAAGCTCTAAGCAGAAATGCTATTAACGTCTGTATATATTTTTTGTTGGAGTCAATCATGAGTAACCCAATTGAACTATCACTAGAACAACAGTTCAGCATCCGCTCGTTTGAAACCCAAGTACAACAAATGAGCCACGAACAAGCTCAGGAATTTCTGGTTAAGCTATACCAACAAATGGTAATGCGCGAAGCAACCTATAAGGAGCTAATCAAGCACCAATGGGGATTTGAGGGTGGGGTTTAAACTTAACTGAAGTTGCTAATGGTCTATTAAAGGCGACCTCCTTCTCTAGCTGCATTCTGCAGGCAGAAAATAGCTGGGGCTGTCGGGGCGTTATCTTCAATAAGTAAGGTGAATAAAGTTTTAATTTCCTGAATTAGTAATTTACTAGCAAAAATATTTAATTATTGTAGCGATCACTAACATTACCTCTACACTAAAGCGCTACAGCGTCACATTAAAAACTGAATCTAGACCAGAAGGTTGCAACTTAGCTAAAATACTAGGTTTAAGCTTTTCAAATTCTTGCCGCAACAACCCTTTGCTAACTTGAGCCTCGGCAACAGAAACCAAGTTTTGGCTAGTCATCACCCATTGTTGGAGTTGTTGGCGCTGCATAGGAGCGATCGCCATTAACAGAGTTTTGCAAGTACACTCTGGAGACTCTCTAGCAAATAACAGCAATCGGTAAGAACCAGATTCTCCTAATAACCTAGTTATTTCCTGACCTTGACGAGTTTTCAAATCCATATAATAGGCAAGCCACTTGGGACCATGCTCAGGATTGTAGAGTGCGGTAATCCACAACATCATGGGGTGAGGAGTGCTGATAAACAAAAATTGGTTGAAGCGTGTCCCGTGCAAACGCTTTTGAATTTCTTGTTGAGGTAGCATTACCCAGAGCGCCGAAATAACTTCGCCTTTAGTCCGAATTGGTTGGGGAAAAACAATATCTGCAATTGGTTTGTTTTTGGGCCAAGCCGTAGGTTGAAAAACTGGATCGTCAGAAAACGATTGGTCTAAAAATGGCGCTCCCATAGTTAGGGAGTGGTTGATACTTTTTTCTTTAGACGGAGGTAGCGGCTGGGAGGGGGTGGGAACAACTACTGAACCTTGTTGCTCTAAAGCGACGATCGCCTCAATAATTTCTCCCACCGTTTGGGGGCGATCGCTAGGAGACTTAGCCAAACAACTGAGTAGCAACTCCTCTAATTGTTTGGGGATAGTAAGTTTGGTGCCTGTAGAGACAAAAGAACGAGGAGGTTGAAAGTGATGAGCTTTGTACCAACCACCAAAAGATTCAGTATTGGCTTGAAAGGGCATACTACCTGTAATCATTTCAAACATCATCACGCCCAGACTGTAGATATCCGAGCGCGGATCGATATCATTTCCCTCCATCTGTTCGGGAGAAGAATAAGCTAGGGTCCCTAAATAATACTTGGTTTGATTGCTATCGCCTTGAATTAGTTTAGCAATACCAAAATCTAATACTTTGACCAATTCACCAAAGCTAGGATCTTGGACTACTAGCATATTGCTAGGCTTAATATCTCGATGAATAATTGGACAAATTTCTCCATCAACCAAAATACCTTGGTGAGCGCACTGCAAGCCTAGACTAATTTGCCGCGCTAGACTTAAAAATCTAGCGAGAGTAATTGGTCGAAGCCGGACAGCATCATTAAGGTTTTCTCCTTGCAAATATTCCATCACATAAAAAGGAGTGCCGTGTTCGTCTACGCCGTAATCCATAACGCGGACGATATGAATACTTTTTTGTCCTAACAGGGCGCAAGTTTTGGCTTCGGTTTCAAAGCGCTCTTTGACGCGAATTTTTTTGTTTTGAATTGAGAGAGCGAGAAATTTGACAGCAACAGGCACTCCACCCAACAAAATATCATTTGCACAATAAACTTGCCCCATCGCTCCAGTGCCAATTAGTTTCTGAAGCTGATAGCGTTTAGCTAATAAACGACCAATGTTGGAATCTGTCATAGGAGGAGAGTAACGATTCAATCTATTGACTTGGAAACGAGATAGATTTTTTTAGTTATAGAAGGTGACGAACTTAGAATACCCATTTTTTTAGATTACTAACTACTAACACCGTCAAAAATTTGATAGATATCTCCTAATAGCATTTTTTGTTTTGCCCCAGTAACTTTCGGCAAATTGCCAGCAATACCTAAATTGCGCCAGTAGGCTAATACCGCAAAGGCGATCGCTTCTTTAAAATCTGCACTTAGTCCTACTTGGTCGGTAGTTAGCACTGCCGCAGGCTGGAGGAGGGTTTGAAGCCGATTAATAATGTATTGATTTTTACTACCACCACCGCACAACAGCACCCGGTCGGGGGGTTTTGGCAAAAAAGTATGGTAGCTATGCACAATTGAAGCAACGGTCAATTCAGTAATGGTAGCTATTTTATCGGCGGTATTAAGCTGATGGGGTTCCATATCGGCTAAACATTCATGCAGGTATACTGAGCCAAATAATTCTCGCCCGGTAGATTTTGGTGGTAGCTGTCCAAAAAAATCTTGGCGCAACCACTGCTCTACTAATTTACCGCAAGGTTCGCCGCTTGTTGCCCATAGTCCATTGCGATCGTAGGTTTGAGCGCCATTGGTGAAATGCTGCACGGCTAAGTCAATTAGAGAATTTGCCGGGCCTGTATCCCAGCCGCGAATTTCTGCTAGCCAATCTTCCTGGCTGCGCGGGGGTAAGTAAGCAACGTTGCCAATTCCGCCTAGATTTTGAACGCAGGAAGATTTTTCTTGATGGCTGAGCAGATACGCATCTATTTTAGGAACCAAAGGCGCACCCTCACCTCCGGCGGCGATATCTCCGGCGCGAAAGTTGCTAATTGTGGGAATCCCAGTGAGTTGAGCAATTAAATCTCCACGACCGAGTTGGAGACTATAAGCTAAATTTTTTGGTTCTTTTGGTTGATGATAAACCGTTTGCCCGTGAGAACCAATCAGCTTTGCGCGATCGCCTTGTTTTTGAATATTCTGGGCGGCTTGAGCGAAGCTACACGCAATCTCATCGTCAAGTCTAGCTAGTTGCGCCATCGATAGAGTTTCTCCGCCGCAAACTGCCAAAATTTGCGCTGACAGCTTTTTGGGATAAGGATAAGTTTCTCCAGCTAGAAGTTCAACTTTTAAGTCTAGTTCTGTTCCAGTTATGTCTACTAATGCGGCATCAATGCCATCTACAGATGTACCACTGATTAAGCCAATTACACGGGTCATAATAAATTTAGTTTTTATTTTTAAGCTGGAGCTAATATTCTCCTTTAGAGTTTATGCCCGATCGCCTAGTTAATTTCTAAGATGAAGGCACGGCTATTTTTTCGGCAGCGATGATGTGCAAGTCAATATTTTTCAATAGTCGCATCAACTGTTGAGTTAGAGAACCTTGAAATACCATTTTCCAGCGCGATCGCTGACTTTCGCCGATGACAATTTGGGTAATATGTTTTTCTTGGGCTACTTTGGCGATCGCTTTAGGAATATCTTGGTCTTTAATATGGATAAATTCACCGCCAAATTCCTTACACAGTTTCTCGCAAGTTTCAATGTGCAAACTTTCTTCTTTGGTGAGAAAGCGATCGAGGTTAGCAACATAAACGGCGTAAAGAGGCGCATTCATATACCCGGCTATTCTCGCGCCCCGGCGCAACAGTTGCATCGAGTTGGGATAGGTAGAGACGCAAACTAAAACTCGTTCGTGAATATTACAAAATTTCTCGGCGGGAGTTGAAGAAATGGCATCGTCTTCTACGTTGTCGGCGACTTCTCGTAGCGCTAATTCTCGTAAAGCGATTAGATTGCGGCGTTGAAAGAAGTTTTGTAAGGATTGTTGAATTTTTTGCGGTGCGTAAATTTTGCCATCTTGGAGGCGTTCGAGCAAAGTTTCAGGGGTGACATCAATTACTACTACTTCGTCAGCTTCTTCTAAAAGGCGGTCTGGGACGCGCTCTCTAACTACAACCCCGGTTATCCTAGCTACTACGTCATTGAGGCTTTCGAGGTGCTGAATATTGACGGTAGAAAATACATCAATGCCCGCATTTAAAATTAGTTCTACGTCTTGGTAGCGTTTTTTGGTAGCCGAACCGGGGATGTTAGTATGAGCTAATTCATCTACTAATACTAACCCCGGACTTCGCTCGATAATTGCCTCGGTATCCATCTCAGTTAGTGTCAAGTCGCCGCGAACGATTTGTTTGCGGGGGATAATTTCTAAATCGAGGGCTTTTTGAGCCGTTTCTTTGCGCCCGTGAGTTTCTAGTAACCCAATAATGACATCAATTCCTTCTTGCTTGAGCATTTTGGCTTCTTCAAGCATTCGGTAGGTTTTGCCTACACCCGGAGCCATGCCAATAAAGATTTTATGCTTGCCCCGACGCGCCGAACGAATCAAAGAGTTTGTAGAAGTCATTAATTGGTGGTCTAAAATTGAGTAGATTTTACTAAGTGCATTCCCGAAGCGGCAAATTTTTTAAAGGCTGACTCAGCTTGTTCTGTGTAGTCTACAACTTTGGGTACAACTACGGGGCTTGTACAATCTTCCAAAATATATATTTTCTGTGCCAACGTTGGATCTATTTGTTGAATTTCTGTAAGCAAGTCGTCAATTGTCCAAGCTACGCAATGACTTTTTGCTTGTCCGGCAATAATAACTTTATCAAATTCTAATAACTGCTGAATTAAGCGGGTGTTTTTTTGCGCTAGTGGGGTTCCACCTACACCTTCTAGCACTTCAGGGCGCAAAACTGAGTAGTTTTCGGTTAAAGGGTTATTTCCTTTGATTTCAAACTGAGTTTGGCTGTCACGAGCAATGGCATGAAAAAATACAGCTTCTTCTACGGCGGAAACTAAAGCATGACCAATGCCACCAAGCATAGAATGATAAAACCATACAGTTAATGGATATTTACCATTTTGGCTTAATTGCTTGACGTAATGTAAAGCGTGGTTTTGCAGGGTTTCGTAATTCGATCTTAAACTATAGCTAACGGCAGGATTAACTTTCCATACACCTTGTTCGATATCTTTTGGCGTAATGTTGGTAGCGGCGGGAGTTGGGTGATTTCCCTCAGCATTTATCCAAAAAATCGGGTGAAAAATTTGCATGGCTGTGTGAGTATCAAGGGTAGGTGCGATCGCGCTTATTACCCCTAAATTGCGATAAATAAATTCACACAACCGTTTATTATCTTCTACCGCACCCGTTCCTGATTGTCCGCCTACAAATAGTTCAAAGCCAGGAATACAAAAGGTATTTTGTACGTCAATTAACAATAAACAAATTCGCTCTTTGTCTTCAAAGGCTGGCTTAATATCGTGTGTTTTTGCCCAATCTCTTGCTAAATCTGCCCTTTCCTGGTAGGGTACGCGCCAAACTTCGCCGACTTTTTGCGCCTCGAAGTGTGAGGGAATTGGTAACTGAGTTTTGTCCATAGATAAGCAAGCTAAGTTTTACCCTTACTTCAATTTTATTACTTAGCCAGTAAGGACGCTAATTAACAATTTGAGCGTAAAAAAGCTCAAAGCCAAAATACCAATGCTAAACACAAACAAGCCAGCTAGAAGTAAGAAAATGAACCAGTAATTTTTCTTTTCGGCTGCTTGAGGAATATTTAGATGAGCTTCGACTAATTCAAAATTTTTGGTGTTAGCTTTCCAAGCAACATCGAATAAATCGCCAACTACTGGTACTGTACCAATAGCACTTTCTAAAACAATGTTAGACACCATTTTGAGTAGAGTTTCTTTAGGTAAACCTAGCCGCGCCGCTTCAATTACTAGATAAGCAGAAAGGGCTGTACCTAAAAAATCTCCCGCTCCAGGGATTAGTCCTAATATAGGATCTAAGCCTACTCGAAACTTTGTACCGGGAATACCGATAGCATTATCTAGCAAACGGCTAAACTTACGCAAACGATTGAGAGTAGCAAGTTTGGAGGGAGCCATTTTAGAGGCAAATTGAGCAGGCTGAGACATAAACTTATAATTATCGCGCTTTAATCTCATGCAAACATAATTAAGGTGCGATCGCGCTCTAGCTACAGCTAGATTTAGAGGTTAGTTAATTGCAGAGAAGAATTTTTAGCTTCGCGCATGGCTTCGCCCACCGTAACATTTAATTGATCTCCCACTAACATCACCACCGCACTCATATACAGCCACAGCATCAAAACAATCACCGCCCCGACTGCGCCGTACACTTGATTGTAGTTACCAAAATTGGACGCATACAACCGAAATAAACCGGATACTAGCGCCCAAGAAATAGCAGCTAAAAAAGCTCCTGGCATAATTGGTGTACCAGCATCCCAAACACTTGGTCCGTAGCGGTAAACAAAAGCAAAAGCCGTAGAAACAATCGCCAAAGCCAAGGGCCAACGCAGCAATCGCCAACCAACTAATAAAACCCAAAAGCCACTCTCTCGGACAAAAAAGTTTAGCAGCCAGTCGCTAATAAAAACCAAAAAAGAAGCCAATACCAGTAAGCCAATTGTGCCAATGGTTAAACCGATAGAAATAATTTTTGCTTTCCAAAAAGGGCGAATTTGTTTGATGGGAATTTGATGAATTTGGTCTAAAGCATTCATCGCCGCACTTAATGCCCCACTAGCCGCCCAAATTGCCACAATAAAACTAAGAGAAAACAAGCCTGTGTTTTTAGTTCGGGTAATTTGTCTGGTAAAGTCTCGAATCAATACCAAAGCTTCATCAGGAGCAATTTTACTAATTTGCACGGCTAAATCTTTAAAAAATGATTGCAAAGATTCTTCAAATAAACCGATCGCCGTCAAGACAGCTAAAATAGCTGGAAATAATGACAGCATTGCATTGTAGGCAATTTCTGAAGACAATCCTAGCAGCCGTCTTTGACCGACACGAGCAATAGTTTTTTTGATGGTAGTACAACGCAAATAGCGAAAAAACCTAACAAAGCGAGTTCCGAGCATAAATAGAGTAACAGGCGTACCAAGAACTTGAGAATTGGGAATTAGTAATTATTACTCGTTTCCCAGGCGTTGCTAAAACTGCAATGATTTTCAAACTGTTAACAACGAAAAATTAGAGATTTAAGTTTCTTTGCTGTCAGATTTGATTGCCGGATTGGCAACACTAATATTTTTGTGAGCAGAAATGCTTTGCAATAACTGCTCGATTTGCTCAGAAGCGGCAGCATTGCGTTGAGACTTAAATAAATTTTGGGCTTTTTCTAGAGATGTTGTTGCTTCTTCTACCTTTTCTAACTTCATTAAAGCTGTTGCTAATCTTACTTGAGCCTCAGCATTTTTGGGAGCGCGGGAAATTAGCGTATCAAAGTGAGTTACCGCTTCCTCTAACTTATTTTGCTGCATTAACGATTCTCCTAGCAGCAAACGAGCAATATCGTTGCTAGGATGCCTAGAAAGCACTTTGACAAAAACAGACTCCGCACTTTTGTAGTCTTTTTCTTGATACAACTTGACAGCGCGATCGTAAAGAGAAGACGTAGCTATCCCTTCCCACACAAAAAAAGCCAGGGCAATTAAGCTACTCGCAACCACCACCGCCGCAATTAAATGAGTTTGCCCAGATGTTTCAACCATTTGTAACTCTCCATTACCTATATAGAGAGTAACTTTATTAGAATTTGTGTAAAAGCGGCTCGTTTTTGCCAAACAAGGAATGCTAGGCAAGTTGGCGATCGCCTGTTTTTAAGTAATAAATATTGATTAATGCCAGCAATTTATTACATTTCTCGCCAACTATCCATCGGTAAATATTCTTTTAGAGTTTCCGTTTCTATGGCTCTAACAATAGGTACGGCGGGAATAACTTTACTTACAGCGCCAGGATTAACTAATTGCTCTAGTTGATTTAAACCGGAAAAGCCGCCACAAAGTAATAATTGATCGTTTGCTTGCAAGTTTATACTCCCGTCAGGAAAACGCATAAACTTCCCATCGCGGCGGATGGCTTGAATCTGTACCCCATACTGACGGCGGATATCAAGCTCGGCGAGACTTTGCCCCACTGCCGGACTATTATTAGCTACAAATAGCCAATGACAAGGATTGTTTTCTGCCGGGAGAGTAGCTGCACCTTTGGCTAATTCGTCAAAAGCGTCTAATTCGTCACCTTCCCCAACTATGAGTAAGCGATCGCCTTTTTCTAAAATTGTTTTAGCATCGGGATAATCAAGTTCTTCACCATTTGCCCGTCGTACCGCCATTAAGCTTACTCCCGTCAAGTAACGCATATCTGCCTCCTCAATGGTCATTCCGGTAAGCGGAGAGCCTTCAGGCAGGGCATACCAACGCCTGTTCATGTCTTGGGTAGCTTGTGCTAATTCTCTTGCTACTTGGGCGGGCGATCGCTCTGGGCGTAAATCTAAGTAATGGCGATCGCGGATTTCTTGCATTTCTAGTTGCATTGTTCCTGCCGATAAGCCCATTTTTGTCAGTAAATGGTTGGCTAGTTCTAAACTTGCCTCAAATTCTGGCTGTACGACTTCCATTGCTCCTAGTTGGTAAAGCGTTTCGATGTCCTTGTCATGATTTGCTCTTACTATTAAGTCCAAGTCGGGAGATAGTTCTAAAGCCCGTTTTAAGCACAATCGCGTACTCATCGGATCGGGTAAAGTTATCGCTAAAGATTTTGCTCTTTCTACTCCCGCCGTTTCTAAAACGTGAAGACTTGCCGCATTGCCATATACATAGGCAACTCCCGCCTCGCGCAACTGTTGAATTCGGCTTTCAGATTGTTCGATGACAACGATGGGATAGCCATGTTCTTGAACTAACTTAACTAAATTGCGCCCCACGCGCCCGTAACCGCAAACTACTATATGATTTTGTTGGGGTAATTCGTCCGATTCGGCGATCGCAACGTCTCTTTCTTCAATTAGCGATCTTATCCAAGGTAATTCTAAAACTTTCGGGACTAAACGCAATACAAAGGGGGTTAATACAAGGGTTACAGCCGTTGTTCCCAAAATTAATAAATACACCCTCCGAGAAACTAAACCCATTGATAGCCCTTCACTGGCTAAAACAAAGGAAAATTCCCCAATTTGCGCCAGTCCCAAACCTACTATCAAAGCGGTTTTCCAAGGATAGCGAAATACTTTGACAAGGGGCGTAACGATCGCAAACTTGCCGACAAATACTAAAAATACTAACCCTAAAATCAATTCTAAGTTTTGCCACAAAAAGAATGGATCGATTAGCATCCCAATCGCCGCAAAAAATAGAGTTGCAAAAATATCTCTTAGTGGCTCTACATAAGTTAAAGTTTGGTCTGCATACTCTACTTCAGAAATCATCAATCCAGCGACGAAAGCGCCCATTTCAATCGATAATCCCAAATGCTCGGTAAGTAAAGCAATTCCCAAACACAGCGCTACTACGCCTAATAAAAATAACTCTTTACTTTCCGTCCTAGCTAATAACCTCAATAAGGGTGGAATTAGCCAAATCCCCGCAACTACTGCTCCGGCGGCAAATAAGCCTATTTTAATTAATGCCGTACCTACAGCAATACCAATAGTTTCGGGCGGCTGTTCTAAAGCAGGTAGCACCGCTAACATTAGCCCCAGCCCCAAGTCTTGAACTACCAACATCCCCAACATAACTTGACCGTGCGGCGTTTCGGTTTCGTTGCGCTCCATCAAGCATTTCAAAACAACGGCGGTAGATGACAGCGATAAAATAGCTCCTAAAAATACCCCTTGCGCTGGAGAACTTACCCATCCCACACCTACCGATACTATGGCAGTACCGACAATAGTCAGGACAATTTGCAAACCTCCACCACCCAAACTAATTAGCTGAACTTTTTTTAGTTCAGCTAGGGAAAATTCCACACCTAAAGCAAATAATAAAAAAGCAACGCCAAATTGGGCTAAAGTTTCTACTTGGACTAATTCTTTAATTAGTCCTAATCCCGCCGGCCCGATTACCATGCCACCAACTAGATAGCCTAGCAAAACTGGTTGGCGAAACAATGCCGCGAGTAGACCCCCTACCGCCGACACTGCAAGGACTAACACTAAGTCGATAATTAGTCTAAAATCTTCTTGCACAAGTTTATTAGCAAAAATATTAAGGTATATTAATTTACTGTAAAGCCTTTTTATCCAAGATTTCAAGCAGATTGGGAGTAACTTTTGTCAGCGGGGATCGCCCTTGAGGAATGCGATCGCATCACAACAAAATCAATTACTCTAAAAAACGACTCATGGCATAATGATCGCAATCGCCATAAATTAGCCTAATTATTGAAAATGCCTAAACCCGCTATCTTAGTCCTTGCTGATGGTACAACCTATCGCGGTTTGTCTTTTGGGGCAACGGGAACAACCATCGGAGAAGTAGTTTTTAATACCGGAATGACAGGCTATCAAGAAGTATTGACCGATCCGAGCTATCGCGGTCAGATGATAGTTTTTACCTATCCCGAACTTGGCAATACTGGAGTCAACGCTGAAGACGAAGAATCAAGTGGTCCGCAAGTCAGAGGAGCGATCGCCCGCAATGTATGCGATCGCCCTAGCAATTGGCGCTCTACCAGTAGTTTGTCTGATTACCTCAAAAAGCACAATATACCTGGAATCTATGGCATTGATACCCGCGCTTTAACTCGCAAAATTAGGGTATTAGGAGCTATGAATGGCGGCATTTCTACCGAACTTGACGAAACCGATTTATTAGCAAAAGTTCAAGCAGCGCCATCAATGGCGGGTTTAAATTTAGTCAAGGAAGTTACAACTACCGAAGTTTACGAATGGTCAGATCCAACTACTAATGTGTGGGAATTTAAACCCGTAACTGAACCAATAATAGAAAAACAACTAACCGTTGTCGCTCTTGATTTTGGAGTCAAACGCAATATTTTACGCCGGCTAGCTAGTTATGGTTGCCGCGTAGTTGTGGTTCCGGCAAGTATGCCTGCTGAGGAGATTATGAAATATAATCCCGATGGCATATTTCTTTCCAATGGCCCAGGAGATCCAGCCGCAAATACTGAAGGGATAGAAACCACCAAAGCCTTACTAACTAGCCAAAAACCTGTATTTGGCATCTGTATGGGTCATCAAATATTGGGTTTATCGTTAGGCGCTCAAACTTACAAACTTAAATTCGGTCATCGTGGCTTAAACCAGCCTGCGGGATTAGAGCAAAAAGTAGAAATTACCAGCCAAAACCACAGTTTTGCCCTCGATCCTGATTCTCTACCCGGTACAGATATAGAAATTACTCATCTCAACCTCAACGATCGCACTGTTGCCGGATTAAAGCACAAATCTCTACCCATGTTCTCGGTGCAATACCACCCCGAAGCAAGTCCTGGTCCCCACGATGCCGATCATTTATTCGAGCAATTTGTGGCTTCCATGCGTGCTAGTAGAGACGCGGAATGAAACAACTGTTAAATTTCTGGCAGTTTGCGATCGCAATTTGTGCCAACTTAAAGTGTATTGCTATAATCAACTGCTTCAATAACGGAGAATCGCGGTACTTGGCATGGTAAATTTGACCCCCAACTCTAGTTTTAGTTTGACGCTACGCCTGCAAATTCCTAACCGGGTGGGAATGCTGGCGAGTGTAACTGGTGCGATCGCATCAACGGGCGGCAATCTCGGTCAAATCGACCTGATCGAGCAAACCCGCGAGGTTTCAATCCGCGATATTACAGTGGATGCGGCGAGTACCGAACACGCAGAGACGATTGTTGAATCGATTAAAGTTTTACCTGACATCAAATTAATAAATGTCTACGATCGCACTTTTAATTTGCATCGCGGTGGCAAAATTAGCATCAATAGTCGCATTGCAATTAAAAGCTTGGCAGATTTGGCAATGGCTTATACCCCCGGCGTGGGGAGAATTTGTACGGCTATAGCTCAAGATCCCGAACAGGCTTACCATTTAACCATTAAGCAAAACACCGTAGCGATCGTTACTGATGGTAGTGCGGTATTAGGTTTAGGTAATTTGGGCCCAGAGGCGGCTTTACCCGTAATGGAAGGTAAGGCAATGCTATTTAAAGAGTTTGCGGGAATTGATGCTTTTCCCATTTGTCTAGCAAGTCAAGATACTAAAACCATTGTTGAAACCGTCAAACAAATTGCTCCAGTATTTGGTGGGGTAAATTTAGAAGATATCGCCGCTCCCCGGTGCTTTGAAATTGAAAGGCTGCTGCGCGAACAACTAAATATTCCCGTTTTCCACGACGACCAACACGGCACGGCAATTGTGACTTTAGCGGCGCTAATTAATGCTCTTAAACTGGTAAATAAGCCAATAGCTAAGGTAAAAATCATTATTAATGGTGCGGGGGCGGCAGGAGTTGCGATCGCGCGGTTGCTAAAAAAAGCGGGAGCCGAAACTATCTGGATGTGCGACTCTAAAGGGATTTTATCTAAGCAACGCCCAGATATGTCCCCCGAAAAGCTCGAATTTGCGATCGATAAAATGGGCAGTTTAGCGGCGGCGATGATGGGTTCAGATGTATTTATTGGGGTTAGCGCTCCGGGAGTAGTTACGCCAGAAATGGTGCGCTCGATGGCAAGCGAGCCGATTGTATTTGCAATGGCGAACCCCATTCCAGAAATTCAACCAGAACTTGTAACTGATTATGTAGCAGTGATGGCAACTGGGAGAAGCGATTACCCTAACCAAATTAATAACGTCTTAGCTTTTCCAGGGGTATTTCGCGGGGCTTTAGACTGTAGAGCTAGTACCATTACTACAACTATGTATCTAGAAGCTGCCTATGCGATCGCATCTTTGGTAAAGCCCTCCGACCTCAACCGCCAACATATCGTTCCCTCAGTATTTGACGAGCGGGTTGCAAGTGCGGTTTCTGGAGCAGTCCAAAGGGCAGCTAGAGAAGAAGGGATTGCTGCAAATTAGCAATTACTTATTTTTATGGCACAGGCATTTTGCCTGTGCCACTAAACGGGGGACATACTTCCTTCTTAAAAAGCGGGCTAGGGGATACCTTACCGCTTGTACTTAGTCCAAATAACCCCTAAACCTTTATTATCCGCCGATGATGGTGCGTTTAATTGTTTCTCCTACACCTTCAACGGCTTGAGAAATACCATCAACAATATTACTTGCACCGCCACCCGTTTTTTGCATTGCCGGAGAAGCGGGAGTACCGTGCAAGTTAGGATCGGGTTGTGGTGGTGTTGGTATAGGTCCTAGGGGTTGAGGATTAGCTACATACTCAAACTCGCCTTTCCCATCCATCGACGGACCTTTAGCCCAACGACCTTGAGCGCTGTCTTCGCCTTCAGAATTATTCCAGAACTGATAAGCAGCCTCTTTTTTGCCATATTCGTAGGCAATCTTAGGAACTACAGTCTCCTCAAATCCTTCGCTTTGCAAGTCTTCAATCGCCGCCAGCCATTGGTTTTGGTGCATGGTGTCACGGGCAATCATGTAACTGAGGTGATCTCTTACGCCTTTATCGTCGGTCATTTCATACAACCGTACAGCTTGTAGTAGACCTTGAGACTCGGCGTGCAGATTAGAACGGAAATCTGCCAACAAGTTGCCACTAGCGATGATGTAGCGACCATTCCAAGGGACACCAACACTGTCTTCAGGCATACCACCTCCACCGGAGACAATTGTATGCTTTGGACTCATAGCTGCCATAATCACATCCCTTGGATTAGTACCCCCCATAACTGCACCTACTACGGGGTCTTTTGCACCATCTTCTTGCATTTTGAGCGGTGCTTTATCCAGCAGATGAGCCATCATCGTAGCTAACATCTCGACGTGACCAATTTCCTCAGTACCAATATCTAGCAGCATATCTTTGTACTTAGCAGGTCCACGACAGTTCCATCCCTGGAATAAGTACTGCATCATCACGGTCATTTCTCCCATAGGACCGCCTATGAGTTCTTGCAGTTTCTTAGCATAAACTGCGTCTGGACGCTCTGGAGGAGTAAAATATTGCAGTTGCTTCTTGTGATAAAACATTTATTGATTGCCTTGATTTTTGGTCTACTTGAAATACTATTAATTCCCTAGAGCAAATCTAAATGATGCTGATATTTGCTAGGGCGGTTACTCTTACTAGGTAACTACGCAAACCTGGTTTAAACATCAATCAGTAGTAAGACAATCAAATATCCATTTGATATAAGTATTTGTTCTCAATTGGTATTTATATCACTTAAATACTTATTATTTGGTGCTTTCCCAATAACTTGTCTGAAGTAGCCGCAAATTGACTGAAAAGCAATCTATATCTATGGCTAGACGTTAATATAAAAATAAGTCTAGGATTAATATAAGGCGCGATCGCATCTTTGTATGTCTCTACAATCAGGCTGGCAATCGTGTCTCTCAGAAAACCATACTCCCTACGTTCAAGGTGCGGTGATACGCCAAAAAATTAGTCGCCCTAATGATTATCAGCAAGCGGGCGATCGCTATCGTACTTTTGAGGAGGGTAAAGGGCTAATTTTCCTTTACCCTTTTTACGTACAAAAAGTATTCCTAACTTTATCTATAGAAGAATTAGAGTATTTTGATTAGATAAATTATTTGCAAGCATTAAAGTTGGCAAGCTAAAACAGCTTTACTAAAAACTTCTAAGCAGTCAAATTAGCATTTTTTAGACTAAGAACCGCTCTAAATAAACCTATCAATGGGAGTGGTTGTAAATCTCTCTACAGTTAGATAACAGAAGTTAACTGAAGCAAATAACAATGTGACCTTGGCTAGAGGTAGCGATCGCTACTTGATTGTTATTGTTAGCCATTGTTGGTTAATTATCAGCTAATTTAAGCACATAACGCTAAGATTGGGTTTTTAGGGCGATCGCATTTTTGGAAATGTCAGAGCCAGCAAAAAAATACATTCTAGGCGTGATTTGTCTTAGAAGCTACAAGGAGGAATTTGTGAATAAGTTAACTGCTTTTTTCAAAAAACTACGGTTGCGTCAAGTTTTAACAGTATTTTTAGCAGGTGTATTGCTAGTAATTGGCACTGCTTGTAATTCAGAACTTGCTCAAGGCGCAAACCCAAACAATCCGGCAGTACAAGCTGGTGGAGCAAATAATCCTTACAAAGGTGGCGGCGACAAATATACAAATTTAAAAATGTCTACAGACCCCAAGGTTAGTAAGACAGATGCTAAAGGACAACAATCTAATTTAGATAGCTCAATACTTATAGCTGCAAACGATATTCTTTATCCTGGCGCAGAGACACCCGCAGGTAGAGCCGAAAAAGAAACCGAGTTACCAATAAAAACTAACAAAGATTTTACCGAGCCTAAAATTGGTGGGCTAAACCAACGCAATGCAGATTTAGGGGAACGAGTAGAAAATCGTGTAGAAGCTGCAACCGATGCCTTTAAAGAGGCTGCGGGTTTTGTCAAAGATAAATCAGACGAAGCTGGAAGAAGACCAGAATTTCAAAGTAACCCGGCTTTGCATAAATAATCAATAAAGTAGTTGTTGCTCCAATTATTCTGGGCTAGTTAATCATAATGGGGCAATAGCTAACTCAAGGTTTAATTTCACTCAAAAAACAACAGGAGTACGGCTGTGAACAAGATAATTAATTGGATTAAAAAAGTTAAATTAAATCAAATAATTTTGACTTTTTTAGCAGGAGCTTTGTTAATATTTAATACCGCTTGTAACGGCGGCGTTCAAGCTACAACACCAAACACTAGACCAAATGTTCCCTCTGGCGTACAACCAGATAAAGAAGTAACATCCGGTAAAAATCCTAGACCAGAGGTTCCTAATGAAGCTACAACTAATCGCTTTCAAAAAGGAACAATGAATGATTTTAGCGACTTAGATCCTAGAGCCGAAAAAGCTGAATCTGCTATAGCAGATAAAGCCGCAGCTTTGAAAGAAAATGCCGAACGCAACGTAATCGATCAAACTGGAAGCCTTGCAGGTAATACTAAGCGCATTCTAGACAAAAAAGGCGAAAATGCTGAAGATTTTGGTAAAAATCTAAGGGATAACGCTGAAGGTGCTAAAGACAAAATTCAAGGTACGGCTGATGATTTAGCTAGAGGCACAAAGCGCGGTTCGGAAAATGTTAAAGACAATACTTTAGATGCAACTAAAGGGGTCAATAGAGCGGCGGAAAACGCCAAAGAAAATATCAAGGCAAATACTCCCGGTACTAGAGAATTAACTAGAGACGCAAGAAGAAACCTTGATAAAGCTGCTGACAATACTAAATCCGCAGGCAAAAACTTGGTTGACGACACCCAGACAAATGTAGAAAAAACTGGTAACTTCGTTCAAAACAAATTAAATGAAGCTGCTAGAAATACCAAGCAGGCTTTGGACAAAACAGGCAATGCGGTTAAAGATGCCGTTGATTAATTTAATTAGTCACTAAACAATAAAAGTCAGGAATTTTCCTGGCTTTTGTTATTTTTAGATAGTTTTTGTGTATGCCAAGCTTGCAAAGCTATCCGATGAATTTCTCGCCAAGAAATTTGATGCTTTCTCGCTAATTCGGCGCAATCTTCATACTCTGGTTGGACGTTAGAAATTATCCCTTTTTCTGCCCAAGCAACTTTAACGCCCACGACACCATAATCAGTATTAACTTGTTGAATTTCTCGCTCTAAAACTGTGCGTTGCTGCCGAAAGCGACGAATGCCTAAAGTAGTAGTTTCTCTAAAAATAATCTCTTGACAAGCTGGCTCTGTTTCCGGGTGGCAAATAACTGTAAGCAAAGTTCCTAAACGCGACTTTTTCATCCCTATAGGCTGAGTGAAAACATCAACCGCACCCACTTTGAACAAAGCCTCAAACACATAACCGATCACTTGAGGGCTAAGATCGTCAATTTGAGTTTCTAATACCGCAACTTCACGATTAGAATTAACATCTAAATCTGTTTCTCCTACCCACAAACGCAAAATATTAGGAATAGCTAAATCTTGAGAACCTGCACCTAGTCCTACCTGTTGCAAATTCATAGTAGGAGGCGAACCAAAGTCTGTCGCTAAAGTGGTAGCGATCGCTGCCCCTGTAGGTGTAACTAATTCTTTATCAATCCCATTACTATAAATAGGACATTGGCGCATCTCCCAGAGCTTTAGAACCGCAGGTACGGGGACTTTTAGCTGTCCGTGAGCAGCGCGGACGCTGCCGCCTCCAGTAGGGAAGGGCGAACAATATAGTTTTTCAATCCCCAGCCAATCTAAACCCAAGCAAGTCCCGACAATATCGACAATGGCATCAATTGCCCCCACTTCATGAAAATGAACGCGATCGCGCTCTATGCCATGTACTGCCCCTTCCGCTTCTGCCAAACGGCGAAATACTGCCAAACTCCAAGCTTCGGCTTGGGGGGGCAAATTGGCATCAATAATTTGCTTTTCAATTTCTGGCAAATGCCGCTCGTGATGCTGGTGAGAAGTTAAATCTACATAAACTTTAGTTGCCCTTTGTCCTTGGCGATGGACGCTTTCAACCCGTAACTGGTAATCTTGGGCAATGCCCAACCCATTAAGCTTGGTACTTAAGTAGTCTACAGGAACCCCCAAGTGAGCGATCGCCCCCAAGCACATATCGCCAGCAATACCTGTAGGACATTCTAAATAAGCTAATTTCATCATAGCAAGGGGCATTTTTAACACTCACCACATTTATTATGGCGACTTTCTACAATCTTCATTCTCATAATCCTCAAAGCCGCAGCATCGAACAAATCGTTAGTCAACTGCGATCGGGTGCTGTCATGCTTTATCCTAGCGATACCGTCTATGCGATCGGTTGCGATCTTAATGCCAAATCTGCCGTTGAAAGAGTACGACAAATTAAGCAGCTATCAAACGATAAACCCCTAACTTTTCTGTGTCCCTCTCTTTCTCAAGTCGCAACTTACGCGGTAGTTAGCGATAGTGCTTATCGAATTATGAAACACTTAATTCCCGGCCCCTACACATTTTTGCTACCCGCCACCAAATTAGTCCCGCGCTTGGTTCTCAATCCCAAACGCAAAACTACAGGCATTCGCGTACCCGACAATCAAGTATGTTTAGCTTTGTTGCAAGAATTAGAAAATCCGATTATTTCTACTTCTGCTCATCTAACTACTGAAGACGAAGAAATTAACTCTGTAGCAGAAATAAATTTTTCCCGTTTTGAACTATTTGACCGTTTAGAAAAGCTAGTAGATGTAATTATCGATAATGGCTTAGAAACAACAGGCGATCGCGTTTCCACAATTATCGATCTAACAGGCAATACTCCAGAAATTACCCGTCGAGGCTTAGGATGGGAGCAAGCGGTAGTTTGGGCGAGTTGACTTTTCAAGCAACCGATTTTTTGTTCAGCAACCGCTCGTGCTGATGATATTTATTAGCTGCCATCCCTATACCCAAAAAACTCCAAAAGACCATGCCAGGTAGTGCCAGCACAACATTACCAAATAGCATCTGAACTATAACTCCCACACTAATAGCACGAGCCGCCCTAGAGAAGCCATCAGCACGTCCTTCAGTATTTGTCAGCAAATTAAACATCGCCATAATCACGCTGCCAAGGTAAGGAATTGCGCCAAACCAACCCAAGGTAAAAAATACATCGAGAATGCCACTATCTAGCGTCACTTCTTGCAGCAACCCTTTTTCATTCACAAAATATTTACTACCAATCCCATTACCCAAACCACTAGACAAGGCAAGGTTAATATTTTCTTGATACAGTTGCGATCGCTCGTTAAAGCTAGTATCTCTTTTAAGATTAGTAAAAGATTCTAGGCGCGAATTAATAATTTCTGCAAAAGGCTCAATAGTTGTTAATGGCACTACGCATAAAGCCATAATCAAGATAGTTATAAACAACTGCATCTGCAATCGCGGCTTTAACGAACTTAACAAGCTCAATAAGCCAATAAACCAACCGAGCCAAACCGAACGGACTAAAGATAATAAAAAAGATAAATAGGCTACAGCCGACGCTGGAATGTTCAAAAAACTATCGCTAGTAAGTAGTATTAATAACCCTGCCAATAGCACGTTAGCAAAAGGGTTAGGAGAATTCATTGTACTAAATACTCTAATGCCTAATGGTTCGGGAATACCATTAGTCAGCAACTTAGTTTGAACGATCCAAAACCTATCCCATTCTGGCGCGATTAAATATTGCACAATTCCATAGGTGCCTGTAATTAGTAGTCCCCATACAAAAGTAGATTGTAAAGTCTGTCGATATTTAGGATAGTTTCGCCAGCTTACAAATAAATGAAAAGCAAAGACAATTGGGGTTAACCAGTCTAAAAGCGATCTTAGAGATACTACGAGGGGATTTTTGACTATACCTATCAAAAAACCATAAATTACACCAGCAACAGCGATCGCAAGCGGTAATGCTCCCAAGCGGTAAGATCGAGGGAGGTATCGAACAAAGGTAATTATAGTAATTAATGTAACTAAAAATGGCGCAGTCAAAATTATCCCGCTACCATCCCAACCACTGCGATAATCGATAACGCGACGCAGCCAAGGGGTAACAAACCACAGCCACCATGTAAAACCTAGATAAAGGGTGGGATACTTACCATACAAAAGCAAGCCGACAAGTAACGATCCCAAAGGAAAGAGCAAGCGTAAAATACTACCTGCTCCGGCTAAAATAGCTACAGCAGAAAAGATTATTAGCCCCGAAATAGCTATCCAAGCGTATAACTGAGGCGCACTTGGATTGGCGCTAACAGAAGAACTACTGACACTCATATTATCTACAGTTTTATTTAAGAGATATTTATAGACGATAGTTAATTGCTATCAATCGGTTTAAGTTTTTTGAAACGGTCTAATATTAATATCGGTTACTTCCGCACTTCTGGGCATATTTAGAGCATTCACTACTACTGCTGCTACATCTTGGGGTTGAAGCAAACGTTCGCTTTGATATATCTTACCCTCCAGTGCATGAATATTGGCTTGTCTTGGGGTAGCAGTGCGTCCGGGATATACACTTAAAACTCTTACCTCTTGGGCATTTACTTCGTCTCTAAGACTATCGGCGATCGCTTTTAAGGCGTGCTGAGTTGCAGCAAATTGTCCTACATTGCCTGCCGGACGCATAATCACGCTAGAATTAACAAATACTATCTGTCCTTGTACAGATAGTACCATCGGTAATAAAGTTTGAGTTAATAAGTAAGGTGCGCGGACGTTAGCTCGGTATTGCAAATCGAGATCGCCAATATTTGCAGTTTGCAGGTTCCCCCGAATATACACGCCTGCACAGTGAACCAAAATATCCACAGCCTTACCAAAATCAGCCTCAATGCGAGTTTTTAGCTGCGATATTTCCGAGTCTACTGTCAAGTCGATGCTGTAGCTGACAACTAACGCGCTAGTTTTTTGGGCAATAGCAGCAGTTTCTGCCAATTTTGCCTGATTGCGTCCTACTAATCCTAACTTTGCGCCTTGGGCGGCTAATTCTAGAGCGATCGCTGTGCCAATGCCGCTACTTGCTCCGGTAACAATTGCAATTGCATTTTTTAACCCCATTTTTGCCGCCATTAAGCTGATATTTCCTTCAATAAATCGTGTTTTAATAAAGCGATCGCTGCTTTATTAATTACATTAATTGCCATACCCGATCTTTGCGCCATATCTAATAAAGTATGTTCGCCATCAGCTAAATTTAGCACCCATAGTATAGCTAATTCATTTAAAGCTTCCTCCGCTTGTCCGCCAATAGCACGATACAAGCCTCTTTTCCCTAATCTTGGTTCGCACTTAGGGTTTTGGTTTAAGTAAGTTTTATTATTTTCCAGAATTTGTAAAATTGACAAGCATTGATGATAAGAATCGGCTACATATTCTGGTTGCACAAAGTCTAAGTTATCTGCCGAGGTGTGATATTCGGGAAAGCTACCATGAGGCGATCTCATAAAACAACCCACTGCCAAATTAAACCCTGGCGAACAGTATTGTCTTTCGTCATAGCCATAGGGAAAGAAATCGATAACTTCGTATTCTTTACCAGAGTTTGCTAGTACGTATTGCGCAATCTTGTCAATTTCTGCCTTGCCTTGACGACTTTTTTTATAGGTAAATTTACCCCCATCGCCCACGCAAGTTAGCACCAAACCATGTTTGATATTAGTAACTTTGGCTTCATTTTGACAGAGCCAAGTTACAGAACCAATCGTTCCAGGAATAAACAAAAATCGGTAAGAATAACGATTTTGTAGCTTGCTTAAGTGTTGAGCTAAAAACACCGCCACCGAGATTCCCGATAAATTATCATTACCTAAAGAAGGATGACAGGTATGGCAAGAAATCAAAACTTCTTCAGTAGTTTCGCCAGCAATAAAATATTCTCCATAAGTTAAATAGCCAGCTTCTAAAGAAGAATCGATAACCACCTCGTATTCTCCATCAGCCAATTCTAAGTATTGGTTATGAGTTAAACAAAACCCCCAACTTTCTTTATAATAAGTAGTCCGATAAGGAATCCAATCTGGGTAGTCGGGTAACGTAAATAAGTGTTCTTTCAACTGAGCTAAAGACATTTTTTGGTTGACAGGAATGCTGTAATTGATGACGTGGAGATTAGAATTACGAAAATCAACAATCTTCTCGCCGCGATCGTTTTTAATATAAGCATCTCTAATGTTCCATTCTTTCGGTACAGTCCAATCGTATACTTCTATGCCGCTAGGCACTTCATGTACCTCAAGGGGAATAAAACTTTTAATAATATTTAAGGTTTCTCTAACCCCATCTCCTGTAATGCTGCGACAAATTGGGTACAGTTTTGTTATCAATTGATACATATTCTGTCCAACATTTTCAGTTTGGTTGCGTTCAATATCTAGAGTTTTTATGCTATCTATAATCATTGTTTTTCCCAATTAATTCAAGAGTTACTATTTATCTAGTTTTACTGTTAATTTTCTATACTTGTTTCAATCCATCGCCCACAGCACGAACTAAATCTTCAGGAGTACCAATATCAAGAAAACTCCCATTTTCAAACACTTCCACTTCTACCTTTAACCCATTATCAATAGCTGATTGAATCGCATCGTTAATCAAAACTTCTTGAGATGGCACAATTGGCTTATCGGCTAAATATTGATGCAAAAACTCTGTAAAGCTTGGTGTCCAGACTGCCGTAAACCAGCTATAGCGCAAAGTGCTTTGTAACGGCTTATCCAATACTTTGCTAACGCAGCCATTAGCATCAAAATCAACCATTCCGCCTTTATGAGGTTGGTTAAAGGGGACGACCCCCAAAACCAAATCTGCCTCGCTATCACTAAGGTGTGCTAACAATCGCACAAAAGCATCTTGGGGTTGAAAAATAATATCTGGAAAACCTAAAGTGACTACTGCATCTTGGACAAACTCATAAGCTCTATCTAAGGTATAGGGAACGCCATACAGCGAACTTACAACTAAGTAGCCCAAATTCATATCTACTAGCGACCCATCACCAAAATAAGCTGGAATATCCCACTTATTGGCTCGTAACAGCGCGTAAGCCTTGCGAATTCCGGCTAAACGCATACTTTCTAGTAAGTAATGGCAAACTACTTTAGGGCGCAAGCTACCATCTTTTGCTACCCGAAAGCCAATGGGATACAATTCTTTGCTCCCCGGTAAAGGCGAAATGCGCTTTCCTTCTCCGGCGGCTGGAATCAACCCGATCGCGCTTTGAATATTGTAGTTTTTAATTGTCATGAGTTACCAGAAAGTAAAATGCGATCGCCTATTTTGCCCACCTAACGATTTAAAACCGTAGGCTGAAAAATTAGTACATCGTCAGCGCTGGGTGTTTTGATGTCGTAGAGAGCAACTATATTTTCAGGTATACGGGCAAAGTCATCACCGCGCAAGTAGTCTCTCATTGTCGTTCCGGTACAAGCAGAATCAACGTTTGGCGCGCCTCGCTTGGCTACTACATCGTCAAAATGCACAGTACGAAAATCGATGCTAAAGCGCGTTTTACCAGAGGTATTAGGTACTGTAGAGTGCATCTGCGCGCCGGAAAAAACCATCACTCCCCCTGGTTGGGGAACAATTCTTACCTGCGGCTCGATTTTCATTGGTTCTTCGGCGTGGGGTTGTTGGCGCGTATCTTTTTTGATGTGTTGGGCGGCGTTTTTGCGGTTTTCCTTGTTCCATTCATAATAGTCGTAACCACTAGAGCCATTTTTTACAGGTTGACTCCAGTAGCGGGGGTGGAAAGCCATAACATTATCTGGCTCTACATCATAAATTGGAAACCACCAATTTAGCTGACAAGTAGGCGCAGAATACCAAGTATCGCGATGAGGGTGGAAGGCGTAAGCAATACCAGAAGTTAGGTAGTTGTCGCTTGTAGAAGTTCTCATGCGCGGTACGTCGAAATAAGTTTTATTCAAGTCGCAACCTAGTTCGCTCAAAATTTCTTGCAGAAATTGCTTTGACTTAGGATGATGAATAAAAGCTGGCTTCAATTTCGCCAAAATTGCTACGTATTCCTCTACTGGCAGGCTGTATTGTGCTGTTTGCGGATCTAAAGGTGCAAAAGCTTCTTTAATCATCTCGCGGACAAATTCAACCATTGCGATCGCACTTGGACAAGCAGAATAAACAAATATCTGTCCTTTGTACAGATTCTCTCTTCTATCTTCGTCGCTCAATTTAGCATCAAAAAAAATTGAACTCATTATGACTATCTCCTAACAATTTAAGCACCCTACTAAAAACTAGGTTAACTAAATAATTTATTGATTATCGCTCTGCAACTAAATAACTAATTGCTAAAACTTATTTTTCCACTCCCACCATCATCGATTCTAGTAAAGCCCAACTGCAATCTTTCTGGGCAATTTCGGTAACTAGCAACGGCCATTCAATCCCCAGTAACGGATCGTCGTAACGCAACCCACGCTCGTACCCCGGCGTATATAACTTATTCATTTGATACACGATTTCTGTATCATCTGTAAGGGTTTGGTAGCCGTGAGCTAACATTTCTGGAATATACAGGCTCCGCCGATTTTCGGCGCTCAACTCTACACTAATATGAGCTAAGTAGGTAGGAGAATCTGGACGCATATCAACGATTACGTCATAAATAGCACCAGTGGTACAGCGCACTAACTTGGCTTCGGTGAGGGGAGGATCTTGGTAATGCATCCCTCGAATAGTTCCCTGTTTGTGATTAAAGCAAATGCTGCACTGAACGTTGGTTACTTCTAAACCATGTTCGGCAAATTCTTGGGAGCAGAAGGTTCTAGCAAAAAAACCGCGACTATCTGCTCTTGACTCGATGTCGATAATAAATGCACCTGGTAAAGCGGTTTTTGTGAACATCATGAGTAAACCTGCACCTCTGGAATTGGGACGAGAAAGCTTCCCCCCCACTCGCGAATAAAGGAAGTTTGGGCGATAATTTCATCTTTGAGATTCCAAGGCAAAATTAGTAAGTAATCTGGCTTAGTTTCTTTGATGCGATCGGGGTGCATAATCGGAATATGCGTACCGGGTAAAAGCAAGTTTTGTTTGTAAGGACTGCGATCGACGGTATAGTCAATAAAATCTGTTCTGACACCGCAGTAGTTTAGCAGCGTATTACCTTTAGCTGGCGCACCGTAAGCAGCGATTACTTTTCCTTGAGATTTTGCTTCAATTAAAAAACTCAAGAGCTTGCGTTTTGTTTCTTTGACTTTTTCGCCAAAACTTAAGTAAGGCTCTAACTTATCTAACCCAGCTTCAATTTCCTTTTCTTTGAGCTTAATTGCGCGATTGCTTATTGTTACGTCACACTCTTGATGCTTGCCATAAATCCGCAATGAGCCGCCATGAGTTGGTACTTCTTCCACATCAAATAAAATTATGCCGTGAAAAGCAAAAATTTGGCTAACTGTCAAAAATGAGTAGTAAGAATAATGCTCGTGATAAATGGTATCAAATTGATTTTGCTCCATCAGTTGTAACAAGTGGGGAAATTCCATTGTAATCACGCCATTTGGCTTTAAGGCAATTTTCATTCCCCCTACAAAATCGTTCAAATCGGGTACGTGAGCTAAAACATTATTTCCGAGTAATAAGTCTGCCTGTTTGCCGTCGGCTACTAATTCTTTTGCTGTCTGTACGCCGAAGAATTTGACTAAACTAGGTATACCTTTTTCTTCAGCGACTTTAGCTGTATTTCCCGCAGGTTCTATACCTAAAACCGGAATACCCTTTTGATGAAAATATTGCAGCAAGTAGCCGTCATTACTAGCAATTTCTACTACTTGGCTACTAGCATCAAATCCAAATCTTTCTACCATCAAGTCGGTGTAAGCTTTGGCGTGCTTTAACCAACTATCGGAAAAAGAAGAAAAGTAAGCGTAGTCTCCATCTCCAAAAATATGTTCGGGAGATTCAAAGTCTTCTATCTGCACTAAAAAACACTTCTCACAGACGTATGTATGCAAAGGATAAAATTTTTCAGCGCGATGTAGCTGCTCTTTGCTGATGTAGTCGTTGGCAATTGGTGAAAGTCCTAAATCGGCAAAAGTGTGATGTAGTGGATTATGGCAAAAACGGCATTGGGTGGTCATAGGTTTATTAGTTGATTAGTAATTGGCGATCGCTGGTAATTAGAGAAAAGTTACTTACTCCAAAAGAAATCTTTGTCGATTTGCTGAGTGCGAATTAGATGTTCTAATTGTTTTAAGCGTGTAAACCCTCTAGACAAGAAAGTTTCTGAAGTTAGATCGATTTGCTGAAATAAATTAAATAATTGTTCTGCCCCGCGAGTAGCATTCCAATCGCACTTGAATCCTGGCAGATTTTTGTTAATTTTTTCAAAATTAACTCGATAACTGCGATTATCTGAACCATTTTCGCCAAAAGTTAACTGACAACCAGTGAAAGTTTTGGCAATAGTTTCGGCAATTTCTTTAACACGATAATTGTTTGCTGTATCGCCGACATTAAAGATTTGGTTGTGGATAATATCGCGGGGTGCTTCTAAGGCACAACAAATCGCTTTACAAATATCTAAAGCATGAACTAGGGGCCGCCAAGGTGTACCATCGCTGGTCATTTTAATTTCTTTAGTTGTCCAAGCTAAACCAGATAAATTGTTTAATACAATATCAAAGCGCATTCTTGGCGAAGCACCGAAAGCTGTAGAATTCCGCATAAAGGTAGGCGAGAAGTTGTCATCAGCCATTAGTTGCAAATCTCTTTCTACCAAAGTTTTACACTCGGCATAAGCTGTTTGCGGATTTACGGGTGATTCTTCAGTAACATCGCCTTCAGTAGCTACGCCATATACGCTACAAGAAGACATATATACAAATCGCCGGATTCCCGCCGCTTTGGCTATATTTGCCAAACGCACCGAGCCTTTATGATTAATGTCGTAAGTAATTGTCGGCGAAAGTTGCCCGGTAGGATCGTTAGACAATTCTGCCATATGCACGATCGCATCTACTCCCGCTAAGTCTTCGCAAGTTATGTGGCGAATGTCTTTGTTTAAGGTTTTAGCCGTTACTGTTGTTCCGTTGTACAGCCAACCAACTTTGTAATATCCTGTATCTACTCCCAGTACTTCATGACCGCGCTCGATCAGCAAAGGCGGTAATAAGCAGCCAAGATAACCTTCTGTACCTGTTACTAATACTTTCATGTTTTGAATAATCCTATACTGTAGTTTTGACTTGTAAGTGTTGTACGGGGATTGCTTGAGCAATCGCTTTGCCAATTTCTAGGGAAGATGTAGCCGCCGGAGAAGGTGCGTTGCAAACGTGAACGGAGTTTTTGCCTTGAACGATCAAAAAGTCATCTACCAAAACTCCATCGCTTTTCAAGGCTTGGGCGCGGACTCCAGCGTGAGTAGGCACAATGTCTTGGCTTTGAACTTCAGGAATTAACTTTTGCAGGCTGTGTAAAAATGCGGCTTTGCTAAAAGAGCGAATTATCTCTTGGATGCCTTCGTCAGCGTTTTTTGCTGCTAATTTCCAAAATCCTGGATAAGTCATTACTTCCGTAAAATCACGTAAGTTAAAGTCTGTTTTTTTATAACCTTCGCGTTTAAAACTCAAAACTGCATTCGGCCCAGCGTGGACGCTACCATCGATCATTTTAGTAAAATGAACCCCCAGAAAAGGAAAATCTGGGTTAGGTACGGGATAAATTAAAGTATTGACAAGGTAGCGCTTTTCTGGAGTAAGTTCGTAGTATTCTCCTCGAAAAGGTACAATTTGAGCTTGAGGATCGACGTGGGCAAGTTTGGCTATGCGATCGCTATGCAATCCGGCACAATTAACTACAAAGCGCGTTTCAAAGGCTCCCTGATTCGTTTCCAATACTTGATTGTCGCCCATCTGGCGAATTTTTTCGACTTTGGTATTGAGTCTTAGTTCGCCTCCTGTTGATTGCACTATATCTGCATATTTTTGGCAAACTTGCTTGTAGTCAGCAATCCCAGTCGTAAACACTTTAAGCCCTGCTACACAGCTAACATGAGGCTCAATTTCTTTTACTTGTTCTCTCGTCAGCTTAGTAACTTTTAATTGGTTTTCTAAACCGCGATTGTAAAGGTTTTCTAGCCTAGCTAATTGATCGTTTGCTGTTGCTACAATTACTTTGCCGCATACCTCGTAAGGAATATCATGAGCTTGGCAAAATTCCACCATTGAACGGCTGCCATCACGACAAAACTTTGCTTTAAAACTTCCTGGTTTGTAATAAATCCCTGAATGAATAACACCGCTATTATTACCCGTTTGATGGTAAGCCCAGGTACTTTCTTTTTCTAATACTACAATTTTCGCTTTGGGAAATCGTTTGCTTGCAGCCATAGCTGTAGACAAACCAATAATTCCACCACCAATAATCGCCAGATCGTACATGAATATTTTTGCCTCAAAAACCAATGTTAGCTATTAGTTGAAATTCAAAGTGTGAAGCTATTGGTTAATAAATTTAGAGATTATTAACCCAAACTAAAACCTGCTTTAAATTACAAGCTAATAGCTCTTACAAAACCAACCAACATTAAAAGCGATCGCTATTTGCTGCCAAATAAAGTGAAATAAAAATTATTTTACTTTTGGCTACCAAATTTTCCAAGGAGCTTTACCACTTTGCCATTGTTCTTCAAGATAGGTTTTGTCTCGCAAAGTGTCCATTGGCTGCCAAAAATCGTCGTGCTTAAATGCTGATAGCTGATCCATCTGTGCTAGTTTTTGTAGGGGTTCTTTCTCCCAAACTGTCGAATCCTCAGCTATTAAATCAATAACTTCTGGTTCGAGAACAAAATAACCACTGTTTACCCACGCACCGTCACCTTCAGGCTTTTCTCTAAAGCTAGTAATTTTATTTTGTTCTTCTCCTAAACAAATTGCCCCAAATCGTCCTGGTGGCTGACTGGCGGTTAGAGTTGCTAAAGTCTTTTGTTCTTTGTGAAAGGCAATCAATTTCTTAATATTTACATTACTGACACCATCACCGTAAGTAAAACAAAAAGTTTCATTACCAATATGCTCTCTTACTCTCCTTAGCCGTCCCCCAGTCATTGTTTCATCGCCAGTATCTACTAACGTCACGCGCCAAGGTTCGGCATAGCCGCAGTGAACGTTCATTTGATTAAAGCGCATATCAAATGTCACATCAGACATATGTAAAAAATAGTTAGCAAAATACTCTTTAATTACATAGCCTTTATAACCGCAACAAATAATGAAATCATTGATACCATAAGCAGAATAAATTTTCATAATATGCCACAAAATCGGGCGACCGCCAATTTCTACCATTGGCTTCGGCTTAATTGTAGTTTCTTCGCTGAGTCGAGTACCCAGTCCACCAGCCAATATTACTGCTTTCATTGCATCATCTCAAATTACTAAGAACGGCGTTTTGTACTTTTGGTAGAGCTAATCTGCACGTGTGCGAAAGCCAAGTAACCTAAACTAAAAACTCTTGACTTCCTGACTAACTATCTTAGAGCAGTAGTCTATGAAGAACCGTAAAGTCCGAGTAAATCAAACTGTGTGTATGTAAAATTTTGGTAAAGGACGAATAAGTTAATAGTAGATGTACTGGTCTTCATCATTTTAAAATAAATTTATATAACTGCTCGTTTTGTAATTATCGAAAAATATTTCTAGAGAAAACCTTATTTAGAGGCGATCATTAAAATAGTTGCTTAAATCTTTTTTTGCTCCTAATCCCTCCATCAAAGTTGGCAAAGGAATTTCAACAGTTGGCAAATCGGATCTCAAAGCAAGAAATGTAGCTTTAATAAATAAAAGCGATATTGGATTCCCAAACTTAGGGTAATTAATACCAGTTATTAAAATTAGGCTAAATCGTTCTTAACTCTACAAATAATTTGTTTTGATTCCTAGATAATTTTGCTTAAGCTAGGCAGAGGCGATCGCATTTTAACTAAAGGAAATTTTTGTCGATAAGTAGCGATCGCTAAAAGCTTCGCCTCAAAGCTCGGCTACGTGCCTGTCACTTTTAAAGATATTTGCAAGGTTTCGCAGGAGTTGGCGATCGCTCAAAACCACCGCTCTCTCCGCTAGTTGTAGCTAAAGTAGCCCAAACACTTGCTTCACGCCACTTTTTTGGCAGCCGAAATATCCTTAGTAATACTTACGTACACCGTGATTTCATAAGTAAATTCAGTGTTGATACGGATCTAGATTATTTAGAGGAATGTCATGATCGAAAAAACATTGAGTTAGGAGGTTAGCAGCTTTTTTGCAGGTCAGTAAATTTTATTTAAAATTTAAAATTTGTGATTTTTCCTTGCTCAAGCGCCAAGCAGGTATCGTAATAAACGTTTTCAGTAGAATTATCATTGCTAAGTTTTACGAGCAAATATCACACTAAAAATATGGAGTAGATAAATCCAATTAACCAAAAATAATCCTATATTTGGAACCAAAAATAATTATGATTGCCGAAACTATGAATGCTAACGGTTTAGTTAAAACGCTTGCTGGATTAAAACAAGAGCAGTTTAGTGGCAACTTGTTAGTAAAAAGCACAAGCCGAGAAGGAACGCTAGAACATGAGTGGAATTTTTGCTTATTTCTAGGGAGAATTTTGTACGCAACTGGAGGAAATCATCCGGTTAGACGCTGGCAAAGAAATTTATTGACTCAATGCCCGCAACTGGATATTGGGCAATTAAAACAATTGGTAGTCAATATCTCTAATCCGGCATCGCTGTCTGTGGTGACAAGCTGGGAATATCAACTATTACATTTAGGAGTAGAACGCCACCAAATTAGCCGCGAACAAGCCGCAAAAACCATCGCCGCAGTTGTCAGCGAGGTATTGTTTGATGTTGCTCAAGCAACCCAAGTTAGTTTTCAAATTAAGCCAGAACATATAGCAGTCCCCGTTCAACTTGCTTTATTAGATCCAGGGCTAGTGCTTGGCGAAGTGCAAAAGCAAAGGCAGCTATGGCAAAAAACTAACGTTAGCCAAATTAAACCTAATTCTGCTCCGATGATCGCGCGAAAAGAGCAGCTACAGCAACAAGTATCGGCTCCGGTTTATCAAAACTTGATCAAATTATTAGACGGACATCGAACTTTGCGAGAACTTGGCATAGTTATGAAGCGAGATGCCGCGCAAGTAACTAGCTCTTTACTACCATTTTTAAAATCAGGAATAGTAGAGCTTATTGAGCTTGCGGATTTTCCCGCTCCTGTTGTTCCTGCGGCAACTAAGCCCGCCCCAGAAAGCACCTACATGCCACTAATTGCTTGCGTCGATGACAGCCCTTTGGTGTGCCAAAGCATGGAGAAAATTCTCACTAGCGGCGGTTATCTATTTTTGGGGGTGCAAGACTCCTTGCGGGCGATCGCCACTTTATTGAGTCGCAAGCCCGACCTAATTTTTTTGGATCTAATCATGCCTAATACCAATGGCTATGAAATTTGTACTCAATTGCGTAAAATATCAGCCTTTAGAGATACGCCGATTGTGATCTTGACAGGTAATGACGGTATTATCGACCGTGTACGCGCCAAAATTGTCGGGGCTTCGGGTTTTTTAAGCAAACCAGCCAATGCCGACACTGTACTGGAAACTACCCGCCAGCACCTTAGTGAATTGGTGGAAGACTAGCCTTAGTCTCATACCTTTGTAATAGTTCATTTCAATACATCCAACTTTTTATTAACAGGACAACACCATGAGTACAGTTTTAGTGATTGAAGATTCTCCTACCCAAATGGACGTAATTACTAGCTGCCTGCAAAAAGGCGGACTAACCGTAGTTACTGCTACCGATGGCAAAGAAGCGATGACCAAAATTCGCAACCAAAAACCAGACTTGATTGTTTTGGATGTTGTATTGCCCGATCGCAGTGGGTTTGAACTCTGCCGCGATCTTAAAGCTGAAAGCACCACAAGTAGCATCCCCGTTGTAATTTGCTCTACCAAATCAACAGATATGGATAAGTTCTGGGGCAAAAAACAAGGAGCCGATGCTTATATTACTAAGCCTGTAGACCAAGAAGAACTGCTAAAAACAGTCAAACAACTCATTAAATAAAGCGTTTATAAAAGCGCATTGCAGGAGACAGCGATGATATCTGAGTTTTTGTCTAAAGGCATTTCATTAGGATCGGCAACTGCCGAAGAAGCAGCAAAATCTCAAGAGCAGTTTTTGCGCTTTCACCTAGCGCCCGATTTTAATGCCGCCTTGCCCGTAGAGCAGATGACGGAAGTATTTACCGTTTCTACTACTAAAGTTGTTCCCATTCCTCATATGCCTGCTTGGGTAATTGGCGTGTACAACTGGCGAGGAGAAATTTTGTGGCTGGTAGATTTGGGCTACTTGCTAGGCGGTACGCCTTTGTACCAACAAGCAGATAGCCGATCGCTTTACACGGCAATTGTTGTCAATTCCCAGCAATCTGGAGCGCGACAAGGAAACAGTACGGCGGGAAAAAAAATGTTAGGACTCGCCGTCAACCGCGTAGAAGATATGGAATGGTTCAACTCCGACTTAATTCAATCGCCTCCAGAATCGGCAGTAAGTGAGGCATTAGTGCCATTTTTGCGTGGCTACTGGTTAAAAAATAGCGGTGAAATTGTCGTTGTTTTAGACGGAAACTCAATCATTGCTGGAATGCCCAAATAGAGTAGAGACGTAGCAATGTTACGTCTCTAATGTTAAATCGCCTATGTTTTAGCTTTATAGCTTTTTGTATTTCTATTGACCAATTTCTGTAAATTACCACTACATAACCAAATTTTAAGGTTTATACCATGACTAAAATTTCTCCCAAACCTACCGAACCCAACATCACTAACGGTCACAATGAAGCTAATAATGGTAGCGATGCTAGTGGTTTTTTTAAATCAGCGGTTGTTCCTACAATTTCCCAACCAACAAAGTTTAATTCTCAATCTACAGTCTCAAATAAATCTACTGTTAGGGTAATGCCCCAAGAGATGAAGAACCTGTCTTGGTGGCAGCGTACCAGTCTCCGAACCAAAGTGACTTTAGGCGCGATCGCTCTTGGTATCATTCCGTTGCTGGCAGTTGGAGCGATCGATTATGCTACATCTAGCAGAAACCTCAGACAAAATGCGACGGACGGTCAAGAATCTATTGCCATCTCCCTTGGAGATCAAGTTGGTAGCTTTATGTCTGCGCGCTACGGAGACGTACAGGTACTTGCTAATCTTCCCACTCTTGCAAATCCCAAAGTACGAGCGGTAACGACTTCCCAAGAAAAGCAAAAGGTACTAGATCGCTATTCAAAGATTTACGGAGTCTACGACAGTATTGCTGTTACGGATCTTGCTGGAAATACAATTTTGCAAAGCTCAGGGGAGCCTGTTACTGGTCTTGGTGAGCGTGATTATTTTAAAGAGGTCATAAAAACCAAGCGTCCGGTCATCACTCCTCCCAGAAAGTCAGCCTTAACCGGAAAGTATTCTATCTTTCTAGCTGCGCCTATTGTAGATACAAATACAGGCAACGTAATTGGTATGGTGCGGACTCGCGTACCTGTGGAAAACCTAGATAAAATTTTACAGGCACAAGAAGCTCGGTTAAGCGAAGGAACTAAAAGCCTCGCTTTTGAGGAATACCATGTAATCGGTCCCGATGGCAAGTTCTTTGCCGCCAAGGAAAAAGAGCAAATCGGTCGAGATGCTAGAGAAGATTTTCCTCCCTTTGCCGGAATGGAAGCGGCTAAGAAGGTAACGAGTGCGATAACCGTTGATAAAATTGACAAAGCTGAACAACTAATATCCTACGCTCCGATTAACCAAGCTGAGGGATTGCCGCAACTAAACTGGAGTATTGTACTTGCTGAAGATACAAGTGTTATATTTGCTGAACAGCGCAGACTACTATTGACACTACTGATTGGAACTGGCTTGACTGCCTTACTGGTAGGGGCGATCGCTGCTTACTTAGCTAGACGTGCTACCCGCCCAATCTTAGAGGCTACCGATACGGTAGAAAAACTGGGTAGAGGAGAATTTGACAACCGTATACAAGTATCCGGTGGCGACGAAATCGCGGTACTAGGGTCAAACATTAACTACATGGCAGATACAGTACAAGAACTACTCAGACAACAAGAACTTGAAACCGAGCAAACACGATTATTTGCAGATATTGCAAGTTCTCGTGCTGATAAAGCCCAAGATTTAGATGTCGTCTTTGACCAAGCACTAGCAGGTGCTAAAGATATTCTCAACGCAGACCGTGTAGTTGTCTATCGCTTCAAACCTGACTTTAGCGGCTACATTGCCAACGAATCGGTATCCCCTGGCTTTCCTCAAGCCCTTAATGACAAAATCGAAGACCCTTGTATCAGTGATGAGCTAATTGAAGCTTACAAACAGGGTCGAGTTGTGCCAACAAATAATGTATTTGAAGCAGGTTTTCACCCCGACCACTTGGCATTGATGAAACGGCTGCAAATTATGGCAAATTTAGTTACGCCAATTATCAACAACAACGAACTCTACGGCTTGCTAATTGCCCACCACTGCACCGCAACTCACGATTGGCAGCAAACAGAAATGACCTTCTTGCAGCAGATGTCCGAGCGATTAGGGGCAATTTTAAGCCGCGTCAGCTTCCTAGAACAAAAAGAAGCAGAGGCTACGCGATCGGCATTGCTCAAAGATATCACCGTTAGCATTGGTCAATCTCTTAGCTCTGAAGATATTTTCAGCCAAGCAGTCGAACTCACCCGTCGCGCTATCAAATCTGACCGAGTAGTTATCTACAGCTTTAACGATATATGGCAAGGCACTGTCACCGCCGAATCGGTAGGGGAAGGCTGGCCCAAAGCAATGGGAGCCAAAATCGACGATCCTTGTTTTGCTGACAAATATGTCAACCGTTACAAAGGTGGCAGAGTTCAAGCTACCAACAATATCTACATAGCTGGATTAACCGATTGTTACCTCAACCAACTCTCTATCTTTGCCGTCCAAGCCAACTTAGTTGCGCCAATTTTGCGCGGCGATGAATTGCTTGGTTTACTGATTGCTCACCAATGTTCTGGGCCCCGCAACTGGGAGCAAGCAGATATTGACTTGTTTTCTCAGTTGGCAACTCAAATCGGTTTTGCTCTAGACCGCACCAACTTACTCGACAAACAAAAAGATGCTAAGGAATTTTTGCAAAGACGAGCGTTAGAACTACTTATTGAAGTAGACCCCTTGAGCCGAGGAGATTTAACAATTCGCGCCAACGTAACGGAAGATGAAATTGGTACGGTCGCTGACTCTTACAACTCCACTATTAGTAGCTTGCGGAAAATTGTCACCCAGGTACAACAAGCGGCTATTCAAGTAGCGGCAACTACTACCGATAACCAAGGCTCGGTACAAGGTTTATCGTTTGAATCGTTGCGTCAAATTGAGGAAATTGCCAGCGCTTTAGAGCAGTTGTCACTGATGACTACTTCAATTCGTGCGGTAGCCGCCAACGCTTCTCAAGCCGAAGCCGCCGTACAACGAGCAACCGACACGGTACAAGAAGGTGACGCAGCGATGAACCGCACGGTAGACGGGATCTTGGCAATTCGAGAAACGGTAGCTGAAACCTCAAAAAAAGTAAAACGCTTAGGTGAATCTTCGCAAAAAATTTCTAAGGTAGTAAACCTAATTGGTTCTTTTGCCGACCAAACAAACTTGCTGGCGCTAAATGCTTCGATTGAAGCGGCTCACGCTGGAGAACAAGGACGAGGATTTGCAGTGGTAGCGGATGAAGTTCGAGTATTGGCGCGGCAATCTGCCGCAGCGACCGCAGAAATTGAAGCGCTGGTAAAAGACATTCAAACAGAAACCAACGAAGTAGTAGCAGCGATGGAAGCTGGTACAGAGCAGGTAGTAACTGGAACCCGCCTAGTAGACGAAACTCGCCAAAGCCTGAACAAAATTACCGCCGTTAGTAGCGAGATTAGTCAATTGGTAGCAGCGATCGCCCTTGCCGCCATTGCTCAGTCTAAAGCATCAGACTCAGTAACTCATACAATGACCGACGTAGCTGCGATCGCCGAGGCGACCTCAACTGAAGCATCGAACGTATCGGCATCATTTACCCAATTATTAGCCGTTGCTCAAGACTTGCAGTCTAGTGTGGGTCAGTTCAAAGTCAAATAAAAAGCTAATAAACGGGGAGGTAGAAAGATTCTCCTCCTCTAACTATTTTCCATTCATACATAAAAAATTAGAGTCACCACAATGTTAGAGCAGCGTCTTAAAAAACCTATCAATAACAGCAACCAAGCATCAATAAAAAGTGCCGAAGCATTAAGTGCATTGCCGTTACTGCCACAAGTAAATTCTACTTCTTTGTGGGAGCGGTTAATTCAACCCTGGAACAACTTAAACTTTCAAACAAAGCTGGCTTTGCTTTTGATAGTTAGCACTGCTGTGCCAGTAATTGCAGTCACTCAAGGACTCACTTCTATCAACCAAAAGCGTGAACTTGGGCAATTAAAAGAAAGTTTGCAAAAGGATGGACGAGCTTTTGCTGGAGAGTACGTTCTCTGGACGCAAGTAGAAAGTCAATCGAAAGCTCAAAATCTCGCTAGTCTGATCCAGGCTACCAGGATTGATTTAAGTAATCCTCAGCAGGTATTAGCTAACCAAAAATTGCTGAAAGACTCCTTAATCTTTGAAAATGGTGAAGATCCCGAATCAAACAAAAGCTTTCAAATTTTTACTGATGCTCAAGGTAGAACGGTTGCTCAAGATATCAAAGTTATTGAAGATGCTTCTAATAACACTCCACTACTTGTAAAGACAGGAGTTTTAACTCCGCAAAAATATCGCTCAGTATCTTTGCCAACAGGAATTAATCTGGCAAATATTCCCATTGTGAAAAATGCTCTGCAAACGGGTCGCCCCTTAGATGGCATAGAGTTAATTAAAAAAGAACCTCTGCAACTATTAGGGTTAGACAAGCAAGCAAATATTGGTTTGCGATCGCAACCTACCACCAATATTCCCGTTGCCAAGCAACCATCTCCTCAAGGAACTTATGATATTGATGGTGGCAATACAGGCTTAGTTAGCATGGCGGTTTATCCCGTCAAAATTAATAACAAGTTAGTAGGAACAGTGATCGTTGGCTCAATGCTTAACCGCAACTACGGTTTAGTCGATAAATTTTCCCAAAACTACAACGTACCTACAGCTACAGTGTTTGCTCAAGACTGGCGGGTAACTACAGACGTTCCTTACAGCGATGGTAAAACTAGAGCTATTGGAACGCGCGCTGCTAGAGAAGTTGCCGAGAAAGTTCTCAATCAGGGGCAAGATTTTAACGGACAAACTAATATTGTTGGTCAAAATTACCTGACGTTTTATACCCCAATATACGATCATCAAAAAGCACTCAATCCAAGCAAAGCAAAGCCTGTAGGCATGGCTTTCATTGGAACTTCTTTAGCTGAGGTAGAGGCTTTAGCCAGAAATCAGCAACTAACGGCTTACGGTATTGGCGCAGGGTTGTTGCTATTGATTAGTTTAATTTCGATTCCGGTAGCTGGTTCTTTCTCTCGATCGCTCAAGCGTTTAGCTGGTTTTGCCCAAAAGGTAGGAGATGGAGAGCAAGGATTACGATTAGAAACAACGGAGCGCTCTGATGAAATTGGTGTACTTACTCAAGAATTAAATCACATGGCGGCTAGTATTGACACTAACTTAGATAGCCGTCGCCTTGAAGCAGAAAGAGCCAGATTTTTTACAGAAATTGCCACCGCTCGTAATGCTGATGAAAAAGCTATCTTTAACCAAGCTCTTACAGGTGCTAGAGAAATTCTCCAAGTAGATCGTGTAGTTATCTATCGATTCAACCCTGACTGGAGCGGCTACATCTTGAGTGAATCAGTTTTACCTGGTTTTCCGCGCGCTCTCAACAACAAAATTGAAGATGCTTGTATTAGTCAAGAGCTAATTGCAGCTTATAAGCAAGGTCGGGTTGTGCCAACTAGCAATGTATATGAAGCAGGTTTTCATCCCAAACATTTGCAACTGATGGACAAGTTGCAAATCAAAGCCAATTTAGTTACACCCATTGTTCAAGGAGAAGAATTATTTGGTTTGCTGATTGCTCACCACTGTGAAACTACCCACCAATGGCAGCCGCTAGAAATTGACTTTTTAACCCAAATGTCCGCCCAGTTAGGACTAATTTTAGATCGCGTCAACTCCTTAGAGCAAACCCAAGCCGCCGCCGATCGCGCAGGTTTAGCCAGAGATATTACAGTCAAATTATCTCAAGCTACCCAAGCGGACAACATCTTTAATACAGCAGTAACAGAAATTCGTAACGCCATAAAGAGCGATCGCGTAGTTATCTATAGTTTCAATGAAAAATGGCAAGGTACTGTCACCGCCGAATCGGTAGGCGCAAGTTTCCCGAAAGCAATGGGAGCCAAAATCGACGACCCCTGCTTTGCTGACAAATATGTACAACGTTACAAGGGTGGTAGAGTCCAAGCTACCAACAACATCTACAAAGCTGGATTGACCGAGTGTTACCTCAAACAACTCTCTATCTTTGCCGTCCAAGCTAACCTAGTTGCGCCAATTTTACAAAATGGTCAATTGCTTGGCTTACTAATTGCCCATCAATGCTCCGCACCCCGCGACTGGCAACAAGGAGATATTGACTTATTCTCCCAGCTAGCAACCCAAATCGGTTTTGCTCTCGACCGTGCTAACTTGCTTGAACAGCAAAGAGCAGGTAAAGAATTTTTGCAAAAACGAGCGCTAGAACTACTTATTGAAGTAGACCCCGTGAGTAGAGGAGATTTAACAATCCGTGCCAACGTGACAGAAGATGAAATCGGTACGGTAGCTGACTCTTACAACTCCACCATTAGTAGTTTGCGAAAAATTGTAACTCAAGTACAACAAGCTGCTATTCAAGTAGCTGCTACTACGACTAATAACCAAGGCTCGGTACAAGGATTATCAACCGAAGCAATTCGCCAAGCCGAAGAAGTTGCTTCGGCTCTAGAGCAAATTGCTAAAATGTCTACTTCCATTCGCGTTGTAGCTTCTAACGCTTCTCAAGCAGAAGCGGCAGTACAACGAGCCACCGCTACAGTACAAGCCGGGGATTTGGCAATGAATCGCACGGTAGACGGGATCTTGGCAATTCGCGAAACGGTAGCGGAAACCACGAAAAAAGTAAAACGCTTGGGTGAATCTTCACAAAAAATTTCTCAAGTAGTTAACTTGATTGGTCGATTTGCTGCTCAAACTAACTTACTGGCGCTCAAAGCTTCTATTGAAGCAGCTAGAGCCGGAGAAGAAGGACGAGGATTTGCGGTACTAGCTGATGAAGTTCGAGTATTAGCACGGCAATCAGCCGACGCAACTGGAGACATTGAAGCGTTGGTAAAAGATATTCAAACAGAAACTAACGCTGTAGAAGCAGCGATGGCAACCGGAACAGAGCAGGTAGTTACGGGTACGCGCCTAGTAGACGAGACTCGCCAAAGCTTAAACAAAATTACCGCAGTAAGTAGCGAGATTAGTCAATTAGTAGCAGCGATCGCATCAGCAGCTACCCTCCAGTCGGAAGCCTCAGAATCAGTAACCCATACGATGACCGATCTAGCGGCGATCGCTGGCAAAACCTCCACAGAGGTCAACACTGTATCTGCTTCCTTTGATGAACTCCTAGTTGTTGCTCAACAATTGCAAGCTAGTGTAGGTCAATTTAAGGTCAGTTAATGGCATCGGGCAATTGCTACAATCCCGCAATTGCCCTAATTATTCGCCCAATATATCTATAAAATCTGGTATTTAATATGGCAATCGATGCTGATATCCGCGACCACGCCTATCAATTTTTTATCCAAGAAGCTCCAGAGCTACTACAGCTAATTGAATCAGAGTTACTGACGGTAAAGAGCGATCGCAGTATCTCTAAAGTTCATAATATGATGCGGGCGGCGCACTCTATTAAAGGTGGAGCCGCTAGTGTCGGGCTAGATACTATCAAAACTTTAGCTCATAGCTTAGAAGATATTTTTAAAGCTCTCCATCACCAAGAATTAATTGTTGATGACAAAATAGAAGGCTTGTTGCTCCAAGCTTACGACTGTCTGCGCGTACCTCTAACCGAGCAGCTTGAAACCGGGTATTTCGATCCCGAACAGGCAATGAGTGCCGCCGAACCTGTATTTACCCAAATTGAAGCGCAATTAGGCGATTTTATCGGTGCAGAAGGGGACTTGCCAAGCTCCATTGATTTAGGGGTAGATATTGCTTTATCTATTTTTGAAGTCGATGTCGCTCAAGGAATAGAGCGGTTAGCAAAAGTATTAGAGCATCCTCAAGACGAAGAAGTTGCTGGAGAACTAAGAGCGCAAGCTGAAGTATTTTCTGGACTTGCCGAACTGCTTTGTATGCCTGGGTTTGGAGACATTGCTCGTAGGGCGATCGCCGCTTTGGACGCTCACCCCGAACTAGCATTAGAAATTACTCAAATCGCTTTTACCGATTTTCAATCAGCACGGAACTCTGTAATGAATGGCGATCGCACTAGAGGAGGCGAGGCTTCGGCTCAACTAATTGCTTTGGCAAGCGGTGAAATGCTCTCAACTTCGCAGCCCACTAAATTACAGCAAACAACTACTATTCAAGAATTTCTGCCTGCCGATTTATTTAGCGAATCCCTACTAACTGCTGACACTCATTTCTTTGTCGAAACTGAAGACAATAGCATGATGTTAGATGAAATGTTTGGCGACTCGTCTAGTATGGAAGAAATTGCCGCCCCCAGGGAAGTTACTACGCCACCACTCAGTTTTGCCCCGGAATTTGTAACCCCAACTCTCGACTACTCCGATCCTGATCCTGGAGTAATGAGCATTGACGATATGTTTGGCGGTTGGTCTAGCCTAGATGTTGCTGAAATTACCCCCGACGAGCTAGATTTACCCATTGCCGCCGACGAGCTAAATCCGGCTACTTCTGAAGTCGAGGAAAATGCTGCCTCAGTAGATGACATTTTTGGCGACTTGAGTACAAGCTTATTCGCGCCACCACCTCAAACGGTTGAAGTTAAAGCAGAAACAGTCAAATCATTAGATTCTCAGCAGTTTGTTCAATCTATCGGTCAGGTATTTGGTGACTTACCACTAATGGAAGTTGGAGATTTACCAAAGCCAGAAAAACCCGCCGCGATCGTACCTACAAAGGCAAATCTACCCGCTACTAAGCAAGCTGAATCAAGCGCTCGGGCGAAATCTAGTTCGCCCCAAAAAATCGAGCCAAAAGCAATTCCTACGGCGGCAAATGCTCAACCACAACAGCAGCTTTCGGTCAGAGTTGACTTAGAACGGCTAGAGCGGATGAATAACACCGTCGGTGAACTTGCAATCAACCGCAATAGCTTATCGCTGCAAAACGAGCAATTGCAGGCTACTGTTCAAGAATTACTGCGCCGATTTGGTCAGTTTCAGAGCATGGGCAACCAGTTACGCAATCTCTCTGACCGAATGCTAGTGTCTCCTGAGCGCTATAGCTCTAATCCTCCTACTAATAAAACTCATAGCGAATCGCCTGTATCTTCCGTAAATGGAGCTTCTTTCCGTTCGGTAGATTTTGACTCGTTAGAAATGGACAGTTACGGAGAATTGCATTCTTTGCTGCAAAAAACCTTTGAGGAAATTGTGCAGCTAGAAGAAACGGTTGGGGACGTAGTGTTGCTATCAGGACAATCTAGCCAAAGCGTAGACAAGCAAAGGCAAATGCTTTCACACCTACGAGACGATTTGATGTGGGCAAGAATGTTGCCCATTGGCGAAGTGCTTAACCGCTTCCCCCGAATGTTGCGCGATTTGTCTACAAGTTATGATAAGCCTGCGGAGCTAAAAATTAACGGTGCAGGAGTATTAGTAGATAAAGCAGCTTTAGAAAAGCTTTACGACCCCTTGCTACACCTAATTCGCAACTCCTTCGATCATGGCATCGAACGCCCGGAAGTACGCCGCGAGCAAGGTAAACCTGAACGCGGACAAATTGAAGTTAGAGCCTACCACCAAGGTAGCCAAACCATTGTAGAAGTTAGAGACGATGGGCGGGGGTTAGATTTAGACCGCATCCGCCGCCGAGCCGTAGAAATGGGCTTATTGCCAGAAGAAAAAGCCGATAATGCCTCAACATCTACCTTATTAGAATTGATGTTTGAGCCAGGATTTTCTACTGCCAGCCAAGTTAGCGAACTTTCCGGGCGCGGTGTGGGGCTAGATGTGGTTCGCAGTCAATTAAGAAGCCTTAAAGGTAGTGTCAGCGTAATTTCCGAATCAGGAACGGGTACTTGCTTTACATTACGCATTCCTTTGACCTTGACTTTGGCGAAATTATTGGTCTGTTTTGTGGGTAATAGTGCTTTTGCTTTGCCTTCCGACAGCATTAAAGAAATTTTGATTCCTCAACCAGAACAAGTAAAGTTTTCTGGAGGCAAAAGATTTTTACATTGGCAAGGTCGCATTGCCCCTGCCTACCACCTCTCCGAACTACTAAGCTATGCTTGTCCGCTATCAGAATCTATGCCCAGCCAAGCTTTAGTGGCGGTTCCTTCTCCCGATGACTGGGCAGCGCCGATGTTATTGCTAGAGCAAGATGGTCAAATTTTGGCGCTCGAAATCGATCGCTTAGTTACCGAGCAAGAACTTGTAATTAAACCGATGGGAGAAGCGATCGCATCTCCAAGTTACATCTACGGCTGTACAATTGTCGGGGATGGCAGCTTAATTCCGGTTATTGATGGGGCGGCGCTGCTAGAATCTTTTGTGGGACGACATGGCAAGCATAAAGCTGTAACTATTAGTAACGCTCAATTGCCTGCGGCTGGCGAAAATAGAGAATTAGCAACTTCTTCCCCAGTGCCTACACAAAGAATCATGACGGAAACGGTTTTAGTGGTAGATGATTCGATTACCCTGCGGCAAACTTTGGCTTTAACTTTTGAAAAAGCTGGTTATCGAGTTTTGCAAGCACGAGATGGACGCGAGGCGATTGAACAGTTGCAAAAAAATTCTGCAACTATAAATTTGGTAGTTTGTGACGTAGAAATGCCCAACATGAACGGCTTTGAATTTTTGAGCCAACGCCGTCAAGATCCAGTAATTTCTAAGCCACCAGTAGTGATGCTCACTTCTCGCAGCAGTGACAAACACCGAATGTTGGCAAAGCAGTTAGGCGCTAGAGACTACTTTACTAAGCCCTACATCGAGCAAGAATTTTTGACAGCGATTTCAACTATTATCAAGCAGGAAAAGCCTACGGGAGTGCTTGCCCTGAGCGGAAGATAATTATTTATTAAAGGGAAGGCAACTAATTTATGAAAAATACTCTGCTCAAATCTAAGGCTGTTAGTATGCAGCAAGCTTCTAGGGGCGATCGCATTGCATCGGTAAAAATGATTGTTTTTACTATAGGCAATTTCGATCTGGCTTTGCCAATTGAAATTGTTTACAAGGTTTTGAACCAATTGCCCGTTTATGGCAGTGGTTTAAATGGAGTAGGAGTTGCTCATGTAGGCGACCTTGAAGTTACAGTAATAGACTTGCATCGGCAATTATTTCAATCGAGCATCATCAACGAAACATCGCAAAAAGGTTATTTGCTGATTCTCCATAGCAAAAGCGGCGAATTGTACGGCATTCCGGTGGCATCGGTTCCGGTATTGATAGATTTGCCTTTAGATAGTATTCGCGTGCTACCTGAGTCTTACCGTAGCGGCGACATTCTTCAAATGGCTACTCATGTATGTTATTTGCCCGATGAAGAACCACCGCTAACTATATTTTTGGTCAATCCAGAGCAAATGTTGCACGGTAGTAGCAGTACCAGCAGGGAATAAAAAAGTTATTAGTTTTGTTTATAGTGCGATCGCACTCCATGAAAAGCGATCGCACTTTTTTACTTTGGATGCAATTGAAAAATATTCAAGGAGGAGTTGGCGCTGCTTTGGGGTGTTTTCCGGCGTAGTAGACAAGCACTTTGCACTTTTGTGGATCGTCGGGTACATAAAACACTCGCTCTCCACCTGTAACTTCATACTCCCATACTCCACGGTAGCGTTTGCCTTTCAAAGGAAAAACTCTCCTTGGCTTTCTCATCATAGGAGCAGTACGCAAATCCTCATAACATCGGCGAGTATTTTCCGGCGCGCGCAACAGCAATGCTTCCCAATCTCGGTTAACCCGCTGATTGAGAGCTACTACTAGCCAAGGCGACACAGGGACAAGTTTTTCTTGTTCAGCTTCATCTTCTTCCGCAGATACTACCCTTGGTGGTGCTGTTATTAATTCTTCTGGCGGTATTACCAGATCGGATATAGGTGGTTGTGCTTGTTCAGTTTCGGGCGGCGTTGGTGGGTTTTGCAGTTGTTCTTCTGGCGGCACTGCTTCAGGGGGCGACAACATAGCTAAAGTGCTTGCTGAATCAAAGTCATAGCTCTCAAACCTCGTTGATAAAATGGCTGCTTATTGCGAACAGACCCCATAAGTTCTTCCACCCATCCTTGACACATTT
>JAESGR010000313.1_pt1 | contig 51652 bp, 46 predicted proteins | sample 9269771 | NCBI WGS metagenome assembly JAESGR01 (sample SAMN15739572, study PRJNA653492) | algae metagenome | isolation source: Chroococcus sp. CMT-3BRIN-NPC107 and co-occurring heterotrophs from well... | place: USA: Clark Mountains Wilderness, California | collected 2010-04-18 | reverse complement strand
TGACGCGGGCGGCGCGCTCGAGCAGCCGGCTGTGCAGGTAGAACACGTCGCCCGGGTAGGCCTCGCGGCCCGGCGGGCGGCGCAGCAGCAGCGAGACCTGGCGGTAGGCGACCGCCTGCTTGGAGAGGTCGTCGTAGACGATGAGGGCGTCCTCGCCGCGGTCGCGGAAGTACTCGCCCATCGTGCAGCCGGAATAGGCCGAGATGTACTGCATCGCGGCGCTCTCCGCGGCCGAGGCGGCGACGACGATCGTGTACTCCATCGCGCCGGCCGACTCGAGCGCGCGGACGATGTTCTTGATCGTCGACGCCTTCTGACCGATGGCGACGTAGACGCAGGTCATGTCCTGACCCTTCTGGTTGATGATCGCGTCGACGGCCACCGCGCTCTTGCCGGTCTGCCGGTCGCCGATGATCAGCTCGCGCTGGCCGCGGCCGATCGGCACCATGGAGTCGATCGACTTCAGGCCCGTCTGCATCGGCTGGCTCACGCTCTGCCGCGCGATCACGCCGGGGGCGATCTTCTCGATCGGCGCCGACAGCTTGGCATTGATCGGCCCCTTGCCGTCGATCGGCGCCCCGAGCGCGTTGACGACGCGGCCCTTCAGCTCGGGACCGATCGGCACCTCGAGGATGCGACCCGTGCACTTGACGGTGTCGCCCTCGGAGATGTGCTCGTACTCGCCCAGGATCACGGCGCCGACCGAGTCGCGCTCGAGGTTCAGGGCCAGGCCGTAGGTCGCCGAGCCGTCCGGCGACGGCGGGAACTCCAGCATCTCGCCCTGCATGGCCTCGGACAGGCCGTGCACGCGGCAGATGCCGTCGGTCACCGACACGACGGTGCCTTCGTTGCGGATGTCGGCCGAGACGGCGAGCCCTTGGATGCGGCTCTTGATCAGCTCGGAAATTTCAGCGGGATTCAGTTGCATGGCGGGTCTCCGGTCTGCGCGGGCAGGCTGGGGTGGAACAAAGTGACGATTCGAACCGTGCCGCGCGGCCGTCAGGCGGTCAGCGCGGCTTTCATCTGGTCGAGACGGGCACGGATCGAGGTGTCGAGGACCTCGTCGCCGACGACGACGCGAACGCCGCCGATCAGCTCCGGCTCGACGACGACGCTGGCCTCGAGCTTGCGGCCGAAGCGCTTCTCCATGGTCGTGCGCACGTCGGCGAGCTGCGCGTCGCTGAGCGGAAAGGCCGTGTGCACGACCGCATGGGACGTGCCGCTGCGCTCGTTGACGAGGGCCTGGAACTGCGCGGCGATCTCGGGCAGCACGGACAGCCGTCCGTTGTCGATGACGGCGCGCAGCAGGTTCCTGGCCGGCATGCCGAGCCCGGACGGCCCCGGCACCTTGGCCACCGAGGTGAGGACGTCGAACACCTCCTCCGCGCTCACCTTCGGGTTGTCGGCGAAGCTGCGCATGTCGGGATGGGCGGCGACGTCCGCCAGGGCCCGCACCTGCGCAGCGAGGGCGACGGCGTCGCCGTCGCTCGCCGACTTGATCAGCGCCTCGGCGTACGGCCGGGCGATGGTCGCGAGTTCAGCCATGGTGTTGCCCGCCCGCGCTCAAAGCTCGGCCTTGAGCTGGTTCAGCAGCGCCGCGTGGGCGTTGGCGTCGACCTCGCGGCGCAGGATCTGCTCGGCGCCGCGAACGGCCAGAGCCGCGACCTGCTCGCGCAGGGCTTCGCGGGCCTTCGTGGCTTCCTGCTCGGCCTCGGCACGGGCCGCCGCCAGGATCTTGGCGCCCTCGTCGCTGGCCCGCGACTTGGCCTCCTCGATCATCGACTGGGCCAGGCGCTCGGCGTCCGCCAGGCGTTGGGCGGCGTCCGTGCGTGCCGACGACAGCTCTTCCTCGATGCGCTTGTTCGCCGACGCCAGCTCGGCCTTCGCGCGGTCGGCGGCCGACAGGCCCTCGCGGATCTTCTGCGCGCGCTCGTCGAGCGCCGTCGTGATCGGCGGCCAGATGAACTTCATCGTGAACCACGCCAGGATCAGGAACACGATCAGCTGGATGATGAAAGTGGAGGTGATGCTCACGGTGCTGACTCGGGTGGAGGAGGTTCGCGGCGGCGGCGATGCGGAGCGGAGCTCCGCCGGCGGGCCGATTACTTCGGCAGGTTGGCGATCTGGGCCAGGAACGGGTTGGCCGTCGTGTACCAGAGGGCGATGCCCGTGCCGATGATGAACGAGGCGTCGATCAGGCCGAGGAGCAGGAAGACCTTGGTCTGCAGCACGCCCATGAGCTCGGGCTGGCGGGCCGCGGACTCGAGGTACTTGCTGCCCATGATGCCGACGCCGACGCAAGCGCCGAGGGCACCGAGGCCGATGATGATGCCGGCGGCGATCGCGACGAGACCGATGAGTTCCATGATGACTCCTGAGTGAGAAAGGAAAGAGTGGGAGGGGAGGAAAGCGAGCGTCGGGCCGTCAGTGCGCGTCGTGCGCCTGGCCGATGTAGACGAGCGTCAGCATCATGAAGACGAAGGCCTGCAGGATGATGATCAGGATGTGGAAGATGGCCCACACGGTGCCGGCGGCGATGTGCAGCGCACCCAGCACGAAGCCAGTGACCGACAGCGTGAACGCGCCGCCGAGCAGGGCGATGAGCAGGAAGATGAGCTCGCCGGCGTACATGTTGCCGAACAGTCGCATGCCGTGCGACACCGTCTTGGAGACGAACTCGACCAGCTGCATGGCGACGTTGGCGACCGAGAGCAGGATGAAGCCGATCCAGCTGAGCGGGTTCATCGTCAGCTTGACGGTGCCGAAGGGCGCGACGTAGAGCTCGTGCAGCCAGCCGCCCAGGCCCTTGATCTTGATGTTGTAGATCAGGCAGAGGATGAGCACGCCCACGGCGAGACCCATGGTGACCGAGAGGTCGGCGGTCGGCACGACCCGCAGGTAGGCGTGCGACGGGTCGCCGCCGGCGGCGCCGTAGATCTTCTCCCAGAGCAGCGGCAGGAGATCGACGGGCAGCAGGTCCATGGCGTTGAGCAGGACGATCCAGACGAACACGGTGAGCGCGAGCGGGGCGACGAGCTTGCGGCTGTCGGCGTTGTGGACGATGCCCTTGGCCTCGTTGTCGACCATCTCGAACAGGATCTCGATGGCGGCCTGGAAGCGGCCCGGCACGCCCGACGTGGCCTTGCGCGCGGCGCGCCAGAGCAGGAAGCAGCCGAGGGCGCCGAGGGCGACGGAGAAGAAGACGGAGTCGAAGTTGATGACGGAGAAATCGACCAGCCCCTTCGGCTTGCCGTTGCCGAAGTGGGTCAGGTGGTGAATGATGTATTCACCGGCGGTCGGTGCATGCTCTGCGGCGGCCATGTCTCTCGTTTCCCCGTGTTCTCGTCTACTTCGCTTGCCGGCCGCGCCAGAGCAGCGCGAACCAGTAGGTCTGCATGCACAGCACCATGGTCACGAGCATCGCCGGCCAGACCAGGCCCGGGACGATGCGCGGCGCCAGGATGAGCATGGCGATGGCCGCGCCCATCTTGACGAACCCCCACCACAGCATGCTCGCCGCGCTGACCACCGGCGAGATCGAGCTGATCCGGCTCGTCGCGCCGCGCGCCATCAGCGCGCCCGGCAACGCGACCACCGCCGCGCCGTAGAGTGCCGAGACCGCCGCGATGGTGCCGGCCATGAGCCAGACGACACCGGCCGCGACCAGACCCAGGACCAGCTGCGCTGCGATCACGCGCCAGGGCGACAGCACCGGCTCGGCGGCCCGGAGGGCCTCGACTTCGGCCCGCGACCAGCGCCGGGGCGGCTTCTCGTCGAAGTCGTCGTTCAAGGGCCGGTCCGGCGAAATCGAGTACACGCGCCCGTCGCCGCGGATCACCGCGTCGGAGGAGGGGCGCGGCAGGGCGACTTTCAGCACAGCCCAAGATTATACGTATAAACCCACCCGCTTCTTCGGCCGGGCGATCGTCCGGACGCGTGCGGCACGCCGGACTCGAGCGCTCGCACGAGCGACGACAGCGAGCGCGTGACATCATCCTGGCGATGCTGTTTCGCGCCCTGCGAATCCTCGCTGGCCTGGCCTTCGCGGCGGCCTCCGCGGCATGCAGCACCGCCGCCGGCGCCGAGGACCGGCCGGCGAGCCGGGCACCGGCGCAAGGCGCGCCGCGCCAGGATGGCAAGTTCCAGAACAACTACCTGGACTTCCGCCCGAAGAGCATTACGAGCCTGCTGCGCTGGCGCTACGAGGCCTGGCGCGAAGGCGTGCCGAAGCCGCCGCGGCAAGCGACGCCGCGAGTGGCCGTCGATCTCGGCTTCATCAGCGAGAACGCCCGCGCCGGGGCAGCGATGCAGCCGGCGCTGACATGGATCGGCCACGCGACGGTGCTCGCCCAGCTGGGCGGCATCAACGTGCTGCTGGATCCCATCTTCTCGGAGCGGGCCTCGCCGTTCGGCTTCGTCGGTCCGCAGCGGGCGACGCCGCCGGCCCTCGCGGCCTCCGACCTGCCGCGCATCGACGCCGTGCTCATCACCCACAACCATTACGACCACTTGGACGACGCCAGCGTGCGCGCCCTGGCCGCGCAGGCGGGCGGCCCGCCTCTCTTCGTCGTGCCGCTCGGCCTCAAGGCGTGGCTGGCGGAGCGCGGCATCGGCCACGCCGTCGAGCTCGACTGGTGGCAGTCGACCCGGCTGGGCGAGGTCGAGATCTTCCTCACGCCGGCGCAGCACTGGTCCAGCCGGACCCTCGGCGATCGCATGGAGACGCTGTGGGGCTCGTTCGCCGTGTTCGCGCCGGACCTGCATCTGTTCTATGCCGGCGACACCGGCTACTCCAGGGACTTCGCCGACATCCACGAGCGCTTCGCGGCGCGGCACGGCTCCGGGCGCGGCTTCGACGTGGCGCTGATTCCGATCGGCGCCTACGAGCCTCGCTGGTTCATGCGCGAGCAGCACGTCGATCCGGGCGAGGCGGTGCAGATCCATCTCGACGTGAAGGCGCGGTGGTCGATCGGCGTGCACTGGGGCACCTTCGAGCTCACCGACGAACCGCTCGACGAGCCGCCGCTCGCCCTGGCCCGCGCGCGCCGGGAGCGCGGCGTCATCGACGAGGCGTTCAGCGTCATGGCCGTCGGCGAGACGCGGCGCCTGCCGAAGCGCGTACCCTAGCCGCCGCGCCTTTCCGGCGCCTCAAAGCACGGCGACGTCCAGCTTCATCCAAGCCTCGAGCGTGGCCCCCGGCGGCACGGCGGCCAGGCCGTGCGCCAGCGGGTCGGCCATGTGCACGGCATTGCTGACGTGGCTGACCGGCTCGACGCAGAAGTGGTCGCTCTCGGGCGGCGTGTAGACGACGAGATAGGCCAGCGAGGACGACAGCTGCAGCGAGAACCGTTCGTCGCGGATGCGCGCGGGCCCGCGCCAGCCCTCGAAGCAGTTGTCGAAATCGAGATGCGACAGATCGCTGTCGATGCCGTGCTGCGCGACCTTGCGCGTCGGCAGCAGCGTGGCATCGGCCTCCCAGCGGTCGGAGAGCTCGATGTGCAGCCGGCTGCGCAGGCGCTTGACGAAGTACGGGTGGAAGCCCAGGCCGACGGGCTGCTCGCGCTCGTCGTCGTTGGTGAACTGCAGGCGGGCCGAGAACGCGTCGGCACTGAGGGCGAAGTACTGGCGGGCGGTGAAGGCGAAGGGCCAGTCCGCATCGCCCGGGTGGGCCAGCTCCAGCACCACCTCGAGCGCGCTCGACGAGACCAGGCGCCATGGCCGCTGCCAGCCGATGCCGTGCAGCGAGTGCGGCGAGCCGTCGACGTTGGCGCGCGTCGTGTAGTCCCGACCGCGCCAGCGAAAGCGCCGGTAGCCGAGCCGGTTCGAGTACGGCAGCAGCGGGAACATCGCCGAATCGTGGGCGTTCTCGAGCCGGGCCGGCTCGGTGGAGCGCAGCAGGGGCGTCTCGCCATGCCACAGGCCGGCGACGGAGCCGCCGAGGTCCGGCCGCAGCCCGAGGCGAAGCGCGCCGGCGTGCAGCTCGAACTTGGAGGAAGAGGCGCCCCGGTCGGCCTCGGTCGCGGTCTCGAGCGTCATGTCAGGTCGGCCTTGAGGTAGTGGGCCCCGGCGATCGGGTTGAAGTAGTAGGGCGGGATCTCCTCGAAGCCGAGCGTGGCGTAGAGCTCGCGCGCCGCCTCCATGTCGTCGAGGGTGTCGAGGAGCATCGCCGAGTAGCCGGCGCGCCGCCCCTCGTCGAGCAGCCGCTGGGCCAGCATTCGGCCGAGGCCGCAGCCGCGGAACGGCGGGCGGACGAACACGCGCTTCATCTCGCAGGCGTTGGCGTAGTCGGCATCGGCGAAGGGGCGCATCGCGCCGCAGCCGGCGAGCTCGCCGTCGACGTAGGCGAGCAGGAGCTGGCCTCCCGGCGGCGCGTACTCGCCGGGCAAGCCGGCGAGCTCGGCCTCGAAGTTCTGGAAGCAGAGATCGACGTCGAGGCTCGCGGCGTACTCGCGGAAGAGGACGGCGGCGCTGGCCACGTCCGCGGACGTCGACGCACTGCGAAGCTCGATCTTCGGCGGGTCGTCGGGCATGGACGGGATCAGGATCGGACCATGGGCCTCAGCCGCCCAGGCCGACCAGCCAGGCGACCGCACCGGCGCATGCCACGAGCAGCGCCAGCGCGAGGACGCGCGACCGGGTGCTGTCGACCGAGGCCGGCACGTCGGCGGTCAGGAGCTTGTCGCCGTGCAGCATGGGCGCGACCAGGTTCTGACGGCGCCGGAACCAGTAGAACGCGATGGCCGCGATGTGCAGGACGACGAGCGCGATGATGATCCACTGGCCGTAGTTCCGGTGCCACGACGTGGCGCCGAGGCTGGTCGCCGTCGACACGAACCTGGCGAGCGGACCGGTGTTCGAGATCTCGTCGTCGGCCACGAGGCCGGTGGCCACCTGCACCACCAGCACCGCGAGCAGTCCGAACACCGACCAGGCGCCGAGCGGGTTGTGGCCGACGTGATGGTGCTCGTGCGGCAGGCTGCCGCCACGCAGGTAGCGCAGGCTGGTGCGGGGCGCGTAGACGAAGGCGCGGAAGCGAGACCAGTGCCCGCCGACGAAGCCCCAGAGCAGCCTGAAGGCCAGCAGCGTCAGCACGACGTAGCCGAAGCGGAAGTGCCAGACCATCGCGCCGCCGCCGATCTTGGCGCTGACGACCGAGCCGACGACGCAGACGGCGAGCAGCCAGTGGAACGTGCGCGTCGGCAGGTCCCAGACGCGAACGGCTTGCGGTTCGCTCATCCGGCCTCGACTGCTCGGCGCTTTCCCGGGGCTGACGGCATCGGTGTCGCCTGCTTACACTCCGCGGCGCGCCGGCATCGGCCGTCGTGCCCACGCCCACACGGGTCCACCACGGAGGTTTCTATGTCCCGGTCTTTCATGTCGACGCTGATGGTAGCCGCAGCCATCGCGGGCGCGATCACGGCCCTGCCCGCGGCTGCCCAATTCGCCAAGCCGGAAGATGCCGTCCGTTATCGCCGCGCCGCCTTCACCTTGATGGGCACGCACTTCGGCCGGGTCGCCGCGATGGCGAACGGCCGCATCCCGTTCGACGCCAAGGCCGCCGCCGACAACGCCGAGCTGGCCACCATCGTCTCGAAGCTTCCGTTCGCCGGATTCGTCGAAGGGAGCGACCAGGGGCAGACCAACGCGCTGCCGAAGATCTGGACCGAGCAGGACAAGTTCCGGGCCGCCGCCACCAAGATGCAGGAAGAGATGGTGAAGCTGAACGCCGCGGCCAAGACCGGCAACATCGACACCATCAAGGCGCAGGTGGGCGCGACCGGCGGCTCGTGCAAGGCCTGCCACGACAGTTATCGCAAGGAGTAAGGCTACGATCGCCGTCGGGCGGCGGCCCCTGATCCGCTCTCTCCCCTGAACCCGATGTCGCGATTTCTCCTGCGCCGGCGAGCCGCCTCGCTGCTTGCCGTGCTGGCCGGTCTCTTCGGCCAGGTGCCGTCGGCGCTCGCCGCCGACGAGCCGACGCCCGGCACCTTCAGCACGCCCGGTTATCCCGATCGCCTGCCGGGCGCCGGGCCAGGCGGCGTGCCGCTGCGCGGGTCGCCGGGGCCGCGCACGCCCGATGGCATGGAGCGGCCGCCAGGCAGCGATGCACGCAACGGCGCCGGCGCACGCGGCAGCGCTCCCTCGGGCGGGGAACGGCGCATCGGCCCCGACGGCTTCCCGCTGCGAGCCGAGCCGCTGCCGCCGCCCCGGCCCAACGAGTTCCAGCGCTTCGTCGAAGGCGCGACCGGCCGCCTCCTGCCGATCTTCGGCTCGACCTTCTTCGCCGCCGCCGCCGACACCTTCCAGTCGCTCGACAACGTCCCCGTGTCGGCGGACTACACGCTCGGTCCCGGCGACGAGATCGTGCTCCGAGCCTGGGGCTCGATCGACGTGGACTACCGCAGCACGGTCGACCGCAACGGCATGCTCAACCTGCCCAAGGTGGGCAGCTTCAACGTCGCCGGCGTCAAGGCCGCCGACCTCGAGAGAAACCTGCGCGCGCAGATCGGCCGGCTCTACACCAACTTCGACCTGAGCGTCTCGCTCGGCCAGCTGCGCGGCTTGCGCGTGTTCGTCGTCGGCCCGGCGCAACGGCCGGGCGTGATCACGCTGTCGAGCCAGTCGACGCTGCTCTCCGCCGTCGTCGCCGCAGGCGGGCCGGCACCGAGCGGATCGATGCGCAAGATCCTGCTGCGCCGCGACGGCCGCGTCATCTCGGAGCTCGACGTCTACGAGTTCCTGGTCCAGGGCGACAAGTCCCGCGACGTGCAGCTCGCCGCCGGCGACGTCGTCGTGTTCCAGTCGGCCGGTCCGCGCGTGGCCCTCACCGGCTCGATCGACACGCCGGCGATCTACGAGCTCAAGTCGGCACAGGAACGGCTGAGCGAGGTCCTGCGCTACGCCGGCGGCCCGCCGGTGCTCGCCAACCCGAACCGCGTGCAGCTCGAGCGCATCGACCCGACGCAGCCGCTCGCGCCCCGCTTCGTCGAGTCCTTCCGGCTCGACGCCGCCGGCCTGCAGAAGACGCTGCGCGACGGCGACGTGCTCAGCCTCCTGCCCATCTCGCCGCAGTTCGCCAATGCGGTGACGCTTCGCGGCCACGTCGCCCAGCCCTTGCGCTATCCGTTCAGCGAAGGCATGCGCATCCGCGACCTGATCCCCGACCGCGACGCGCTCATCACGCCCGACTTCTACCGGCGCAAGAACCTGCTCGTGCAGGTGATCGAGGACGACGAGGACGATCGCCTGCCCCGCGCGGTCGACGAGCGCGACTTCGAGCGCGGCATCCAGCGAGGGTTCGAGCGGCAGCGCCCCGGCACCTCCGGCGCGGATGCCGCCGGCAACACAGGGCGGCTGGATCGACCGTCCGACACGATCGACGAGCGGCGCGATGCGCGCAGCCGCTCCGACGTGCCGACAGGCGCCGAGCGGCGCGGCGCCGAGCGGCGGCAGCGCGAAGCCGACCGTGCCGCCGTCGCCCGCTCCCGGCGCACGCCGGCCGCCCTGTTCGACGAGCTGAACTGGGACTACGCGACCATCGAGCGGCTCAACCCGGACCTGAGCACGCAGGTGATCCCGTTCAATCTCGGCCGCGCGGTGCTGCAGAACGACCCGGCGAACAACATCGCCCTCGCGCCCGGCGACGTCGTCACGGTGTACAGCCAGAAGGACGTGCGCGGCCCGGTGTCGCGGCAGACGCGGCTCGTCTCGCTCGAAGGCGAGGTGAACGCTCCGGGCATCTACCAGCTGCAGGCCGGCGAGACGCTTCGCGGCCTCATCTCGCGGGCGGGCGGCTTCACGCCGCAGGCCTACGTCTACGGGCTCGAGTTCACCCGCGAGGAGACGCGCGCGCGCCAGCGCGAGAACCTGGCGGCGGCGATCGCCCGGCTGCAGGCGCTGTCGTCGGTGCAGGCCGCGCGCGATGCCGCGAACCGGCGCGACGATCCCGCCGGTGCGCAGACCTCGGCCGCGGTCAGCAACGCCGCGACACAGGCGCAGCTCGCCCGGCTGTCGCGCATCGAGCCGAACGGCCGCATCGCCCTCGAGCTGGTGCCGGAGGACGTGACGCTCACGTCGCTGCCCGACGTGCCGCTGGAGAACGGCGACCGCATCAGCGTGCCGCCCCGGCCCGGCTTCATCACGGTGGCGGGGGCGGTGGTCAACAGCAACGCCTTCGTCTGGAAGCCGGGACGCACCGCCGGCGACTACCTGCGCCTGGCCGGCGCGGACGAGGCCGCGGACACGTCCAACATGTTCATCCTGCGTGCCGACGGCACCGTCAACAGCGCCGCCGACCGGCGCGGATTCTTCGGCCGCGGCGGCCTCGAGGCGCAGGTGCTGCAGCCCGGCGACGCGCTGATCGTGCCCAACCAGCTCGACTTCGAGACCTGGGGCCGTGCCCTGGTGCGCAACCTGAAGGACATCGCCCAGATCTTCTCCGGCTTCGGCATCGGCATCGCCGCCATCAATTCGATCAGGAACTGATCGCGCCGGACATGCTCAGTGCCGATTCGACGACGCCGCTGTCGGCGTCCCAGCCACCCTACGACGGCGACGACGGCCCCGCGTTCGGGCTCGCCGACCTGCTCACCTGGCTGGGCGAGAGCAAGGGCCTCATCGCCGCGGTCACGCTCGGCGCCGCACTGGTGGCGCTGGGGGTGGCCCTCCTGCTGCCGCCGATCTACACCGCGCGGACGACGTTGCTCGCGCCCGGCTCGCAGACGCAGAGCAACTCCGCCGCGGCGCTGGCGGCGCTCGGCTCGCTCGGTGGGCTGGCGGGCAGCCTTTCCGCCAAGACGCCGGACGAGCTCTACGTCGCGCTGCTGAAGAGCGACAGCGTCCAGCGCGCCCTGGCCGAGCGCTTCAAGCTGCTGGAGCACTACGACGTCGACTCCTACGAGACGCTGCGCAAGCACCTGCCGAAGTACATCCGCGTGTCTGCCGACAAGAAGAGCGGCGTCATCGCCGTCGAGGTGGACGACAAGGATCCGCGCTTCGCCGCCGATCTCGCCAACGCCCACGAGGCCGAGGTGACCAAGCTGCTGGCCCGCCTCGCCGTCTCGGAGGCGCAGCTGCGCCGGGCCTTCTTCGAGAAGCAGCTGAAGGACACCAAGGAGAACCTGGTCAAGGCCGAGCAGGGCCTGCGCGACGTGCAGGAGAAGTCGGGCGTGATCGTCCTCGACAAGCAGGCCGAGGCGCTGATCACCGGCGCGGCCGCGGTGCGGGCGCAGATCTCCGAGCGGGAGGTGCAGCTGAAGGTCCTGCGCACCTCGGCGACGCCGCAGAACCCCGACGTCATCCGCCTGAGCTCCGAGCTGCGCGCGCTGCGCAGCGAGCTGGCGCGCATGGAGTCGGCGCAAGGCGGCGCGAACGGCAGCGCCGTCGACATGCCCGTCGGCCGGATCCCCGAGGCGGCGATCGAGTACGTGCGGGCCCGGCGCGAGCTGAAGCTGCAGGAGACGCTGCTCGAAAGCATGATCCGCCAGTACGAGATCGCCAAGCTCGACGAGGCCAAGGAAGGGCCGTCGCTGCAGCAGGTGGACGTCGCCCTGCCGCCGGACCGGAAGTCGAAGCCGCAACGGACGCTCATCATCCTCGCGAGCACGGTGCTCGCCTTCCTGCTCGTCTCGCTGTGGGTGGTCGTCCGCCGCTACCTCGCACTGGTGCGGTCCAGCGATCCGCAGAGCGCCGCCGCCTGGAGCGGGCTGGCGCGGGCCTGGAGCCTGCGCCGCCCGTAGCGCGCCCGGCGCGCGGCGCTAGAAGCTGACGCTGCCGCGCACGACCGAGACCGTCCGGCCGCCCACCCACACCGTCTCGCCTTCCTTGGTGATGTGAACGCGGCCGGCACGACCGAGGCGCGTGCCCTGGCTGGCGACGTAGGCGGACGGCGCACGCCCCGCGCCGATGAGCCACTGGGCGAGGCCGGCGTTGAGGCTGCCGGTCACCGGGTCCTCGTACAGGTGCGGCCGGCCGACGAAGCCGCGCACCTCGAACACCGTCTCGCTGCCGGCCCGATGCGGGCCGGCCACCCCGACCGACGCGAAGCGCTTCATCGCCGCGGCGTCGGGGACGATGGCCAGCACGGTCTCGGCCGAATCGAGCAGCAGGCTGAGCCAGCGCGGCCCGTTCTTCAGCCATTGCGCGGCGACCAGGCGATCTGCAGGCACGCCTAGGGCGGCGAGCACGGCGGCGCGATCGTCGGCATCGACGTCGGCGCGCTCCAGCTTCGGCGCTGCGAAGGCGGCACGCGTGCCGTCGAGCCGCAGGTGGACGAGGCCGACGCCGCACTCCTGCACCACCACCCCGGGCGTCCTCGGTCGGCCGCCCTGCTCGAGCCAGGCGTGGCAGCTGCCGAGCGTCGGGTGGCCGGCGAAAGGCAGCTCGCCGCCCGGCGTGAAGATGCGCACCCGGTAGTCGGCGGCCGGATCCGTGGGTGCGAGCAGGAAGGTCGTCTCGCTGAGGTTGGTCCAGCGCGCGAAGGCCTGCATGCGTTCGGCCTCGAGGGCGTCGGCGCCATGCACGACGGCCAGCGGGTTGCCCTGCAACGGCGCCTCGGTGAAGACGTCGACCTGCGTGAAATCGAATCGATTCATCGCGAGGGCTCCATGTCGCGCAGGGCCGCGGCCAGGGCGGCGATGCCGCGCTCGATGAGCTCGGGCGCGACGGTGACGAACGACAGCCGGAGCGTGTTCGCCTTCGCGCCGGCGGCGAAGAACGAGGTGCCCGGAACGAAGGCGACGCCGCGCTCGAGCGCGCGCACCAGCAGGGCCTCGGCGTCGATGCCTGCAGGCAGCTCGACCCAGAAGAACATGCCGCCGCCCGGCGTGCGCCAGCGGCACGCCAGGGCGCCGCTGCCGGGCAGGTGGGCGACGAGCGCCGCCTCCATCGCATCGCGATGGCGCTTGTAGCGGGCCCGGATTGTCGGCACATGGCTGCGCAGGAAGCCGTGCCGGACGACCTCGTGGACGATCCGCTGGTTGAAGCCCGGCGTGTGCAGGTCGGCCGCCTGCTTGGCCTGCAGGAGCTTGGCGAAGATCCCCGGCGGCGCGACGACGTAGCCGAGGCGCAGCCCCGGTGCGAGCACCTTGGAGAAGCTGCCGAGGTAGACGCTGCCCTGCGGCCAGCGCGAGGCCAGCGGCGGCGGCGGCGGCGCGTCGAACCAGAGGTCGCCGTAGGGGTTGTCCTCGACAAGCGGAACCCCCGTGCGCTGCGCCGCGGCGACGAGCTCGTCGCGCCGGGCGGCGCCGATCGAGCGGCCGCTGGGGTTCTGGAAATTCGGCAGGACGTAGAAGAAGCGGGCTCCGTCGGCCGATGCCGCAAGCGCCTCGGGAGATGGGCCATCGTCGTCGCCGGCCACCGTGACGAAGCGCGGCTCGAAGGGCGCGAAGGCCTGCAGCGCGCCGAGGTACGTGGGCGACTCGACGGCGATGCGGCTGCCGGCATCGACGAGCACCTTGGCGACGAGATCCAGCCCCTGCTGCGAGCCGGTGGTGATGAGCACCTGTGTCGCATCGACGTCGAAGCCCTGGCCGGCGAGCTCTTCGGCGACCCATTCGCGCAACGGGCCGAAGCCTTCGCTCGCCGCGTACTGCAGGGCCTCGCGCGGCGTGTCGCGGAGCACGCGGGCGCTCGCCTGGCGCATGGCGTCGATCGGGAAGGTGTCGGGCGACGGCAGGCCGCCGGCCAGGGAGATGATCCCCGGCCGCTCGGTCAGCTTGAGGATTTCGCGGATCGCCGACGGGTTCATCGCCGCCGCGCGACGGGCGAGCTGCCACGGCGAGCGCGAAAGAAGCGTCGTCATCGCGTGCTCCCCAGGTGCGCCGGCCCGGCGGCAGCCGCGTTCGACGCGCTGCGACGGAATCCCGCCGCGTCGTGCGCGATGCGCGCGTTCGCGGCCGGCGTGCCGGCGCTGGCCAGGCGGCCGACGAAGACGGTCGCGACCACCGCCAGCGCGAAGGCGACGGTGCCGGCGTCGAGCCGCTCGCCGAGCAGGGGCACGGCGAAGAGCATGGCGAGAAACGGCTGCACGAGCTGCACCTGGCTCACGCGCAGCGTGCCGCCGAGCGCGAGCCCGCGGTACCAGGCGAAGAAGCCGAGCCACATCGAGAACACGGTGACGTAGGCGAAGCCGCCCCAGGCCGCAGCGCTCGCCGCCTGCGCCGGCCAGGTGAGGAGCATGGCCGGCACGGTCAGCGGCAGGCTGCCGACGAGCACCCAGCAGATGACCCGCTCGGCCGGCATCCGCGCCGCAAGGCGCGCCCCGGCGACGTAGCCGACGGCGGCGCTGGCGACGGAGCCCAGCAGCAGGGCGTCGGCCAGCACCAGGGCGCCGCTCCCCTTCCAGGCCGCGAAGGCGACGACCAGCGCCGCGCCGGCCACAGCGCAGAGCCAGAAGCCGGGCGACGGGCGTTGCCGGAAGGCGATGGCGGCGACGATCGCGGTGGCCAGCGGCAGCACACCGGTGACCACCGCGGCGTGGACGGCGTCGACGTGCCGCAGCGCCAGTCCGAGAAGGAGCGGGAAGCCGACCACGGTGCCGAGCGCGCAGACCGCGAAGCTCGCCATGTGCTCGCGCCTCGGCCGGGCCGCACCGACGACGGCGAGGTAGGCGCAGCTGAGAAGGCCGGCCAGCGCCGCGCGGCCGAAGGCGACGAAGAAGGGCGGCAGCTCGGGCGCCTCGGCCGGGCCGACGGCGAGGCGCGTCATCGGCACCGTCAGGGCGAAGAAGGCGACCCCGAGCAGGCCCAGGGCGAGGCCTCGTGATTCGGCGCGGCTGTCGGTCATGGTCGTGCTCCTGTCGACGCAGTGTAGGCCGCACACCAGCACAGCTCCGATACACTCAGGCGCATGACTCGAAGCTCTGTACCGCTGCAGCCGCCAGCACGCCGGGGTCGTGCGGCCGCGCTGCCGGGCGCGCCGGCGCATGCGCTGTCGCGGGGCGCCGACACGCCGCTCGCCGAGCAGCTGACCCAGCGCTATGCGGAACACATCCGGCAGCGCCTGCTCGCTCCCGGCGCGCGCCTGCCGTCGGTACGCGAGTGCGCGCGCCGGCACGCCGTCAGCCCCTACACGGTGGTCGCCGCCTACGACCAGCTGCAGGCGCTGGGCCTCGTCGAAGCGCGGCGCCAGCGCGGCTTCTTCGTCCGTGCCGCGACGACCGTCGCGTCGTCTCGAACGGTCTCGCGCAGCGGCGGCGACGCGGCGCCGCGACCTCTGCCGAACAGCGCCACGGCGCTCATCCGTGCGATGTTCCAGTCGCCCGGTGCCCAGCCGATGCCGGGGCTCGGCACCCTGCCGGCCGACTGGCTCGATGCGCCGATGCTGGCGGCGGCGATGCGCCGGGCGACCTCGAGCCGGCAAGTGGCGGCGACGGCGCTGCAGTACGGCGACCCCGCCGGCGAGCCGCGCCTGCGCCGCGCCCTCGCCCTCAAGCTCGCCGACCACGGCATCGCCGCCGCGCCGGAGCAGATCGTCACGACCATCGGCGCCACGCATGCGCTCGATGTGGTCACGCGCACCCTGCTGCGCAGCGGCGACAGCGTCCTCGTCGACGAGCCCGGCTGGTCGGTCGAGTACGCGCGCCTGGCCGCCCTCGGCATGCGCGTCCTGCCGGTGCCGCGCGGCGACGGCGGCCCCGACATCGCCGCCATGCGCCGCCTGATCGAGGCGCAGAAGCCGGGGGCGCGGCCTCGGCTCTACGTGACCGTCTCGGTGCTGCACAACCCGACCGGCGCCTCGCTCAGCCTGCAGTGCGCGCACCGCGTGCTCCGGCTCGCCGCCGAGTTCGACCTGCACATCGTCGAGGACGACACCTACGCGCACCTCGCGCCGGCGCACGCGCCGCGCCTGGCGGCGCTCGACGCGCTGGAGCGCACGATCTACATCTCGGGCTTCTCGAAGATCCTGACGCCCAACTGGCGCGTCGGCTTCCTCGCGGCGGCGCCGGGGCTGATCGATCGCCTGGTCGACACCAAGCTCCTGAGCACGCTGACGACACCGGGCGCCGGCGAGCTGGCGATGGCGCACTGCCTGGAGCAAGGCTGGCTCCGCCGGCACGCCGAGCGGGTCGCCGAGCGCCTGGCGGCGGCGCGCACGCGCACCGTCCGGCTGGCCGAGGCGCACGGCTGCCGCTTCGCTGCCGAGCCGAACGGCCTGTTCGGCTGGGTCGATGCCGGCGTCGACACGGAGCGGCTCGCGCACGCCTTGCTCGACGACTGGCTGATCGCTCCCGGCGCGCTCTTCCACGCCGAGCCGCGACCGACGACGCTGATGCGGATCAACTTCGCGACCTCGCAGGACGCGCGCTTCTGGAAGGCGCTGGTCGCCGCGCGCTCAGCAGCGCTGAAAGGTGCCCGGCCGGCGGTCGCCGCCGACCGGTCGCAGTGACTCGCCGTCGAGGCGCAGGCTGACGGCGCCGCGGGAGCCCTCGCGCGGGCGAAGCACGGCGCCGTCGACGACGCCGGCGTGGCGCTGCACGTGCGCGCCGCGGCGCACCGTCATCTCGTAGTTCTGGAAGCGCTGGTCGACGTGCAGCCGGCTGTCGCGCAGCGGCCCGCGGCCGCACCAGGCCCCGGCCACCGGGGCCGGCACGATCCACAGGTGGACGCGGCTCTTCTTCTCGCGACCGACCTGCTTGTCGGGCACCTCGAGCTCGGTCGTGCGATCGGGCCGCCAGTCGCCCATGTCCCAGTCGTGCGAGACGATGCGCGTGCCGGGCTTCAGCGCGAGCAGGGCCGGCCGCAGCTGCAGGTTCACCTCCGGCAGCAGGTACAGCGTGATGACGCTCGCCGGCGACAGATCGGTCTTGAACAGGTCCTGCTCGCGGAACTCGGCGCGGGCCTCGACGCCGGCGCGACGGGCGTTGTCGCGGCTCTTCTGCACCAGCTCGGGAACGATCTCCACGCCCAGCCCGCGCGCGCCGAACAGGCGCGCCGCGGTGATGACGATGCGCCCGTCGCCCGAGCCGAGGTCGAGCACGAAATCGGACGGTCGCACGTCGGCGCTGCGCAGCATCTGCAGGGTCACCGCGTCGGGGCTGGTGATGAAGGGCACCTCTTCCTGCGCGAGCGCCGAGGCGGCGCCGAGCGCGAGGCCGAACGCGAACGCGAGCGCCAGCGCGAACGGGGCTCGCTGCCCGGGCATGCTCGGCTCGTCCACTAGCGCGTGCCGAGCGCTTCCCAGCGCTCGAGGGCGGCGAGCAGCTCGTCGTCGATCTGCGCGTGCCGGCGCTGCGCCGCCTCGGCGCGCACCGGGTCCTCGGCATAGAGCTCGGCGCTGGCCAGCAATCCGGCCAGCTCCTTCTGCTCGATCTCGAGCGCCTCGATGCGATCGGGCAGCTCGTCGAGCTCGCGCTGCTCCTTGTAGCTGAGCTTGCGCTTCGCAGGCGCGGCCTTCGCCGCGGCCGCGGGCGCCGCAGGCATGGAGGACGGCGCCGTCGCCCCCACCCGGGGCTTCCCTGCGGACGCGCCCACGGCAGGCTTGCCTGCCGGCCCGCTCGAACGCGGCGCCGCCTCGCGCAGCGCGTCCGCCCGCTCGCGCTGCGTCCGCCAGTCCTCGTAGCCCCCCTCGTATTCGCGCCACAGTCCCGGCTCGACGTCGCCCTCCCAGGCGATCGTGCTCGTCACGACGTTGTCGAGGAAGCGCCGGTCGTGGCTGACGAGAAACACGGTGCCGGCGTAGCTCTGCAGCAGCTCCTCGAGCAGCTCGAGGGTGTCGATGTCGAGGTCGTTGGTCGGCTCGTCGAGCACCAGCACGTTGGCCGGCAACGCCAGCAGCCGGGCGAGCAGGACGCGGTTGCGCTCGCCGCCCGAGAGCGTGCGCAGCGGCGAGTGGGCGCGGGCCGGCGAGAACAGGAAGTCGTTGAGGTAGCTCATCACGTGCTTGCGCCCGCCGGCGGTCTCGATCCACTCGCTGCCGGGGCTGACGCTGTCGGCGAGCGTGGCGTCGAGGTCGAGCGTGCTGCGCATCTGGTCGAAGTAGGCGACCTCCAGGCGCGTGCCGCGGCGGACCGTGCCGGAGGTCGGCTGCAGCTCGCCGAGGATCAGCTTGAGGAGGGTCGTCTTGCCGGCGCCGTTCGGGCCGATGAGCCCGACCTTGTCGCCGCGCAGCAGCGTCGCCGAGAAGTCCTTCACCACCAGCCGGCCCTCGTGCGCCGGCCGGCCCGCCGGCGGCGCGAAGCGGAGCGACACGTCGCGCAGCTCGGCGACGATCTTGCCGCTCGGCGTGCCCGAGTCCGCCTCGAGGCGGACGCGGCCGAGCGACTCGCGCCGGGCCGCGCGCTGCGCCCGGAGCGCCTGCAGGCGCTGGACCCGGCCGACGCTGCGCGTGCGCCGCGCCTCGACGCCCTTGCGCACCCAGACCTCCTCCTGCGCCAGCAGCTTGTCGGCGCGCGCGTTGCCGAGCGCCTCGGCGGCGAGCTCGTCGGCCTTGCGCGTCTCGTAGGCCGCGAAGTTGCCGGGATAGCTGCGCAGGACGCCGCGGTCGAGCTCGACGATGCGGGTCGCGACCGCGTCGAGGAAGGCGCGGTCGTGGCTGACGACGACGACGCTGCCGGCGAAGCCGACGAGCAGCTCCTCGAGCCAGGCGATCGAGTCGAGGTCGAGGTGGTTGGTGGGCTCGTCGAGAAGCAGGACCTCGGGCACCGCGACCAGCGCCCGCGCCAGCGCGACCCGCTTCTTCGTGCCGCCGGACAGCTCGGCGATGGTGCGCGAGCCGTCGAGATGGAGCTGCGCCAGCGTGGTGTCGACGCGCTGCTCCCAGTTCCAGGCGTCGAGCGCCTCGATCCGCGTCTGCAGGGCGTCGAGATCGGCGCCCTCTGCGTGCGCCTCGTAGGCGTCGCGGACCGCTCGCGCCTCGGCGACGCCTTCGCCGACGGCATCGAACACGGTGCCGGCGTCGTCGAACAGCGGCTCCTGCGGCACGTAGCGGATGCGCAGTCCCTGCGTCTGCTGGAGCAGGCCGTCGTCCAGCTTCTCCATGCCGGCGATCACCTTGAGCAGCGACGACTTGCCGGTGCCGTTGCGGCCGATCAGGCCGATGCGCTCGTTGCTGTCGAGCGACAGCGAGGCGCCGTCGAGCAGGGCGACGTGGCCGTACGCGAGGTGCGCGTCGGACAGCGAAAGGACAGCCATCGCCCGGCCTGCGTGCGGAGGGCCGGCCTAGGCCCGGTCGGCGGCGACGAAGGGCTCGGCCAGCGCGCGCTCGAGCGCGTCGACGAAGGTGCGGGCCACCTCGAAGCCTGTCTGCGCCGTGATCTCCTGGAACCCGGTCGGGCTGGTGACGTTGATCTCGGTGAGGCAGTCGCCGATGACGTCGAGGCCGACGAGCAGCAGGCCGCGCCGCGCCAGGATCGGGCCGATCGCCTCGGCGATCTCGCGATCCCGGTTGCTGAGCAGCTGGGCGACGCCCTTGCCGCCGACCGCCAGGTTGCCGCGGATCTCGCTGCCCTGGGGAATGCGCGCCAGCGCGTGCGGCACCGGCACGCCGTCGATCACGACGATGCGCTTGTCGCCCTGGGCGATGGCATGCAGGTAGCGCTGCGCCATCACCGTCGTCGTGCCGTTGCGGTTCAGCGTCTCCGTGATGCTGCCCAGGTTCAGCCCGTCGGGACCCACGCGGAAGATGCCCATGCCGCCCATGCCGTCGAGCGGCTTCAGGACGATGTCGGCGTGCCGGTCGTGGAAGCGCTTGATCGCCGTCTCGTCGCGGGTGACGATGGTCGGCGCGATGAACTCCGGGAACTCGAGGATGGCGAGCTTCTCGGGGTGGTCGCGCAGGGCGCGCGGCTTGTTGAAGACCCGCGCCCCCTCGCGCTCGGCGCGCTCGAGCAGGTGCGTGGCGTAGAAGTACTCGCTGTCGAAGGGCGGGTCCTTGCGCATCAGCACCGCGTCGACGTCGGCCAGGGCGACCATCGCCGCCGGCGCCGCTTCGCTGAACCACGCCTTGCTGTCCGCTGCCGCCTGCGCGTCCACGGCGACGCGGCGGGCGAGCGCCAGCACCCGGCCGCCGCTTTCCCAGACCAGGTCCTTCGGCTCGCAGGCGAGCAGCTCGTGGCCGCGCGAAGCCGCCTCGCGCATCATCGCGAAGGTCGTGTCCTTGCTGGTCTTGAACGTTTCCAGCGGGTCGGCGACGAAGAGCAGTTGCATGACGTGAGGGAGGTGAGCAGGCGCCGCAGCTCAGCCGGCGCCGTGGGGCGGGGCTGCCACTGTTGCACAAACAGCGTCAACGCGCCGGCAGGCCACGCCCGGGGCAGCGATGCGCCGGAGAGCGGCTCAGATCTCGACCTTGGCGCCGAGCTCGACGACGCGGTTGGTCGGCAGGCGCAGGAAGTCGGCCGCCGCCGACGCGTTGCGGTGCATGCCGGCGAAGAGCTTCTCGCGCCAGCGCGCCATGCCGCCGCCGAACGTGGGGATGACGATGTCGCGCGACAGGAAGTAGGAGGTGTCGAGGTCCTCGACCGAGCAGCCGTGCGCGCGCAGTCGCTCGAGCGCGGCCGGCACGTCGGGGGCGTTCTTGAAGCCGAAGTTGATCGTCACCTGCCAGCAGCCGTTGCCGAGCGGCTCGATGACGCTGCGCTCGGCCGGGTCGACCCAGGGCACTTCGTGATGCCGGACGGTGACGAACAGGTTGCGTTCGTGCAGGACCTTGTTGTGCTTCAGGTTGTGCAGGAGCGCGTTGGGCGTCAGGCCTTGGTCGGCGACGAGGAAGACCGCCGTGCCCGGCACCCGTGTCGGCGGGCTGACGAAGACCGATTCCAGGAAGCTGTGCAGGTCGACCGACTCCGCATGCATGCGCTCCGACATAAGGCCCCGCCCGTCCTTCCAGGTCATCATCAGCGTGAACATCAGGGCACCGATGAGCAGCGGGAACCAGCCGCCGTCGAGGATCTTCACGAGGTTGGCCGACATCAGCGCCAGGTCGACGAGGAAGAAGAACCCCGTCGCTCCGATCACCAGGTACCACGGGTACTTCCAGGCATAGCGGATGACGAAGAAGGTCATGATCGTGGTGATGAACATGTCGATCGTCACCGTGATGCCGTAGGCGCCGGCCAGGCGCGTGCTCGAGCCGAAGAAGACGACCGCGATCACGACGCCGGCGTAGAGCGACCAGTTGATGAGCGGAACGTAGACCTGGCCCGTCTCGCTCTCCGAGGTATGGACGATGCGCAGGCGCGGCAGGTAGCCGAGCTGGACCACCTGCTTCGTGACCGAGAACGCGGCCGTGATGAGCGCCTGCGAGGCGATCACCGTCGCCACCGTGGCGAGGGCGATCAGCGGGTAGACGCCCCAGGCCGGCGCCATCTCGTAGAACGGGTTGCGAACGGTCGAGGGCTCCCTGAGGATCATCGCGCCCTGCCCGAAGTAGTTCAGGAGCAAGGCTGGCATGGCGACGACGAACCAGGCCATCCGGATCGGCCGCTTGCCGAAGTGGCCCAGGTCGGCGTAGAGCGCTTCCGCCCCGGTGATGCAGAGCACCACCGCGCTCAGGGCCACGAAGGCGATGCCCGGCTGGCCGAGCACGAAGGCCAAGGCGTGATGGGGCGAGATGGCGAGCAGGATCGCCGGGTTGCGGACGATGTGGACCAGGCCCATCGCCGCGATCACCACGAACCAGACCATCATGATCGGGCCGAACGCCTTGCCGACCTGCGCCGTCCCGAAGCGCTGGAACATGAAGAAGCCGGTGAGGATCACCAGCGTGATCGGCACGATATAGGCGTGCAGCGCCGGCGCGGCGATCTCGATGCCCTCGACCGCCGAGATCACCGAGATCGCCGGGGTGATGACGCCGTCGCCGAAGAAGATGGCGGTTCCGAGGATGCCGATGAAGAGCAGGCGCCGGCGCATGACGGGCCGGTCGCGCACGGCCTGCGAGGCCAGCGACAGCAGCGCCACCAGGCCGCCCTCGCCGTTGTTGTCGGCGCGCAGGATGAGCACGACGTACTTCACGGAGACGACGATCGTCACCGTCCAGAAGACGAGCGACAGGATGCCGAAGATGTTGGCTTCGCTGAGCGGGACCCGGCCCTCGGCGAAGACCTGCTTGATGGCGTAGAGGGGGCTGGTGCCGATGTCGCCGTAGACGATGCCGACGGCGCCGAGGGTCAGCGCGACAAGGCTCGAGGAGGTGCGGGGCTGGGTCACACGGGCGACCGGCGCGCAGGCGCCACCGGACGAGGAAAGCCGGCCATTGTGCCCGGCCGTCTCTACTCGTAGATCTCTGCGTTGGGGTCGGTCGCTTCGAGCTCGTAGCTGGCCGCGACCATCGCCAGGCGGGCGATGACGCCGTACATGTAGAACCGGTTGGGCGCGCTCGCGCCCGGCTTCGAGCCCGGCTTGGGCAGCTGGTTCGACCCGGCGAAGGCGAGCGGGACGAAGCTCGCGCCGGGCGAGTTGAGGTTCTCGTCGTTGCCGCGCTCCGGGTTGACGCGGTAGAAGCCGCCCACGACGTAACGGTCGATCATGTAGACGACCGGCTCGGCGACCGTGTCGTTGATGCGCTCATAGGTCGGCACGCCTTCCTGGAGGATCACCTCGCTCACCTCCTGGCCGTCCTTGATGACGCTCATCTTGTTGCGCGAGCGCCGGTTCAGGTCGGCGAGGTCCTTCGGGTCGCGAACCGTCATGATGCCCATGCCGTAGGTCCCGGCGTCGGCCTTGACGATGATGAACGGCTTTTCCTGGATCCCGTATTCCTTGTACTTGCGGCGGATCTTGCCCAGCAGCGTCTCGGCGTTGCTCGTCAGGCACTCGGCGCCCGAGCCGTCGCTGAAGTTCACCTCGCCGCAGCGCGCGAACATCGGGTTGATCAGCCAGGGGTCCATGCCGAGCAGCTTGGCGAACTTCTTGGCCACTTCCTCGTAGGCGGCGAAATGGTTGGTCTTGCGCCGCACCGCCCAGCCGGCGTGCAGCGGCGGCAGCAGGTACTGCTCGTGGATGTTCTCCAGGATCTTCGGCAGGCCCGCCGACAGGTCGTTGTTGAGCAGGATCGTGCAGGGATCGAAATCCTTGAGGCCGATCCGGTTGCGGGTGCGGACCAGGGGCTCGACGGTCAGCGCGCTGCCGTCGGGCAGCGGCACCTGGGTCGGCGCGGTGATGGTCTCGTCGAGGGTGCCGAGGCGCACGTTCAGGCCGGCCTGGTGGAAGATCTCCATCAGGCGCGCGACGTTCATCAGGTAGAACGAATTGCGGGTGTGCTTCTCCGGGATCAGCAGCAGGTTCTTGGCCTCCGGGCAGATCTTCTCGATCGCCGCCATCGCCGCCTGCACCGCCAGCGGCAGCATCTCGGTCGTCAGGTTGTTGAAGCCGCCGGGGAACAGGTTGGTGTCGACGGGGGCCAGCTTGAAGCCGGCGTTGCGCAGGTCGACCGAGGTGTAGAACGGGGGCGTGTGCTCCATCCACTCCAGCCGGAACCAGCGCTCGATGGCGGGCAGCGACTCGAGCATGCGCTGCTCGAGCTCGTTGATGGGGCCGGTCAGGGCAGTGATGAGGTGGGGAACCATGGGACGCTCCAGCGCGCTTGCCTGCCCTCGGGGAGCCGGATTCTAGGCATATGGGGAGCCGGCCCGAGGCCGCAAGATCGGCCGCCGCGACACCGGGTGAACGACCGCCGGACCGCCCCGGAAGCGGCGGCGGCGGGGCTCACGGCAGCGCCGTCGGGCGGGCGTGCGCCGGCCGGCGCGAGAAGCTGAACACGAACTCGGTGCCGGCGTCCTGCTCGGAGCGGACGGCGACGTCGCCGCCGTGCGCGCGGGCAATCGCGCGGACGATGAAGAGGCCGAGGCCGACGCTGCGGGGGGCCTGGTCCGAGCCGCTGCCGCGCACCATGGGCTCGAACAGCGAAGCCAGCGCTCGCGCCGGGATCGGCTCGCCGACGTTGTGCACCGTCACCCGGGCGCCGTCGGCGTCGACCGACGAGGTGACCGTCACCGCGCCGTCCGGGGCGCCGTGCGTCAGGGCGTTGGAGACGAGGTTGCCGACGAGCTGGGCGACGCGGTCGGCGTCGGCGAAGACCTCGCCGCTGCCGAAGGTCCGGTGGCGGAGCTCGCGCGCGGGGTAGGCGAGCGCCAGCTCCTCCACCGCGCGCTCCACCAGGTGATGGAGGTCGACGGGCCGCAGGTCCACCGACAGGCCGGGGCCGATGCGCGCCGCGGTGAAGTCGAGCAGGTCCTCAATGAGCCGCTGGGCGCGCTGCGCCGCCCGCTCGACGCTGTCGAGCATCCTGCGCGAGCGCTCGGTCGACAGCTCGCCGGTGCGGGACAGCACCCTCGCCGCCGTCAGCACCGTCGAGAGCGGGTTGCGCAGGTCGTGGCTGACGATGCCCACCATCTGCTCGGCGAAGAGCGCGCGGTCTTCCGCCTCGGCGCGCAGACGCGACACCTCCGAGATGTCGCTGAGCGTGCCGACGAACTGCGACAGCCGGCCCGCATCGTCGAAGAAGCCCTGGCCCGAGGACACGACCGTGCGTCGCACGCCGTCGACGCCGTCGACGCGATAGGTCCATCGGTAAGGCTCCGGCCGCAGCAGGGCGCCGCGCAGCGCCTCGAGCTCGGCGACGCGGTCCTCGGGCGCGATGCAGGCCAGGAAGGCGGCCTCGTCGACCGGGCGGGGCGACTCGAAGCCGAGAAGCAGCGCCACCTCGTCGCCGAAGCGCCGCCGGCCGCTCTGCGGCTCGATGTCCCAGACGAAGATCGCGCCGACCTGCATCGCCTGATGCAGCCGCGACTGGGTGACGCGGAGCGCCGCCTGGGCCTCGCGTTCCTTGACCAGCAATTCGTCGGCCTGCTTGCGCGCGCGCAGCAGCTCGCGCTCGTACTTGTTGCGCTCCTGGGCGACGACCACCGACACGCCGTCGACGCTGCCGCCGGGGCCGGCGCGGCGGGTGACGTTGACGAGCACCGGAAAGCTCCGCCCGTCCGGGCACAGCATGTCGAACTTCACCTCGGAAAGCGAGCCCTGCATGTCGAGCATCGGCATCCAGTGCGTCTGGTGGAAGATGCGGCCGCCCATGGTGAAGAGCTCCTGCAGCTTCTTGCGCCCGACCAGCTCCTCCGGGGTCAGCCCGACCCACCGGCAGAACGTGCGGTTGACCTGGAGGATGGTTCCGCGCGTCGTCGTGACGAGCAGGCCGCAGGGCGCCTCGTCGAAGATCTGCCCGGCGCCGGGAAGCTCGGGAAGCTCCTCCGCCACCGCCTAGCGCCCGATCCAGGCGAGGAACTCGTCCATGGCGGCGGAGCTCGCGCTCGGCGCACTGAGGTGCGGGCAGTGGCCGACGTTGTCAATCACCCGCAGCATGCTGTTCGGCAGCGTGCGGTGCAGGTACTCGCCGACGACGAGCGGCGCGATCAGGTCCTCGGCCGACTGGATGATGAGCACCGGCGCGGCGACATTCGGGATGTCGGCGCGGTTGTCGGACAGGAAGGTCACCCGGGCGAACTGCTTGGCGATCTCCGGGTCGGTGCGGCAGAAGCTCTCGGTCAGCTCCTCGGCGAGCGCCGGCTGCTCGGGCGAGCCCATGATCGCCGGCGCCATGGCGCTCGCCCAGCCGAGGTAGTTCGATTCGAGCGTGTCGAGGAGCGAGTCGATGTCCTGGCGGCCGAAGCCGCCGACGTAGTCGCCGTCGTCGATGTAGCAGGGCGACGGGCCCACCATGACGTGCCCTGCGAAGAGGTCGGGCCGGCGCTGGGCCGCCAGCACGCCGATCATCGCGCTCACGGAATGGCCGACGAAGATGGCCGGCGCGCCGGCGGAGAACTCGTCGAGGATCTCGACGACGTCGCTGGCATAGCCGTGCAGCGAGTCGTACTTGACCGGGTCGTACGCCGACAGCTCGGACCGGCCGCTGCCCACGAGGTCGAAGGTCACGCAGCGAAAGCGCGCTGCGTAGCCGGGTGCCAGCAGGCGCCACATGTTCTGGTCGCAGCCGAAGCCGTGCGCGAAGACGAGGGCGACGTCGCCCCGACCCTGGACCCTGACGTTGTTGCGGCTCTGGACGGACATGGAAGGCATGGATGGCGTGCGCGTCGTGGCCGCAGGCATGTTAGCCGCGGGCGCAGACGCAGGTTCTCCGGCGCGATGCCCCAAGGACGAAAGGCCATCCGCAGATGGCCTTCCCCTGGCGAGCAGACGGGTCAGTTGTGGTACGCCGTCTCGCCGTGCGCGGCGATGTCGAGGCCCTCGCGCTCGTCCTCCTCGCTGACGCGCAGCCCGACCACGAGGTCGACGACCTTGTAGGCGATCAGCGAGACCACGGCCGACCAGACGACGGTGATCAGCACCGCCTTCAGCTGGATCCAGACCTGGGCCAGGATCGGCGTCGAGGTGACGCTCGCCGTCACCCAGTCGCCGACCAGGCCCGGGCCGCCGAGCGCCTGGTTGTTGAAGACGCCGGTCAGCAGCGCGCCGACGATGCCGCCGACGCCGTGCACGCCGAAGACGTCGAGCGAGTCGTCGGCGCCCAGCATCCGCTTCAGGCCGTTGACGCCCCAGAGGCAGGCGAAGCCGGCGACGAAGCCGATCACCATCGCACCGAGCAGGCCGACGTTGCCGCAGGCCGGCGTGATGGCGACCAGGCCGGCGACGGCGCCCGAGGCCGCGCCGAGCATCGAGGCCTTGCCCTTGGCCAGCGCCTCGCCGATGCACCACGCCAGCACCGCCGCCGCCGTGGCGGAGAAGGTGTTGATGAAGGCGAGGACGGCGCTGTTGCCGGCCTCGAGCGCCGACCCGGCGTTGAAGCCGAACCAGCCGACCCACAGCAGCGCGGCACCGACCATGGTGAGCGTCAGCGAGTGCGGCGTGAACGCCTCCCGGCCGTAGCCGAGCCGCTTGCCGAGCATGTAGGCGCCGACCAGCCCCGCGACGGCGGCATTGATGTGGACGACCGTGCCGCCGGCGAAGTCGAGGGCGCCCATCTGCCAGATGTAGCCGGCCTTGGCATTCGTCGCCTCAACGACGCCTGCCGCCGTGTACGCGTCCGGGCCCATCCAGAACCAGACCATGTGGGCGATCGGCGTGTAGCTGAAGGTGAACCAGAGGGCCATGAACAGCAGGACGGCGGAGAACTTCATCCGCTCGGCGAAGGCGCCGACGATCAGGCAGCAGGTGATCGCCGCGAAGGTCGCCTGGAAGGCCAGGAACAGCAGCTCGGGAATGACCACGCCCTTGCTGAAGGTCGCCGCCATCGCGAAGGTGCCGGTGGACGCGTCGAACAGGCCGCGCATGAACAGGCGGTCGAACCCGCCGAAGAACGCGTTGCCCTCGGTGAACGCGAGGCTGTAGCCGTAGAGGCACCACAGCACGACGATCATCGAGAAGGTGACGAACACCTGCATCAGCACCGACAGCATGTTCTTGCTGCGGACCAGGCCGCCGTAGAACAGGGCCAGGGCCGGTATCGACATCATGATGACGAGGGCCGTGCAGACCAGCATCCAGGCGATGTCGCCCTTGTTGGCGACCGGCGCGGCGGCGGCCGCCGCCGCCGAGGCCGCGTCTGCCGGTGCCGCGGTCGCTGTGGCCGCGGTGGCTGCGGCGGACGCCGCCGGCGCCGCGGCTGCCGCGTCGGAGGCCGCCTGCGCCAGCGCGGCACCCGAGAAGGCAATTCCGGCCAGGGCGAGCAGGAAGGCGAGAAGGATGTTCTTCATGGTGCCGTGGGGGTGCGCTTGGCGGCTCACAGCGCGTCCTTGCCGGTCTCGCCGGTGCGGATGCGGATGACCTGGTCGAGGGCCGACACGAAGATCTTGCCGTCGCCGATCTTGCCGGTGCGGGCCGCCGCCTCGATCGCCTCGATGACGCGTTCGACGATCGCGTCGTCGACCGCCGCCTCGACCTTCACCTTGGGCAGGAAGTCGACCACGTACTCGGCGCCGCGGTACAGCTCCGTGTGGCCCTTCTGCCGTCCGAAGCCCTTGACTTCGGTCACTGTCACCCCCTGCACGCCGATGGCGCTCAGGGCCTCACGCACTTCGTCGAGCTTGAACGGCTTGACGATGGCGGTCACCATTTTCATGGTCGCACTCCTCGATGTCGATGAACGACGGCCCGACCGGCGCGGCCGGGCCGCTCCTACATGGCCTTGCTGATCGTCAGGATCCCGCGTGCCTTGTTGATGTCGCCGTAGAAGCCTTTCTTGTTGGCGCCGGCGATCGCCGCCGACACCGAGAACCCCGAGCCCAGGTCGTAGGCCAGGCCGATGCGGTAGTCGTAGAAGTTCGGCACGGCCGTGTCGACGGTCGTCGTGCCGCCTTCGCCGGCGTCGAACGTCGCGCGGGCGTTGCGGAGGTCGCTCGAATAGCGCGTGTAGCCGACGTGGGCGTTCAGCGTGAGCCTGTCGACCAGCGGGAACGACGCATTGGCTTCGATGTACCCGGTGCCGCGGCCCTTCGGTCGGTAGCCGAGGCCGGCCTGCTCGCCCGCTTCGCCGAAGCCGAAGTAGTCCTTCGAGACCGTGTGCGAGTACTTCAGGGTCACGAACTGGTAGGTGAGCGCGCCGTACAGCTCCGTGGTGTTGAAGTTGACCTCGCGGCTCTTCTGCGGGTAGTAGTACTGCAGCAGGCCGACGTCGTAGCCGAAGCCTTCGGTGATGGTGCCCTTGTAGCCGCCGTAGAAGTCCATCTCCAGACCGCTGTTGGTGAAGCCGATGCTGGAGTTCCAGTTGCCGACGTAGAAGCCGTTCATCGACCAGTCGAACCCGCCTTGCAGGGCCGGCTTGTTGTTGCCCTGGTCCTGGCCGCGGAACTTGTAGTTCGTCGTCACCGAGACGTTGGCCGTGAACGGCGAGGGTTCCGGCGCGGGCGCGGCCGCTGGCGTCTGAGCTTGTGCGCCCGCGACTGCGGTCAGTAGCGGCACGAGCATCAGCGGTCTGTTCTTCATCGAGGTCTTCTCCGGCTGGGGTGTGGGGTCGGATCGTCTTTCGCACGATGTGTGCCAAGCACCAACAGATGGCCCGGCGCGCCTTGGCATCGACGTCAGGTGCCGAAACGGGGCGGCTTCGGCACCACCGGGATGCGTCGTCCGGTCGGTTGCGCACTAACGGGGTGCCCTGCCCGAGGGTTCTCCGATGGCCGCGCTGCTGCCCAGAATCGGTCGAGCGGCGATGGACCGCGCACCGGAGATCCCTTGACGCTCGCGATCGTCCACAGCCGCACGCTGCGAGGCCTCGAGGCACCCGCCGTGACGGTCGAGGTTCACCTCGCCAACGGCCTGCCGAGCTTCACGCTCGTCGGCCTCGCCGACACCGAGGTCAAGGAGGCGCGCGAGCGGGTGCGCGCGGCGCTGCAGACCAGCGGCCTCGAGTTCCCGCACAACAAGCGGGTGACCGTGAACCTGGCGCCGGCCGATCTGCCCAAGGAGTCGGGCCGCTTCGACCTGCCGATCGCGCTCGGCATCCTGGCGGCGGCCGGGCACATCGATGCGGCGCGACTGGAAGCCTTCGAATTCGCGGGCGAGCTGTCGCTCGGCGGCGAGCTGCGGCCGGTGCCGGGCGCGCTGGCAATGGCGCTGGCCCTGCATCGCGCTCCGGGCGGGAGCGCCCGCACCCTGGTGCTGCCGCGGCCCAGCGCGGACGAGTCGGCGCTGGTGCCGGGCCTCTCGATCCGGGGCGCTGATCACCTGCTCGGCGTCGTGAAGGCGCTGCTGCCCGGCGACGCCGCCGACGCGAGCGAGCTGTACCTCGCCGCGCCGCCGACGCGTGCCGAAGCGCCTGCCGTGCCCGACCTGATCGAGGTCAAGGGCCAGGCGGCGGCGAAACGGGCGCTCGAGGTCGCTGCCGCAGGTGGCCTCAGCCTGCTCATGTCAGGTACACTGGACCCCACCCATGAGCGATGTGAAATCGAAGGCTTACTCTTACCTCCGCTTCTCTACTCCGGAGCAGATGCGCGGCGACTCATTCCGCCGCCAGACTTCGATGGCCCAGGAGTACGCCACGCGGCACGGCCTGACCCTGGACGCGGAACTGACCTTCCAGGACCTCGGAGTGTCTGCGTACCGTGGTGCGAACTCGGAAGCAGGCAGGCTCGCTGACTTTCTTGAAGCCGTCAAGCTCGGCATCGTGCCCCAAGGCTCTGTCCTTCTAGTGGAGGCACTTGATAGGTTGTCCCGATTGGTGCCACGCAAAGCCCTGAAGGTTTTAGAAGGGATCATCGAGTCAGGGGTAGATGTCGTCACCTTGAACGACGGGCGGAGGTACTCGCTCGAGAGCATCGACGCCGACCCCATCAACCTGCTGTTGGCCGTCATGCTATTTATGCGAGCTAATGAAGAGTCAGCCACCAAGGCACGGCGCCTCAAGGCAGCATGGGAAGGCAAGCGCGAGCGAGCCTCGGAGACACCGTTAACAGCGGTCGTGCCCGCCTGGCTGCGTATTGAAGGCACGGGACCTGGGCGGCGCATCGTGCCCATCCCTGAGCACTGCGCTACCGTTCAACGCGTCTTTGACGAGTACTTGGCCGGCCTTGGACTTGAGTCCATTGCCACCAAGCTGAACAGCGAAGGCGTGCCATGTTTTGGCAGCGCAGCACGGTGGCACCGAGCGTACATAAACAAGATCGTGGACAACCCGGCAGCCAAAGGCGTTTACGTGCCACACAGGTACGAGTTCACCGGGAGCAAACGGGTCAGGGTGCCCCTCGATCCTTTACCCGGCTACTACCCTGCGGCTGTCAGCGACGAAACCTTTCAGCGCGCCAAGGAGCTGAGAGATGGCGGTGGTCGACAGAAGGCAAGAGCAGGCCAGCCTGTTAGCTTGCTAGGTGGTCTTGCCCGTTGTCCGCTTTGTGAGTCAACCATGACTCGGTACTCAAAGGGCTCGGGTGTGAAGGGCGGCAAACCGAAGCTCATCTGCACGAAGGCGAAGGCCGGCGCATTCTGTGTGCGCCATCCCGTGACCCTTGCGGACGTGGAGGACGCGCTGCTGTCCGGATCACGTCAATGGTTAGCTGACTGCCCCAGCGGCGACGAAGGCTTGGACGATACGTTGCGTGGTGTCCTCGCAGGCATAGATGGGCTGGAGGACGCCATCGGCAACGTGCTTGACGCTCTAGCGAAGGGTCCCAGCGCCGCCCTCTCCGCCCGTCTGCACGACTATGAGCAGGCATTAGCGACGGAACAACAGCGGCGGGATGACCTGTTGAACATGCTGGCCACTGCGTCAGGTCCACGGTTGGCCAAACGGCTGGAGGAGCTTGAGGCTGCCTTGACTGCGGACCCTATGGACAGAGCGCAAGCGAACGCAGCCATGCGCGCCCTGCTTTCCGGCGTTGTTGTTGACTACACAGCGGGCCTACTGCAATTCAATTGGAAGCACGGAGGCCAGTCTGAGGCTAGGTTTGCGTGGCCTATGGAGGTTCATTGAGACCTTGTGCGCGCATAGCTCCTCTACCCAAAGCCAACAACCGGAACCCAGCGACCCTCGCACCCTTTCCCGCATGATCCAGATCCCCCAGTACATCGTGCTGCGCGCACATATTGTTTGTGCACCGTTCGGCACTGCATCGTGCACATAGCGAGGCCGCACATATCACGCGTCTTCACGATTAAGCTGAGCCGGTTCTGATATCTCTCGCATTCGCAGCTTGCTTTGACATCCACACGGTCGGGATCAGGCTCATCAACCGACGCACCCAGTGCAATGCGCCCGTCAACCATGGACAACTCAGTACATCGGATGACGGTGGCGCCGCGATTTCCAACAACACGGCAAAAGGTGGGTGGCACTACCTCGAAACTATGACGTCTCAGATACCCTACGTCGATGCCGGGCTGGGAGGTCACCACTCTCCCGAATGCAGTCCCCTCGCTCCCTGCGAGCAGGCACTTAATCCTATCTCCGTAGCGTTCTCCTCGCCGAGGACCAGCAACCGAGCAGTAGTCGGCGCGTCCGTCACCGTTTATGTCACTCCACCCTGAGTTTCCCCATCCCATATCGACGGGCCCGCTCGTCACCTCCCGCCTTCCTGTGGCGGTTTGCATAGTGCAGCGGGCTCTGGAATTTGGTCTGTCGCCGACTATTCGACAAAAGTCAACGCACCCATCGCCGTTGAAATCGACGATCCCGCGTCCCTCCGGATAACCCTTATCAGGAGCTGTTCGAACCTCGTGACAACTCTGCGCCCAAGTTGCACTGGTCGTCCAGAACAACAGAAGTCCGAGGATGGCTGCGCGCATGTTCGCTCCATGGAGAGAGAGGCGTACAACAATATCCAGAGGCTTGTCATCTGTCGAGCGCCGCGTTGCGAGCTTGCATCGCCAATCCCCGTGCCGGTCCGGTAGTACTGTCAGGCGTGGTCCTTTCCGGCGGATAAGGCCTAGTGATCAGTACGGGTGTGTCGACTAGTTCCCCGCACCTGACTAAAGGCCTCCACGTTCCGCACTGCATCCCTGAAGGTGAACACAGGGCGCCACTGGCAGGGCTCGTCCGAGGTGAACCTAAGGCCAGCTCGTTCCCCATTGGGCCACTCGAAGTCCCCTGCGGATACCCACTCGGCCCCCTCGTCCGCTCTGGTTTCAATGGACAGGGTGACGTTTGCTCCATTGACGTAGGCATTGACGCACACGGCACGGTGAGCGGGCGCATCTACGGCAGTGCCTTCGACGGTGGTCCCGGGGCGGCCTAGGGTGTCTGGGTTGACGCCTTGGTAGTGATCCGTGATGGCGGCCTCAGGGGGATTGATCAGCCACAGGTGGCCTCCGGTCTCGCCGAGCCGCTTGACTGCGTGGTCATGGGCGCCGGTGCTGTAGGTCTTGATGGTGATGGTCATTGAATGAGGATGTGGGAAGGCCCCAGCAGGTCCCTAGAGGACCGCTGAGGCTGCTTTTGTTTGTTGATGAACCTAACGAGCAGGAGGCTTCGTCGGCTTGCAGGTAATCCGGCCAGCGTCTCTAGAGGACCATGGCCGCGGCTGTGGCGTGTAGAGGCTGGGGCAGCCCTTCACGACAGGGACGACACGCACCCGACCAGCACTGCCGGAAATAGGCTCGATGCTCAGGGTGTCCCCGGGCTTGAGGTCCATGAAGCCCAGGATGCGGGACTTGGCATGTTTGACGGTGGGGAATGACTTGCCGGTTCGCCAGATGGTGCAGCGGAGAGTGGGCGTGATGAGCGCCCCATCTACTGCAGCCCCTCCGCAGAGGGACTCGAGGAGCTCGTAGGGGACTTTCAGGTTCCCTGCTTCTCCTCCTATGGCGCACTCAAGGGTCTCCGTGGGTGTGAGACGGTCCATTACTGTGGCCTTACTGTGAGCACTCCCGACCTCTTGGCTGAGAGCTGGAGGGCTGAGTGGGGCTGCACCCGGTGGGGGAAGCGGTCCGCATAGGCGCACCCGCCGAGGCGGAAGGGGACCGTACAGAAGAGGAGCCCAGCTCGGGGAAGCTGGAGCAGGCACCCTTCGGCGCCCACCTGAATCTCCGCGGTCCTCGTGGGGGCCACAGTCACCACAGCAGGCGCCCTAGGAGGGCCACCGCTAGGGCCACCCATTGGGGACCCTCAGGGGTCACCAGGTAGAGGCGGTGCGTCACTTGTTCAGCAGCTCTCGTGCGTCCACAAGACCACGGCCGGGCATGCCCACGAGCAGCGCACCCGTTTTCCTGTCGACGGTGCTGTTGGTGAAGCCGCGTGCTCGCCACTCAGGAAGCTGGGCAGTGTGCTTCTCAGTCAGGTACTGAACTGCCAGAGCCTTGAACTGCGAGGTCTGGCGGATACCGATGAGTTGCTGTGTCGCCTTGGTCAGCTCGGCGGGCTTCGTCTCTTGAAGCCACGAGTAGAAGTTTTTCTTGTCTGCTGAGTCGACACCGACCGTGGCAATTGCCTTGGCCGTTTGTCCCTCGTAGTTCCGGTATCCCATCTCCACCAGCTCGGCAGCTTGGTCCGGCTCGATGCCTGCATCTTTGGCAAGACGGATTGATAGGCTGTCCCAGGTGTCATAGCTGTCGGCATCCGTTACAGCTACGGCGGCCAAGGCAGCGGCACTGTCGAAGCTGAACTGCGGCAGCGGGGCAATCTCCGCAGCCCACTGGGCCTCCGTGGCCGGGTCGAAGAGCTCCGGTACGTAGGCAGCCTCTTGCTGCTGTGCCTGGGCTTCCTGCTCGAGCTGCTGCCCCAGGCCAGGTGCAGACGCTCCGCCTACGTCTTCGTAGATGCCGTTAGCGTTGCGGGTGATGGCTCCAAGGGTCTCAGCGACGGGCAAGCTGACCCGCATACCGCCGATGTCGACGGTGCTGGACTTGTCGATCCGAGCGGAGCCCGTGTTGCTGCGGACCGTAGCCATGACTCCTTGGCCTACCCGTTCGTCTGCACTCGCGGAGACCGTGTTGGGTGACCCGTGGACGCGGGTGGGCTCGAACTGAGTAGGAATATCGATGCCTCTACCGTTGCGGTCAGGGACGGCGGTTGCACGGATGACGCCAACAGCTTCGTTGACGGTGACTCGATCTTCTGCGTTGCTCATCAGAGAGCTTTCATTTGCGCGGCCAGGAAAAGAGAAGGCCCACCCCTGCGGCCATGCAGTGACAGGGTGGACCTTTGGGCGCCCCGAGGTGGGGCGAGCGTGATGGGGTGTGTGCGAAGAGGGCGCTATGGGGCCACTACTTCAGGGAGCAGGAGTGAGCAAGTTCTTCGACGAGTGCAGCAGTGGGCGGAGCGAAAGGCATCCGCATGTCGGCGACGACAGCAGCCTTGTTGGCCTCCCTGGCCTCAATGGCAAGGTAGACCTGGATCAGCACCGGGTTCAAGGTCCTTGTCAGCATCTCGCCGACTGCCCGGATGTCAGGCCCCATGGGCTTGGCGGAGTACGTGGTCGATGTCGTTCTCGACAGTGAACCCGAGGAGGTCTTCCTTGGCCGGGGAGCCAGACCGATCACAGCTCGAGCCATCGCATACCGCGGCGCAGTACCGTCATCGGCAGGTAGGCACGCGGGATGGTCCTTGATGTAGCAGAAGCAGGATGCCAGCTCGATGAACACCTCCAGAGGAGTGACACCACTTCTGGCCAGTCTCCCAAGCTCGATAGCCCCCTTGAAGGCGCCGTCTGACGCCTCAGCATCCCTCAGGAGCTTCTCGAGGTACTGAAGAGCGGCGACCAAGCCAGGATGGCCAGGCTGGGTAGACAGCAACTCCTTCACTTCCTTCTTCCGGGAGGCCCAGGCTGTGGGCCGCAGAGCGGTAGCTTGGGGATGACCAAGGCGGTACTTCTGTTGGGAGTGAGCTTGGCACCAGGGGTTGAAGTGGTATCGATGCTTCTGGCAGCCAGGAACCTCGCACATGGCAAAGGAGTTGGCGGACATTCGCGTCATGAAATCTCGTGTGGTCATGGTGATGGTGGTTATCTGGTGGATGGCCAACAGGCCCACCCTCCAGCACACCTGATGCGGTTGTCCCCTCGGGGGCGACATCAGACGAACTGGAGGGCAGACTGTTGAATCAACGGGGAGGCGACGTGGCACAGCATCCGTAGGGCACGGAGCAAACACCTCAACGGGGACCTATTCAGTAAGGTGAGATGGTGACGTTTGATCGTCATCCCCTTGGTGGCTCTCAAAGCCAAAGTAGGCAGCGCCAACCCGTATGAAGCGTTGACCTTCCTTCATCCAGCCACTGCCGCGATGACATGCTCTAGTGGTGGCTCGAGTCCACGTTCCTGAGAGCACATCGGGCTGTAGGACACCCTTGACCGACCGAATGCTGATGGTCGAAACGTTGTGGTCCAGCTTGTTGAGGTACTCCCTGATGGTCTGAGCGGTCTCATCGGTCACCGAGGGGGCCTTGTCGTGGCCTCCTAGTTCCCTCAAGGGGGGCATGGAGCCAACCTTCCCCAGCCACCGTGAACCGGGGAACTGAGCCGCGATAAACCTTGCATCAGCAGCACCTATGGTCAGACACCTCTTGCTGGATGTCGTCGGTACGGAGTTGCGGATGGAGCAGCGGCCGAACGCCTGGTAGCTGGTATGGATTCTGTAGGAGTGGGTCACCTCCGAAGCTGACATGCCTGTGCGACTCATCACCCACTCCATCTGCTGCGGGTTGGGGTTCGTCACTGCCAAGGCAGCAACGTTGTCGTAGTCAGCCCACTTGTTGCGGCCATGGGCGAAGGTTGGGATGCGTTCAGCGTTCTGAGGGAACAGAGGTGTCCCGGTCTCATACCCGTACTCCTTGTTGACCTGGAGGAGGAATCGATTAGCACCGAAGTGGAGTGCAGCGTCTGCAACCAGTCTGTCGATGACCCTCACACCCTTCTGTCCCTCCTCCGGCTCACCAGTAAAGATGTTCCTGGACAGGTTGTGCTTCGATGCGTTGTCGCCCTCGTGTAGCAGGTGACCGACCTCAATGAACCGTCCCTGCTCCCCATGGGTGTCCCTCAGGAACTCCTCAGGAAATCCCTGGTGGCGCGTGAAGGTCACCCCCAAGGCCTTGGTCCACAGGTGATAGAGGACCGTCTGCTCGAAGAGAGCTGACAGGAAGAGGACCTCGAAGAAGCCTGCGAAGTACTCAGGGGCCACGTAGCTGGCGAACGAGAGCACGTTGTCCTTATCCCCAGCGACAGACGGAATGCTCCCGCCCAACAGGCTCTTGGCCTTGTCCGTCAACACCAGCTCACACCGGAGTGCAGGGTTGGACGCTTGCTCCGCGATGGGCCGCAGGGGCGTGTACTTCTCCCCAGTGCGATTGACGCGACCGGCTGCTATGTCCCTCACCAAGTCCCGCTTGCCCTCCCGGGGGACTATGCGGTGGCCTTGCTCAGTGTCAATGTCGAACACGTCAGTGAAGTACTGCCAGCCGTCGCCGATGTCGTAGCCGAGGCTGAACTGTTGGAAGGTGGCAGGCGAGAAGGCCTCGTCCAGGATCACATGCCAGATGCCCGGGCTTCGGATGGCTGAAAGGATCGTCAGGAACGTCTTGGTCGTCACGATCACTACTTGGCCTTCGTGCCCATCGACTTCGTTGATGCGGTCAAGGGCCTCGACTCCAACAGGGCCGTGCCTCGCCTCCTCATCGTCTCTAGTCGAGTGAATCAGGTTGACGTTGCGGACCTCATGTCCAGGCGCAGCGGCCAGCTTCTTCCGAAGATCACCGGCGGTCTGCTTGATGAGGTCAACCGTTGGGGCCACATAGATGAAGTTCTGGTCCTTGAGGTGCGGCTTGGCGATGTACTCGATGGCTGCACGCGTCTTGCCGGAGCCCACCGGAGCGGACAGGGCGAACGACTGGAGAGTCACAGGACGCGTCAGGAAGAAGTTGCTGGTCATGCCGTGTATCCCCCTCAGGGGCTCGCGTTAGTTGTTCAGTTCGGAGAGCGGTAGCCGGCATCGGGGCAAAACCCCCAGCCCAAGGGCACACAGACCGCCGAAGTTCAGTGCGGCAGGAACGGCAGGTCAGGCATGCGCTTGATGGCCTCTGAGGCGCCCTCAAGGTCCCATCCGCCCATCTGTTCCGCAGTGACACCGTTGACGGTCAGCCAGGCCCTGGCCTCAGCCAAGGTGGTTGCCGACACGAGCTGTGACTTCATGGCCGCAGCCAAGCCTGCGCAGTACTCGCGATGCAGCGTCTGCAGCGCCATGCGATCCCGTCGAGAGGTCCCGAAGGGCAGCACTTGGCGGTTGTCCACGAGGACTCGGCGCGCCACCTTGAGTGTCTCGAGGCCCACTCTGGGCTTGCTCAGACGCTCCAGGAGATTGACCACAAGGATGCGGTGCAGGGTGTGCAGGACGCTGATGGGCGCCGGCCCAGCGGTATTGGTTGAGGTGGACATACGGGTGGAGGATTGGAGGTGTTTCAACTTTGTTCTAGGGTGGGAGAGGTTCTTGGAACATGTGCAGACCAAAAATGGCTCCAGCACTAGCCAAAATCAGTGTCGATTGAGACCTACATATTTCTGACACTTCAGCGCCCCTTTGCTCTACAGTGGAGCGATGAAATCTCGACGCATCGCCTACGTGCGGACATCGCCTGCCGATGGTCCCGACGATCTTGTCCAACTCGCTTGGGCCGGCGAGGATGTGACGTTCAAAGAGCAGCGAGGTCCGAAGGATCACAGGCGACCCCAGCGTGCAGCGGCGGTCTCATCCCTCAAGCCTGGAGATACCCTGGTGGTCCAGAGCATGGAACGGCTAGCTCGGTCAATGGAAGACCTTGAGGGCATCCTTCGGAAAGTGCTTGAGAGGGGCGGCGCCGTCGAGTTCGTCACCGAGGGCCTCACATTCAGTCCTGGCGATCCGCTCTACTTGGATCGTGAGGTTGCCCTCATCGCTGCTGGCAGCCGCTTCGTCACCGCTGGTCATGCAGAGCGCCAACGCGAAGGCATCAAGAAGCCCCGTCCAGCCAAGCGCATGGCAACCGGTCGGAAGCTGAAGCTCGGCCCGGATCAGTTGGCCCTCCTGCTGCAGCGCTTCAGGGGCCTTGATAGCCGCCCCCTCGACAGCATTGCGAAGATCGCCCATGACTTCGGGATTAGCCGAGACACCGTGTACCGCTACGTTAGGGCCGGACCCGCTCTAGTTCACGCAGCCAAGCTCACGAAGCGGGCTGTGGGGCAGGAGCGCCGCGGCAGCCCTGACAAGGCCGCTAAGACTCGGCGGCATGGGGTGGCCCAGCGTATGGCAGCCTTCAAATCATCCCAGGAGAAGTCCTTGGCGGAGGCGAGACTAGAACTGGACGAAGCGGAGGCCATGCGTAGGGCCCGCGAACGCCTGACCACATACGGAGTACAGCCGGGATCGGTAGTCAAGGAGAGTGGTGATGAGTGAACGTGTCGTCTCCTACCTGCGCGTGAGCACCGCCAAGCAGGGCCGCTCCGGTCTCGGGATCGAAGCCCAGCGGGAAGCAGTGGCCCGCTACGTGGCCACCACAGGTGCCACCTTGGTCGCCGAGTACGAAGAGCATGAGTCTGGCAAGGGCAGCAACGCTCTCGAGAAGCGTCCCAAGCTCGCCGAGGCCATCAAGCTGGCCAAGCGTCGCAAGGCGGTCCTTCTCATCGCCAAGCTGGACCGACTGGCGCGCAACGTTCACTTCGTCAGCGGGCTGATGGAGCAGGGAGTGGAGTTCCGATGCTGTGACTTCCCCACGGCTGACCGGACCATGCTCCACATATACGCCACTATGGCCGAGGCCGAGGGCCGGCGCATCAGCCTGCGTATCGGCGAAGCACTCAGGGCCAAGAAGGCCTCGGGCCGGCCCGTTGGCAACCTGGCGAACCTCCGGCCGCACAACCACGTCCGAGCCCAGGAAGCTGCCCAGTTCGCGGCCAAGATGCACCCGACCCTTGCCGGCTTCGTCTCCGAAGGGCTCACCCAGCGGACCATGGTGGACAGGCTGAACCAGGTGGGGAGCAGGACTCCTCGAGGCGGTCAATGGGGCCTGGTGCAGCTCCAGCGGGTGCTGGCGAGGATGCACAAAGTGCTCGCGATAGCAGCATAGGCCTACGTCTCGCGTAGAGCCTCTAGGAGCCATTCAGAAGCTTCAGGCAGGGCAGGTATCAACTCGGCTGCACGGAGGCGCCTGTGGGCTCCTGGCGCGTCCCTTGCTGACGCTCGCTGTGGCCTCCTGCTTCTGCTGCGCTCGTAGTCCCTCATGCCGCTGCGTGTTGATCCGAGCATAGGTGGATTGACAACCCCAGGCGCCTTCTTGTGGCCTGCCCAGCCCCTCAGGAATCGAGGGGGGGCACGGGGGGAAGATGGCCCGGCTCGGTGTATCAGAGTCCCCTCGGAAATCTTCAGTGGAATCTGGGCCTCAGTCCCTCCAAGCGAGGGCACCGAGGAGGGCCACCGTAACTGACCCAAAGACAACCCCTTGCCCAGCGTTCCCCAACTCGTAGCCCACCAGGAACCCAACGATTGACCCAACGCATGCCCCGGTCAGGGCGCAGTCAAGGCGGTCCTGATGGATGCTCGTCCTTCTGGACGGGGACACCTCGGAAGCCCGCATCTGGGCCGCATCCTGATGGCCGAACAGCACCCAAAGGCTGACCATGACGAACGCAACGACACCGGCAACGAACAGGTATTCGACGTAGGCCACGGTCGTCCGGGGAGTCAGCGACATGCAAAGTACGCCACCTGCGAGGTCCAAGCAGTAGGACAACAGCGCCACGTGGAGCCGCTTGGTCGGGCGCCCCACCGCTGACTACCAGGCTACCGCGGCCGAGGCTCGGTCCCCAACTCGTTCACCTTCCGGCACTGCGCCTCCACCTTCTGCACCGCTTCAGGCTGCACCATGAGCGACCTTAGGGTCGGCTCAGAGACCCCCCAGCGGTTCACTACAGGCTCCAAGCCCAGCTTCGCGTAGTAGCCCTGGCCGTAGGTGCGCTCCATGCAGACCTGGTAGCGGAGGTAGCGCGAGGCCATGACTTCGCTACGGGTGGCACCTAGGGTCACCTGTGAGGCCACTAGGAGCCCCAAGAGCGCGCCGAGCTGCGGCCATCTACTCCCCAAAGGTGAACTCCACGCGGGCCTCTCCCACGTACCCATAGCCCACCCCGCTCATGCCACTACTGGTGAACTCGAAGGGACCGTCGCGTCCGTCCTGACAGGTAAAGAAGCCCTGCCCGTGGCTCATGTCCAGGTACTTGAAGGTGCCGCTGCAGGACAGGCCATGTGACGAGACCACCTCGAGGGTCCCTCGGCCATTGAAGTAGCCAGTAGCGGTCCCTTTGAACGTCTCGGTTTGGTCGATCACCTGACCCCGCACAGAGGTGGAAACGCTGCATCCCCCGAGGTGGAGCAGGACTGCCAGCAGGGCTATGGAGGCGAAGCGGGTGACTGGCTGCACCGCGGGGATCATGGAGGCCACCTTGGCGGCTGTGGGGCTCTAGTCAGTGACAGATTGCCCAGTATGGTGTCCACTAGAGGCTCTGCGGAGGCTAGAAGGGTTCAGTCCGCAGACGTGAGCGGTCTTTCGAGCGGCTCCTCATTCGAGCTCTCAACCTTAAAGGTCACCGATGAGAAGCTTGCTAGCCATTTCCCTTGCTCTGGCGCCCATTCTGGTAGTCGCACAAGCATCGTTCCCCACCGAGTTTCCAGCCGGCAGCACCGAACTAACCGCAGACGCGCTTCGTGCGCGACTCGTGGGCAAGACGTTTAGCTTCAAGCCCGTGGTTGGCAACCACGTCCGCATCGAATACAAGGATGTCTACGCATTCGTGAACGTGGGTGCTACGAGTGACTCGGGCAAGTGGCGTGTTGAGGGCTCTAGCGTCTGCAACGAATGGACGAAGCTTCCGCACACCTGCTCGGCGTTCCGGCTGGCGAATGACGTTTTGTACGTCAAGCGTGCCAACAATGGTGAAGTTGTCGCTCTGACTCCGTGAGTGCCCGATAAGCCCTCTCCCAAGACGCAGGCGAAAGCATGTCGCACGAGGGTCCCCCTAGTGGGACGATGCGGACAACACAAAGGCGCCTGTAGAGCCCCTGGCTGCGGTACCTGGATCGGTCGCCTCAGGTAGCGGCTGGAGCCGCCCGAGGTGCAGAGGGGGAGACGATTTCTCTAACGGGCCGCTGCCGAGACCGACAGACGGTTCCCGGCACAGGCGTTGCCGATCACCTGCACGATGGGCGACCCTGTGTCCGAGTCCAGGCGGCTGCGTCGGGCCGCCTTAAAGGCGCGAGAAGAGGCGCAGCGGCTTAGGAACGCCACCCGGCAGAACGCCGAGGAAGCCCGGAGACTGGCGGCTGAGCTGGCCCGCACGAGGCAACAGGACAGGATGCGGCGCTAGGCGACTAGGAGCAAGGGAGCAGCTAGGGAGTCAACGCCTCCACAGCAGGGCCCCTAAGGTGGCCCCCAAGGCACCACCGAGGACGATCCCCTCATTCATGTTGCCCACTGTGGAGCCCAGGAGGCCGCCCACGAGGGCGCCAGCGCTGGCACCAGTAAGGGCGAGGCCTAGGCGGTCGCTGTGCATGGGCTGCATTTATACGGCAGCGGCTAGTCTTCTGGCCAGCCGTCGGCGTGCACGGCGAGCTCCGCGATGCTGCACCCGGTGATCTTCTCCAGCTTCGCAGCCAGCCCCTGAGTCTCCGGGCCAGCCACACCCTCCGCAAGTCGGTGGGCTGTCTCCATTACAGCCGTTCGCGTATCGCCGACGGTGACGTGCCGCCTCCGCTGATGTGCTCGGACCACCTGCATGGAGGCAGTGAGGTGGAGAGGCTTGGCGACCATTGGGAGCCCGATGATGGCCAGGAAGGGTCTCCATGCAGCCCCTGGTTTGGGCGTCAGCGGCGCCGCCGGTCCTGCCCCCATGCCGCCCAGACTCAAGGCGAAAGCCACTCGATGAGCTGGCGGCCTTTCTGCACGAGCCCGATCACCGCCCCGCTGTACTTGTTAGCCTTGTCGGTTACGTCTGCGGCTTTCCCAAGCGCTACGCGGAAACGCTTCAGGAAAGCATTCCCTTCCGTGCTTGGGGCGGGCTCCGCAGCCGCCTGATGCTTGACGGTAACCGTGTATGCACCAGCAGCGGCCTCCACCGCCTCTCGCAGGCCGGCTGCACCCCTGATGGGGTAAAGGCGCAATGCGCTGCGAAGGCGACGTAGTTGGGTAGTGGCGAATGTCCGCAACGAAGGAGGGAGTTCCAGCGTCGCCAACGTGGCCGTGAGCTGATCGAACTCGTCGGCCAGGTCCTTCAAGGCTTCCGTGTCTGCTGCCTCTTCGTCGTCAGGAAGCGTCTCGGCAGCCCATCGAAGCGCAAGGCGCACATCAGGGGCGATGATGTTGCCGGCCAGGCCCCGCCACGGCGCTGAAAGAGAGTCGACACCAGCAAGTGAACGAAGGCGCTCGAGGTGAGGCTGAAATAGCTCAGCTGAGCGGCCTAGAGTCTTGAGCGCCTGCGTCACTTCGTCTACTTCGAAGCGCACCGCGAGCACGCCCAGCATTACTTCGTCCTCATCGAGCGGGCCCGGAACGTCGAGACCAAGAGCGCGCGCCCACACGTTGAACATGCGCGTGTCCTTTGCCGGGATGCTGCTGAGTCGTTCGTGGATGCCTACTAAGCGCTGTGCTGCGTTCATGCGCACAGTTTACGAAAGGCGCCTCAGCGTCGGCCGTTTACTCCGGGGCTGCCGCGTGCCGCAGCGTCATTGATCGCCTGCAATTCCGCAGGGTCCGCTCATGAGGCCTCTAGGTGTCCGGCAGGGAACCCCAGGAGGCCAGCCAGAGCTGCCGCTGAGGGGCCTGTAGCGGTGTCAGGGACTAGATGAGCCCCCCCGCCTCTCTGATTCGCTCTGCAGTGACGTAGAGACCGCTACGTTCGAGCCGATCTGCGAACTCCTCGGCCGTCAGAGGTGGCGCCTTGAACCTAGTCCGCATGGTCTTCAGTGCTTGAAGGGCGACGAGGGGGTCCATGTCCCATTGCATGATGACGAAGTCGTCGGGATGGATGAGCTCGATGTCATGAACAGAGAGCGCCTCCTCAGGGAAGTCCCTGGTGTTTGCCGACACGATGCAGTCGGCATGCCCTGCAATAGCCGCAGCCAAGACATGGCGATCATTGGCGTCGGGCAATACGATCGCCGGAACGAGCGGGGAATACTTCCGCTGGGGCACTTCCCAATCCGGTACTGCCAACCGCATGAGTGCTCGCCTTCGTTCAAGGCGATCAAGCTTCAAATGCTCGTTCGCCTTTGCGACATTGGTCAGCCATTCGCTCTCAATCTCGATAGACCACTTCGCCGCGAATAGACCCGTTCGGGCGAGGCTCATTAGCACGTCCGCGACTGTGACAGGGTAGAGGACGCACGCGTCCAATAGCGCCGTGTATCGGACGTGCCCAGCCATCGCTCACTCCAAGCCCAATTCTTGCGCGTCGGCAACGAGCTCGTCTAAGGCGCGGTCCTGTTCGGCATGCATCTGTTTTCTATACGCGAGCAGGTCTTGATATGCGATCCGCCGGTGGGTACCGACCTTTCGATAGGGGATAGCTTCCGCATCGAGTTGCTTGATGAGAAATGGCCTCGAGACGTTTAACAAGTTGGCGGCATCCGTAGTTGAGAGCTCATGCTTATTTGGAACTAGGGTCACTACCCGTTGGTCCCCCATTACGGACAGCACTCGAGCAACGATTCGGAGGACTTTCGGCGGCAGATGAAGGACTGGTGACTCAGTCCCCTCGTCATCGACGACTCGTATTGCCTTCGCCCGCGAATGATCCAGAGCAGCCATGAGGCATCTTGTGGATGCCTTGGTAAGAGCTGCTTCCTCATCAGAAAGTAACGGGGTCTTGAGACCCTCTTGGGTGCGTTCGGCGGTTGCCATGACCATCTCCTTAATAGTTGTGCGCTCTTCAGCTTGATGCCTCCTTGGTTGTCGGGAGAGCGCAAGAGCACTGTAGAGCACAAACGAAATAAATGCACTAAGTGAAACATCTGTCCACGTTGGCAATGGTGCGAAGGGTCTTTTGTAACTATGATGCTGATGATCGGCCCGCCCGGGACGGGCAAGTCGATGCTGGCGCAACGGCTGGGCGGCCTGCTGCCGCCGCTGACGCACGAGCAGGCGCTCGAGTCGGCGGCGATCCTCAGCGTCGCCGGCGCCTTTGGTGTCGAGCGCTGGGCCCGCCGCGTCTTCCGCGCGCCGCACCACACCGCCTCGGCGGCGGCGCTGGTCGGCGGCGGCTCGCCGCCGCGCCCCGGCGAAGCCTCGCTGGCGCACCACGGCGTGCTGTTCCTCGACGAGCTGCCCGAGTTTCCGCGCCATGCGCTCGAGGCCTTGCGCGAGCCGCTGGAGAGCGGCCGCATCGTCGTCTCGCGTGCCGCCCGCCAGGCGGAGTTCCCGGCCCGCTTCCAGCTGGTCGCGGCGATGAACCCCTGCCCCTGCGGCCAGCTCGGCCACCCCGATGCGAGCTGCCGCTGCACGCCGGACGCGGTGCTTCGGTACCAGGGCCGAATCAGCGGCCCCTTGCTCGACCGGATCGACATACGCGTCGAGGTGCCGGCGGTCGACCCGCGCCGGCTCGCGTCAGCGGCCGACGGCGAGGCGAGCGCCACCGTAGCGAGGCGCGTGCGCGCGGCGCACGATGTGGCCCTGCAGCGCCAGGGCACGGCCAACGGCGAGCTCGCCGGCGAGGCGCTCGACCGCCACTGCCATCTCGAGCCCGCCCCGGCCGGCTTCCTGCAGACGGCGGCGGCGCGCCTGGGCTGGTCCGCGCGCAGCTTCCACCGCGTGCTGCGCGTGGCGCGGACCGTCGCCGACCTGGAGGGCAGCGCCGGCATCCTCGTCGGGCACGTCGCCGAGGCAGTGCAATACCGGCGCGGTCTCGTCGCCGCCTGAGCCGGAAGCACCCGCGAGCCACGGCAGCCGCCGGGGCACGCGCGACCATGAAAAAGGGCAGCCCGGAGGCTGCCCTGCATCAGCGCGGGGGGTGCGCGTCAGCCGGCCTTGAGGAAGCCGAGGTCGCGCGGGAAGTTGCGCAGGTTGGGGAACACGGTGTCGAGGTTGGTGTCGCTGGCACCGAACCACTTGCCGATCGTGGAGCCGACGCTGTCGACCGAGGTGTTCGGCAGGTACGCGTTGTTCGCCGAGTCCATGTTGTTGTTGAGGCCGAACTGCGGGAAGCGGCCGTAGATCTCGCCGCCGTTGACCGCGCCGCCCACGACGAAGTGGCTGGCGCCCCAGCCGTGGTCGGTGCCGTCGCCGTTGCTGGTGATCGTGCGGCCGAAGTCGGAGGCGGTGAACATCGTCACGTTGTTGCGCAGGTCGACGCCGTTGACGTTGGCCAGCGCCGCGTCCAGGTAGCCGATGGCGTGCGAGATGCGCGCCAGCAGGTCGGCCTGGTTCATGTTCTGGCCGTCATGGGTGTCGAAGCCGCCCATCGAGACGAAGAACACCTGTCGCCTGGTGCCGATCGCATTGCGGGCGCCGATCACCCGCACCACCGTCTGCAGCTGCTGGGCGAGGCCGTTCTGCTGCGCGTTGCCGGTCGACGGCTGGATGTAGGTCGTCGGCACCAGCGCCGTCGAGGCGGCGAACGCCGTCTGGAAGGCCGCCTGCGCGTCGACGGAGCGCTTGATGATCTGCGCGTACTCCTTCGAGAAAAGGTGCTGGTTGTCGGCCATCACGATACCGCGCAGCGTCGTCGCCGCCGTCATCGAGTTGAACAGCGTGCCCGAGAGGCCGCCGATGGCGGTCGAGCCGCCGTTGCCGACCTGGTACTGGAACACCGTCTCGCCGGCCGAGAAGACGGCGTTGCCCGACACCGAGATGCTGGTGAAGGTGACGTTGGAGTTGTTGCTCGCCATCAGGTCGCCGAGGCGGCCGCCCCAGCCGATCTTCGCGCCCTCGGGGCCGAGCGCCTGCCAGGTCGACTGCTGGTCGTTGTGCGAGCCGAGGGCCAGCGGGCGCGGCTTGGAGTTCGAGGTGAACTCCTGCCGCGTCAGCGGCACGACGAGCGGGCCGGCATTGGCGAGGATCGCCAGGCGGCCGGCGCCGAACAGCGTCTGCACCTCGGTCATGACGGGGTGCAGGCCGTAGGTGAAGGCCGCGTTCTCGGGCGACGCCGTGAACTTGGGGACGATCGGCAGCACGCCGCCGAGCCGAGCCGGCGAGGCCCGCGTCGCGTTGTTGTTCACCGGGGTGCCCGGCGCCAGCAGCGCGATCGACTCCGGCGCCGTGTTGCGCAGCCGGGTGTACTCCGAGAACGAGGCGGTGTCCGTCCGCAGCACCATGTGCGACGAGTCGTTGCCCCCGTAGAAGAACATGCAGATGATCGCCTTGTAGTCGGTCGAGGCGGTCTGCGCGGCGGCGGTGCTGAGGCTCGCCATGTTCAGTGCGAACGGGGCGGCGGCGGCGCCGACGGAGCCCGAGACCACCGACGCGGTGCGCAGGAACTTGCGGCGCGAAGCGTTGAGTTGCGACATGATCATTCCCTCTTATTTCTGAACCAGGTAGTCGGGCGACGCCATCGACATGAAGACCGCCAGGTAGACGCGATCGAGCTTGGCGTTGTTGATGCCCGTGGCGTTCGTCGGCACCTGCGTCGCCGTCGGCGCCGAGGCACCTCCTGCCGCCGAGGTCGGCGTGAACAGGAAGCACGACTTCATCGTCCCGACGATCGGGTCGCTGCCGAAGAAGGCGACGCCGCACGTGCCTGCTCCGGTGACGGAGCGCTCGACGAAGCTCATGCCGGAGCCGTAGCGGACGGTGCCCGTCCCGGTCACGGTGAAGGCGCCGCCCTCGTCGGCGATCTTGGTGAGCGTGCCGCCGGTCGTCGCGGTCGTCGTGTAGGTCGGGACCGGAAGCACCCGGCTCGAGACCGCGGTGACGATCTGCGTCTTCAGGGTCTCGGGCATGGTGCCGTTGAAGAGCAGCAGGTTCATGCGGTCGACCAGCTCCACCGGCTTGTCCGCGAGCTCGATCTCCTTCGCGTAGCTGTGCTTGATGTCCCGGTTCGCGTCGAGCGTGGTCCAGGTGCGGATGTAGTTCATGTAGCCCGCGACCGAGATGTCGTGGGTGATCTGCAGCTCGGGCACGACCAGGCCGGCGTCGGTGATCGCCTTGCTCGTCGGCACGTAGCCGGGGCGGAAGAAGTTGAACACCGTCGGCGCGAACATCGGCGTCTGGCCGAGGCGCGTCGCCGGGTTGTCGGTGTCGCCGATGCCCGTGAAGCGGTTGCTCGTCGACTTGGCGTCGAAGGCGCGCAGCATGTTGGCGAGGCGGATGACCGGCTCGCGCACCTTGCCGTACGTCGCCGAGGTGCCCGCCGTGCGCGCTTCGGAGTCGAGCAGGATGGCCTTCCACACCGACTTCATGTCGCCGCGGACGCCGTTGCCGTTGTCGTTGAACACCGTCGCGACGCGCCTGACGTAGGCCGGGCTGGGGTTGCTCGTGACCAGGCGCTGGATCAGCTGCTTGCTCACGAAGGGCGCGACGTTCGGGTGGTTGAAGACGGTGTCGATCGCGATCTTGAAGTCGCCTTCGGTATCCGCCTTGGTCTGCGCCGGGATCGTCGTCGCCCAGAACTTCTTCTCGCTGACCGAGTGGAAGCTGGTGTTGGCCGTGTACTCGTTGTAGGCCTGCATCGGCCGCCAGTCGCGCTCGAGGTTCGGGTTCTGGCCGTTGTAGCGGGCCGCGGTGCGGTCGCTCAGCTCCGGGCCGGCGTACCAGCTCCAGCCGGTGAAGACCTGCGCCAGGCCCATGAGGTCGGCGCCGGTGTAGGCCACCTCGGGCCGGCCGTTGGCGCCCATCACGACGGTGCCGTCGAGGTTCAGCTTGTTCTCGCCGACGGCGAAGAGCTGCGTGATCTCGCGGGCGAAGTTGAGGTCGGGGACGCGGCCGGTCGCCGGGTCTTCCTTCAGGTTCCTCATGTGCGACAGGTAGATGCCCATCATCGGATGACGGGCGACGTTCTCGAGGAGATCGCGGTAGTTGCCGAAGGCGTGCTCGGCCAGCATGTCGTAGTAGGAAGCGACGCCGCGCGGCTGGTTGGCCAGCGTCGCGTCGGCGAACGAGACGACCAGGATCTGCGACAGCGCGAAGGCGGCGCGCTGGCGCAGCTGGTCCTCGCCGCTGAGCGCCTGCTGCCACCACGAATCCCAGAAGTTGGTGCGGCTGATGGTCTGGCCCACCGAGGCCAGGTCGGCCGCGGCCTGGTTGATGTAGAGCCGGTGCAGCGTCTGCGGCTTCGAGAACTGGTCGTCGATCCAGGCGCCGTAGCTCATGCCCGCGAGCCGGTCGATCTCGGATTCGCTCGGTCCGAACGTCGCCTGGCCGAGGAAGCGTGCCGCCTCCATCTTGGTCGGCGTCTGCTGCGCGGTGACTCCCGGCGGCACCGTGCCGTCCGCAGCGACGTCGCTGCCGCCCCCACCGCCGCCGCCGCAAGCGGCGACGAACAAGAGAACGGCGGTGGCCACAGCGCCCCGCCCGAAGCGAGCGATTTGCCCGCGACCCGTCTGCATCTTCTGAACTTTGTTCACTGAGGACCCCCCGAGGACCAATGATTCATTACACGTACTCAGCAACGCAGGCCGCGTGCCAGTGCCGGGGGGCTGATACAGAGCGGGGCGGGAGCTGCCGATTGCGTCAAAACTTGGCAGTCGACGGCAGGCGGCCCTCGGGCTTACAACGGGAGCTGAGCCGTGTTCTGCGACTGTTGCAAGGACTTGAGGCAGATGTAATCAGACGTAGCAGGCCCACTGGAGCCGCGACGTCCGTCACGCACCGGGCACCGCGAATGCGGCGCCCGTCACGCTCAGAGCAGGCTGGCGAGCGCCCGCTCGGCGTCCTGCAGGTCCTGCCGGCTGCGCTCGGCCCAGTCGCGCAGCTGGTCGCTGCCGATCTTGCCGACGTTGAAGTACGCCGCGTCGGGATGGGCCAGATAGAACCCGCACACGCTCGCTGCCGGCCACATCGCGAAGCTCTCGGTCAGGCGCATGCCTATGTCCTCGCAGCCGAGGACGCGGAACAGGTCACGCTTGACCAGGTGGTCCGGACAGGCGGGATAGCCCGGCGCCGGGCGGATGCCGCGGTACTGCTCGGCCACCAGCTCGGCGGTGGACAGCGACTCGTCGGGCGCGTAGTCCCAGAAGTCGGTGCGCACGCGCTGGTGCAGCCGCTCGGCGAAGGCCTCGGCCAGGCGGTCGGCGAGCGCCTTCAGCATGATGGCGCTGTAGTCGTCGAGATCGGCGCTGAACTGCTGCTCCTTCTTCTCGACGCCGACCCCCGCGGTCACCGCGAACAGGCCGATGTAGTCGTCCCGGCCCGAGCCCTTGGGGGCGATGAAGTCGGCGAGGCAGCGATGGGGCCGCCGCACGCCGTCGACGACCGGGCGCTCGCTCTGCATGCGCAGCCCGCGCCAGGTCATGAGCACCTGGCTGCGCGAGGCGTCGGCGTAGATCTCGATGTCGTCGTCGTTGACCGTGGCCGCCGGGTACAGGCCGACGACGCCGTTGGCGGTGAGCCAGCGGCCCTCGATGATCCGGCGCAGCATGCGCTTGCCGTCGGAAAGGACGCGCCGCGCCGACTCGCCGACGATCTCGTCGTTGAGGATGGCCGGATAGGGGCCGGCGAGGTCCCAGGTCTGGAAGAACGGGCCCCAGTCGATCGCCTCGGCGATCTCGGCGAGGTCCTGCTTCTTGAGCACGCGCCGGCCGATGAACTTCGGCGCCGGCGGCACGTAGTTGGCCCAGTCGATCGGCGTCTTGTTGGCGCGCGCCTCGGCGAGGCTGACGAGCGGCGCCTGCTTCTTGTTCGCATGCAGCGTGCGGACGCGCTCGTAGTCGGCCTCGAGCTCGGCGATGAACGCCTTGGCGCGCCCGTCGCTGAGGAGGTCGCTGCACACGCCGACCGAGCGGCTGGCGTCGGGGACGTAGACCACGGGGCCCTCGTACTTCGGCGCGATCTTCACCGCCGTGTGCACGCGGCTCGTCGTGGCGCCGCCGATCATCAGCGGGATCTTGCGGATGCGGAAGAAGTCGTCGCGCTGCATCTCCGCGGCGACGTGCTGCATCTCCTCGAGGCTCGGCGTGATCAGGCCCGACAGGCCGATGATGTCGGCGCCCTCGACCTTCGCCTTCGCCAGGATGTCCTGGCAGGCGACCATCACGCCCATGTTGACGACCTCGAAGTTGTTGCACTGGAGGACGACCGTGACGATGTTCTTGCCGATGTCGTGGACGTCGCCCTTGACGGTCGCGATGACGATCTTGCCCTTGGCCTTGGCCTCGCCGCCGGCATCGACCAGCGCCTTCTTCTCGGCCTCGATGTAGGGCAGCAGGTGGGCGACGGCCTGCTTCATGACGCGGGCCGACTTGACCACCTGCGGCAGGAACATCTTGCCCTGGCCGAACAGGTCGCCGACGACGTTCATGCCGTCCATGAGCGGGCCTTCGATCACGTGCAGCGGCCGGCCGCCTTCGGCCCGGACCTGCTGCCACGCGGCCTCGGTGTCCTCGACGATGAAGTCGGTGATGCCGTGCACCAGCGCGTGCGTCAGCTTCTCGCCGACGCTCTTCGGCTGCTCGGGGGTGCCGCGCCAGGCCAGCCGCGCCGAGTCGTCGCGCGAAGCGCCCTTGGCACGCTCGGCGATCTCGACCAGGCGCTCGCCGGCGTCCTTGCGCCGGTTCAGGACCACGTCCTCCACGCGCTGCCGCAGCTCCGGCTCGAGGTCGTCGTAGACGCCGATCATCCCGGCGTTGACGATGCCCATGTCCATCCCGGCCCGGATCGCGTGGTACAGGAACACGGTGTGAATGGCTTCGCGCACCGGATCGTTGCCGCGGAACGAGAAGCTCACGTTGGAGACGCCGCCCGAGACCTTCGCGCCGGGCAGGTTCTGCTTGATCCAGCGCGTCGCCTCGATGAACTCGACGGCGTAGTTGTCGTGCTCCTCGATCCCCGTCGCGATGGCGAAGATGTTCGGGTCGAAGATGATGTCCTCGGCCGGAAAGCCGACCTCGTCGACGAGGATCCGGTAGGCCCGCTCGCAGATGGCGATCTTGCGCGCGAAGGTGTCGGCCTGCCCCTGCTCGTCGAAGGCCATCACCACCGCCGCGGCGCCGTAGCGGCGGACGAGATTGGCCTGGTGGCGGAAGACGTCCTCGCCCTCCTTCATCGAAATCGAGTTGACGATGCCCTTGCCCTGGATGCACTGCAGGCCGGCCTCGATGACTTCCCACTTGGAGCTGTCGATCATGATCGGCACGCGGGCGATCTCGGGCTCGCCGGCGATCAGATTCAGGAAGCGGAC
>JAESGR010000312.1_pt1 | contig 51841 bp, 49 predicted proteins | sample 9269771 | NCBI WGS metagenome assembly JAESGR01 (sample SAMN15739572, study PRJNA653492) | algae metagenome | isolation source: Chroococcus sp. CMT-3BRIN-NPC107 and co-occurring heterotrophs from well... | place: USA: Clark Mountains Wilderness, California | collected 2010-04-18 | reverse complement strand
GTCGAACACCTCCGACTTGCCCGTGACGACCCGCTCGAACGCGGCTTCGACACTGGCGCGGTCGTCCGCATGAACGATCCGCCAAGGCTCAGGATCGTCGGGCAGTTCATCGTCCCGATACCCGAGCGCCGTCTTCCACTGCGGCGACCGCCAGACCCGCCGACCGAGAATGTCCAGATCCCACACCCACTGGCCCGCACTCGTCAGGGCGAAGCTGGCGCGTCGCTCGGTCTCGATCAGTGCGGCCTGAACGGCCTTCTGGCGATCGATGTCGACGATCTGGACCAGGTAGTGGGTCATCCGTCCGGCGTCGTCCCGGCGCAAGGCGGAGACGTGCACCGTCACCCAGACGAACGAGCCATTCCTGTGCCGGTAGCGTCGCTCCGCACGATAGGCTTCGAAATGGCCCCCGCGCATCCGCGCGGTGCGTTCACGTACCTCGATCAGATCATGGGGATGAAGCAGCGTTTCGAGGTTGAAGTCGGCTACTTCGTCCGGACGGTATCCCAACAGGTTCGCAAATGCTGGATTCGCATATAGCGTACTACCATTGGAATCTTTGACAACCATGCCAATGGCTGCCTGTTCCATCATCGAAGAGAATAAGCAGACATCTTTAGTAAACAACGTCAGTCACCGGAAATCTCGGCCATTCCAATCATCTGTGACCAGTTTCGCAGATTCATGCAACATAGCCAGTCGCACGAGCATATCAGGGGACAGGCTTCAAGCTGCAGGATAGCCGCGCCCGCGACCAGCAGGCGACTTGCGCCAGGCTTGGCCTATCCGGCTTGGTTCCAGCCACCGCCCAGGGCGCGGTACAGGCTGACGCTTGCGGTAAATCTGGCCAGATCCGCCTGGGTCAGCGTGTCGGCTGCCGTGAAGCTGGTCTGCTGTGCCTGCAGGACCGAGACGAAATCGGTCGCACCGGTGCGCCAGCGCAATTCGGCGATGCGATAGGCTTCACGCGCAGCGATGTAGGCGTCGCGACGCAGCGCGAACGTCCGTTCCGCCGCCTGGACGGCGATGAGGGAGTTCTCGACGTCCTGTAGCGCCGCGAGGATGGACTGGGAGTAGACCGCCGCCAGCTCCTGATAGCGCGCCACAGCCTCGTCCTCGCCTGCTTCCAGCCGGCCAGCGTCGAAAATGGGTGTCGTGACCGCGCCCGCCAGCGACCAGATCGCTCCGTCGGCTGACATGAGGTCGCTGAACTCGGTGCTCTGCAGCCCGCCGGACACAGTCAGGGCGACTACCGGAAAACGTGCCGCCCGCGCGGCCTGGGCATCGAAACCTGCCGCCGCCAAGTCCGCTTCCGCCCGCGCCAGGTCCGGCCGGCGGCGCAACAGTTCCGAGGGCAGCCCAGCCATGATCGGCGGCAATTGCAGCCGATCGAGGGTAGGGACGGCCACCGACAGTGTTTCAGGGCGCCTGCCCAGCAGGAGCGCCAGGGCATTGGCCTGACGCCGCTCGTCGCCCTCCAGGCCGGCCACGGCCGCTTCCTGGCTCTTCACCGCGGACAACTGCTGCTGCACCTCCAGCTCCGAAGCCTGCCCGGCCGTGGCCTGAACGCGGACGATCCCCTGGACGCGCCGCGCCGCGTCCAACGTGTCCCTGGCCAGCGCCAGCCGGTCACGCAGCGCCAGCAGCGTGAAGTAAGCGTTGGCTGTATCGGCGGTCAGGGTGAGGGTGACCGCGTCGCGATCGTACACGGTCGCGAGCAGCAGCGTGTCGCTCGCGTTCGCGAGGTTCTCCAGCTCCCCCGCCAGGTCAAGCTCATAGGAAGCCGAGATCGCGGCGCTATAGCTGGTCCGGGTCCGGCTGTTGCCGTTCGTGCTGGAGCTCCGGCCGCGGCTGAGCCCGCCGTCCGCGTCGATGACCGGGAACAGGGCGGCGCGGGTGATGCGGGTCTGCGCCTCCGCCTGTGCCACGCGCTGGACGGCTGCCTCCAGATCGCGATTGTTCGCCGCGGCCTCCAGGATCAGCGCATCCAGTTCCTCGCTGCCGAAGGCACGCCACCAGTCAGGATCCGGCCAGGTTGCGGCCGCGTCGGCCGGCAGGGCCATGAACCGGTTGCCGGGATCGGTCGGCGCCGTGGCGAGGCGCTGGCTGATGTCGCAGGCCGACAGCCCTGCCAGGGCCGCCAGCACCAGGGCGATTCGCGCTTGGGTCAATCGGCCGCCAGTGCCGCTACCGGGTCCAGCCGGGACGCCTTGCGCGCCGGCAGGTACCCGAAGATCAGTCCGGTCAGGACCGCGCAGGCGAACGCCAGCAGGATCGGCCCCGTGGTCAGGAGGATCGGGCGTCCGAACGCGCCCAAGGCAAGGGCGCTCCCTACCCCCAGCAGCACGCCGACCAGGCCACCCACGAGGCAGACCGCCAGTGCCTCCGCGTTGAACTGCAGGAGGATGTCGCGTGGACGGGCACCGGTTGCCATCCGCACCCCGATCTCGCGGGTCCGCTCGGTCACGCTCACCAGCATGATGTTCATGACACCGATGCCGCCGACCAGCAGCGAGATCAGCGCGATGGCGCCGAGCAGCACGGTCAGCGTGTTCTGCGACTCCATGGCCATGTCCAGGATCGCCGCCGTGTTGCGGATCTGGAAGTCCATGGCCCCGTGCCGCGCCTGCAGGAGTGCTGTCAGTTCCGCCTCCGTCTCGTCCATCCGGCTGGTGTCGGCGACCTGGACCGTGATCGAGCGCACGAACGGCTTGCCGTGCAGGCGGAGCTGTCCCGTCGTCAGCGGCACGAACACGACGTCGTCCTGGTCGGAGCCGAACGGGGTGGCGCCCTTGGCCGCCATCACGCCGATCACCTGGAACGGCACGTTGTTCAGGAGCATGTAGGCGCCGAGTGGATCGGCCTCGCCGAACAGGTTGCGGGCGACCGTCTGCCCGATCACCGCCACGGCTGCGAACTCCTTCACGTCGCGCTCGGTGAAGAAGCTGCCCGAGGCGACCGGCCAGGCACGGACATCCGGGAAGGATGGCACGGTGGAATCCGTCTGCGTGACGGCATCGGCACCCTCCGCCCGGGCCGTCGCGTTGAACGTGTACTCGGAGATGGCGCCCCGGACATTCTCCAGGCGCTCGATGGCGAGGCGGTCCGCATCCACCAAGGTCGCCACCGTCCCATCGGTCGTTCGGACGTTTCGGGCGCCAGGCCGCACCAGCAGGAGGTCCGGACCCATCGCGGAAATACGGTCCAGCACCTCCTTCTTGGCGCCATTGCCGATCGCCAGCATCGCCACGACCGACGCCACGCCGATCACGACACCCAGCAGGGTCAGGGCCGTGCGGAACAGATTGGCCGACAAGGCACGGCCAGCGGTCTTCAGGATCTCGCCCGCGACCGGCATGGCCGAGGCGCGGGCGGGCGCCGGCGTCCCGGACCTCGTGCGCGGTGCCGGCAGCACCGCTCCGCTGTCAGCGATGATCCGGCCGTCCCGCATCTCGACCAGCCGGTCCGCCTGCTGGGCCACGCCGCGGTCATGGGTGATCAGGATGACCGTATGGCCGAGCCCGTGCAGTTCGCGCAGGAGGCGCATCACGTCCTGGCCGCTGGCACTGTCGAGAGCGCCGGTGGGTTCGTCGGCGAGGATGACTTCCCCGCCGTTCATCAGCGCGCGCGCGATCGAGACGCGCTGCTGCTGGCCACCCGAGAGCTGGGCCGGCCGGTGGTCGAGGCGCTCGCCCAGGCCCAGCATGGTCAGCAGCTCGGCCGCCCGTTCCTCGCGCAGGGCCTTGGGCTTGCCGGCATAGACCGCTGGCACCTCCACGTTCTCGAGCGCGCTTTCGTTGGCCAGGAGGTTGTACTGCTGGAACACGAAGCCGAACCGATCGCGGCGCAAGCCTGCCCGCTCGGTCGGGTCGAGGTCGCCGACCTCCTCGTCGTCGAACCGGTAGCTGCCACCGCTCGGCCGGTCCAGCAGGCCCAGGATGTTCATGAGCGTCGTCTTGCCGGACCCCGACTGGCCCATGATCGCGACGAATTCGCCGCGCCGGATGTCCAGGTCGACCCCACGCAGGGCCAGCACCTCCGTTTCTCCTCGCGCGAAGCTGCGCTCGATCCCGCGCAGGCTGATGAGGGGAGGCGGCGCTGCCAGCGGCGCGGTACCGCCGGCGGGCGGCCTGGTCTGGACCAGCAGGCTCACAGGCGCGGTCCCATCGCCGGCCGCGGCCTCGCAGCGTCCTGGGGCGCAGTGACACCTTTGAGGACGACCCGTTCTCCTGGTTCCAGGCCCGAGACCACCTCCGTATGCACCCGGTCGCTCACCCCGATCCGGATCTGCCGCGAGGAGACGTTGCCCTCAGCATCGAGCACCTGGACGGTCCGCTCCGCCGTGCCATCATCCCGGGAGAGGGCGGCCAGCGGCACCATCGGGACATCCTTCGCCTCGGCCCGGATGAAGAAGGCCTGTACGCTCATCTGCGGCAGCAGCTCTCCATCCGCGTTGGCAACGTCGAACAGCGCCGTATAGAGCGTGACGTTGTTCACGACTTCCGGCGTCGGGTAGATCTGCCGCAGCGTGCCGTTGCGCGGCTCGTCCGGACGACCCAGCGTGTTGAAGCGCACGGGCATGCCCAGCCGCAGCTTCGGCTGGTCCGCCTCGGAAACCTGCACCTCGACCGTCATGGTCGCGAGATCGGCGATGCGCAGCAGGATCGGCGCGGACTGGTTGGCGTTGAGGGTCTGGCCCTGCACGGCCGTCACGGAGATCACCGTGCCGGTCATCGGTGCCGCGATGCGCGTGAAGGACAGGTTGGCCCGATCCGCGGCGATGGTCGCCTCCTGGCCGGAGATTTCGGCCTCCGTCTGGAGGATCTGCGCGTCCAGCACGCGCAGCTGCGCCTCCGCGATGTCGAGCTGGTCGCGGCTGGTGGCATTGCCGCGGAACATGGCGCGCTGGCGGTTGGCCTGAGCCTCGGCCAGCTCGCGCTGGGCCACCTGCTGGGCAAGGACGCCGTTGAGGCGCGCGAGTTCGGCCGTGTCGGTGGACAGACGCGACTGCAGGACCCTGGCATCCAGCTCGGCCAGGAGCTGCCCCTGGGTCACCTGATCGCCAATGGCCGCATTCAGCCTGGTGAGCTGCCCCGACACCTGGGCGCCGACATCGACATAGCTGGCCGGCTGCAAGGTACCCAGGGCACTGACCACGTCGGCGACATCGCCGCGAACGACCTCGACCGTGCGCACCGCCACGGCCTCGCCGTCGTCACTCGGCCACCAGGTGTAGGCGACAGCTGCCACCGCCAGCAGGACCAGGCAGGCCAGGGCCAGGACCCACCGGTTCCGGCGACGACGCCGGGCAGGACGCATCCGGGCGGAGGCGCCCGTCTCGGTGGACGGGGGAGCAAGCTCGTTCATGGATCTCCGCGGCAGGTTCCCGGACGGCTCCGAGGGTACGGAGTAGCCACCCGCCGACAAACGACTAGGACCGATTCGCTTCCTCATTATGTGCTGCGATGTAACGGTCGGTTACAAGAGGAAGCCCTGATGCTGCTGCTCCGTGCCGCGCCATCAGCCGGCAGCCTGATGCAAGATCAGGTCGCTCCCACGCTATCGTGCCCACCCTCTGCCGTGCTCTTACCTTGCGGCCAAGGGGGCTGCCGGCGCGGCTTCGATGGAGGACCAGTTCATGCCGAGCGACATCGAGATTGCCCGGGCGGCAAAGACCAGGCCGATCGTGGAGATCGCGGAAAAGGTCGGGATCACGGCGGACGAGCTGCACCCCTATGGCCGCGCCATCGCCAAGGTCGACCTGTCCGTCCTCGACCGGATGGCCGAGCGTCCGAACGGCAAGCTGGTCCTGGTGACGGCGATCAACCCCACGCCGGCCGGCGAAGGCAAGACCACCACGACCGTGGGCCTGGGCGACGGGCTGAACCGGATCGGCAAGAAGGCGATGATCTGCCTGCGCGAGCCCTCGCTCGGCCCCTGCTTCGGCATGAAGGGTGGAGCTGCCGGCGGCGGCTATGCCCAGATCGTGCCGATGGAGCAGATCAACCTCCATTTCACCGGCGATTTCCACGCCATCGGCAGCGCCCACAATCTGCTCGCGGCGATGGTCGACAATCATATCTACTGGGGCAACGAGGCCGGGCTCGACCAGCGCCGCATCGTCTGGCGCCGAGTCGTCGACATGAACGACCGTGCACTGCGCCAGATCACCAGCTCATTGGGCGGGGTGGCGAACGGATTCCCGCGCGAGGACGGTTTCGACATCACCGTCGCGTCGGAGGTGATGGCGGTGTTCTGCCTCGCCACCAGCATGTACGACCTGGAGCAGCGCCTCGGCCGGATGATCGTGGGCTATACCCGTGACCGCAAGCCGGTCACGGCCAAGGACATCAAGGCCTCGGGTGCCATGGCCGTCCTGCTCAAGGATGCGTTCATGCCGAACTTGGTGCAGACGCTGGAGAACAACCCGGCCTTCGTCCATGGCGGACCGTTCGCGAACATCGCGCATGGCTGCAACTCGGCGATGGCGACGCGCACGGCGCTCAAGCTTGCCGACTACGTGGTGACCGAAGCGGGCTTCGGGGCCGATCTCGGAGCTGAGAAGTTCTTCGACATCAAGTGCCGCAAGGCTGGCCTGACCCCCGACTGCGCCGTGATCGTCGCCACCATCCGCGCGCTCAAGAGCAATGGCGGCGTGAGCAAGGAAGATCTCGGCAAGGAGAACCTGGACGCCCTTAAGAAAGGCATCGTCAACCTCGCCCGCCACGTCCGCAACGTCCGCAAGTTCGGCGTGCCATCCGTCGTGGCGCTGAACCATTTCGTCACCGACACGCCGGCGGAACATGAGTTCGTGCTCCGCTTCTGCCGGGAGGAGCTAGGGGTCGAGGCGTTCGTGTGCGCGCACTGGGCGGAAGGTTCTGCCGGCATCACCGCGCTGTCCGAGCATGTCGTGAAGCTGTGCGACGAGGCGCATTCGCTGGACGGCCGTGGCTTCGTCCATCTCTATCCGGACGACATGCCGCTCTGGGACAAGGTGAAGACGATCGCCACCGAAATCTACGGGGCCCAGGACATCGTCGCCGACAAGAAGATCCAGGACCAGTTCAAGGAGTTGCAGGCGGCGGGCTATGGCCACTTCCCGATCTGCGTGGCCAAGACGCAGTACAGCTTCTCCACCGACCCCACCCTGCGCGGCGCACCGTCCGGCCATCTGGTGCCGATTCGCGAGGTACGTTTGTCCGGAGGAGCCGAGTTCCTGGTGGTGATCTGCGGGGAGATCATGACCATGCCGGGTCTGCCGAAGAAGCCGTCGGCCGAGAGCATCCGCATCGACGAGCGTGGGCAGATCGATGGCCTTTTCTGACCGACCGCTCGCAAAGATAGCGGCTCGAAGCCCATGCCACACGAGCCGTTAACCTTGTTTTAAGTCGAGACCCGTACCCTCGGATCCGTTCAGGATCCTGGGGACGGTGGTTCATGCCCGCTTCGATGAGTTGGCTCGGCAACGATGGTTCGCACGGCGCGGCTGGCGGCAGTGCGAGGACCGGGATGGATCCCGTTGCCGCCACGCCCGCCATCGGCTCATCGCCGACGAGCGCCGTTGCCACGGGTGATGCCGCCGTCGATTCGCTCATCTCCGGCGTGCGCTGGCAGCCCGGCGAGACCGGTCTGGTCATCGAGTACAGCTTCGCCGCGGGGGACTCATCCTGGCGGAGCGGCTATGGCAACGATGAACCGGGCTTTTGGGCCGGTGACTTTTCCGAAGCCGAGAAGGCGGTCGTACGTCAGGCGCTGGGCGCCTGGGCTGATGTCGCCGACATCCACTTCGTCGAAGTCGCAGAATCGGACACGGCGGCAGGCGATCTCCGCTTCGGTCGATCCACGCTGCCGTCGACCGCGTGGGCCTACCTGCCGGATCCGGCTGCCGAAGGCGGTGACATCTGGCTCGGCCAGCAGCGCTTCCCCAGGATCGACGAGCCCGACATCGTCGACTGGGTCTACGCACCAGGCACGTGGCGCTACTTCACCCTGATGCATGAGGTGGGCCACGCCCTGGGGCTGCTGCACACCCATGATGGTGACGACGGCGTGGGCTCGGCACTGGATCCGGCGGTCGACTGGATCGGCAACTCGATCATGAGCTATCGGTCCTACCCGGGCCAGGATCTGGGCCAGGGCTATGCGGTGGAACTCTATCCATCCACGCCGATGGGTCTGGATGTGGCTGCCATGCAGTCCCTCTATGGTGCCTCCTCGGCCTTTGCCGGCAACACGGTCTGGCGATGGGAGGAAGAGGAGCGGATCTACCAGACGATCTGGGACTCCGGCGGTATCGACACGATCGACTGGTCCAACCAGACAACCGCCGCCACGATCCGCCTGGGGCAGAACAGCTGGTCGGAACTGGGCGAGCCGTTCCGCTGGAGAGCCGATGGCGGCGGCAGCCTGCCGGGGACGATGTTCATCTCCCGCGGGACCCTGATCGAAAACGCCATGGGCGGACTTGGCGGTGATCGGATCGACGGCAATGCACTTGCCAACCGGATCGAAGGTCACGGCGGCGACGATCTCCTGTTCGGCCGGGACGGGTCAGATGCCCTGTTCGGTGGCGATGGCGATGATCGGATCGAGGGCGGCAGCGGCGACGATCTCGTGTCGGGCCAGCACGGGATGGACGTCATCCTCGGCGGCAATGGCGATGATGCCCTCCATGGCTTTGCTGGCGACGACCGCCTCTATGGCGAAGTTGGCGCGGACATGGTGTCCGGCGGCGATGGTGCCGATCGGCTCTATGGCGATCTCGACGACGACCTGCTGGACGGCGGGGCCGGGAGTGACCTGGCTGTATGGCGGCACGGGTGACAACCAGCTGAACGGCGGCATCGGCGATGACCGGCTGTTCGCCGGCGGCGGGATCGATCAGTTGCGGGGTGGAGCAGGGCAGGACGTGCTGCATGGCGGCAGCGGCGACGATTCCCTCTACGGCGAGGACGGCAACGATCTTCTCGCAGCTTGGTATGGCAATGACACGATCAGCGGTGGTACCGGGTCAGACACGCTGATGATCCACTTTCATTCCGCTGGCTACCGGATCGAGGGCACGGTTCAGGGTGGACGCCTGGTAGACATCGCATCTGGCGACGGGAACCTGGGCCTCGACCAGTTCATCTCGATCGAGAAGATCGTGTTCCTCGACAGGACCCTGGGCTGGTCCGGAGGCACATGGAACGTACTGGGTTGATCGGCCTGAAAGTATGGCCGCATTCGATGCAGCATTGCCGCTGCGCTGATGGGTGCGAGCTGGTATGATGCCCTATAAGCAAGGGGACGATCGACCGGACGATGGCCGATGATATCGACAAGCGCGAGATCGACACTGAACTGGAAGGTGTTCGAGCGGCCCATCGAGCATTGGATGATCTGATCCGGCAGCTGACCGCGGAGGGCTCCAGCGATCAGCTGCACATCCAGCGCCTCAAGAAGCGCAAGCTGATGCTCAAGGACAAGATCATGGCCCTGGAAAGCGAGCGCATCCCGGACATCATCGCCTGAGCACGGTCGAGTGATCGCCTCGCTGTCACCGATCCGGGCGTTGACCGATCGGGAACAGCCGGTTGACGTGGCCCATCTTGCGGCCCGGTCGCGCCTCCGCCTTGCCATAAAGGTGCAGGCGGGCACCCGGCTCGGCGAGAATGGCAGGCCACCCCAGCACGTCATCGCCGAGTAGATTGGTCATGATCGCATCGTGATGGCGGGTGGTGCTGCCGAGCGGCAACCCGCAGACGGCGCGCACCAGCTGCTCGAATTGGCAGCAAGCACAGGCATCCATCGTCCAGTGGCCGGAATTGTGCGGACGGGGCGCGAGCTCGTTGACCAGGATCCGCCCGTCGCGCGCCAGGAACATCTCGACGCCCAGAACCCCGACCAGGTCCAGGGCCACCGCGATCCGCTCTGCAATACGGACTGCCTCGACGCGTTGTGCAGCGGTGATAGGGGCCGGTGCCAGCGTCTCGGCCAGCACATGGTTGGCGTGCCGGTTCTCCACCGGATCAAAGCTTGCGACGCTGCCGTCCAGTCCGCGCACTGTCACGACCGAGAACTCGAAGGCAAAATCGACCATGGCTTCCAAGATGGCCGGGCCGCCGCCGATCCGATCCAGCGCTTCCCCAGCACCGGCAGCGTCGCGCAGCGCGGTCTGGCCCTTGCCGTCATAGCCGAGCCGCGTGGTCTTCATGACGGCAGGCAGGCCGGCTTCGGCAATTGCACCGGGCAACGCCCGCTCGTCTGGCACCGGCGCAAAGCGGGTGACACCGATCCCGAGACCGGCCACGAACCGTTTCTCCGCGACGCGTTCTTGGCAGACCGCCAGCACGCCGGCACCCGGGCGCACGGGTACCCGCTCCGCCAGTCGCTCGACTGTCCAGGCCGGCACGTTCTCCCATTCGAGGGTCACCACGTCGACGGCCTGGGCGAACCGGTCGAGCGCGGCCGCATCGTCGAAGCCCGCTTCGGTATGGGCTGCCGCCACGAGCGCGGCGGGCGGATCCGCTTCTGACGCATAGATGTGGCAGCGATAGCCGAGCCTGGCGGCCGCCAGGGCCGTCATCCGGCCGAGCTGCCCGCCGCCCAGGATGCCGATCGTCGAGCCGGGAGGAATTGTCTTCATGGCGCGCCGGTCCAGTTCCGCGAAAACCCGTCAGTCCACGACCGCGTCCGGCACCGCCTCGGTCTGGGCCTGCCGCCAGCGTTCCAGCCGCAGCGCCAGGTCCGGGTCCGCCAGGGCAAGGATGGAGGCGGCAAGCAGCCCGGCGTTGATGGCGCCGGCCTTTCCGATCGCAAGTGTGCCGACCGGCACGCCGCCCGGCATCTGCAGGATGGAAAGCACGCTGTCCACACCGCTCAAGGTTGCGCTCTGCACAGGCACGCCCAGCACCGGCAGGGTCGTCAGCGAGGCGATCATGCCAGGCAGGTGCGCGGCGCCGCCTGCACCGGCCAGGATGACCTGCAGCCCGGCCGCCTTCGCACCCTTGGCGAATGAGAACAGGCGGTCCGGCGTGCGATGGGCCGACACCACCCGTGTGAGATTCGGTACGCCCAGCTCGTCCAGCACCGCACATGCATGCTGCATGGTCGGCCAGTCCGAACGGCTGCCCATGACGATGGCGACCTTCGGCGCTGGCCCCGCATCGGCGCCTGTCAAGGTGCATGCCCTTCGTCGTCAGGCTTCGGCTGCAAGGCCATCGGGTCGGCGGCGGCCTGCTCGTTCGCCTGCTTGATCTGCAGGAAGACTTCCTCGCGCAGCACGCTCGCCTCGGGTGGAAAGCTGAAGCCCAGCTTCACGGTCCGGCCCTTCAGCTCGACGACGCGGACCTCGATCGCGTTGTTGATGATCACCGCCTCACCGGCACGACGCGTCAGATAGAGCATGGGTCCACCGGTGAGGGTTTCGGCAACGGCATCAACGATTTGTTAACCTTAACGACCTTAAGCTGCAACCGTCGCAGGCCGGAATGGTGCGCGCAAGGAGCGATCTGACATAGTTGCGGTCAATTCAAGGTTGTTCACGCTCCTGTCGGCCCGCCAGGGCTGGCTGGGTGACCGCCAGACCGTGCTGGCCCGCAACATCGCTAATGCCGATACCCCTGGCTTCATGCCGAAGGATCTCTCGGAGACCGAGTTCCGCCGCAAGGTCACCCGCGCGGTCCGTCCGGCACCGATGATCCTGATGGCCGCGACGAACGCTTCCCATCTGCCCGCCAGTCGTCGCCCCGACGCGGACGACGCCAAGCCACGCACGGGGCGCGGCTGGGAAGTTTCCCCGTCCGGCAATGCCGTCGTCCTGGAAGAGCAGGCCGAGGTGATGGCGCGGACCCAGCTCGACCATCAACTCGGCAACGACCTGTACCGCAAATACGTCCAGATGTGGCGCACAGCCGTCGGCGGCAGTCACGGATGACGGTCCCCCGACGCCGCCGCTAGCCGACCTTACTGGAGAGTCCGATGGACCTGGAACAATCGCTGACGATCGCCGGCGCCGGAATGAAGGTGCAGAGCTCGCGCATGCGGGTCACCGCCGAGAACCTGGCGAACGCGGAATCGACGGCCGAGGCGCCAGGCGGCGAGCCCTACCGACGCAAGACCATCTCGTTCGGCGAGGAGTTCGACCGCGCGCAGCAACTGGGTCTGGTCAGCGTCCGCCGCTACGGCACCGACCCTTCCGAGTTCAAGTCCGAATATAAGCCCGGCCACCCCGCCGCCGACGAGGCGGGCTACGTCCAGATGCCGAACGTCGAGCCGCTGGTCGAGATGATGGACATGCGCGAGGCACAGCGGTCCTACGAGGCGAACCTGAACGCCTTCGAGGTCAGCAAGAAGATGATGCAGCGAACGATCGACCTGCTGCGCTGACGAACATCCCGCAACGGCCCCAATCCTGAAGGAGCAGAACCATGGCAGTCGAGATCGGACCCAAGGCGGCCACCGCCGCTTACCGCAAGGCGCTCGAGCGGATCTCCGGCGGCGGCAGCGATGCCGCCACGGCGATGCCCAGCTTCGGCGAACTGGTAAAGAGCCAGTTGCAGGATGCGGTGCAGGCCGGGCGCCTGGCGGAGCAGACCAGCGCCGATGCGATGGTCGGCAAGGCCGACCTGCAGCAGGTGGTGGAAGCGGTCACGGCAGCGGAACTGGGCCTGTCGACGGTGACCGCGGTGCGTGACCGTGTCGTCGCCGCCTACCAGGAGATCATGCGGATGCCGATCTAGGGTCCCTGCCATGACACCGGAACAAGTCATCGGCCTCGTGCGCGAGGCGCTCTGGCTGATGATCCGCATCGGCGGCCCGATGATGCTGACAGCGCTGGTGGTGGGCCTTGTCGTCTCCCTCGTCCAGGCCCTGACCCAGATCCAGGAAATGACCTTGTCCTTCGTCCCCAAGGTAGTCGCCATGTCCGTGGCGCTGATTCTCACCTTGCCCTTCATGTTCGGCGAGCTGCGCGCCTTCACCGAGCAGCTGTTCGACCGGATCATCACGGTCGGGACGAACTGAGCCGCCATGACCGGTGCCCTGGCCGATCTGGTGACCCGCGAGGTCCTCGCCTGCGCCCTGGTCTTCGCGCGCGTCGGCACCGCGATGATGATCCTGCCGATGTTCGCCGAGCAATGGCTGACGGCGCGCGCCCGGCTGGCGATGGCGCTGGTCGTGTCGTTCGTCCTGGTGCCCGGCTCTGGCGTGCAGGCTCCAGCCACGCCGGACCCTCTGTCCCTTTTTCTTCCCGTCGTCGGCGAGATGGCGATCGGTGCCTTTCTCGGCCTGTTGATCCGCTGGATCTTCGCGGCCCTGCACATGGCTGGAACCGTCATTGCCATGCATTCCGGCCTGCAGGTCGCCGCCATGTTCGATCCGAACGAGGCATCCCAGTCCACCATCCCGTCGGCGCTGCTGTCGATGATGGTCCTGACGGTGCTGTTTGCGAGCGATGCGCACCACCTGCTCCTCGCTGGTCTTGCGCACAGCTATGGGGTTCTGCCGTTCGGCAGCCTGCCCGACCTGCCCTACATGACCGAAACCATGAGCCGTGCCGGCAGCCAAGCCTTCGATCTGGCTTTTCGGGTAGCTGGCCCGGTCGTGCTCGCAACTCTCCTGCTCAACGGCGTCCTGGGGGTCATGAACCGTCTCATGCCAACACTGCAGGTCCTGTTCGTGGCGGCACCGGCGCAGATCATGGTCAGCCTGATTGTGCTGGCCGCCGCTGTTGGATCGATCGGGCTCCTTGCGCTGCGCATGCTGTCCGTCGCCTGGTCCGACGTGCTCGGGAACTTCTGAGCCGTGGCCGAGGAGCGCGACGACGACAAGACCGAGCAACCATCGCAAAAGCGGCTCGACGACGCCCGCGCCAAGGGTCAGGTGCCGCTGTCCCGGGATGTGGCGCACGTGCTGATCCTGGGGATGGCGACCGGGTTGCTGGCCTTCGCGGGTCCCGCACTCGCCGTGCAAGTCCTGGGCAGTCTGCGCTGGTTTCTGCAGCACGCCTGGGCCCCTGCCGGTGAACTCGACGAGATACGCTCCCATGCCCTCACCGCCGTTTTCGGGCTTCTGGCGGTCATGGTTGTGCCCGCGGCAGGATTCGCGCTCGCCGCCATCCTGTCGACCGTGAGCCAGCAGGGCCTGCTCTGGAGCAGCGACAACCTCATGCCGAAGGCAGAGCGGCTGTCGCCGCTGGATGGACTTAAGCGGCTGTTCGGCGGCACCGCCCTGATCGAATTCGCCAAGAACCTGTTCAAGGTGGTCACGATCGGGGTGGTCTGCTGGATCCAGCTGAGGGGAGAGCTGTCCCTGCTGGTGGGGGCCGTGGCCCATGAGCCCGCCACGATCGGCGGGGAGATCGGCCGCCTGCTCGGTCGGCTGCTGCTCGCGTGCACGATCACCATGGGCTGCTGTGCCATGCTCGACATCGTCTGGCAGCGCTTCCGCTTCCAGCGGCAGATGCGCATGTCCCGCCAGGACGTGAAGGAGGAGATGAAGCAGAGCGAGGGCGATCCGGTGATCAAGCAGCGCCTGCGAGCGATCCGGATGGCACGAGCGCGCCAACGCATGCTGTCGGACGTGGTCAAGGCGACGGTGGTCATCACGAATCCTACCCACTACGCGGTGGCGCTCCGCTACGAGAAGGACCAGCAGGCGGCACCGGTCGTGGTCGCGAAAGGCGTCGATCACCTGGCGGCGATCATCCGTGCGAAGGCGGCCGAGCATGGCATTCCACTGGTCGAGAATCCGCCATTGGCCAGGGCACTCCATGCCATGGCCGATGTCGGCCAGCCGATTCCGGTCGATCATTACCGTGCGGTGGCCGAGGTGATCGCAACCGTGATGAGATTGCGCCGCGGCCAGCCGGCCGGCTCGCCAGCTCCCTAGCTGCTGGCGCCGAAGCCAATCCACGAACTGCTCGCCATCAGACAGAGACGAACCGTGTGCAGGCCGACCGGCCGCTGAATTGATCTGGCCTAGCGGGCCGACGAATGGCCCTGCCTGGACCTCGCTCCCGCCGCACCTGGGTCATGACGTGCATCCTGGCCGCCACGTGACGCCAGAGAGACGCGAGCCGCGTTCCGAATGGATCGGCGATGCCCCTGGTCATCCAGCCGCGTCGCCCTAGTTGCTGGCGCAGGCCATCGATCTGGTGTGCGTGATGCCGTCCTCCGAACCCGTCAGGCCAAGCCTGGATCCGCCCGACCGTATCGTCCTGCCCGAACCGCTCGGTACCATCCGCCCGGCGCGCAGCGAAGTGCAGCGCTGGCAGCGGCTGGGCCGGGCCGAGGGAGAGCTTGTGCTGGGCTGGTCCGCGGGCGATGCCCTGGTCCGCGTCGAGTACCATTGGATCAGGCGGCTGAGGCTCACCAACCCTGCCGCCGCCGACATCTACACCGCCGAGCTATGGGCCAAGCGTCCTGCCGGGGACTGGTGCTACATGATCCTGCCGGGCGAGCCGCGCCTTCATGTCGTCGACGAGGCCCAGCTGCGGCCTCTCCTGTTGCGCCAACTCGGGGTGGACATCGGCTCGCCGGTCACCGCAGGAGCGGGATCAGCTCCCTGAATATCTCCGTGCCGGCTCGCTCCATCCACTCGAACACCACCATGTCGGTTGTCACGATCTGGGCACCGGCGCGTGCCATCCGCCCGAGCCCCACCTCCTTGTCGAGTGCACGCCTGGTCCCAACGCCGTCTGCCACCACGGCGACCTTCCTTCCACGGGCCAGGAGATCGATCACGGTCTGCAGCACGCAGACATGGGCTTCCGCGCCGATCACGACGATGGTGTCCCGCCCGAGCTGGCTGATCCGCTCGGCCGGCTCTGGATCACGCATGGCCGAGAAAGCAATCTTGGGGACGACCCGCTCCGGCGCTATCAGCGATCGAATGGGCAGCACCAGATGGCCCAAGCCCTTTGGGTATTGCTCGGTCGCCAGTACCGGCACGTCGAGCCTGGCAGCAGCCTGAAGTACGATCCGGCAGCGCGAGATCAGGTCTTCCGGCGCTTCCAGTACCGGCACCAGCCGTGCCTGCAGGTCGACCACGAGGAGGGCGCAGGCTTGGGCTGCAAGCAACAAGATCACTCCTTTCGACGTTGCACGACCGTTTAGACATGGCCTTCGCAATGGCTGCGCTACAGTCTCACCTGGTCAAGCACGCCCAGGTCGACGAGCCGCCTGTCCAAGGCCAGCGCTTCCTCCTCCATGAGCTGGCGCCGCGCACGGATAAGCCGACGTTCCGGCCCGTCCGGCAGTGCTTCCAATCTTGTGCCGAGGCAGACGAGGCAGCGCCGTCGGTCCTGGCGCATCTGGGTCGCCAGGAGAAGTCGCCGTTGCGGTGACAACTGGCCGATGAAGCACAGCCGCAACTGTTCCTGCAGGAAGCGATGCTGATGGCAGGCAGGGCCGAGCGGGCGGCACAACTCTCCCTCGAAATACCGTCTTCCGTCTGCAGTGGCCGCAAGATCGCGCTCAGCCTGGGCCAACACCATCCATTTCTGCCGCAGTCCCGCCTCTGCCCGTGCGACCAGGAACGCGTCGCTCGGTTCGAGCCAAGGATGGCAGAGTGCCCGTACCATCTCCAGTGCACGCGGGAACAGGCGGTCCCGCTCGTAGACCGCACCGATCAGCGCAGTATCGACCAGTCGCTCGGTGACATCGCCATTCATGACCGCACCTTCTCGACAGAACCGTCATTGGCGACAGTGGAGCGAGATGTCGCCATGGCGTCCAGGGAAAGCCGACGAACGCTGAACTGGAATAATGCGAGAAACTTTCCACCCACTCCCGTGTCGAACATGAACCAGTGTTAATGTTGCGCCGTGGCAACGTCTTGAGCACAGCTGCGTGCGCTCGGGTCAAGGCGCTGGCAGGGACGCCTCGCTGGCTGTACTGCCAGCGCGCGCATAGATGCGCTGCCGTCCGTTCAAGGCGAACGATGTCCATGACTGGTACTGTGACAGAATGCATCAGTACCAAAGGGCGCATTCGTGAGCTTGTTGCTGGCTCGGTAAAGGCAACTTGGTCTATCCGGGCCATGGATAGAGTGTCGGCGATCGGTGGAAAGCATGAAGGTCGGAATTCTCGCGGGTGGTCTCGGATCCCGCCTCTCGGAAGAAACGGTCAGCAAGCCGAAGCCGATGGTAGAGGTTGGCAGCAAGCCGATCATCTGGCACATCATGATGCACTATGCCCATTACGGGCATAAGGATTTCGCCATCGCCCTCGGATACAAGGGCGAGTATATCAAGAAGTACATGACGGATTACTGCTCACTCAGCAGTGATCTGACGGTGGATCTCCGGCGCAGTGTAGTCGAGCGCCACACCGAATCATCGCTGGACTGGCGGATCGACCTTATCGACACCGGCCTCAACACGCAGACCGGCGGCCGCATCAAGAGGCTGCAGCCCTTCCTCGGCAAGGACGGCACGTTCCTCCTGACGTGGGGCGATGGCGTGTCCACCATCGACCTGGACGAGCTGGTCCGGTTTCACAAGCGGCACGGCAAGCTCGCAACCGTCTCGGCTGTGCGCCCACCCGCCCGGTTCGGCAAGCTCGACATCCAGGGCGACCAGGTGGTGGCGTTCGAAGAGAAGCCACAGCTGGGCGAAGGCTGGATCAACGGTGCGTTCTTCGTACTGGAGCCCGGGATCTTCGACTACATCGATGGAGATTCGACACATTTCGAGCGCGAGCCGCTGGAACGGCTCGCCGCGGATGGCCAGCTGATGGCCTACCGCCACGAAGGGTTCTGGCAGTGCATGGATACGGTCCGTGACCGGGTCCGCCTCGAGGAACTCTGGGATTCCGGCCAGGCCCCCTGGAAGATCTGGGACTGAGGATACTACCATGCGCGTTCTCGTCACCGGCCATGACGGCTATATCGGTCACGTCCTGGTTCCCATGCTTCAGGCTGCCGGCCATGAAGTGACCGGCCTGGACAGCCTCCTGTTCGATGGCTGCACGTTCCCTGGCCAGCCGCGGGTGAAGTGCCGGCAGATCGTGAAGGACCTCCGCCAGGTCGAGCGCCCAGACCTGGAGGGCATGGATGCCGTCCTTCACCTGGCCGGCCTGTCCAACGACCCGCTGGGCGACCTGGATCCGGAGACGACCTACGACATCAACTGGCGTGCGTCGGTACGTCTGGCCGAGCTGGCCCGTGATGCCGGTGTCGCCCGGTTCGTGTTCTCCTCGTCCTGCTCGAACTACGGTGCTGCCGGGGACAACTATCTGGATGAATCGGCCGGCTTCAACCCGGTGACGCCCTACGCCGAGAGCAAGGTCTGGACCGAGCGCGATGTCGCTCCGATGGCCAGCGACCGGTTCAGCCCGATCTTCCTGCGCAGCGCCACGGCCTACGGCCTGTCCGCTCGGCTGCGCGGCGACCTGGTCGTGAACAACCTGACCGGCTTTGGCGTGACCACCGGCAAGGTGGAGATGAAGAGCGACGGCAAGCCCTGGCGGCCGTTGGTCCACATCGAGGACATCGCACTCGCCTTCAAGTGCGTGGCGGAAGCTCCGCGCGACCTCGTCCATGGCGAAGCGTTCAATGTGGGTAGGACGAGCGAGAACTACCGGGTGCGCGAGGTCGCCGAGCTGGTGGCGAAGGTCGTGCCGGACGTCGAGGTGACCTTCGCCAGCGATGCCAGCCCCGACGCCCGCAACTACCGGGTGAACTGCGACAAGATCGCCCGCACCCTTCCGGCCTATCAGCCGAAGTGGACGGTGGAGGCCGGCATCCGCCAGCTCTACGATGCCTACACGCAGGCTGGCCTCACCCGGGAAGAGTTCTTCAGCCCGCGCTACATGCGTCTGGCCCATGTGAAGAACCTGATCACCGGCGGCACCGTCGACCATTCGCTGCAGCATCTGAAGGCGGCCGCCTGACCATGGCTGAGATCGTGAGCTGCCGGTCCTGCGGCCGGCCGCACCTGAAGACCTTCCTGTCGCTGGGCGACCTGCCCCTGTCCGACGGCTTCATCGCGGAAGGCGACCTGGACAAGACGGAGCCGCGGTTTCCGCTCGACGTGGCATTCTGCGAGGACTGCACGCTCGTGCAGATCCTCAAGACCGTGCCGCCGGAAGAACTGTTCGGCCACGACTATCCCTACTTCTCGTCGTTCACCGACGCGCTGGTTGCCCATGCGCGCGAGAATGTCGAGGCGCGGATCAAGGAGCGCAGGCTTGGGTCCTCCTCCTTCGTGGTCGAACTGGCGTCGAATGACGGCTACCTGCTTCAGCACTACCAGAAGGCAGGGATCCCGCTGCTCGGGATCGATCCGGCTCCGGGGCCGGTCGAGGCTGCCCGGAAGAAGGGCATCGACACGCGGCTGGCCTTCTTCGGCCTGAGCATTGCGGAGGAGCTGGCGGAATCAGGCCGCAAGGCCGACGTGATCCACGGCAACAACGTCCTGGCGCACGTCGCCGACACGAACGGCTTCGTGCAAGGCATCGCAACGCTGCTCAAGGACGACGGCGTCGCGGTGATCGAGGCGCCCTATGTGCGCGACCTGATCGACCACGGCGAGTTCGACACGATCTATCACGAGCACCTGTGCTACTTCTCGGCAACGGCGCTGAAGGCGCTGTTCCTGCAGCACGGACTGTACTTCAACCGGGTCGAGCGCCTGTCGATCCATGGCGGTTCGCTGCGGATCTTCGTGGAGAAGACCGATCGACCCGATCCGTCGATCACCGGACTACTGGCCGAGGAGCGCGAACTCGGGATCGACAAGTTCGATTACTATGCGAGCTTTGCGGCCCGGGTGGAGAACATCAAGAGCAGCCTTCGCGCCATGCTCTTGGACCTGAAGGCCCAGGGAAAGAAGGTCGCCGGCTACGGTGCCGCCGCCAAGGGCACGATCCTGCTCAATTATGTCGGGATCGGTCCGGACCTCTTGGATTACGTGGTTGACCGCAACACATTCAAGCAAGGCCGCTGGATTCCCGGTGTCCGCCTGCCGATCAAGGCTCCGTCGGTCATCGAGGAGACCAAGCCCGACTATCTCCTGATCCTGCCCTGGAATTTCAAGGACGAGATCATGAGCCAGCAGTCGGCGCATGCGGCACGCGGCGGCAAGTTCATCCTTCCGATCCCGACGCCCGTCATCGTCTGAGAGTACTTCCCGTATGTCGGATCATGTCTGCAAGGCGTGCGGCAGCACGGACCTCGACCTGTTCTACAAGGTCGACAGGATCCCCGTGCATAGCTGCCTGATGGTGGATTCGCGCCAGGAGGCGCTGGATTTTCCCAAGGGCGACCTTGAGCTGGGCTTCTGCAACCAGTGCGGGTTCATTCAGAACGTCAAGTTCGACCCCAAGCCGCAGAACTACTCGCCGGCTTACGAGGAGACGCAGGCCTTCTCGCCGCGCTTCGTCCGCTTTTTGGAAGAAATCTGCGACGACCAGATCCAGAAGTTCGACCTGAAGCCCGGCAAGACCGCGCTGGAGATCGGCTGCGGCAAGGGCGAGTTCCTGGTAACGCTGTGCGAGCGTTCGGGAGCGGCGGGCATCGGCATCGATCCCGGCTATCGGCCGGAGCGCACGGTGAGCCCGGCCGCGGACCGCCTGCAATTCATTCAGGACTTCTACGGGCCGAAGTACTGCCACCTGCAGGCGGACCATGTCTCGTGCCGGCACACGCTCGAGCACATCCATGAGGTCCATGAATTCATGAAGCTGGTGCGCGAGAGCATCGGCGACCGTCCGCACGTCGACATATTCTTCGAGCTGCCCGATGCCGAGCGGGTGCTGACCGAGCCGGCCTTCTGGGACATCTACTACGAGCATTGCTCGTACTTCACCTTGGGCTCGCTCAGCCGCCTGTTCCGTTCCACCGGGTTCGACGTGACCAACCTGTGGAAGGCCTATGACGACCAGTATCTGATGCTGGAAGCCAAGCCCGTGGATGGTCCGACCCAGCCGCGCCTGGAGCTGGAGGACGATCTGGCGAAGACGAAAGGGCAGGTCGCGCAGTTCAAGGCCGTGATCGGCCCGGAGCTAGAGCATCTGCGTGGCCAGTTCGCCCGCTGGAAGCACGAGAACAAGAAGGTCGCCTTGTGGGGTTCCGGCTCGAAGGCGGTATCGCTGATCACCACGCTCAAGATCGCCGACATGGTCGAGGCGGTGGTTGACATCAATCCACACAAACACGGCAAGTTCCTGGCAGGGTGCGGCAACGAGATCCTGTCGCCCAAGGCACTGGTGGACATTCGGCCGGACGTGGTCGTAGTGGTCAATCCGATCTACCTGAACGAGATCAGTCGTGGTCTCGGGTCGATGGGGCTGGAGCCGGAACTGACCGCGCTCTAGGCGTAGTCGATCCGCCGCCTCGGCCTGACGGTCATTCCACCGTCCGAGTTCGTCGAGATTGTCACATAGCTGTCGTTAACCCTGGCTAGGGCGCGACGAACATCGAGTTGTGGAACGGAGCCTGCCTTGACCAGAGACGTCGACTTTGCCGGCCGGCTCGTGATGATCGGTTGCGGCTCGATCGGCCGCGCCGTGCTGCCCTTGCTGCTCCGTCATGTCGTCACCGCTCCGGATCGGATCGTCATCGTCACCGCCGACGAGCGCGGACGGAGTGCGGCCGAGAAGTACGGCGTGACCTATCATGTCACTCCGCTGGATCGCTCGAACTATCGCGAGGTGATCTCGCCGCTGCTCGGCAGAGGCGACTTCCTGCTGAACCTGTCGGTTGAAGTCGAGAGCCTCTCGCTGATCCGGCTGGCGCGCGAGCAAGGCGCGCTCTACCTCGACACCTGCATCGAGCCTTGGGCAGGTGGCTATACCGACCAGTCGAAGTCGGCCTCCGAACGCTCCAATTATGGCCTGCGCCACGCGGCGCTGGAGCTGGGGCGTTCCCTCGGGCCGGGGCCGACCGCGGTGGTCGCCCAGGGCGCCAACCCGGGGCTCGTCTCGCAGCTCGTGAAGGAAGCACTGCTGCAGATGGCCGCAGAGACCGGGCTTCAGCACAGCAAGCCTTCAGGGCAGGCGGAGTGGGCGGCGCTCGTGCGCGACCTCGGGATCAAGGCAATCCATATTGCCGAGCGGGACACCCAGGTCGCCGCAGGTCATCCGAAGAAGCCGGGCGAGTTCGTCAACACCTGGTCGATCGACGGGTTCATCGGCGAAGGCTGCCAGCCGGCTGAACTCGGTTGGGGAACCCACGAGAAGACGCTGCCCGCCGAGGGCCACCAGCATGGCTATGGTAGCGACGCCGCGATCTACCTGGCCCGTCCTGGTGCCTCCACGCGAGTGCGTAGCTGGACGCCATTGGCCGGCCCCTATCACGGCTTCCTGATCACCCATAACGAGGCGATCTCGATTGCCGACTACTTCACGAGCCGCGACGGCCAGACGGTGACGTGGCGGCCCACGGTCCACTATGCCTATCACCCCGCCGACGATGCCGTGCTCTCGGTGCACGAGCTGGCCGGCCGCAATTGGGAGGAGCAGCCCGAGAAGCGTCTGATGATGGACGAGATCACGTCCGGCATCGATGAACTGGGGGTCCTTCTCATGGGCAACCCAAGGGGCGTCTTCTGGTATGGGTCACGCCTCTCGATCGAGGAGGCGCGTGAGCTGGCGCCGTTTAACAGTGCGACGTCGCTGCAGGTAGCTGCTGGTGTTCTGGGCGGCATGGCGGCTGCTATCGAGCATCCCGATGCCGGCCTGGTCGAAGCGGATCAGCTCGACCACGAGCGAGTGATGGAGTTGGCTCGGCCCTATCTCGGTCCGGTCGTTGGCGTATGGGGCGATTGGACCCCACTCGAAGGACGCGGCCGCCTCTTTCCGGAAGACCTCAATACCTCTGATCCCTGGCAGTTCAAGAATATCCTCGTCCGTTGAGAGGCGGCAAACCTGACGGTGATAAAGGTCACTGCTGGAACGTGAAGATCAGCTCAGATTGAACGACAAGCCGGGATCGCAGATGGCTCGGGCGAACGCCGTATTTCCCCGCGGCGGGCTGCTCCCCCACACTCTGCCGACGCCCATGAAGCCTGATCCCGGCTCTTTTTCCCTGTCAGGTGGTTCGCCAGGGAAGCGCCACCCGTTGTTCAGCGCGCAACACCAACCGATTTTTCCCTACCTGCAGTTGATTTCGACGATCAGCCATGGTCAGGTGACGCTTGCGGGCTGGCGCGCGGACCGACACGGACATGAGGAAATCTTACAGCAGGTTGCTGTAACTCATTGTCTGGCTGCGGCATCGTGCCAGACTTAACGAACCTCGTTCGCGGAACGATGCTGCATCTGCGATATTGGTTAACGGTGTTCCGAGGGTTAAGACACGCAGCGGGGTGTGCCGGGTTGCGGTTGCAGTGATCGAACTGAGTATGACGAAGGTGTAATCATCCAGTACAGTTCGACTCGCAGTGAGGACGAACGAACCCGTATGGGGATCGTCGTCCGGTTCCAGGAGTGTTCATGAGTCTTCGTATCGCAATGGTCGCTGCCTGTCCGTTTCCAGCGAGACGTGGCACGCCCTTGCGCATCGAACGGCTGTCCGAGGCCCTCACTGCGCTTGGTCACGACGTCGAGGTGATTACCTATCCTGTCGGCGAGGCAAGCAGTACGCCGCTGTTCCCGATTCACCGCGCAGGCGGCAAATTGCAGATCGGGACCATCGCACCCGGCCCAAATGTTGCGAAGCTGCTGCGCTACGATCCGATGCTCGCCCGCAAGATCGGGCAACTGATGTCGAGCAAGCCGTTCGATGTCATCCATGCGCACCACATCGAAGGTCTGCTGACGGCTTGGTGGGGGCGTGGGCGCGCCAGGGTGCCCCTGGTGTATGACGCGCATACAATGCTTGGCTCGGAACTGCCCTCTTACCGCGACGGCTTGATCGGCCGGCTGATGGGCAGTGCTGGGCGCTGGCTCGACTCGCGGCTTCCGCCGCTGGCCGACCATGTGGTCACGGTGACCTCCGACATTCGAGACAGGCTCCTCGAAAGCGGCCAGCTGACGCCGGACCGGATCACGGTGGCCATGAACGGGGTGGAACTCGGCCATTTCCACCGCGCCGTCGGCCAGATGCCCCTGGCGCCTGACCGCATCATCTACACCGGGACCCTTGCCGCCTATCAGGGCTTCGATCTGCTGTTGAGGGCTTTCGCCAAGGCCCATGCCATCCGGCCGACCATGCGGCTGGTCGTGGTCGCCAGCTCCACGTTCGACCGCTACGAGGATCTGGCCCGGGAACTCGGCATCCGCGACGCCATCGTGATCGAAGAGGACGTATTTGCCGGCCTGCCGGATCGGCTGGCCGAGGCAGCCATGGCCGTGATGCCACGCACAGTCTGCGACGGTATCCCGCAGAAGCTCCTGAACTACATGGCCGCCGGCAAGGCCATCGTCGCCTCGGCCGGATCTGCCAAGGTCATCAAGGACGGCGTCAACGGGCTCGTCGTTCCCAATGGCGACGTCGATGCCTTCGCTGCGGCGCTCCTGCGGCTTTCCGACGAGACGCGCCTCCGCCAGGAGCTTGGCCAAGCTGCATTCCGGTATGTCGACCGCGAATGCGCCTGGTCACGAACAGCGCAGATCTGCCAGGAAGTGTATGTCGGGCTGACTGGTGGCCGTCATGTCGTCAGGCAGGTCTGCGTAGCCGACAGCCCAGCCTGATTCTCGGCGTCCGGCGACCAGATCGCCGGCCCCTTACATCAGCCCCGATCGCTGGACCGCCGCATGGCACGCGCCTTGGACGCTTCGTCGACGCTCGCCCGCTCCGCCTCTTCAAGCCCTGTTGCCGACGTGGGCCCGTCCGGTGACCTGCAGGTCGACGCGATCAGCAGCCACGCCAAGTGGGGCACGGCCCAGGGCACCGGCGCCACGGTCACCTACAGTTTCGCGGAGTACGGCTCCAGCTGGGTCGAAGGCTACGCAGAGCCGGACAACGGCTTCCAGCCGCTGTCCCAGGGTCAGCGCACGGCCGTGCGCGCCGCGCTCGCAAGCTGGGAGAAGATCGGCAACATCGACTTCGTAGAGGTCCAGGAAACGGCGACATCGGATGGCGACATCCGTTTCGGGGTGTCGGACTTGCCGCTCACAGCGGAATCGCGGCTGCCGGGCCGCGCCCCGGATGCCGGGGACATCTGGCTGGGTTCGACCGATCATCAGCCGAGCAGCAATCTCGCCTCGGAGCAGGCCAAGTACGCGCCCGGTTCATACGAATACGCGGTGCTGGTTCATGAGATCGGCCACGCCATTGGGGCGAAGCATCCGCACGATCCGCTGGGCGGCACCACGATCTTGCCAGCTAGCGAGGACTGGCTGGGTGCGAGCGTGATGTCCTATCGCGACGTACCGTCGGATCCGGTCAGCAATGGCGCGTCCGCCAGCACCTACCCGAGCGGCCCCATGGCACTCGATGTCGACTGGATCCGCTCGGTCTATGGCGGATCCGCCAAAAGCAACCTCGCCGATACAGTCTATCGATGGGCTCCAGGTGAGGCGATCTTCGAGACGGTCGTTGACGACGGGGGAACCGACACGCTCGACTGGTCGAACCAGACGACCGCCGCACGGCTCGAGCTGAATGGCGGGTGGCAAGAGGTAGGTCCGTTCTATCGTTGGGATGGCGGGTCGCTGGCGACGACCCTCTTCCTCTACGGCAACAGCACCATCGAGAACGCCCGTGGCGGCAGCGGGAACGACCGGCTCCTAGGCAATGACAAGGCGAACCTGCTGATCGGAAATGGCGGTGACGACCGGCTGGCCGGCAGGGGCGGGGCCGACCGGCTGGAGGGAGGCGCTGGCAACGACACCTATGTGGCCGAGGCCGGCGTCGGTTCTGATGTCATCATCGACACGGGGGGAGTCGACCGGATCGAGTTCGGGCCGGAACTGGCATTCTTGGACCTTCTCTTCACGATCGATGGTCCCGATCTGCATGTCCGGTCGGCAGTCGGATCGACCGGGCTCGACCTGCTGCTGGCCAACCAGCTGGCGGGCAACGTCGTGGAGCAGTTGCAGTTCAGGGACGAGCCGTCCCTGTTCACCTGGAACGGCAGCAGGTTCTCCGCCGCCCCGGTGGCCGTGCAACCGTCGACCGAAGGCCCCGATCTGCTGATCCTCACGGACGGACCCGATACCATGTACGCCCTCGGTGGCGACGACGTGGTGTTCGGCAAGGCCGGCAACGACCTGATCGATGGCGGCAATGGCCGGGACTGGCTGGTCGGTGGACTGGGTGATGACCAGCTGGTGGGCGGCAACCGGGAGGACAAGCTGGATGGCGGCGAGGGCTCAGACCAGCTCTTCGGCGGCGCTGCCGCGGATGTGCTCCGAGGCGGTTCGGGCAACGACACCATCCAGGCGGGCGATGGCGACGACATCGTGTTCGGCGCCCCTGGCGACGACACGCTCTATGGTGGCGAGGGCGCCGACCGCAACCTCGTTGGCGGGCTTGGCGACGACACGATCTACGCTGGTGCCGACGACGACTCCGTCGACGGAGCCTCTGGCCGGGACGTGCTGGATGGTGGCGACGGCAACGACCAGGTGGTTGGCGGAGCCGGGGACGACGATCTGGGCGGCGCTGGCGGCGACGATGCGTTGCGCGGCGGGTTCGGCAATGATCAGCTGGATGGCGGCGTTGACCAGGACATCCTCGCCGGCGGGTTCGGCAACGACCTGCTGCTTGGTGGCGACGGCCAGGACACCGCTCTATTCAACGGCTCGATCGACCAGTACCAGTTCCGTGAACTCGCCAACGGGGACGTCGAGCTGCGCCACGTGCCGACTGCGGGGGTCTGGTACGGCCTGGACCAGTTGAGCCAGATCGAGCTGGTCAAGTTTGGCAACGCGGTGCCAATCGTCCTAGACTGAGCCGCGCGTTCTTGCGCCGAGCAGGCCCTGCGGCCGGAACAGCAGGACGATGCAAAGCGCCATTCCGATCGCCGCTACCTGAAGGGCCGCTGCCTGGGCCTTGCTTTCCGGCGGCACGAGCTGGTCGAGCAGCGCTCCAGATCCGGTCCAGATCGCCCACACGAGCACGGCACCCGTGATGGCGCCCTTGTGGCTGCCGGAACCGCCCACAACCAGCATCGCCCAGACCTGGAAGGTCAGGATGGGCAGGAAGTCTTCGGGTGCGACGAAGCCGATGAAATGGGCATACACGGCCCCGGCCAGCCCCATCACCATCGCACCGATGACGAAGGCCTCCAGGCGGAAGCGGAAGGCATGCTTGCCCAAGGCAGAGGCAGCCGTTTCGTCCTCCCGGATCGCCCGCAGCACGCGGCCCCAGGGACTGTCCGTCAGGGCGGCAAAGCCGCGCCAGACGAGCAGGACGAGGATGGCGACGAACAGGAGATAGAGAATATTCCAGGCTTGGCCACTACCGAGCGTGTCCTGGAACGGCCGTGGAATGAAGTTCATCCCGAACGGCCCGCCGGTCAGGACCTGCAGGTTCAGCGCCAGCAGCTGCAAGGTGACGGCGATCCCGAACGTGGTGATCGCGAGGTAGTCGTGGCGCAGCCGAAGGGCTGGTATGCCGACCAGCAGGGCGAAAAAGCCGGCCATCAGCATGGCGCCCAGCATGCCCACAGGGACAGGCAGGCCGAAGCCGCCGATACGGCCGGGATCGTCCGGCGTGGTCAGGATCCCGGTGGTATAGGCGCCCACGAGCACGAAGCCGGCGACACCCACGTTGAACAGCCCGGTGAACCCCCATTGCAGGTTCAGGCCCAGTGTGACGAGCGCATAGTAGAGCGCGATCACGGCGAAGAAGACGAGATAGGCGGACAGGCCACCCAGCAGGTCGAGCATCAGGCACGTTCCCCGAACAGCCCGCTCGGCCGGACCAGCAGGATCAGGATCAGCAGGATGAAGGCTACAGCCGCCCTGTACTCCGCACCCACCAGCGGAACGGCCAAGCTCTCGGCCAGCCCGACGATCAGGCCGCCCAGCACTGCGCCATAGAAAGAGCCGATCCCGCCCAGGATCGCTGCGGCGAACAGCGGGAGCAGCAGGTCGAAGCCCAGGGTCGGGCGGATCTGGACTGTCAGCCCCGAGCAGACGCCGGCCACTGCCGCCAGGGCCGCGCCCATCACCCAGGTCCAGCGCACCACGGCCGCCACGTCCAGGCCCGTGACGGTCGCCAGCTGCGGGTTGTACGCCACGGCACGCATCGCCCGGCCGAGTGTCGTGCGCGTGAGGAACAGGTGCATGCCCACCAGCAGTACGATCGCCAGGCCCAGGACCGCCAGCTGGTCGGGTGTGACGCGCGCGCCCCCCAGGACCGAGCGCGGCACCAGCGGCAGGGCGATCTGGATGTCGCGGCTGTAGTAGGCGGGTAGCCCGCCGAACATGAAGAACAGCAGGTTGCGCAGGGCCAGGGCCGCACCGAAGGAGGCGATGACCAGCGTAATGGCCGTACTCGTGCGGCCGAGCGTCGTGAACAGTAACCGGTCGAGCAGAAGGGCCAGTCCCGCTGTCAGACCCATGGAGACGGCCAGCGCGGCCAGAAGTGGCCAGCCGAACGAGAGGGGGCCGAACGTGGCATCGGAGAAAGCCTGGAAGTAGCCCAGCGCCACGAGGGCCATATAGGCGCCGAAGGTCAGGTACTCGCCATGGGCGAAGTTGGCGAAGCGCAGGATGGAATAGGTGAGCGTCACGCCGATGGCGCCGAGGCCGATGATCGAGCCGAGGATCAGGCCATCGGCCAGTTGTTGAAGGATCATGCCGCGGCACCGCCCAGGTACAAGGCTGCAAGGTCGCGCGAACCCCTCAGCTCGGCTGCCGGCGCTTCCAGCCGCTCCCTGCCTTCCACCAGCACGTAGGCACGGTCCGCCAGGGCCAGGGCCGCCTTCACATTCTGCTCGACCATCAGGATCGTGATGCCGGTGGCACGCACTTCGGCCAGCTTTTCGAACACCTGCGCGACCAGCTTCGGCGACAGGCCGGCCGACGGCTCGTCCAGCATGATCATGGCTGGCTCCACGAGCAGCGCCCGCGCCACCGCCAGCATCTGCCGCTGGCCGCCGGAGAGCCGACCGGCCAGGAGCGACCGCTGCCGGGCCAGGTCGGGGAACAGCGCGTACATGGCCTGCAGGCGGCATGACCGGGAGCGCCCGAGGAAGAACCCGGCGAGCTCCAGGTTCTCCGCGACGGTGAGGTTGGCGAACACGTTTTCGGTCTGCGGCACGAAGGCCAGACCCTCGCGGATCAGCCGGTGCGCCGGCACGTTTCGCATGTCGCGGCCCTGGAACCGGATGGCGCCGGAGACGACCGGGAGCAAGCCTGCGACCGCCTTGATGAGCGTGGACTTGCCGGCTCCGTTCGGTCCAAGGATGGCGACGATCTCGCCCGTCTCCACCCGCAGCGAAGCTCCCTTCACGATGGGTAGTCCAGGCTCATAGCCGGCGACGAGCTGCTCGACCGACAGCGCGCTCAATGCGCAGTTCCACCCAGATAAGCATCGATCACGCGGGCATCCCGTCGGATTTCTTCGCCACTGCCCTGCATCAGCAGCTTTCCCTGGGCCATGACCAGGATTGGCCGGCACAGAGACATCACGAGGTCCATGTCGTGCTCAATGATCAGGAACGTGACGCCACGGGCATTGAGCTCTCGGATCTTGTCCACGATCACCTTCATGAGCGGCGGTGCCACACCGGCACCGGGTTCGTCCAGCAGCACGAGCCTGGGGTCCACCATCATGACCCGCGCAAGCTCCAGCAGCTTGCGCTGTCCACCCGACAGCGTCCGCGCCGGCTGGTCCGCCATATGGTCCAAGCCGACGAAGCGAAGCCAGTCATGCGCCCGCGCGCGGACGTCCGACTCTTCCCGTGCCACGGCACGAGGGCTCGTCCAGACCCGCCAGAAACGTTCGCCCGACTGGCCCCCGGACGCGACCATGACGTTGTCGACGACGCTCATCGCCGGGAACGGTCGCGGGATCTGGAAGGTCCGCCCGATGCCGAGGCTGGTTCGCTCGTCCTGCCGACGCCGCTCGATACGCTGGCCATTCATGCTCAGGGTGCCGCTCGAAGGACCGTACATCCCTGCGATCAGGTTGAAGAGCGTGGTCTTTCCGGCACCGTTGGGCCCGATCAGGCCGGTGATGGTTCCTTGAGAAAGAGTGAACGAGATACCGTCGACGGCAGCGACGCCGCCGAATTTCTTTGTCAGTCCATGTACCTGAAGCAAGTCAGCTGCCCGAATTCTGCATGGTAGCGGCGCAACGCTGATTAGCGATCAGCACGGGCTGCGGCAACTTGAGATACTTGGGTGCACTGCAGCAAGGGAACTTGTGCTGCAGTGCACCCGGCGCCACACGGCTTTCACTTCAGTTTCTTTGTTTTGCGTAGGATATGTCACGCGACTGGCATGAAAAATTGCAGCGATCTGTTTATGCAGTGCTGCGTTGCAGCATGACGGGTAGTTCACGGCGCCGGTCGACCTTATCTTCGTGTTCGTTGGGTCCGACCAAGAGATCCGTTGATCGGGAAGGTCTGAAACAACCTGCCATCCTGTAGTGACGAAGTCGGCAGGCATGGCGTTCGAGTGGAGTGGAAGACTAAAATGGGTATCGTGCAGCAGCTTTTTGACAACCTTGCTGTCCAGTTTCGAGCCTACGAGACCCGGCGTTCGCTGGACCGCCTGAGCGACCGCAGCCTTGCTGACCTCGGCATGGAACGTGACCTCCTGCCTGAGATCGCGGCGCTGGCCGCTGCCCGCAACCGCGGGACCATCTCGCTGAGCGAGATCCGCCTGCTGGCCCAGGAGGCCGTCGACGCACGCATGGCCGAGCGTCAGGCCGTTGCCACGCCTTCGCCGCTGGCCGCCCTGCTCGGCACCCCCAAGGCCGCGCGTCTCGCTACCGTCGAGTAACATCAACTTCTTTGTTGGAAGCTGCACTAAGCACCTTCTGCCGACAGGATACTTCTCATGTTTGCGAACCTCACCGCGCTCGTCCGCTCGACCGATGCCTGGCGCCGGTTCGAGATCGCCCGCTTCCGCAAGGAGGCGCACGCCCGCGCCCGCGCCGAGCTGTTGAGCTACCGCCCGCACGAACTGGCGAGCGACCTCGGCATCTCCTCGGCTGACATCGACCAGTTGGCCTTGGACGAAGCCGACCGCCGCACCGGGCTGTTCGAGGCGCGCCTGCCGAAGCAGCAGCGCCCGCAGGGTCACGCCGTTGCTGGCCGCATGGGCATGGCCGGCGCCTGACCGCTCGCTCGACCTTACGCCGCGCGCGCAGGCATCATCTGCCGGCGCAATGGCGTAAGGTCGGACCAGTCGACCTGTGGCCAGTCCAGCGCCGGATGACGCAGCGTCTCCAGGAACTGGGCATGCTCAGGGTGGTCCGGTGATGCAATCAGGTGCTCGCGGAACGCCTGGGGCGTAAACGTGCCCCAGTTGCGGATCATATGGAAATGGATGCCATCCGCACCCAATCCACGCGCCAGCTCGGTCGCGGCGGGCATCTCCCGGTAGTTCAGTGCCTGAACCACGAAATCCAGGCGCCATTCCCTTACACCACCGCGGACGCGCAGCTTCGCCATGAACATCAGGTTCTCGCGCAGCCGCTCCCAACTGCCGAACTTGCGGATCACCGCGTAGGTATCCGACACGGCGGCGTCGACCGACACCCATAGCGCGTCGACACGACCTTCCAGGTCCAGCTCCTCCCAGGCACGCTCGTCGCAGAGCAGCCCGTTGGTCTGCAGCTGCAGCCGCAGGCGCGGATAGGACTGGCGGTCCAACCGCTTGAGCAGCCGACGGAAATGGGCGCTGGCGAACGGATCGCCGGACCCAGTCGCCTTCACGACCTGCGCGTCCTTCAGCAGCGGGAGAACGACGCGGTCGGCCACGTCGTCCAGCCGATCCCGCTCCTCCTGGTCAGCGACGATGCGCTCGCGTCGGCAGGACGGGCAGGCCAAGTTGCAGGACCGGTCGTAGTTCAGCAGCACGCGTGCCGGTCCATGGTCGACCTGCGTCCGCTTCTCCGCCATCACCGCCATCATCTCGGCGTTGCGCACGTCTTCGCGTCGCGGCAGCTTCTCCGCCGTGATGTGCGGGCAGTGCAGCCGCGAACACCAGGTGAAGCTGCCGTCCAGCACGGAGCTGCGGATGGCTTGGGCCGCCGCCGAGTTCCAGAAGGCGGCACCCCCGGCGCCATCGGCCATGCCGATCGGAACGGCCAGCCATGACGGGCAGCAGGCATGGCCGCTCAGGTCGGGCCGAAGCTCCAATTCCCGCCATGGCTTGGCGCAGAACCGCCCACGCGGGTCGACCGGGGCCGGTCCCTCGCCGGCTGCATGCCTCGCACGCAGGTACACGTCCTGCGCAGCCATGTCCCGCTGCTCACGCGCCAATGCCGCCAGCGCGTGCTCCATGCCCTTGCGAGCCTCTCCCGCCGCCAGCGCCCGCCGCGCGAGGATTACCAGCAGGACCCGCGGCAGTGGCTTGCCCGGTACCGGATGGGCTGCCGCCTCCTCCAGGAACGCCCACTCCGCAGGACCTATCTCCTGGTCCAGTTCGTCCTCGACCTCGGCAACGGCCGCGATGGGATCAGGAGGGACCACATCCGTCGACAAGGCCGGTGCAACGAACATCGAATGATCGATGGCCGCGGTGCGCTTGCGCAGGCGGACGAGGAGTTGGGTGAGGTCCATGAGCCCGATTGTGCCACGGCACGCGTGATAGCGGGAGGGACGGCGTGAGCCGTCTCACCCGCCAGTTCGGCACGGCATATGGGAGTGCAAGCTGCCGGTTGCGAGCCGGTCAGCTGAATCCGACGACCGCGTGCGGGACATAGGGTGCTTCCAGGGCTGCGATCTCCTCCGCATTGAGCCGGAGCTGCAGGGCTGCCACCGCATCATCCAGGTGGTTCGGCTTCGTGGCGCCGATGATCGGCGTCGTCCGTGGCTTCTGCAGGACCCAGGCGAGCGCCACCTGGGCCCGCGGCACGCCGCGCTTCTCGGCAATCGCGGCCACGGCCTGGACTACCTTCTGGTCCGCCTCGGCGGAGGCCGCATAGAGCGTCCCACCGAACTCGTCGGTCTCCGAGCGCGCAGTCGATGCGGCCCAGTCGCGTGTCAGCCGGCCTCGGGCCAGCGGGCTCCAGGGCATCAGCCCGATGCCTTCGGCCGCGCAGAGCGGCAGCATTTCCCGCTCTTCCTCGCGGTACAGCAGGTTGACGTAGTTCTGCATGGTGACGAAGCGCGCAAAGCCATGCCGCTCCGACGTGTAGAGCATCTTGGCGAACTGCCAGGCATACATGGAGGATGCGCCGATATAGCGGGCCTTGCCGGCGCGGACGACGTCGTTCAGCGCCTCCAGCGTCTCCTCGATCGGGGTATGGTAGTCGAAGCGGTGGATCTGGTAGAGATCGACATAGTCCGTGCCCAGCCGCTTCAGGCTCTTGTCGATCTCGGACAGGATCGCCTTGCGGGACAGGCCCGCACCGTTCGGGCCTGGATGCATCCGGCCGTGGACCTTGGTCGCGAGCACGATCTCGTCGCGCCTGGCGAAATCCTTCAAGGCGCGGCCCACGATCTCCTCGCTGGTGCCGGCCGAATAGACGTTCGCCGTGTCGAAGAAGTTGAAGCCGAGCTCGATGGCCTTGCGGATGAATCCGCGACTCTCCTCTTCAGGCAGCGTCCAGGCATGGGAGCCCTGGTTGGGATCGCCATAGCTCATGCAGCCCAGGCACAGGCGCGACACATCCAGGCCGGTGCGGCCAAGCTTCACATAGTCCATCGTGGCGATACTCCGTCAGCCCTGCATGAATGCGGCGAAGGCATCCTTGTAGTCGGGATGCCAGCGGGACAAGGCCGGACGATCCTTGATCAGGTCCTCGGCCGCCCACTGCATCCGCCGCTCGTCCATCTCGCGGGTGGTCTCGTTGTCCTGGCAGAACAGGTAGAACCTGCCCGTCCCAAGGCCGTCGATCAACACGTCGATCACCTGGTCGGGCGTCCAGGCACCCGGCGGCTTCGGCGTGTCGTCGGTCTTGCCGGGCGAGGTAATGCCGGTGAAGGTGAAGCCGGGAATCAGCAGGTGAGCGGTCATCTGGCCGCCCTCGATCTGCCGCAGCTCATGCGCCAACTGCTCGGTGACTACCTTCACCCCGGCCTTGGACACATTGTACGCGGCGTTGCCCGGAGGCATGGTGATGCCCTGCTTGGAGCCGGTCACCACGACCGCACCAGGGCGCCCGTGCCGGATCATGTCGGGCACGAACAGCTGCAGGCCGTGGATGACCCCGAACAGGTTGACCTCGAGCAGCTTGCGCCACTGCGGATAGTCCTGCCATGCCCCGGCACCCTTGCCGATCGCGGCGTTGTTCATCAGCACCGCGACATCGCCGAACGTCCGGTCCACTGCCTCCTTCAGGCGCTCGACATCCTCGAAGCGAGCGACGTCGGTCGGTACTGCAAGCACATCGTTCGCACCGCCGGCGGCGATCTTCTCGACCTGCGTCCGCGCATGGGTAAGTTGGCCCTCGTCCACATCAGCCATGCATACCCTCATGCCAAGCTGTGCGAAGCGGCGGCAGGCTGCGAGGCCGATGCCGCCGGCCGCGCCGGTGACGACGGCGACGCGGCCCGGTACGAGCGCGGGGTGGCTCATCGATCTCTCCGTCTGGATGGGCAGGTGGATCGGCTGCGAGGAAATCTTCAACCAGTCGGCAGCCAGATTTCCAGCGTGCCCGGCTGGGGCTTCGGGCTGAAATGGGTGAAGTCTGCCGGGCGTCCATAGGCGCCCCGAAGATAGGGAGGCAGGATCCGGCTGCTGAGCTGAACGAGCTGGTTCGCGTCCGCCCGGTTCTCCTCGAAGAAATAGCGCACGCTCGGCTGCCCGATCTGGAACGGCACCCGGCGGATCGCCACCAGCGGGTAGTTTCGCGCGCGCAGCAATGTCGCCAGCCGCTCGGCCCGCTCGGCGGAGACGCCATCAACCCCTGAGTAATGGATGAAGACGCGCGGTTCCGACGGCAAGCCCGGCAGTTCGGCCGGTACGGTCGGCTCGACGGGCTGCGGGACCACCTCGACCCGGAGCAACTCGTCGTCAGGCGTGCCACTGGCACGCGGCGCTGGCGGTTCGGGTGGCCTTGGTAGATCCGCCATCAGCTGGGCCGGATCGGGAGGCAAGGGTGCCGGTGCTTCGAGGGCCTGGAGCCTCACCGGGAAGCGCGGTGCCGGAAGTGGGGCGCTATCTGCCTGGGCATCGAGAATCGGAAGGTCCGGGGCCGGTCGGATGCGCGGCTCCTGCGGTACCGCGGGCATGATCTCCGCAACGGGTACTCGCTGGACCGGAGCGACATCGCGGTAGCCATTCTGGGAAACGTTGAGCGACGCATAGCCGATGGCCGACAGCATCAGGACCATGAAGGCGCCGAACCAGATCCAACGCGGCGGCACCGAGAGCCTCCACCTTGTTGGATGCTCGTCCCAGTCCTCTGCATCCTCGAAGCTGTCGTGGTCCTCGCTCGAGCCGCGCATGACCGGGATCACGCCAGGGATCCGATCGGGCGGCACGAACTCCCGCGCCTCCCGGCGGGCCTCGCCGAATACCCAGTCCTCCAGGTTCGCCTGGCCAGGCGGGTAGGTCTGCAGCCTGCTGGCCAGCGCCGAGAGCACCGGCGGCCGCAACCGTGCTGCCAGCTGCTCGTCGTCCAGCCAGTGGGCGAGCATGAGCTCGATCCGGTCGCCGTAGCGCAGATCCAGTTCGGCAGGCGTGATCGCTACGTGCAGATCACCATTCCCATGTCCAGCCTGATACATGTCCGCTGCCCCAGGTAGCCGGCGAATTCCAACTACCGCTCGCGTCGTGGAGCGGCCGCCTTTCCCACTTGTACCATCTGACAGGCTGGTTCGGACGCACCACGGCAGGAGCTATAACATGCTTCAGGCGCGATTCATTCCCAGGATAGCATCAAAATTTCTGGCGAGGCGATGGGCCAGGGCGGCGGTGGGGATGTTGGTGTTGGCGATCGTGACATAGGGCATGATCGAGGCATCCGCGACCATCAGCCCCTCGAGCCCGTGGACCCGCCCGTACACGTCCACGACCGCGCCGGCCGACGGATCCCGGCCGATCGAGCAGGTCGATGCCGGGTGGTAGTAATGCTGGTGCTCAATCTGGATCCAGTCCTGGATCGCCTGGCCCTTGGTCCCGATCCCGGGTGTCCGCTCCTCCAGTTCCGTGGCAAACGGCGCGAAGCTGGTGATGCGGCGTGCTTCCTCCACACCCCAGGTCAGGGCCTGCACGTCCATCCGTTCCAAATCGGTGACGTGGCTGTGCTCGATGGCGAAGTGCAGGCTGCCGTCCTTGCGCACCGGGCGGACCTGGCCGCGCGAGAGCGGGGTGAGCAGGGCCACGTAGACCTGCCAGTACCAGTTGGCCAAGTCGGGCGTGCGCCCGCCCACCGAGAAGATGTGCATGTCGAACAGGTCGCGCGCGAACGGCGAGCGCACCTTGACGATGGTGCCCTCGTCATAGTTCAGGCGCAGCTTCTCGTGCGCCTGGGTCCGGCCAATCAGCTGGCCCTTGGCCTGGTAGTTCAGGACCACCGCCGGATGGTCCTGCAGGTTGCGGCCGACCCCCGGCAGGTCGTGGCGCAGCTCGATGCCGGCTTCCTTCAGCGTCGCCGGATCACCGATGCCCGAGCGCAGCATCAGCATGGGCGATCCATAGGCGCCGGAAGCCAGCACCACCATGTCGCCCGAAAGCTTGTGGGCCTCGCCCATCTTGAAGCCGCGCACGCCGGTCACTCTCCTGCCGTCCATCAGCAGCTCGGTGACCTCGAAATTGGCCTCGATCGAGAAATTGTCCTGGCCGCGTACCGGGTCGACGAAGCCGAAGGCGGCGTTCCAGCGGATGCCGCCCTTCTTGTTCATCGGGCAGATCGAGACGCCGATGCCCTCGTCGATGTCGTTGATGTTGTTGGAATGCGGCAGGCCCGCGGCGATGGCCGCATGGTAGAAGTCCTGCTGGTAGGGCGAGAACTCCTCGAACGGTAGCGTGCGCACGTTCAGCGCCTCGTCGACCGCGGCGAAGTCTTCCAGGAACTCGTCCGGGTTCCAGAAATCGGCGCCGCCCGCCTTCGACCATTTCTCGAAGTCGCTGCGGATGCCGCGCACCGCAGCGCAGCCATTGTGCGCCGAGCAGCCGCCCATGATCTTGGCGCGCTCCAGCTTGTAGGAGCGGTCCGACCCGGGGTCCTGGTTCTCCAGGCCCCAGTCATAGGTGGTCGGGATGCGGCGCGAATCGAGCATCTCGAAGGGCCAGCCATGCCCGTCGAACGGCCCGAAGTCCGGCCCCGCCTCCACCAGCACGACCTCGTGCTGTCCTTCCTTCGCCAGCCGCCCCGCGAAAGTGGCGCCGCCGGTACCAGCCCCTACGACGATCACGCGCATGCTTCCCTCTCTCCCTTCCATCCGGGTCGACCGCCTGTCCGTTCTGGATCATTCGCGGTGACCGAAGCTCACGATCCGGTAGCGCATCAGCAGGTACATGACGGTGAAGGCGGCCAGCACCACGCCGTTCACCAAGGCCGCCAGCGCGAACAGCTCGCCGCCCAGGCCGAAGCGCAGCGAGCCCCAGGCGATGGTCGGCAGGGTCGGGATGGCGCCCAGGTTGTAGAACGAGATCTCGAGATTGTTGAACGCGAGGATGAAGCTGACCACGAAGGCGCCAAACATGGCGGGCCAGATCAGCGGCAGGGTGATCTCGAAGAAGCAGCGCAGCGGCCTGGCGCCGAACACCATCGCGGCATCGTCCAGCCGCCAGTCGTAGCGGGAGAGCTGCGCCAGCATGATCAGGAAGGCGAACGAGGTGCAGTGGACCGCGTTGCCGATCATGGCCGAGCCCATGTTGCCCGGCAGGTTCAGGATCTGGCGGTTGAACAGCAGGTTGGAGATGCCGACCAGCAGGTCCGCCACGAAGAGCGGGCAGAGATAGATGATCACCATCAGCGCCCGCCAGCGCGAGCGGTACTTCAGCACGGCGATGCTGCCGAGCGTCGCGAACAGCGTGCAGATCACGGCACTGCCAAGGCCCAGCAGGATGCTGTTGACCAAGCCTTCCTGGTAGGTCCGGTCCGCCGCCAGGTCCGCATAATGGGTCAGCGTCCAACTGGGCGGGAACGGCCAGTTCAGGTCCTTCTGGAAGGACGTGTAGATGACGTAGGCGATGGGCGCATAGAGGAAGACATAGAGCGTCACGAGCAGCAGGGCACCGCCGCTCCTGGCCGCCAGGTCGCCGAGACCGCGCACACGCATTAGCCCTCCATGCCGGTAAAGCCGCTGCGGCGCAGATTCACGGTGCGCCACATCAGATAGATCACGAGCGAGGAGGCCGCGAACAGGACGATGCCCATGGCGGAGCCAAGCGCCCAGGTGCCGCTCTCGCCAAACTGCATGGACAGGACTTGGCCGAAGGAGGCGGCATTCGGCCCGCCGAGGAAGCGGGACGTGATCGAATCGCCCAGAGCCGGCACGAAGACCAGGATCAAGCCGATCACAGTACCGATCCAGTTGAGCGGCAAGGTGATCTCGATGAACGCCCGCCAGGCCCGTGCTCCGTTGATCTTGGCAACTTCGAGCAACTCGAAGTCGAAGTTCAGGAGCGACAGGTAAATCGCGGTGACCATGAACGGGATGAACAGATAGGCGATGCCGATCCCCGATGCAGTCTGCGTGTACATCAGGATCTCGACCGGCGGGATGCCGAAATTCATCAGGCCCATGTTGATGAGGCCGACCGGGCCCATGATGCCCTGGATGCCGGAGATGCGCAGGATCACGCCGGTGAAGAAGGGGGCGGCCACCGCGAGGCTCAGCAGGAGGCGATAGCGCCCGCCATGCTTGGCCATGAAGTAGGCGATGGGCCAGGAGTAGATCAGCGCGAACAGGGAGACCGCCACCGCGGTCAGCACCGAGCGCAGGAGAAAGGTCAGGTAGGTCGGCGTGGAGAAGATCGTGAAGTAGTTCTGCAGGTTCCAGTCGGGGATCAGGTTGTAGCTCTCGGTCCGCCAGAACGAGAAGACCAGGATCGACACCATCGGCAGGATCAGAAAGGTCACGACGAACAGCGCGCCGGGCAGCGCCATCAGGAGGAAGCGGGCCTGTGGGCTGAGTTGCCCGCGCGAGGTGCGGACGTCGGAAGCCAAGGTTGTCAACCTCCCGTCACGGGGAAGCACTGACCGGCTGCAGGCGACCAGACAACATGCACCGGATCTCCGCGGCCGATCCGCGGCAGCGACACGGCATCGGTGATCGTCAGCTCCGCGCCGTTCTGGAGCTTCGCCAAGTAGTCGGCCGTCGGTCCCTTGAAGATCACGTCCTGCAGCGTCCCGGGCAGCCGGTTGCCGGGCAGAGCCGGACCGGGATCGTCCGGTCCGGCGAGCGACAGGTTCTCGCACTTCACGAAATAGTCGACAGCGCTCCCGGCCGACGCGCTGGCAGGTCGCGGAACGATGATCTCGACGCCGTTCCAGTCCAGCCAGGCCATCTCGCCGTCGACCCTGATGAGCCTGCCCCGCATGCGGTTCGAGTGACCGACGAATGCCGCGACGAACGGGCTCTGTGGGTGAGTGTAGACCTCCAGCTTGGGCGCCACCTGCTCGAACCGGCCGTGAGACATCACGGCGATCCGGTCGCTCATCGTGAGCGCTTCTTCCTGGTTGTGGGTGACGTAGATGAACGGGGTGGTCAGCTCGACCTGATAGCGACGGACCTCCACCTCCATTTCCTTGCGGAGTTCACGGTCGAGGTTGGCGAGGGGCTCGTCCAGCAGGAGCAGGGCAGGTTCCGAGATCAGGCCGCGCGCCAGGGCCACACGCTGCTGCTGGCCGCCGGACAACTGGTTGGGGTAGCGCTCGGCCAGGCCTTCCAGCCGCAGGAGCTTCAACGCCCAGTCGAGCCGCTCGCGCTGCCGGTCCTTCGGCACGCCCTGCATGCGCAGGGGAAACACGACATTCTCGCCGACGGTCTTGTGCGGGAACAGCAGGAAGTTCTGGAAGACCATGCCGACCCGGCGCGCATAGGGCGGCAGGGTCGTCACGTCCTGGCCGTTGATCAGCACACGTCCCGAATCAGGCAGTTCCAGGCCGGCGATGATCCGGAGCAACGTGGTCTTCCCGGAGCCGCTCGGCCCCAGCAGCGCGAAGAACTCGCCCTGCGCGACCTTGAGCGACAGATTGTCGGCAGCGGTGACGCTGCCGAACCGCTTCGTCACCCCTTCGAGTTCGAGCACAAAATCGGCCATGACCTACCCGTCGATCAGGAAACGAGCGTGGATGCGGCTAGGCCGGCTCAGGCCGCTTCGACCTCGGACCAGACACGCTCCCACTTCTCCGGCGAGGATGGCTGGTCGAACATGTGCAGCCCGCGCAGTTCCACGGTCCGATCGAGCATGAGCAGCGCCACTTCCTCGGGCGGCATCATGTCCCGGACGTCGTAGCAAGGAGCCACGCCCTTCGAGCCCACCCGGAACATGCTCTCCTTGGAGATGTAGTGGTTGATCCAGGCATGGCAGAGGTCGACATGCGCAGGATCCGTAACGCCCGAGCTGATCTGCCAGCTGTCGATCCAGCCGAGGCCGCCTTCCTTGGGCTGCAGCGTGTGCACGACGTCGAAGTCGATCTCGCCAGCACGGCGCGCGCGGGTAAGGCGGCGGTAGATCTCGGAAAACTCCGGCGACGCCCAGACCAGGCCCGGCCGCATCAGCTTCTGCAGCGAATCGTAGTCCTGGTAACGGGTGACCAGCAGGGCCTTCTGCTTGATCAGCAGCTGCTTGGCCGCCTCCAGCTCCTCGTCGGTCAGCTTGTACGGGTTGAACGGCTGCCCGTCGGGGCGCGGCTTGTCCTTCGTACCCATCTGCGTGCAGGCCATGATGCCGGCCATCGCGATGTTCTCTTCGAAGCGGGCGCCGGTCGCGAGGTGGCCCGCATATTTCTCGTCGAACATCACCTGGAGCGAATCCCGCTCCTCCTCGGGGATGTGCGCGGTATTCATGGTGATGCCGTAGCTGCCCCAGCAATTGTGCGCACCGATGAGTTGGCCGCCTGGCTTGTCGAGCAGGAGGTCGTAAGCGCCAGGCTTGAAGTCGGCGAACAGGTTGGCGAGGTTGGGGAGCTTCGCCTCGTCGAGCGGCTGAATCAGGCCATCGCGCAGGTACAAGCGCGGCCAGAAACCATCCGCCATCACCAGGTCGAAATCGCCGGTGCCGCCGGCCTTCATCTTGTTAAAGGCCTCAGAATTGCCGTCGAAGAAGGCGGGCGACACGGTGGCGCCGAACTTGGCTTCGAACTCCTGCACCGTCTCCGCGATATTGTAGTCCTGCCAGATGAGCATGCGCAGGTTGCCGCCCGCAGCATGCGCCCGGCGCACATAGGGGGCCGCGATGACGGCACCAGCCGCAGCGCCGGCCGCCAGCGCCGACCGGCGCGACAGCTTCCTTCCGAGGAGAGTCCCAGGCTCGACGTTCGACATCAGCGTTCCCCCATTATGCAGTTGGGCTCGCGCGATCGGCTTGAGGGCGATCGTCCGGCGTCTTCACATCCAAAGCATCGTCGAAAGTGCATCTAGGATTGACGTGGTTCTTCGCGCTGCACAATTGGGTAAATCACAGCTATCCGGTTATTCACGCGTCCGTGGAACGGGCATGGCGCGCTGCCATCTCGCGTCGCAGGACATCACGCTGCACCGGCTTCTCCAGGATCGGCACGTCCCCGCCGGCGGCCGGGCCGCTCAGGCGGGCACCCAGCACGTCGCCGGTCATCAGGATCAACCGCTGGACGAGTTCCGGCCGGTGCTCCTCCAGTTCGCGCAAGAGGGCGGCGCCATCCAGGTCGGGCATGCGGAGGTCGCTGAGGATCAGGTCGAAGCTTTCGGTCCTCAGCCGCTCCAATGCCTGCCGCCCGCTCGTCACCGCGACCGCCTCATGCCCGTCCCGCTCCAGCGTCTCGACCAGCATCTCCAGGATGTCCTCCTCGTCATCGACCACGAGAATCCGGACACTGCCTCGGGATACTGCCGGAAGCTCTCCGGGCAGACCCTCCTTCATGTCCACAGGTGCCGGCGGCAGCGAGATCAGGATGGATGCGCCCGGTCCCGGGCGATCCAGGATCTCCATGCTGCCCTGGTGGGCTAGGATGATGCCGCGCGAAACCGACAAGCCGATCCCTGTTCCGAGCCCGACCGGCTTGGTCGTGAAGAACGGTTCGAAGACCCGCGCCCGGATCTCCGGTGGAATGCCTGGGCCGGTGTCGGCCACTTCCAGCTCGATGCGACCGTGCGCCTGCCGCGTGGAGATCCTGATGATCCGTGGAGGCGGCATGTCCTGCATGGCCTGCTGCGCGTTCACCAGTAGGTTGGTCACGACCTAGTGGAGCTGATCTGCGTCGCCCCAAATCGCAGGAAGGTCGGGCTCGAGATGCTCGTCGACCATTACCTCGGCGGTACGGAGCGCATAGGCGACGATGCCCAAGGCTGCGGCGACGATGTCGTTCAGCTGCACGGCCCCCGGCTTGCGGGGCTCGCTGCGTGCCATTGAGAGGAAGGTCCGCACGATCCTGGCACAGCGTTCGGCGGCGACATGGATCTTCTCGGCCCGTACACGCGTGCGCTCGTCCAGCGCCAACTCGCGGATCATCTCGGCGTGACCGACGACGATCGAGAGCGGGTTGTTCAGCTCATGGGCCACGCCGGCAAGGAGCGATCCCAGCGCGCCCAGCTTCTCGGCCTGATGCAGCGCATTCCGCTGGCGCGCCAGCTCCTCCTCGGTCCTTCGGCGCTCGGTGATATCGCTGCCGACGGTCTGGTAGCCGAGCAGCTTGCCAGCGCGGTCGAACAGGGCGCGATTGGTCCAGAAGTACCAGCGCATGCTGCCGTCCGGCAGGATCTTGTATCCCTCGCCGTTCACGATAGGCAGGTCCGGCGTCAGCCCGAGCAGGTCCGAGCGCAGCTTCTCACGGTCCTCTTCCGGTACACTCGCAAACAGATCTGTGCCGATCAACTCGTCCGGCGTGACCCCGAAGATGCGGGCGCTCGCCTCGTTGCAGAACACCATCCTGAAATCGGCATCGAACCGGGCAATCGCCTCGGTCTGATCCTCGACGATTGCCCGGAGGCGAGCTTCGCTCTCCTGCAGTGCCAGTTCCGCGCGCTTGCGTGCGCTGATGTCGGTCGTCACGAGCACACGGCCCCCGTCAGCCATGCGGTGCTCCCGCAGCCGCATCCAGCGCCCATCAGCCAGGTGGTACTCATGATCGCTCTGGTCCGAGGATCGCAGCGCCAGCCGGCGCTGGGCGAAGTCCTGTCCCATGTCCGGATGATAGACCGGCCCGCGTGCGACCCCTTCCTTGATCCAGTCGTCGAACCGTTTGCCCAGGGCCAGCACGCTGCGCAAAGGGTCCGCCAAGTGCTCGGGATAGCGCTTGTTGAAGAATCGGATCCTGTCCTCCGCGTCGGTGATCAGCAGCCCGTCCGGCATGCTGTTCGCCGCAGCCAGGAACTGCACTTCCGAACGCTCCAGGCGCTGCCGATAGCGGCGTTCGCGGTCGAACGAACGTGTCACCTCCTCCGCCCAAGGCCGCCACATCATTGGCAGGCGCGATGCATCGGAAGCCTCTCCGAAAGCGGTCTTCTCGATATGGTCGACCAAACCGATGGCCGGCCGGATGAACTGTTGTCGCAGCAGCAGATGGATGATCGCAAAGGCCAGCACCACCGCGCCGATGACCGCGGCGTAGGGTACAAAACGGGGCAACAGCAGTGCGGTGAGTTCCTCTCCGGGGACGAGGACAAGAATCTTCCAGGGAGCATTGCGCAGCCGTTCGGTTCTTGCCTCGAAGCCGCCGAAGCTGCGAAAGCCGATGCCGGAGCGCAGAAGATCGCTCGCAGGCACGCCCAGTTCTTTGGGCACCTGCTCCGCTAGTGGCCGCACACCCATGTCCGCAGGGTTCTCAGAACGTGTCGCAGCCAGGACGTTCCCGTACTCGTCGACGACGTAGGCCCGCCCGGCCGGGAGCGGCAGCTGCTCCAGCGTCTCGGTCAGGAAATGCAGCAGGATGTCCGTGCCGACGACGCCGCTGAAACGGTCTCCAGCATAGACGGGCGCCGCATGGCTGACCATCCAGCCCGCCCCTGCTGCATCTTCGTAGGCCGTGGTCCAGTAGGCTTGCCGCGCGGCGTTGCGGACCGGCGTGCCGAGCACGAACACGTCATAGCTGAGCCATTCCTGGATGGCACTTCGCAGGTCGCGGCTGCGCACGGACGCCATGACCGTATCCGCTGGCTCGAACGGAAAGATCGAGATGAAATTGCCGGAGGCAGCGAAATAGTAGCTCCAACGCAGATAGGGCGTGACGAGGTGCTCCAGCCGCATCGGCTCGAACAGGTCCATCGTCATGTCGAGCTCGCCGGGCGGGGCGCTGGCCATGGCTTCGTTCGTCACGATGATGTTGCCGATGGCGCCGGCCCCCGCCATTCCCTCGGCCGGGTTCATCACGAACGCGCTCAGCTTCCCGTCAGTTGTTTGCAGTGTTCCCGGCGCAAGATAAGCGCGAAGTGGAGACGGCTGGAGCGTCACGGCACCGGTAAGTCTGGTTTCTGCCATCTGGCGCAGCGTCGTGACATGGTCGTTCGCCGACTTGATCCGGATGTCCAGCTCCATCCGCTGCTCGTCCTGGGCCTGCGCCAGCTCGGCCAGGATCGCCGTGCGCTGCGCATGGAACTGCGTCAGCCCCACCGCCACCACCAGGGCCAGCAGCGGGATGCCGATCAGGGCCATCAGAACGAGATATCGCCGCTCCAGATGCGCTCCTCGCTGCGCCGCCATCGGCGTCGTCTCCAGGCACTGGCGAAAAGTGCTCGACTGAGGACATCCGGGAAAAGGAAGGTCAAGACTTCCACATCACGCGATTGCCGGTCCGTGTCGAGAAACGGAGGGCTGTTCCGTCATTTCATTACTTCAGCAGGGCCATGACCGTGACGGCGGCGAGGCAACGAGGCTGGATCGTCGTGAAGCGGTGGGGCGGATAGCAGCCGGGAACGGGCACGGACCAGCGCAGCGCGCCTTCAGGAAGCTTCAAGCTGCGATGTACGGCCGATACCGTGTTGCTGTAGAAAAATCCTACCACGGTAGTGGCATACAGGGCCGAGTGCTCCTACAGCTCAACGGCAGGTGGTTCGTCTGCTCGGACGACAACATGGATGACGACGCTCATATCGTAGTGGTGGACGACGAGGTCGATGTCCGGGAGACGGTGACCGACTATCTCGTGAGTCGCGGCCTGCGTGTCACCGCCCTGGAGAACGCGGCCCAGCTGCGTGAGCTGCTGGGCAAGAGCAAGGTCGACGTGGCGCTGCTCGACCTCCGCATGCCCGGCGAGGATGGGCTGAGCCTGGCACGCCATGTCCGCGAAACCTGCGATGCCGGAATCATCATGGTGACGGCCATCGCGGAGCCTGCCGACCGCGTGCTCGGCCTGGAGCTAGGCGCCGACGATTACGTGGCCAAGCCCTTCGACCTGCGCGAGTTGCTGGCAAGGGTACGTAGCGTGCTGCGCCGGCGCGCCGCGGCCTCGGAGCCGGCGGCCCCGGACACGAAGAGCAAGGAGCGGATCCGCTTCGGCGACTTCGTCATCGACATGGTGGCCCGACGGCTGCGGCGGCTGGACGGAACCGATATCCCGCTCACCGCGATGGAGTTCGACCTGCTCAGCCTGTTCGCGACCAGGCCGGGCCGGGTCCTTTCCCGGGACCAGATCCTCGACCTTGCTCACAACAAGGACGAGGAGCCGCTGGACCGGAGCATCGACATCCGCGTCACCCGGCTGCGCCGCAAGATCGAAGTGGACCCGGCCCGCCCAGCCCACATCAAGACCGTGCGCGGCGTCGGCTATGTCTTCGAGCTGAAGGCATCGCCGGATTGACCGGCGGAAGCTTGGCTGGTCCCGCCAAGATGCCACAATGGGCGCGTTCCAACCCGGAAAGCAGCATGCTCTATCGCGAACCCAGCCTTGCCGAGCGGGAGGCGATCTATCGGCAGGTGACATCGACGGCCGGCGTAGGTGCGTTCACCTGGGACCTGACGGCACAACAATGCCTGTGGTGCTCCGAACAGCTCGCTCAGATCTACGAGGGGACCGTCGAAGATTATCTGCGCGAGATGGGCACGGATCCTCAGATCGTCTCCCACATCCATCCTGACGACGTCGATCGCTACGTGGCGCTGATCCAGAGCGTCATGGAATCGAAGGGCTCCTACCGCATCAGCTATCGCGGGCGGATCAGGAGCGGCCGCTACGTCCATGTGGTCGAGGCTGCGGAAACCTATGTCGATCCGTCGACCGGCCACCTGTTGATGGTGGGCTGCGTGATCGACGAGACCCCGCACAAGCAGATCGAGAGCGTTCTCCGCGAGGCAAACGAGACGCTCGAACGGAAGGTGGCGGAGCGGACTGCCGCTCTCGAGGCGGCGCTGGCAAGGGCGGAGGAAGCCGAGAGCCGCTTCCTCGCGGCTGCCCAGGCCCTGCAGGAAGGGCTGGCCATCTTCAATGTCGAAGATCGCCTGACCTTCTTCAATGATCGGCATGTAGCCCTCCTTCCAGAGCACGCCCGCAGCGCCCTGAAGTTGGGCCGCACATTCCGGGAGATGGTGGAGGAGGTGGAAGCCACCGGGCCCGTGTATCACGCGGACATGGGCGGCGACTTCGTCAGCCGGCGCCTCGCCATGCACGAGGCCGCGTCGGGCGAGGTTCTGGTCCGCTACGCCGACGACCATTGGGTGCTGATCAAGGAAGGACGCATGGCCGATGGCGGCCGCGTGATCCTCACGACCGACGTCACCGAGGACCAGCGGCGCGAACAGCGCCTGCGCCTTTTGGCCACCGCCGTCGAGCAGGCAGGGGATTCGGTGGAGATCTGCGACCAGGACTACCGTCTGATCTACGTCAATCCCGCGTTCAGCCGTCTCACCGGCTGGACCAGCGAGGAAGCGTTGGGCTGCACGCCAGCTTCGCTGCTGCGCTCCGATGCGCACGACCGTGCCTTCTATGAGGATATCGAGCGGACGGTGGAAGCGGGACGGACCTGGAACGGCCGGATCGTCAGCCGCCACCGCGAGGGCCGGCTGATCCACCAGGAAGCGACCATCTCGCCGCTGTTCGATGACACGGGCAGGCTTACGCACTCGCTCGCGATCAAGCGCGACGTCACCCGCGAGGTGGAAACCCGGGCGGCGCTGGCCGAGAGCCAGGCGCGGCTGGCCGCCTTCATGCTGAACGCGCCGGTGGGCATGTACGTGAAGTCGCTGGAAGGCCGCTACCTCATGGCCAACCCGGAGATGGAGCGGGTGTTCGGGATGCCGCTGGCGAACGTGCTGGGCAGGACGGCCGCCGAGGTGTTCGGCCCGCACGAGGCCGAGTTCATCGCGCAGTACGACCAGGAAGTGATCCAGTCCGGCGAGACGTCCTCGAAGGAGGAGTTCCTGCCGGACGTATCCGACTATGCGTGGTCGCTGGTCCTGCGCTTTCCGATCAAGGATCATGCCGGCCGGACAATGGAGATCGCCGGCTTCGACGTCGACATCACCGCCCAGAAGATGGCGCAGGAGCGCATGGCCGCGAGTGAGGCGTTCTTTCGCTCGATCGTCGAGGACCAGAGCGAGTACATCATCCGCCTCGACCCGAATCTGACCATCACCTTCGTCAACGCCGCGTTCGCCCGCAAGCGGGGCGAGGCGCGCGAAGCGATCGTGGCGCGCCGGATGCTGGATCTGATCGCTCCAGCCGACCGCGACGCCTATCGGGCCCGGCTCGCCAGCCTGACGACTGACCAACCGACGGTCAGCACCGAGGTCGTCATCGCCAAGCCCGACGGGAGCACCGCCCACGAGCAGTGGACGGACCGGGTGATCTTCGACGAGACCGGCAACCTGGTCGGCTTTCAGTCGGTGGGCCGAGACGTGACCGCCGAGCGACGCGCCGAGGCTGAACTGCGCCGCAGCGAGCGAGGCTTTCGCGAACTGGTCGAGGCCCACCCGATGCCGCTGGCCGTGATGCGCATGGATACGGGCCAGCCGCTTTTCGCCAGCGCCTCGTTCCTGGGAGCCCTCGGCATCTCGCTCGCTGACATGCGGACGGGCGACATCCGCCGCTTCTACGCGGATCCCGAGGAGCGTGCCCGCATCTATGCGCGCCTGCGGGCCGAGAGGGGGATCGAGGCCATCGAGGTGACCTTGCGCCGCAGCGACGGGACGACCTTCCCGGCGCTGATGCGTTGCCGGGTGACGACGCTGGGCGGGCGCGACGTGGTCCTGTCCAGCTTCGTCGATCTCACCGACCAGAAGCGCCTAGAGGAGGAGATGGAGCGGCAGCGGGACGCCCTCTACCAGTCCGAAAAGCTCACCGCGATGGGCTCGCTGCTGGCCGGTGTCGCCCATGAACTGAACAACCCGCTGTCGGTCGTGATCGGGCAGGCGGAGATGCTGCTCGAGGAGGCGACGGACGGCGTGGTCAAGCGGCGCGCGGAGCGCATCCAGCGCAACGCAGACCGCTGTGCCCGCATCGTTAGGACTTTCCTGGCCATTGCCCGCCAGAAGAGTCGCGACCGCAAGCTCGTCGCGGTGGAGGGCCTGGTCGAGGGTGCCATCGGCTTGGCTGCCTATGGCTTCAAGGCCGATGGCGTCGAGGTGGTCCAGGAGGTCGCGCCCGATCTTCCGGCGGTGCTGGTCGACGAGGACCAGATGCACCAGGTGCTGACCAACATTCTGGTCAACGCCCAGCAGGCGCTGCGTGACCAGGAAGGCCCGAAGCGGCTCGTCATCACGGCGCAGGCGGAAGCTGCCGCGGTCGTGCTGACGATCGAGGACAATGGTCCGGGCGTGCCGGAAGCCAACCGCAGCCGCATCTTCGAGCCGTTCTTCACGACCAAGCCGATAGGGGTGGGAACGGGCCTTGGCCTGGCGCTGTGCCATGCGATCATCACCAGCCATGGCGGAACGATTGCAGTGGAGAATGTGGCGGGCGGCGGTGCTCGGTTCGTCATCCGTTTGCCCGCTGGCGCGCAAGCGGCAGCCGAGGCCCCACCGGCGAGCGAAGGCTGGCCGGACGCTACGCAGGCGGTCGTGCTGATCGTCGATGACGAGCCCGAGATCGTCGAACTTCTGAGCGAGGCGCTGGCCCTGGACGGTCACCGGATCCTGGTAGCGCCGAACGGCCGCGAAGCCCTGGAGGTCCTCAAGCGGCAGCGGGTCGATCTGGTGCTGACCGACCTGCGCCTGCCGGAGATCGACGGCCAGCGGCTGCAGTCGCTGGCAGCCCAGCTTCCCGACCCGCCGCCCTTCCTGTTCATGACCGGCGATACGCTGTCGGCCGGCAAGCACCCGAACGGCGAGCTGCCGTCGCCCCTCATCGAGAAGCCGTTGCGGCCCGCGGATGTGCGCTCCGCGGTAGCCCGGGAGCTGTCCGCCGAAACCGCTTGAGACGTCGCTGGTCGCGCGAACGAACAGGGGTGCAGGAGTTGCCCCCGTCCCAATCGATCCTATTTGTTCTCCATGACCACTGCTTCCGCAACGACACCGCTTCCGCTCCTGCCGGAGGCCGTCGCGCAGCCGATCAAGAAGGCGATCGCCGCAAGGGTCGTCGCTCTGTTCAACGACAGGTCGCGGCAGGAACAGCCCGTCGGACGGCATCCGGACAGCCTGTTCGGTCCGCACTCGGTGGCATGGCGGGTTCATGGCGACATCACCTCCATGATGGTCGGGGGCATTGCCAGCCTGCTGCTGCAGATGCTCCACCCGGCCGTGCTGGCGGGGGTGTGGGATCACTCCAACTTCCGGGCCGATATGCATGGCCGACTGCGGCGGACGGCCAGGTTCATCGCGCTGACCACCTACGGCGAGCGCAGTGAGGCCATGGCGGTGATCGCGCGCATCCGGGGCATTCACGACAGGGTCCAGGGTGTCCTGCCCGACGGCACCGCGTATGCGGCGAACGATCCGGCACTGCTGGCATGGGTGCACGTGACGGAGACGATCAGCTTCCTCGACGCCTGGATCCGCTACAGCGAGCCCGACATGTCGGACGCCGACCAGGATCGCTATTTCGACGAGATGGCGCAGGTGGGCGAGGCACTGGGCGCGCATCCCGTACCACGGAGCCGTTCCGAAGCGCAGGCGCTCATCGAGGCGATGCGGCCGCAACTGCGCTGCGATTCGCGGACCCGCGCCGTGTCGCGCCTGATCCTGACGCGGCCAGCGCATACAACGCTTACAGGCCGGTTCATGACTCTGACGATGGATGCCGCGACCGACCTGCTGCCGGATTGGGCAATCCGGATGCACAGGCTCTATGCGCCGCCCACCAGCCGTCCATTGGTGCGCGCCGGCACGCTGGGCATTGCCCGGACGCTGCGCTGGGCATTCAGCTGAAGGCATCGCCGAAGGCGCGAATGCCATGAAGCGAGGCGACGAGGATCGTGCCGGAGGGAGATCTTAGGCCGGTGTCATGCTGGTCAGAGCGCCGTTCCAGCAGTGTCCGACGAGTAGCTGGAACCCGGCGCGCGTCCCACCATTGAACATGCAGGCGATGGCGAGGGCCGAGATGACGTCCGGGACTTGGGAAGGTGGATGCCTTTGCGGAGCGGTACGTTACCGTTTCACCGGGGAACTGCGGGAACTGCTCTACTGCCATTGTCGCATGTGCCAGCGTGCCGGGGGCACGCCGGTGGTGGCATGGATGACCCTCTCCACGTCCGGGCTGCAATGGACCGGCAGGCCACCCGCCTCCTACCAGTCCAGCGCGTCGGCGCGGCGCTTCTTTTGCGCGGCATGCGGCTCGCCCTTGGCCTTCCAGGCGGACGACGAGCCGGATCAGATTGACCTTACGATCGCGTCTCTGGACGATCCTGCCCGCGCCGCGCCGACCTATCATGCCTGGGTGTCCAGCCGGTTGCCCTGGTTCGAGACGAGCGACGACCTGCCCCGTCACGAGCAAGCCTCTGCGACTTGAGCTTCGTGAACAGGCCGTGGCTTCCCTGCCTGCGCGATCCAGGGTAGTGCGCCGAGGCGATCCCGCATGGAGCCGCCATTGTCCGATCGACGCTACGACGTGCTGGTAGATGCCCGCGGCCTTGCGTGCCCAATGCCCCTGGTGAAGGCACGCCAAGCCCTGATGGTGATGGACCCTGGCGCCACCGTCTGCATCCTCGCCACCGATCCGGCTGCCCCAGGCGACTTCGAAGAGTTCGTCGAGATCAGCGGCCATGCCCTGGAACGGAGCGACCGGGAGAAGGACGTGTTCTTGATCGTCCTGCGGAAGAAGGGTTGAGACCTGCCGCCCACGCAAAGGCGGCAGCCTGCCGCTTTGCGACCAGGGCCGTACGGGCATCCGGGTCCTGCGGGTCATCAGCCGAGAAATAGCCCGCGCCCGGCTGCCGGTCAGCCTCGCGAACGACCAGGCAGGCAAGCTCGGGAAGTCCAGCCTCCTGCCGAGCGCGGTCGATGGCACCCAGGATCCGGCAGAGATTGCCGACGGTGCCGGAGCCCAGCCTGTGGCCGAACATGTCCAGCACCTGGCGGTAGCTGACTGCATGCCGCTCGACCGCAGCCTGGACCAGGATCCGCTCCAGCCGGGCCGGATCGATGGCGATGCGCTCTGCGCGCTGTTCGTTGTCTGGCCAGCTTGGCCAAGCCTGCGGCATGACGGCGGATCCTCAACGATGCGACGGGCCGGTCCTTCTTGGACCAGCCCGCCGACGATCGATAGAGGAACTACGCCTACTTCTTCACGTAGGCATGCGCGTGCGCGACGATGATCTCGGAGTTGACCGGCAGCTTCAGGCTGCCGAGCGTGCTGACCTTGATGTGGATGCCGTTGACCTGCGGAT
>JAESGR010000311.1_pt1 | contig 51876 bp, 76 predicted proteins | sample 9269771 | NCBI WGS metagenome assembly JAESGR01 (sample SAMN15739572, study PRJNA653492) | algae metagenome | isolation source: Chroococcus sp. CMT-3BRIN-NPC107 and co-occurring heterotrophs from well... | place: USA: Clark Mountains Wilderness, California | collected 2010-04-18 | reverse complement strand
GGGGGGGGGGCGGGGCGTCGCCCGAGGGCGTGGAGGTGAAGAGGGCGGGGACCTCGGTGCGGAGCGCCTCGACCTCGGCCGCGATGGCCTCGTCGTCGGCGCCGGGCTCCAAGGTGACCATCCGGGCCGCCCTGGCGAGGGCGATGTCCGGCACGCCGGCGGCGAGCAGTCGGCGCTCGACGTTGGCGGCGAGTCGCTCGGCGGCGGCTGCGGCCTGGGCCTGCTCGACCTGGGCCCGGGCGGCGTCGCGCTCGGACCGGAGCCGGTCGACCTCGGCCATGTTGGCCCTCTCGGCCTCCTGCGCCTGCTCGGCGAGGTAGGCCTCGATGCGCTGGCGCTCGGCCCGTGCGGCCCTCTCGGCCTCACGGGTGGCGATGGCGTTGACCTGGTCCTGGGGGACGTAGCCGTCGGGCACCGTGGTGGTCACGGTGCTGGTCTCTGACTGCGTCTCGGTGACCGGATCGGGCATGGTCGTGTCCTCTTCATCCCGCTCGGCAGGGCGGGTCCTGTCCCGCTTCACGGCATGCGGGTCACCGTCCAGGTAGGGCCTGGTCCTGTCGCGGGGATCGTGGGAGCCACGGAGAGGGGCCGTGGGGATGCAGGGACGGTCAGTCGAAGTCGTGGAGGCCGTCGTAGAGCAGGCCCGTGCGGTGGTGGCGGGCGAGGTTGGGTGAGCCGATCCGGGTGGTGAACCCATCGCCGTCCTCGTCGACCCAGGCGAGGACCGTCACCCACTCGGACAGGAAGACTTGCCCGACGGGCATCTCGTCGGGGTCGAGGTCGTCCTCGGCGAGCCCACCGAACCGGGGGCCGATGAGGTCGACCAGCTCGGCGAGCAGGTCGTGGATCCGGGCCTGCGCGACGAGCTGGTCGGGGGTGAGGCCCTCAGCCACGCCGGCGGTCCCGGGCCCGCAGGTCGAGCCAGGCGTCGACGGTGAGCTCGACGACGAGGGCGGCGAGCTGGCCGAGGGCGCGGGCGACGTCGACGACGAGCGGGGCGCCGTGGCGAAGGCGGCGGATCACGGGCCGTCCCAGCCGCCGGCCGAGCCGGGCCAGTCGTCGAGGTCGGCGCCGCCGTGGTCGATGGCGTGCGGGGTGGCCAGCGGGTCGTCGTCGGTCGGCTGCCATGAGCGGTGGCCGAGGAGGCCGTGGTTGCGGCGCTGGGTGGCCACCGCCGACGCGGGGCAGGCCCATCGGAGCAGATAGCCGATCATCGGACCCGGTCGCACTGCGGGCAGATCACGAGCCGCACCGGCTTGGCGCCGGGCGCCTTGGGCTCGACGGTCTGCTCGAGGACGACCTGCTGACACGGGCCGTTGCGGACCGGTGAGCCGCACTGGCGCCGGGCGGGGGCCTGCGGTGGTGGGGTGCCTCCCATGGCGGTGATCTGACGCCCGGCGTCGCGAGGGCGCAGGGATGCGTCAGTCGATCGGCTTGCCCTTGTCCCACGGCGGGATCGGGCAGTCGGGATGGACGTGGCCCGACTTGAACGGGCACGGCGTGCCCGGCGCCGGCTCGCACGCCACGAGGAGGACGGCCACGGCGGCCGCCGCGATCACGGTGCCGATGATGCGCTTCACGTCTCGTCGTCCTCGGTGGGTGGAACGGGTGGGAGGTCCAGCACGGGCGCCGGGCCGGCGTCGTCGAGCTCGACGCCCAGCCACTCGGCAGCGACGCGCTCGGACCCGGTGGCATCCGCGGCCTCCCGGGCCGCGGCGGTGTTCGCGGCCTTGATCCGGTCCAGCTCGGCCCGGGCGTCGTCGATCGGGAAGCCGGCGGCGACCAGCAGCGTCGTCGCCACCTGCGGGCTGATCGCGTGGGCGTCGAGACCCTCGGCCACCATCCGCAGGGTCTCGCCCTTGTCGGTCGGCAGGAACGAGCCCCAGGCGAGCCGCACGGCCGGCGTCGGGCCCGCAGGGAGCACGCCCTGCACCTGGGCCATGCGCTGGGCCATCTTGGCGAACAGGTGCCACTTGCGGACCATGCGGAGCGACCCGACGGTCTGGGCGAAGGGGGTCCAGCGGATCAACCGGGAGAAGCCGGACTCGGGGCCGCCGTCCTCGGTGCGGCCGAGGAGGTCGGCCGGGAGCGAGACGTTGGTGGCGGCCCGGTCGCGCAGCGACTCCCGGTAATCCATGAGCTTCTCGAGGCCCAGCGACAGGTCCAGCGGGGTGAGCTTCCCGGTGAGGATGTGACCCGGCACCATGATCGGCGCCTGGCCCTCGGGCAGCTCGGCGCCCTCCAGCGCGACGGTCGGGTCCTTGAGGTACCGCGACGCCGAGGCGGCGGCCGTGTCGGCGCCGGCGAGGTCGTCGAGGACCTGGACGACGAGGTCGATGACCGACCGGCCCCAGTGCTCCTTGCCGGTCGGGGTGTTCGGCGTGTGGAGGACGGGCAGGAAATCGATGCCGTAGTCGGCACGGTAGGCGAGGCCTTCGCCGTAGGGGCGCCAGACGGCGGCGGCCTCGTCGAGGTCGTCGAGGCGGGTGGTGACGTCGTCGAGGGCCCAGGTGCCGTCGCTGTAGAGGCAGACGATGCGGCTCGGCTCGCGGTCCTCGGCGGTCTCGGTGAGGTCGACGGCCTCGCCGGCCTCGTCCTCGGCGGGCCGGTCCCACGGGTAGGCGCGGGTGACGAAGGCGCCACGGTCCAGGTCGACCTCGACGGCCTCGTCGGGGCGGAGGGTGGGCGCGTCGGCCGGCATGCCGTCGGCGCCGGCCCAGGCCCGGAAGGTCCCGTCGACCGGGACCGATCGCAGCTCGGCCAGCTCGGCGAGCTCGAAGGTGACGCGGCGCAGGAAGCGGCGCTCGACCCACACACCGCCGTCGACGACGTCGAGGGTGAACTCCCACGCCAGGTGGACCTTGCTGGGGAAGGCGCCGTCGTCGTGCTCGCCACGGACGGGGAAGTACGCCTCGGGCGGGATGATCTCGGGGCGGGGCCAGTCGCCGGCCTGGTGCCAGAGGACGACGACGGAGTCGCCGAGACCGGCCGTGTCGTGCTCGGTCTCGTGGACGACGGCGTCGATGCCGGCCCGGGTCACCCAGGCCCGGAGTTCGTCCTGGCGTTGGCGGAGGGCGGGCTGGGTGGCCCAGGCGTCGACCCAGGCGGCGAAGGCCTCCTCGGCCTGCGCCTCCCAGCGGGCGAGGCGGACGTCGAAGATCCGGCGCTCGAGGTCGGTGGCGTCCTCGCCGGGCTCGGTGGGCGTGGGTGGGAGGTCGGGCTCGTCGGGGATGTCCTCGTCGGCGCCGTCGACTGTCCAGGTGGCGCCGTCGCCGAGGACGGCGGCGACGATGCGGTCGACGATGTATGCGGGGTCGCCGTACTCGCGGCGGTTGGCGATCGCCTTGTCGGAGGTCGTCGGGGGCAGGAGGAGCCGGGCGTTGCCGCCGAGGTAGGCGGCGCGGGCGAGGTAGGCCCGGACGCGCCTGGACTCTGACGGTGGGCACCAGGTGGGGGCGCCGACGCCGGGGTCGTCGTCGGGGTCGCCGACGAGAGCCTTGTGGCTCAACGGACTCCACAGGTCGACGGTGATCGCTCGGGGTCGGGCCACCCGGCGACGGTGGCGGCAGGGGATGCAGGGCGAGGGGATGCAGGGTGGCTAGAGGCCGTTGATCTCGTCCCGTCGGATCACTCGCTCGCCGACCTGGAGGCGCTGCACCGGCTCGGCCTCGTCAGTCGGGTTCTCGGCGCGGGTCGGGCCCACGGGGATGGTTCCACCCTTGTCGTACCGGACCAGCCGCTCGGCGCCCTCCAGCCAAGAGATGGCAGTCCCCAAGGAGACGAGCAACCCTTCGGCGACCTCCTCGGCGAGACGCAGCATCTCGGGCTCCGGCTGGTCGGGTCCATCCCACGAAATGTCGTCGTAGACCCGCTTCTCGCCGAGGAGTGTCAGCCACACCATCCGGTTGCGGGTGCCACGGATGCCTAGCTCGGTCATGACCTCGATGGCCCCCTCAAGTCCCGGGCCGCTGTGCGCGTCGATGTAGCGCAGCACGATGTTGACGGCCTGCTCGCCGAGGATGGTGGCTCGGCCCGTGGGGTGGTTGACCCCGATCATGTAGAGCCTGTCGGCGAGGTCTGTGGGAGGGTAGGGCGGGCCTGGGGTCTCGGGATCAGCCATGGTCGCCACCTTCGGGATCGTCGGGCGCGATCGGCGGATGCGTCCAAGTGCAGAAGTCCGACACGATGGTGGTAGCCCCTCGCGCCGGACCTCTGCCCAAGCCACTGTCTGGTCTCGCCCCGTCCTGCCAGGCCCAACCAAGTCAAGCCTCGAGGAATCAGGCGGCGTCCGTGTCGAGGTCGATGCCTCGACGGGTCAACGCCTCCATGAGGCGGTCGACCTTCGCCCCGACAGCCTCGACGTCGCCGGCCGAGTCGGCTTGCTGCTCGCGCACCTCGGCGATGGCCTGCTCGGCCTTCTTGAGTCGACCGTCGAGGCGGCGGGTGAAGTCGATCTGACGGGAGAGATGCTCCTCGAGCTGATCGAAGCGGGATCGCACCTCCGGGGTCAGGTCGGCTCGGTCGGTGTGCTCGATCCACTCTTTGGCTCGACGCAGCCGCCGTCGAGCGGATCGGTGCTGGCCTCGAGCGGCGTCCTCGTGTTCGGCGGCAGTGACGACGCGATAGCCGACGCCCTTGACGTTGACGAGGCCGAGGCGGTGGGTGGCGAGCAGCTCGCGGTTGGCCCGGTGGAACGGGCCCCGACCGTGGAGGAACTCGCGGCCGAGGATGCCGGAGAGTCGGTCGTAGGTGATGATGTCGCCGACCTTGAGGCCGACGAGGTGGTCGTAGACGAGTCGCCATTCGGCGACCTCGCCCTTGGGTTCGAACGTCACGGTCATCCGTGCTCCTTCGTAGGTAGTGATGATCCGAGCCCTGTCTTGACGCGCCTTGCCTAGCCGGGTCCGGCGGTGTCTCGATCGTGGACGCCAGGGCCTCGAACCCTGGTGGCTGCCAGCCGTCCTTCGATGCCTCGCCAAGCGGTGTCGCGCCTTACCACGCCCTGCCGAACCTGGCCTAGCCTCGTCGTGCCTCGGCGTGTCATGCCGTGGTCGTGGGCGCCCAGGCCTCGCACCTGGGTGGCTGCTCGTCGCCCTCCCTGCCGGGCCATGACAGGCCTAGCCGTAGCATGGCGGGCCCTGCGGAGCGCTGCCGGGAACTGCCAAGCCAAGGGTTAGAGCGCGTGGACCTCGACGTCGAACCGGCCGAACCGGGGCCGGTAGTCGCCGATGCCGACCATCCGGCCGGCGTCCTCGCAGATCGCCGACAGGTTGGCCATGTCGAGCAGAGCCGGGTCGACCTCGGCGTCGACGTCGAGGGCCCACGATCGGAAGATCGGACGGGTGCGCATCACCCGAGCCTGGCCGACCTTGACCGCCATCGACGACCGGAAGTTGACGTCGGCCCAGAGATCCTCGACAGCCCGGGGGCCTTGGTACAGCAGCGGGACCTCGTTGTCCGTGACGAACAGGCCGCGCTCGACCTGCTTGCCCTGCTTGGTGATCCGTGCGCCCTCGACGATCGACTTCTCGATGTTCACGCCCGGCACGTAGGGGCCGACACCGGGAGCCAGGTACAGGCCGCCCTCGAACTCGAGCCGGGCGAGCTGCTCGTGGTCGTCCTCGGTCTTCTTGCGCTTCGCCGAGATGGCCTTCATGGCCTTGGCGATGGGGTTGAGCGGGTCGGCGAGCTGGATGTTGTGGCACAGCAGCGGGGCGGTGCCCTCGATGGAGATGCGGACCTTCACGGCTACCTTCGTTCCTGGGCCATGTCGGTGGCCCGTACCGCCGCCCTCGGGGTCTCATCCCGGGGGCGGTGTCGTCACCGTGCACAGTGCGCCCACTGCTGTGTATTCGCAGGGATGCAGCGACTACTACCGGTCCCCGTCGAGCGCCTGGTTGTCGTAGGCCGTCGACATCGCCGGCGGCGGCCCGCCCACGCCCAGCTCGGTCAACGCCCAGACCAACGCGTCCAGCCGGTCCGGGGAGTCGCCAGAGTCGGGCGTCCAGGAGGTGAGCTGCTCCTCGAGCTCGGGGAAGGTCCCGGCGTGGGACACCTTGCCCTGCTCGTAGAGCGCCGCCACCGGCTCAGCCCGGATCGCCTTGCCCCGCGACGCCCACACCGTCTTCACCGGGACGTGGCGGTCGACGGTGGCCAGGACGTGGGCGACCATGTCGCCGCCGTTGTTGCGCTCGGCCACCACCCGGTCCGCCTCGTGGTCGCGGTACGCCTTGACGGCCCGCTGGCCCCACTCGTCAGGCGTGGCGCCCTGGATGGACCGGTCGGCGAGGATGTAGAAGCGCCCGTCCGCGCCCTTGCCGGCCACGACGATGCCGGTCTCGTCGGCGTCGGGACCGGAAGTGGCGGCCGGATCGACGCCGACCACGACGCGCACCAGCCCGCCCGCGCCCGCACCGGGGCCCGTCCAGGCCGGCGAGCAGCGGTGCCCGTCGATCATCGGCCAGGTCCAGAGGGCGCCCTCGATGGCGTCGATGGCGTCCCAGTCACCGGAGGCGACGGCCTGGCGGACGGCCCGGTTGGCGATGCCGGCGAGCATGCGGGACCGGTAGGTGGGGTCGCGGCGTAGGAGGGCGGGGTTGTCCTCCAGCATCGACGGCACGAAGACGCGTGTCACCGGGTCCTCGCCCTCGACGCGGGGCTGGGCCTGCCAGAGCTCGCCGGGGCCGGGCACGGGACCGCCGGCGGCGACGTCCTCGGGCTTGGGCTTCACCCACCGGCGCTTCACCCAGCGGTGGCCGACGCCGCCCGGGTTGGTGGTGGCGGCCATGTGGGGCCGGATGCCGTCGGCCGGGGCCCGGACACGGGCAGACAGGGCGTCCCACTGCTCCTCGAGGAACTCGGTGACCTCCTCGAAGCCGACGAAGCCGTACTCGGCGCCCTGGTAGTCGGTGACGGAGTGGGCGTGCTGGAGGTGGCCGAACTCCAGCACGGAGCCGTTGTCGAAGGTGAAGGTGTGCTCGTTGCGGTTGGCGCGGGCGATGCCGGCGAGGAGGGCCTCGGCGCGGGGCAGGAGCGACCGGGTGAGCTTGGGCATGGTGCGGCGCAGGATCAGTCCGCGGTTGCCGGGGTGGAGGAGCATCTCGGCCACGGCGTGGTGGAGGAGCCACTCGGACTTGCCGCCACCGACCGAGCCGCCGAAGAGGAGCTCGTTGACCTCGGCGGCGAGGGCCTCGGCGCGGGCCTGCTTGGGTTGGGGGGTCCAGCCGAGGTCGGCCCAGACGTCGGCGGCGGTAGGTGGCGGTGGCGGGTAGACGGCGGCCCGGAGCTCCTCGAGCGTGAGACCCTTCACGAAGCCTCGCCCAAGTCGAGGACAGTCTGGGCGAGACGCCTCGCGGCAATCTCGCAATAGGCCTCGTCCTGCTCAATGCCGATCACCTTGCGGCCAAGATCCTTTGCCGCCCGCAGGGTCGTGCCCGAACCCATGAACGGATCGAGGGCCAGACCAGGAGGAGCCACCGACAGGATCTCGCGGATGAGCCCTTCGGGCTTCTGCGTGACGTGCACCCGCTCGGCGTGACCGGGCGGCGAGTGCCGCAAAAGCGTGGACGGGTAGACGTCATCGGGGGACGGCATCGGCCCGGACGAGGACCAGACGACGTACTCGAGGTGGTTGCGGAATCGGCCCTTCATCGGTCGACCGACGCCCTTGTCCCAGACGAGCACCCCGCGCCACGACCAGCCGCCTGCCTGCACGGCGTCGGTGGTGGTCGGGAGCTGGCGCCAGTCGGTGAACACGAAGCACTGAGCGCCAACGGACGAGACTCGGCATGCCTGACTCATCCATAGCGCCGACCAGTAGGCGTACCCGCGCTGGTCGCGGGAGTCACCGGTGAAAGATCCTGGCGTCGATTTGGGGGCGACGCTGCCCCCGTCCGCGCCCTGGCTCCATCCGCGGTACTTGGTTGAAGGGTCGGCCTGACGGTCTGCTCGGAACGCGCCGCCCGACGAATACGGCGGATCAGCGACAACGGCGGCGACCGCCGCGTCGGGGAGCTGGCGCAGGATGTCCAGCGCCTCGCCGTGGTAGATCGTCACGCCGTCCTCGTCGTAGTACGGGGTCAGGCCCATCACGCCGCCTCGTCGTTGTCGGCCATGAGCGCCAGCACCCGATCCACCACCGGCACCACCTCGGGGTCGTCCAGGCTGCGACCCAGCCCGGCGACCAGCTCACGCACCATGGTGCCGATCGTGGCCAGCTCGCCCTCCCGACGCTGCTGGCGGTGGACGTCGAGGCCAAGGCGGAGCGCCCCCTCCTCCATGCCGCCAAGCAGCGCGAGGTACTTGTGATGTTGGCCGATGATCGGGTGCGGGACGGCGTTGCCGTTGTGGTCGGTGGTGGTCGGTGAGTCGAGGTCGCCGACCATGGCGTCCAGCGCCCAGACCATCCGGCGGGTGCGGCGGATGGCGGCGAGGAGCGCCTCGGGGCCGTCGAGGTCGTCGACCTCGGCCCCGGCCTCGGCCATGAGCTCGCCCATGCGGCCGAGGATCTGGGCGTGCTCGATGCGACGGGCGCCGGCGGCCAGGCCCTTCGGGGTTCGGCCGCCGTGGTCGGTGCAGACCTCCTGGCCCTTGCGGTGCCACTTCATGCACGGGAAGGGCTCGTGGCCCCACTTGGCGAGGGCCTTGGCGTGGCGTTCCTCGTTGGAGTGCTTGGCGTGGCCGGCGCAGCGCTCGTGGATCCGGCCGCACTGGGCGCAGGTCTCGCCGAGGGGGGTGGTGGTGCGGGTCCGGCTAGTGGTCATGTCGGGTCCTCGGTCGGCGAAGGTCGGAGCACTTCGGCAGCGACCTGACCGATCGCCCATGCGGTGCCATCGTCGACGCCTGCCAACCGCGCCACTCGGGCGATCGTCCTGGCAGTCTCCTTCTCCTCATCGGTGAGAATCATGCCGCCTCCCCCGCCTCGGTCACCGGGAGCTGCTCGAGCAGCGCCGCGTCGATCTCGACCACCACCACCGCCCGCTCACCGTGGCGCGCCGTGTCGACGACACGGGCCGCTGAGAGCCCGCCTGCGCTCGGCAGCCACAGCACCGGGGTGTCAGGGCCGGCGTCGGCCAGCGCACGCCGGAGCAGCGTCTCAGGTGGGTGAGGGAGCCGCTCGGTGCCTTCGAGGGCGGGCTGGTCGGCTTCCAGGTCGGCCTTGATGGCGGCTCGGAGCTCCCGTACCGAGAGGCCCTCGGTCTCGGCCACCTCGAGCCAGAACGCCTGGAGAGGCGGGTCGAGTCGGTGGACCTCCTCGTGGTGGGACCAGGTGAGCCCGGGCCGGCGCACGCCGTGGGGGACGGCCAGGGCGAGCTTGACGGCCTTCTCGAACTCGGCCTGGTTGTGGCCTTGGACGGCGAGGCGGCGGATCGCCTCGGCCTCGCCGACGGTGGCCATGAGGCCGGCGGCGAAGTCGCCGAGGAGCCAGCGGGAGACGTCTCCGACGGGTCGGAGCTGGGCGCAGGCGGCGAGGGTGGCGGCCGGGTCGATGGCGTCGAGGTCGGTTGGTCGGGCGCCGACGGCGGAGCACTCGAAGCCGGGGAGGGCGAGGACGTAGCCGACGTCGAAGAGGGCGGGCAGGTCGGTGGTCATGTGGGCTCCTCGGTGATGTCGTCGAGGGTCAAGGTCGCCCGCTCGAGCAGCAGGCGGCAGATCGCTTGGCGTGGCTCGGTGCCGAAGCCGACCTCGGCGAGCCAGGGCAGATCGACGACGCCCCTGCCGAGGAGGTCCAGCACGGCATCGACGGCGAGGGCTCCGAGCTCTCGGGCTCGGCGCTCGGGCTCGGTGATGCCGTAGGACTCCAGGCGCTCGGCCAAGGTCGGAGTGGTGGTCATGTGGGCTCCTCGGTGGGTGACGTCGTAGCCGAGGGCGGCGAAGCCCTCGGCGTCGAAGGCGCTGAGGTGCGCGGTCGGCGGGTCGGTGGTCATGTGGGCTCCTCGGTGGGTGGGTCGAGCAGGGCGGCGGCGGCCCGGAGGCGGGCGGCCAGTCCCCAGTCGTCGGCGGGGGCGCCGGTGAAGGCGTCGATGGTGCGGGCGGCGAGGCGCAGGTCGTCGGCGCTGAGGCCGAGCACGGTGCGGAGGGTCACGCCGCCACCCCCTCGGCCCAGGCCGCCACCGCTGGGGACAGCGACCGCCCGAACCTGGTGGACGCCATCGCCCCCTCGACGCCGGCCCGCACCGAGCACGGGTCGCAGCGGCAGCCGGTGGCGAACGTGCCCCGCTTGCCGCACTCGCGCTCGGCCCCACCCACCTTGAGCCACCGGTCGTCGTCGGGCTGGGCCCGCTGGCCGTGGAGGTCGCGCATGTGGGCGGCGAGGGCGTCGGGCCAGTGCTCGGTCCCCCACCATCGGCGCAGGGCCCGGCGTCGGCCACCGCCGGCGCCGCCCCAGATCGCCCAGCGCTCGTTGCGGGCGACCGCGGCGGTGACGCACGGGGCAGCGAGGGGGCAGCCGGCGCAGATGGCCTTGGCGGAGCGGCCGGCGTCGTAGCGGTTCCAGCCGACCTCGGCGCTGGTCCGGTCAGGGAAGAAGTTGACGCCCTGGCTGGAGGTGGCGCGGCACGGGGCGGTGTCGGGTGGGCGCCAGGCGGCGGGGTCGGTGGTGGCGATGCGGTCGGCGGTGGTCACGATGGCTCCCCCTCGAGGACGTACAGCAGCGCCGCCTCGGGATCGCCGCCCTTGAAGTGCCCCACCTTGCGGGGGACGCGATCGAGGACGAATCGCATGCGGCTGACCGCGGCGGCCCATCGGATCGCCTCGTCGGCGTCGCACTGCGGGCAGGTCGGGTAGCAGGTCGGGCAAGGAGCACCGTCACCGGGCCAGCGGCCGTAGTCGCGGCGGCAGTCCTCGTCGGACTGGTGGGGGCCGAAGTCCCCCCAGTCGACGGTGACGCCATGCTCGCACTCGTAGGGCATCATGCGGCTCATCGGGTCGCCTCCGGGCAATCGGGGTCGTGGGCGGGGTCGAGCTCGTGGCAGTGCCGGCACCGGACCGGCGGGCCCTGGACGACGTAGGGCTCGATGGTGAGGCCGCCGTCGGCGGACACCCACGCCTCCGGGTAGGCGCCGACCGGGTCGTGGTGCCCCCAGGCCGGCGACGGGTGGTGCTCCTGGGCGGCGGCCAGCGTGGCGTAGACGCCGAGGATCTCGGTGTCCGGGTTGCACCCGTAGTCGACGTTGTCGTCGACCTTCTCGACGACCCAGACAGTGATGCCCGGGGTCATCCCAGCCGCTCCTCGAGCGCGTCGATGTGGGCGGCGTGCTGGCGCAGACGGTCGGCTAGTGGATCGAGCACGGGGCGGAGGCGGTCGATGCCGAAGTGGGCACAGGCGATGGCGGCCTCCCGCAACTCGTCCGACGTGAGCGGCTCGGGTGGCGAGTGGTCGTCGACGCGCAACCGATCGGCTGCGGCTGGTGTGATCATCATGGAGTCGACTCCTGGGTCGGGTTGACAGGTGTGGAGGCGCTCGCCGGGCGAGCGAAGGGACGCGAGGTCATCAGGGTCGGTGCCTCCTCATGTCCTCGAGGGCTTCTTCGTCGAGGGAGCCCTCCGGTGAGTCCGGGACCCACCCGACGCTTGAGGTGGGTTCTTGTGGGTCCCTCTGGTGAGTCCCGCCCCCTACGGGGGGGGGCGGGACGGGACTCACCGGGACTGGGTGGTTCCCGGGACTCGGGGACTCACCGGGACTCACCCGGGACTCACCCAGCGAACCAGGGTTGTCCACAGGGTTGTCCACAGGGTTGGAGGCCGGTGCGATGAGTCCGTCGAGGTCACCTCCGGGCTTGCGGAAGGCCTCGATCGACGAATGGAGGTGGCTCCGGTTGGGGCCGCCCTCCTGCAACACGTAGCCCTCGACGACGAGCCGGCGGATGGCCTGGGCGACGTACTGGGCCTTGCCGCCGACGACGGTCTTGATGGCGTTGGTGGTCGCCCGGGGGTTGGTCTCCAGGTAGCGGCTCACCTGTTCCATGAGCTCGGTGGGGCGGTCCTCGCCGTCAGGTGCCTTCGGCATCCCCTCGGGGGCCAGGAGGGTGACCGAGAGCAGGTTCCCGAGCCCGTGGGTGACCCTGACGGTGGCCACCTTGCGGCCCTGGGTGTGATGGCCCCAGCGGTCCTTGGCGGCGGTGATCTCCAAGATGCCGTCGTCGCTGCGGCTGGGCACCTTGATGGCGTCGACCCGGTACGAGGCGCCGGTGACCGCGGCGCGCTTGCGCTGGGAGCCGATGGAGTAGCCGGCGGGGGCGTTGGCGTCCTTGGGGACGTGGTCGAGGAGCAGGACGCCCGGCCCCCGGACCGATATGGCCCGGGGAAAGTTCTTCATCCACTCGGCGACCTCGTCGTCGTTGTTGCCCTTCACGCCGGCGGCAGCCATGGCCTCGCCGACGGAGTCGATGACGACGAGGGCGACGTCGTGGGCGGCCATGATCCGGGCGAGGACGGTGGCGCCCCGGACCCCCCATGCGGTGTCTGGCGCGATGTAGGAGAGCTGGTTGACGAGCTGGTCGTCGGTGAGCCCGAGGGCCCGGAGGCGGGTCAGGGTCCCCACGAGGCTGTCCTCGAGGTCGATGATGACCGTGTGGAGCCCGTCGCGGATGGCCTCGGCGACCGCCGCGAGGGCCAACCACGTCTTCCCGGCGCCGGACTCGCCGAAGATCATGTTGACCCGGCCCTCGTAGATGAGGCCGAGGTCGGTGTCGATGGGACGGAGGATCGTGGGTCGTGGGGAGACGAGCCCGACGTCGAGGGCGCCTCGGATGTCAGCCGGCTCCCAGTCGTCGCCGTCGATCGTCGGGTCGCCCTCGTCGGGGGCCGGATCCCCGTCGGGGTCCTCTTCGCCCTCGGGTGGTCGCTCGGGGGTCTGTGTGGGCGAGGGGGTCGTGACCGTCCCGGCCGGCAGGATCCCAGCGAACGGGTCGATCTTCTGGGCGGTGAGCTCGTCCCAGGATGGTCGGGTCGAGGGCGTGGTGGTTACGAGCTGCTCGGCGCTGTCGACCATCCGCTGCCACTCGGCGGCGGCCTCGCGCTCGTTGCGGCTGCCGTCGGCCGCCACGGCGGCGAGGAAGGCCCGCTGGAGGGTGGCGATGGCGTCGTCTGCGCCGGGGTGGCCTTCGTGGGCGAGCCGGGTGAGGGCCGTGACGCCGGAGAGGGCGCCGTCGTGGCGGGTGCCGACGGTGAGGCGCCGCATGGCCCCGCCGAGGGCGCTGTCGACGGCCCTGGAGGGCTCCTGCTGTCCGGTGGCCAGGACGCGCCGCTCGGCGGTCGTGTGGCGATCGGCTCGGAGGTGCTCGAGCCAGGCAGGCGGGAGGTCGGGGACGTCCTCGCGGTAGGCGACGTCGCTCCCCTCGACGCCGTCGGGGTCGATCCAGCGGTACTCGCGCCCGTCGGGGTGGATGGAGGGGGCCACGACGGCGTAGCGGTGGTGGCGCTGGATGATCTCGATGCCCGGCAGCGATCCGACGAGCTTGACGCCGGGCGGGATCTTGTAGAGCCGGATCCCGCTGACCCCGTCGTGGCGGCTGGTGGAGGTCCAGGTGTACGGGAGCGGACCCAGTTGGGCCTCAAGGGCGGCCAGGGTCCTGCCGCCGGGCTTGTCGCCGTAGGCGTCGACGTCGATGCCGATGACGTCAGGCGGCATCCGCAGGGCGATGTTGGCGTCGGGAGCACCGCGCGCCCACGCGCTGAGCTGCACCTCGGTCGGGTAGGCGCCGGAGTCGCCGGTGAACCCGGACGGGGGGCTCGACTTCTTCCGGGCCGGGATCGGCAGGACGCCCTCCCACCCAGCGTCGCGGTACCGCTCGACGGCGGCCGCGAAGAGCGGGAGGGGCTGCTCGGCGGCGCTCAAGTGCGCATCCCTGGTGGCAGGAGCCCGCTGGTCACGATGTCCACGTCGGCGCCTCTCCTATCGTCGGCCACGGACCCGGGACGTCGTCAGCGTCGCCGGGTCCTTCACGTTCTGGGAGCACCGTGGCTGCATCCGGGCCCAGCGGCGGGATGCACGGGGTGGAGGTGGTCACGCTGCGGCCTTCGAACCGACGCCGAGGGCGTCGAGCAGGCGGAGGGCGGCGAGCGCCTGTTGCGGAACCACGCCGTTCCCGAGCGCACGAAGGGCCGGGCGGCGGTCGAGGTGGTCGCACACCCACCCCTCCGGTAGGCCCATGAGGAACTCGACGAACCAGGGCGAGAGCCGCCCCTTCTCATCTGTGGGTTGTGGCGCAGGGCGCCCGAGGATCAGTTCCCAGCGATGGATCGCCGGGCCGTACGGCCCCCAGCTGACGCCATCCGTGCCGGTCGATCCTCCCGCCAGTGCAGACGCAGGTGACAGGACCCGCAGAGCGTCCGCAGGTTCGATGGGTCGTTGTTCGTGTGGTCCCGGTCGACGTGGTGGACGTGCAGCCCCTTCGTCGTCCCGCAGTCCTCGCACGCCACGCCCCTGTGCTGGCGAGCCCGCCAGTGGTGGGCGTCCTTCGTCACGTCGACCTTCGTGTTCCCGCAGCTCTGTGAACAGTTGACCCGTGTCAGGAACCGGGTCCGGTCCTCGAGTCGGCCGTTGAACCGCTTGCGGAACATCTGCGTCCCGCAGACGGGGCAGAACTTCTCTGGGTCCGGCTTCGGTTGGGTCCCCATGGGTCAATCCTCCTCCTGGGGTGTGACAGTCAGCCGTTGCGCTTCGATCGCCAGCGACTTGCCGTGGCCGTTCCCGTTCCCGTGGGCCTCCCGCATCTTCCCGGTCCACTCGTCCCACGCCTCGACCGTCTTGCCCTCCCCCATGTCGTTCACCGCCGGTGTCGGCAGCAGCGGCACTGAACCCTCCTTCACCAGGGCGCCCTCGGGCGCTCCGTGCGTCTTCCACACCGCGTCGGTCAGCGTGTCGCCGATGTTCCCGGTCGAGTCGGGGCGGCGCCTGGCCGTGCTGTTCCTCGATCCGACCGAATCCCCTGCCGTCGGCGTCGGGAGCATCGTCACCGCGTCGTCGAGACAACGTCGCCCCTCGTCTTCCAACCGTCGCCGTGCCGTCTCCCGGTTCGGCTTCCCCCTGGGTCCCCCCAGCGACGTCGTGGGGGTGGGCAACGAGGAAGACGCGCTCGCGTCGATGCGGGGCACCGACGTCGGCAGCACGTAGGCACGTCCACTCCGCGTCATACCCGAGCGCGGCCAGGTCACCGAGGACGATGTCGAGCCCTCGTCGGAGAAGAGCTCCGACGTTCTCGATGACCACGTACCTCGGTCGTAGAACGCGAACGGCGTCGGCATATCGGAACCAGAGGCCACTGCGGGTGCCTTCCTTGATGCCGGCACCGAGGCCGGCTGAGCTGATGTCCTGGCACGGGAAGCCCCCGCACAAGATGTCGACGAGCTCCACCTGCGCCCAGTCGATCTGGGTGATGTCGCCGAGGTTGGGCACGCCGGGGAAGCGGGCAACGAGCACCTTGGAGGCGTGCGGGTCCACCTCGACCTGCCAGGCGGTCTCGGCGCCGAAATGCGCTTCGACGGCGAGGTCGAGGCCGCCGTAGCCGGAGAAGAGGGAGCCGACCTTCACGCCGCCCGCCGTCGACGTCGGGCGGCCTCGAGGTCCCGCCGTGTCAGCCCGCCCCAGATCCCGTGGGTCTGGACGGTGACGATGGCGTACTCCTGGCACTCGGTTCGGACGGGGCACCCGCCGCAGATGGCGCGGACCTCGGCCGACAGGGTGACGCTCTGCGGGGGGAACCAGAGCCCCGGGTCGGTGCCGCGGCAGGCCGCGTCCTCCCGCCATCGGGGGTCGGCTTCGGGGCCGTCGTGGGGCTCGGTCTCCGCCCAGCGGTCGCGGGGCCGGTTGCTGTTCTGACGTCGGGCTCGGATGTCGCGGTGCTTGCGGGCGTTGGCGGCCCGGCAGGCGTCGCAGCGGCAGCCGAGCGTGTCGTAGCGGTAGACGGATCCCATGTGGTCGGTCATGCAGCTTCTCCTGGGGCGAGGTCGAGGTGGCCCTGGACCTCCAGCGGACGTGGGAGCCGGGCCTGGTGGGCCCGGTCGAGGGCGGCGGTGGTGCGGGTGGCGCAGCCATCGCAGAGCAGGTGGCCGGAGCGGAGCCGGTGGGTGGCCGGGTGGGGGCAAGTCGAGCAGGTCATGCCGCCGCCCCCAGCTCGTCGAGGGTGGACTCGGCGAGGAGCATCCCGAGCCGTTCCCGGGCCAGGTCGAGGTTGCGGGCGTCGAGGTCGAACAGGAGGGCGTCACGGCCCAGACCGGTCGCCACCAATCCGGTCGTACCGGAGCCTCCGAACGGGTCTAGGACGAGCCCGGGGCGCCAGCCGTTGCCGCGGTGCCAGCCGTCCAACCGGAGACCGTCGGTGCCGGGGCAACCGCACGACGACCAGCCGGTGGTCAGTCGCTCGGCGACATTGGGACGGTCACCGAACCCATGCTCGCCAACCTGGCCGCCCCAAGGGTTCCGGCCGTGACCGGCGTTCGGGTTCTCTGTCTCCCGTCGGCTGGGGGTTCCGCAGGTGCGGCACACCCGGCGGGGGCACATCGCTTCGATGGGACGCCGGCACAGCTCGGGGGGGAACACGGCGTAGTGGCTGCCCTTGTAGCCGCCGGGTGGGATGGACCACCAGTCGAGCGGCGGAGCACCCGCAGGGTTCTGGTCGACCTCTGGGCGGGCGGACGTCCAACCGGTGCCCGGGTGGCTGTCGTCGTGCCGCTTTGGTCGCGGGGTAGCCCGGATGCGGCTGGCCTCCTGGTGCGGAGTGCGGACGGCGTCGAGGTCGAACCATCGGGTGCGGCTGGTGCACGCCACCACCAGGTCGCTCGTGGCACAGCGAAATTTGTCACCCAAAGCCCCAACTGGGGGGTTGGCGCGAACCCACCTCACCACGTTGCGGATGCGCCACATGCCCGCTGGAGACTCCTCCCCGGTCAGAGGGTTGCGGCCGTAGGCGAGAGCGAGCCGGTACATCTCGGGGATGAGCGCATCGCACTTGTCGAGGGGCCACCCGTCGAAGGCGCCCGTCGCTGAGTGCTGAATCCGGGGTGGCGTCGGAGGGGTCCACTCTGGCTGGTACACGCCCCGCTCCTCGCCTCGAGCGTTCAGGCCCATGACGTACTCACGGATCATCTGCCGGTACTCGACGTCGCCGGTCTCGAGCGGGGCGTACTGGCCTCGTCGCTTCGTGTCCTCGATGTGGCGCTGGAGCTCGATGCCGGCCATCGCCTGGCGCTTCTTGATGAGCAGGTGGGGCCAAATGTTGGTCAGCACGTACCGGGCCATCTGCCCGTTCGCTGACCACGAGTAGGCGCCGCGCCCGTCCTGGGTGACGTTGCCGACGCCGGTGACCTCAGCGCACCGGTCGACCACCTGGCGCTCCATCATCGTGACCCGCACTTGGGTTTGGAACGACGGGGAGCGGCGCTGGGATTCCTGCCGGCGAACGCCGATGTAACCCTCTGTGTCGATCACGCCGGCGAGCCATGTCGCCTGGGCAATGGACCACCCCGACTCACGGGACGAGGACGACGAGCCTCCGAACTTCTCCTGGTCGCCCCTCCATGCTCCGTCGGCGTAGTCGCCGCCCTTGCGGCTGCCTCCCGAGTAGGTCGAACCCAGCTCGACGGCGAGCGTCCCGTGCGGTGCCAGCACCCGCCGCCACTCCGCGGACAGACCCAGCAGCGTGTCGAGGAACGCCGCCGGGGTCGGCTCCGACCCGATCTCCCGGCCCTTGTCCGGGTGGTCACTCGGGAGATACGAGCGCAGCGCCAGGAACGGCGGCGAGGTCAGCACCAGGTCCGCGGAGCCGTCCGGGAGGGCTGCGAGGGCGTCTCGGACGTCGGCGACGACGTAGGTGGCGCTCATGCCGCCGCCCCCTGCTCCCCCGCTGCTCGTGCCGCGCGCTCGGCGGCCCGGTAGTCGTAGGGGCGGACGGGGTCGTTGGACTCGCAGCAGCGGTGGCCCTCGACCTCGGGCTGGTCGAGCCAGTTGGCGACGGGGTGCTCGGGGAACCGGTAGGTGTCGTCGCTGGGGCGGTGGTACGGGGTCAGGACGCGCTCGCACGTCGGGCAGGCGGCGGGGGCGTCCCCGGCTGGTGGCGGGGTGGTGGTCATGCCGCCACCCCCTGGGTCCGCAGCAGCCACCCGTGGCGAGCCACGAGCGCCGCCTCGGCCCGGCCGTCGTCCTTGACCCGGGCGAAGGCGGTGGAGTGGTCGGGCCAGAGCTCGATGGCTCGCCGGCGACTCATGCCCTTGTCGGCCTTGAGCCCTGCGGTCCGCTTCCAGACGGCGGGCGTGACGTACTCGACAGGGACCCGGGCCCCGCCGAGGACGCCGATGATGGTGCCGAAAGCCCGGCCGAACTTGAACGAGGAGGCCACCCCCTGCTTGGGCATGGAGTGCACGTCTTCGACCCAGGCGATGACGAGGCGGCCGTACTGGAAGGCCATCCTCTGGAGGAGGTCGGCGGCGAGCGGGGCGGAGACGATGCCGCCGTGGGCGGGCATGTCGTGGACGTCGACGAGGTCGCCGGTGCGGACGTCGAGGAAGGCGATGGCCCCGGTGCCGCCGGGGTCGACGCCGACGATCAGGTCGCGGCTCATGGGAGCTTCCTCGTGACGTCCTGGAGGCAGCCGGGGCACCGGTCGGTGGCCCGGCCGTTCTCGACGGTGTGCTCCCACCCGCTGGCCCGGAGGACGGTGCGGGCCGTGGCCAGGTTGGTGCCGCGGATGGTCTGCTCGGTGCGGCAGTCGTCGCAGCGGACGGTGACGGCGGCGATCACTTGGGTGTCTCCTGGTCCCCGACACCAGCCAGAGCAGCCGCCAGTTGGTCAGCGCAGCGGGTGAACGCGTAGTGCATCTGCGTCCGACGATCGCTGGGTCCGGTGTGGCCGATCGACCGCCACTCAGCGATCAGCGTCTCGGCTCGGTCGGCTCGGGCTACAGCAGCATCCCGATCAGCCAGCAGCGCCTTGACGTCGGAGAAGACGAAGGGGACGCGCCATCCGTCAGCCTGCCCACCGAGGTGGGGTCCAAGTCGCGTGATCTGCTCCCGCAGGCCGTCCCATCGGTCGGGGTTGGGGGCTCCACCGCTCACGACGGAACCTCCCCGGGGGTCTCCGGTTCGGGACGGGCGAGAGCAGTGTGGATCGTCTCCACAAGCCAGTCCTGATCGTGACGAGGCATGAACCCGTGCCGCTCGCCCCAGGCCCGCAAGACGAACTGGGCGACCTCGTCGGCGCTGCGGGCTGCTGTGGGTGGTTCGTCTGGGGCCGGGGGCACAGCAGCGAGGCGGCGGTCGATCCAGCCGGACAACTCCATGGCGTAGGCGGCCCACTCCATTCCTAGAGCGCCGACCTCGTCGGTTTCCCACGGAGACAGGGCGGGCGGGGTTGGTCGTGGCTCGGTCATCGTGACTCACCCCGCATCGCGGCCCGGACCGTCTCCAGGTCGGAGGCGTGCCAGATCGTCCCGGCGATGTGGCCGTCGATCATCACCGCGCCGTCGTCGTCCACCGTGACCCGCGTGGGTGGTTCGTCTGGGGCTGGGGGCACAGCAGCGGCGAGGTATGCGTCGATCGCCTCAACCAAGGCGTTGCACTGGACGACGTACTGGCCCGCCGTCCCTCCCTCCCGGTCGAAGCGGCTCTGTCGCCACCGCAGCGCGGCGGAGACGACCGCGGCTGCCTGCGCGGTGGGCGGTTCGTCTGGGGCTGGGGGCACAGCAGGAGAACCAGCAGCCCGCAGGCGTCGGACCTCGGTGGCGAGGGCGAGGACGTCGCCGGCGTAGGCGTGGCCCGCTTCCACCCGGGCGAGCAGCCAGTACATCGGCGTGGCTTCGTCGTCGTCCCCCACCGGTTGCCACTTGTGGCCGGGGCAGAGGGCGGGCGTGTGCTGCCCGTGCCACCACTCGTGGGGTCGGTGGGGCTCCGGGGCAGGGCAGCGCTTGTCGAGCACCGGATCCATCACGTCACCCGCACCGGCATGACGAGGGTCTCGATCCCTGCGCCGGCGAGCCGGGAGGGCTTGGTGGCGTCGACGAAGCCGATGGTCACGGGGCCGCCGTCGGGGGCGACGACGCCGACGGCCTGGGCCAGGAAGGTCGGGTTGTAGCCGATGACGAGGCCGCCCGTGTCGACCTCGTCGGTGGTGGCGTCGATGGTGGTGGCGGCCTGGCCGACGCTGGCCCCGGTCTTCGTGACCTCGACCTGGTCGGGGGTGATGTTGAGCCGGATGGGGGCCTTGGCGTCGTCGTCGTGGATGACCTCGGCGATGCCCATGGCCTCGAGCAGCTCGTCGCGGTCGACGGTGACCGAGGCGACGGTGGTGGGGACGAGGGCGCCCCACTTGGGGAAGCTGCCGTCGACGAGGCGGGTGGTGACGATGCCGCCCTCTGCGGTGAAGGTGGCGTGGTTGGTGCCGGTGGCCATGGTGACCGTGTCGCCGAGGCGTCGGGCCTCGGTGATGGCCCGTCCGGGGACGAGGGCGTCGAGGCCGTCGGGGATGGGGGTCCAGTGGAGCCGGTAGGAGTCGGTGCCGGCGGCCTGGCCGTCGTGGAACTGGACGGCCTGGATGGTGGGGCGGTTGACGTCGGCCGAGGCGGCGATGGCGACCCGGGCGATGCGGTCCCAGACCTCTGCGTCGAGGTCTGCGGGCTCCCCGTCGGGCTCGGCGATGCGGGGCCACTCCTCCAGCGGGAGGCAGCGGAGCCGGACGGTGGTGCGCCCTGCGGTGATGATGGCCTCGTCGTCCTCGGTGGCGAGGGCGATCTCGTCGGCCTTGATCTTGCCGAGCACCGCGGCGAGTCGGGCGGCGGGGATGACGACGGCGCCGGGGTCGCCTCCGTCGACGGTGGTGCGGGCCGACATGGTGAGGTCGATGTCGGTGCCGGTGGCGGTGAGGTTGCCGTCGTCGTCGAGGTGGAGGTGGGCGCCGCCGAGGACGGGGCGGGCGATGCCCTTGCCAGCGGCGCGGGCGGCGACGCCGACGATGCGGCGCAGCTCGGTGGTGGGGGCGGTGGCCTTCATGCGGCGGCCTTGCGGGCGTCGCGTGCGAGGTCGCGGGCGGCCCACTTGAGCTGATCGGCGGCGGCCTCGGCCTCCTCTGCGGCCGCCTCGATCTCGTCCAGGATCTTCTTGAGCGGGTGGTCGGTGGTGGCGACGTCTCCTCGGCGCAGCACGTCGGCGAGGTCGTGCAGGTCGACGTGCGAGAGGCACAGCGTCGTCGCCTGGCCGGAGGTCTCGACGATCTCGTAGGTGATCCCGGCGTCGTCGAGGGCGGCGAGGTCGTGGGAGGTGGCCAGGTCGCAGTCCCGCTGGCGACGGAGCGGTCGGGCTGGTCGGGTGTCGGTCATGGGGTGCCTCCAACGGCGGTCAGGATGATCGCGGCGACATGCCGAGCGGCAGGGGTGTCCTCGATGCCGGCAGAGGCCAGGAGCGCGCCCACGGTCGTCGTGCGTCCGCCCGAGAGGTGGATCGTCTGCTCGGTGATGGCGGCCGAGGGCCGCCGCCCCGCCCCGGGCCTCGTGCCCGGGGCGGGGTCGGTGGTTGGGGTGCCGTTCATGGAAGTGGTCAGGCCGCCGGGTTGCCGATGCCGGCGAACGGGTCGGTGGCGGGGGCCTGGGCGGCGTCGGAGCCGAAGACGGCACCGACGTCGACCGTCGGCGTCGGCGCCTGGTACTTGGCGGCGTACTGCTTCGCGCCGTTGAACCCCGGGCGGGACGGTGCGGCCACCGAGGTGTGCTGGAGGGCGATGGTGCCGCCCTCGGCGATACCGGCCACGCCGGCCTCCCGGCACGCCTTGGCCACGGCGCGGGCCATGGCGCCCTTGTTGACCCACAGGGCGTAGGTCTCGCCGTCGGCGTTGGACTTCACGTCCAGCACCAGCTTGTTGACCTTGCCGTTGCCGTTGAGGTCGTCGACCTCGACGACCCGGGGCTCGGACACGATGACGCCGACGATGGCGTCGCCGGGGGCCGAGAACTTGAACGGCGGGTTGGACTCGAACTCCTTGCTGTTCTCGGCGAGGAAGTCTTCGGGGGTGCTCATTGGGTTGCCTCCTGGGGCATGGGGTCCGTCGCGGTTGCGGCGGTGGTGGACGCCGCGTCTGCGGCGAAGATGATCTCGACGAGCTGGTCGTTGACCTCGTCGTCTCCGGCGGCGAAGCCGGCGGCGATCTCGACGAGGCGGAGGGCCTCCTCGTGGGCGAGGCGGCCGAGGACGGCGCCGGTCTCCCACGAGGGGACGATGGAGAGGGGGCCGTCGATGTGGCCCGAGACGGCCATCACGATGGCGGCCCGGGCGAGGGCCTCGTGGTCGGCGGGGCCGTCGTCCCAGAGGTCGGCGACCAGCCGGGTGACCGCCGCGCAGATGGCGGCGGTCCGGGCGGTCTGGTTCGGCCCGGCGAACGGGGCGCCGGTCTGGAGGGCGGAGCGAGCCCATTCGGCCACCCGGTCGCGCTGGGCGTCGGTGAGCGAGGCGACCGAGGCGGCGATGGCCTCCAGGTCGGCGGCCTCGGCGGGCGTGCCGTCGTCGTCGATGGGCCAGTCGGGGGCCCGGGGCGGGGCCGGCTCGGGATCGTCGCCGACGACGGCCTGGCGGGCCTCGGCCAGCTCGGCCTCGGCGTCGGGGTCGGGTGCCGGGAAGGGTGCGGCGCACGCCGTCTCGGCGGCCGACAGGGTGGCGCAGATGGCATCGGCCTGCTCGTCGGTCCACGGCGGCTGGGCCGGGACGCCTTCGGGCCACCCGAACCGGATGGCCTCGACGGCGGCGGGCTGGTCCTTGAGGACGGCGAGGCGGTCGCGGATCCAGGTGGTGCGGTCGGCGGGGGCCTCGTCGGGGGGGCCGGCGTCGGTGGGCTCGGGGGTGGGCCAGGTGCCGGCGGTCGTGTCGAAGGGGACCTGGAGGGCCTTGTTCCCCGAGCGGGAGTCGCGGACGGCGAGGGCGAGGTCGGCGAGCTCGATGCCGCGGACGAGGTCGACGGAGTAGGTGGTGCACTCGCCCTGGCCCTGGGGCAGGTGGATGATGAGCGCCTCGGTCTGGTCGACCTCGGGCATCGGGGTGAAGGTCCCGGTGGTCGGGTCATAGATGTGGGTCGCGGTGGCGTAGGCGACCATCTGGAGGGCGTGGGAGAGCGCCTTGCCGTCGACCTTGCCCGTCTTGTAGTCGCAGACCAGCGGGAGCGGCCGGTGGATGGTGCGGGCGAGCAGGTCGAAGCGGCCGGCGACGCCGAGGCGGGGGTTGACGACGATGATCTCGTGGTGGATCGGGGCGAGCCCGAGCCGGTCGACCTCGCGGCGGTAGGCGGCGATGTCGGGGCGCCATGCGGCGGGCACGTCGACGTTGCGCTGCCCCTTGTTGATGCGCTCGAGGAACGAGTGGAGGGCGGTGCCGGTGGTGGCCGAGGCGGTGCCGCCGGCGGCGTCGATGGCGGCGTCGATGACGGCGTCGAGGTCGCTCTTGGCCTTCTTGACGGCTGCGACGAGGTTGTCGGGCGGGTCGTCACCAGCAGCGCTCAGGGCGGCCTCAGCGTCGACGAGCTCGCCGGCGGCGGCTGCGGCGGCGATGTGGAGGTCGCCGCGTCGGACGAAGCCGATGGCCTCCATCCGCTGCTTCCACTTGGTCAGCCCCTCGGAGGAGTCGAGGAGCTTGGCGAAGTTGGAGGCCCGCTGCCACGTCCGGGGCTTGCCGGTCTCGGGGTCGGGGATGTGGTACCTGCCGTTGCGGACGAGCTGGGCGTCGGGGGCGGGCGGGGCGCCGCCGTCGAGAAGGAACTGCTGGACGGCCTGGGTGGGCTCGGCGGTGAGGGTCATCGCTCGGCCTCCGCGGCGTAGTGCCAGAGGGCGGCGGCGAGAGCGCGAGCCTCGTGCGGTCGCAACGTGCGGTCGACGGGCTGATCGTCCTGGGGGCGGTCGCCAGGTTGCTCGGCGTCAAGGGTCAGCGAGACCTCGCCGTCAACGTCCTCGACGATGATGTCGGCGGCGTGGCCGCGGGCGCCGTGCAGGTCGAGCGGGACCCGGATCATCGCCCGACCTGCGGGCTGCGCCGGGCGAGCCGGCGGACATGGGTGCGATCGCGGTGGCGCAGGTACGCCCGGGCGATGTCCTCGAGGTTGTCGAGGATCGTGGGGCGGAGGCAGACCCAGGCCCAGCCGATGAGGGCGGCGCCGATGGTGAGCCAGACCAGGTCGGTGAGGAAGACGGAGTCGCTCATGCCGCCGCCTCCGGCTCGACGCCGAGGACGATGGCCTCGACTCGCTCGGCCAGGTCGCGGCAGTCCGCGATGACGTTGGCGGGGAGCGTGGCGCCGGCGTGGCACATGCCGAGCCCGGCGAGCTCCTCGATGACCTCGGCCAGCAGGTCGGCGGGGATCGTGACGCCCTCGTCGGGTCGGAACACGTTGATGCCGGCGGACCGGTCGAGGTAGGTGGTGCCTTCGCGGCTGATCGTGGTCACGGGGTGCCTCCGTGGGTGGTGGTGGTGGTCGGTGCGGGGGTGGCGGCGGGGTCGTCGAGGACGATGAGGACGCAGCAGATGACGACGACGACGAGGCCGAGGGCGAGGAGCAGGCGGCGGGTCATCCGGCCACCCGCTCGCCGCCGGCAGCGATGAAGGCCTCGACGGCGGTGCGCTCGACACGGATCGAGTCGCCGATCTTGACGACGGGGAGGGCGCCGCGGCCGGTGAGGTTGTAGGCGGCGCTGCGGGAGATCCCGAGCTCGGCGGCGAGCTGGGCGACGGTGAGGAAGCGGGCGTCGGTCATGCCGCGTCCTCGGGGTGGCGCTGGCGGCGGGCGGCCTGGGCGATGGCCACCGACTGCTCGAGCAGCGGGACGAGGTCGGTGTCGTCCTGGGCGGGCTCGTCGCAGAGGAGCGACTCGACCGGATCGTGCTGCGCCCGGAGGTGGACGAGGAGGGCGGCGTCGCGGCCGACGTAGGTGCCGCCGGTGATGTCGATGGTGGTGACGACGCCGGTGGCGAGGGTGTTGCTGGCGATGATCCACCAGTCGTGGACGCCGGCCACCCGGTTGGCGCCGTTGGCGTCGGCGACGTCGGTCTCCCAGAGGAGGGCCCGGCAGGCGCCCCAGCCCGTGTCGTCGTCGCCGGGGAGGTCGTAGATGTCGCCGGGGCGGGGCAGGTCCCGGCCGGCGGGGTGCCGACGGCGGGCGGAGCGGAGGTCGGTGGCCATCACGCGGCCTGCTCGTCGGACTCGTTCGGGTTGGCCATGAGGGACCGGACCCGGACGTTGAGGGCGTCGGCGATCTTCCTGACCGTGGCGGCGGAAGCCTCGGTGCGGCTGCCGGAGCGGAGCTCGGACAGGAAGGAGATCGACACGCCCGACTTCGCGGACAGGTCGGTGAGCCGGAGCCCCTCCCCCTCCATGAAGTCGCTCAGTGCGTGGCGGTTGATCTGCATGGCGCAGACCCTAAGCGAAGTCGAGCGAACTTGCAATAGGTACGTTCGACTTCGTTTCAGCGAACCCGTTACGGCAGGTCAGCCCGACGACAACGGCGTACTTACAGCAGTGTTCTTTGAGAGAGGTTCGCTAATGTTCGCTCCGGGCCGCTGTATTTCTCTGGCCGAGGAGCGCATGGTGCCTGCCGTGACAACCGATCACCCCGACGAGGGGTGGGACCGGGTAGCAGCCCGGCTACGGCAGGAGATGCAGCAACGTGGACTTTCAAGCGCCCGGATCGCCCGGGGAGCCAGGACGGCACCGGTCACGATCCAGAAGCTCTTGGCCGGCGAGCCCGTCGCCCGGACCGACCGCCTCGCCGCCCTCGCCGAGCACCTCGGCTGGCGTGGGGACGCTTTCGATGAGATCCGGGCCGGGCGGGAGCCGACGCCGCTGGCCGGCGTCGGTGCGGAGGTCGGGGGGCCCGGCCGGGAGCCGATCAGCCTCGCCACTCGCGACGAGGTCGAGCGGCTCGAGCGCGAAGTGGAGGCCCTGCGTGACCGCGTGGCCGCCCTCGAGAGCGCCACCAACCCGGCCGAGGACGGCGAGGTTCAGGGCGAGACGTTCGAGGACGAGCTCGAAGCGTCACTCGACGAAGCGCTCGCCGTCGCCGCCGAGGAGGGAGGCGATGCCCACCTAGCCCCCTCCCCCACCGACCTCAGACCCCGCCCCCGCGTCGGCTCCACGCCGGCCGAGGACGACCCCTATGGCGCCGACTGGGACGCCTGACCGATCCCGGGAGGGACCATGGAGACGACTTCTACAGATACCGCTGCGCAGAACCGAGCCCTCGGCCCCGCATTCATCCTGGCCGGGCTCATCGGCCTGGTAGCCGCCTTGATCCTCTGGTGGGTCTGGGACGCCTTCGCAGACGGGTACCTGGCGGCCCTCATGGCTGCGCCGTCGATCGCCATGGTGGCCTTCGGCGCCCTCCTGATCTGGTCGGGCAAGGGCAAGACGGCCGACTGACCAGCGGCCCGGTCCCACTGTCGCGCGCCCTCCGTACCATCGGCCGATGACCGGTGGGAGGACCAACCCGTGGCGGCGGCTGCGACAACGTGAGCAGGCCCGGCTCCACTTCGGAGACGTCCACCCATCGGGACGAGGCCGCATCGAGGTCCGCCCCGACGGCACCGAGGACATCTACCTCGACTCGGGCCTCGGTCGCCGGGACCGCAACGCCGTGCTCGCCCACGAGGTCACCCACGCCGAGCGAGGCGTCCCACCCACCGACTGCCCACGAGCCCTGTACGACAAGGAGGAGGAGACCGTGCGCCGCATCACCACCGACGGGCTCGTCCCGCCCACCGAGCTCGCCGCCTTCGTCCGGGCCCGGCTCTCGACCGGCGACCCGGTGACCGTCGACGACATGGTCGAGCACTTCGATGTCCCCGAGGCGACCGCCCGACACGCGACCTGGCTGGCGCAGATCCGCCCCGAGGGGCGCGGGGTCGCGTAGGTGGCCCACGTCGAGCGCCGCAAGCGCGGCGGCAAGACGACGTGGCGGGTGCGCTGGCGCGACCCTGACGGCCGCGAGCGGTCCCGGTCGTTCGATCGGGCGGCGGCGGCGAACCAGTACGCCGCCGAGCTCGAGATCCAGATGGCGACCCACGCCTACGTCGACCCCCGCGCCGGGCGCATGTCGGTACGGGACTACGGCGAGCGGTGGAGGGCCGCCCAGGTCTGCCGGGAGGGGACGGCAGAGGTGCAGCGCCGGGCCCTGGTGGGGCGGCTCTACCCCGTGCTGGGCGACCGGCCGATCGGGGCCGTCCGCCGGACCGAGATCCAGGGATGGGTACGGGGGCTCGAGGACACGCTGGCGCCGTCGACGATCGAGGTGACGTTCCGCTACGCCTCGGCGATGTTCCGGGCCGCCGCCGATGACCGGGTGATCGGGTCGTCGCCGTGCGTCCGCATCCAGCTCCCGAGGCCGGACAGGGCGAGGGTGGTGCCCTTGACCGACGTCCAGGTGGGTGCCCTCATCGACCATGCACCGACGTTCTGGGGGTCGGTGTTCACGGTGATGGCCGGGACCGGCCTGCGCCCGGGTGAGGTGCTCGGCCTGACGTGGGATCGGGTGGACTGGGGGCGTCGGGAGGTGCGAGTGGATCGCCAGGCGTTGCAGCCGCCGTCGGGGCCGACCCGGCTGGGGCCGCCGAAGTCGAGGGCGTCAGAGCGGACGGTGCCGCTGCCGGCGGCCGCGCTGGAGGTGCTGGGCGCCCGCCACGAGGTCGCCGCGGATCGGGGCGGGCTCGTGTTCCCGGGCGGCCAGGGTCGCCCGCTGCGACGGGGTGGCATGGCGGCGGCGTTCGACCGGGCGAGGTACCGGGCATGGCTGGCCGGACGTGAGGAGGCGCAGGCCCGGGGCGCGGAGGTGCCGACCGAGGTGATCCCGGAGTGGGCGACGCCGCACGACTTGAGGCACTACTACGCCTCGCTGCTGATCCACGAGGGGGAGCCGGTCACGGTGGTGCAGCGCCGTCTCGGCCACGACAAGCCGACCGAGACGTTGGAGACCTACGCCCACCTCTGGCCGGACGTGGAGGAGCGGACGAGGGCGGCCGTGGACCGCCATCTTCTGGCTGGTGCGGCCCGCTCGCGGCCCGAGGAGGCCGATGATGGCGCGTAATCCCAGGTCAGCGCACCTGGTGTCCGATCCCCCGCCTACAGGCCAGCTCACCACCAGAACCAGGGGAAACGCTCTGACCAGGGGCGGAGAGGTGTCCACGGTGTCCAAACCTCCCACTTGGCCCCACGGCGCCCATATCTCCTGCGGCCCCACCGCGGCCCCGGCGGCCCCGTGAACGTCTCCCTGTCGAGTGGGCCGGTCTGGCGGCTGGTGGTCGCCACGGTGGCGCCCATGTGGGTCGAGGCCGTGGAGGCCTCCACGCCGCTGCGGGGCGTGAGCCTCACCGCTGGGCCGGGCGGCCTCGTCGTGGCCGCCACGGGGCGCCTGGAGCGCCTCCGGGCAGCCTGGGACCTCACCGAGGCGGCGGGCACGCTGGTGGCGACCAGCTCGGCCTTCGATGGCATCGACCTCGTCGTGTCGGTGCCGGGGTTGACCGTCGCCGTCCCGGCCGAGGTGCTCGCCGAGGTGGCTGCCGGGCGCGACCGTCGGTGGTGGGCGGCCCGGGTCGACCTGCGGCTGGGCTAGAGGGGCCCGACGTACTCGATGAGCAGGTCGAGCATGGTGGCGTTCTCGCCGCCCACCGAGGGGTAGCCGGCCACCTGGAGGTAGTCGCTGGTGCCGTTCAGCGTGAAGGTCTCCGTGGCCACCTGGGATGCCCCGTGGATCGCGTCGGTGATGCTGTGGCCGACCCCGCGGAAGTCGGCGGTGCCGGCGGCGAAGGCGCCACCGATGCCGGTGCCGTTCTTGCTGATCCGGGTGCCTGCCCAGTAGGTGCCGCCCGTCCATTCGACGGTGGCGGTCGCCCGGTACCGGCCCGGCGTGTCCGGGCGGTACTGGTTGGTGCCGACGATGGTGAAGCCGCGGTTCTTGTGGACGGTCGTGTGGGTGAGGGCCTGCCAGGTCGACGCGCTCGGGCTCTGCACGGTGGTGCGCCCGGCGTGGAAGGTGGGCGGGGTGAGGAGGCTCCGGGTGGACCCGTTGACGTTGACGAGGATGTCGTCGGGGAGGACCGTCATCTCGACGATGTTGACGTTGCCGTCGTCGTTGGCGTACAGCACCGCCGTCCCCCGGGTGCCGCCGCCGGTGGAGCTGCGGCGCACGTTCAGCCCGGACTTCGCGCCGCCTGCGCTGGTCGACGAGATCATGGTGAGCCCGCCAAAGGAGGACCGGCCCAGCAGCCCGGGAATCGACTCGGTGGCGACGCCGGTGTAGAAGGCGATCACGGCGGGGCCGAAGTCGGGCTCGTCGATGACCATGCGGACAGCCCCGAGGGAGTCGACCACTCGGAACTCGGTGGCCTCGACGGTGCCACTGAAGTGGCCGCTGACCGCGTAGAGGATGCCGTCGGCGGTGAGCATCCACCCCGGGGGCCCGTCGACGCCTGCCCATGTCCTGGACTGCATGTCGCCGTCGACCATCTGGCGCGTCGTGAAGGCGACGAGGTCGCCGCCGTTGGCGATGGCAGGCACCTGGTCGCCGACGGCGGGGAGATAGCCCCCGGTCGGGTAGAGGGTGGTCTCGGTGCCGTCGGACAGCTCGACGGTGGCATACGCGCTGCCGGGGGTGCCGTCGCCGGGGATCACCTCGGTGACGGTCGCCATCTTGATCGGCCCGGCGGGGCGCTCGGCGAAGCGCTGGGTGGCGGCCTTGGACCCGATGGTGCGGCGGAGGCGGCGGGAGAGCATCTAGGCGTCCTCGGTGATGGAACGGCGGAGGGTGATCTGGGCGGAGCCGCCGGGGTCGGCGAGCGGGGTGGACATCGACCAGAGGATGTAGCGACCGGAGGCGCCGACGGTCGGCAGGTCGGCCCAGACGATGTCCCCGGCGACGAGGTGGTACGGCGGGGGGAATACCTCGACGTCGACCTCGGTGGCGGTGTTGACGGTCTGGAGGATGGCGGTGGCCATGGCGTTGGCCGCGGCGATCGTGGTGGCCTTCTCGGTGGAGACGAAGCGGGGGTAGTCGCCGTAGGGGCCGTGCCGGTAGGTGGGTGAGGTGGGGCGCATGTCCCAGGCCTCGCCGCGCACCGGAGCGGTCATCGAGGAGTGCTGGCCGACGACGATGATGCCGTTGGGGATCCGGTCGGTGGCGATGACGGTCTCGGCCGTGATGGCGGTGGAGGTGCGCTCGGGCGGGTCGACCTCCTCGGTGATCCGCCAGACGGCTGGCGTGAAGGGGGTGATGAGCGGGACGGGGCGCAGGGTCAGCACGTCGTCGCGGGAGACGTAGAGCTCGCCGCCGATGGTGGCGGCCAGGTCGCCGGCCTGGGCGTAGAGGTCGGTGTCGGACTCGAAGACGAGCCGGGGGGTGGTCCCGGCCGAGGTCATCACGTCGGCGGTGAGCGTCGGGTCGACGGTGAGGAGCAGGTCTCGGATGGCCAGGGGCGTCGATCGGCCGGCGGGGATGGCGAGGGGCCGGGAGGTGGGGCGCTGGAGCCGGATGGCGCGGTCGTAGCCGGTGAGCGGCACCGTGGCGCGGCCTTCGCCGTCGAGGCGGGCTCGGGTCTCGGTGAGGAAGACGGTGGCGAGGGGGACCATGTCGCCGGTGGTGCCGACGATGCCCCGGGAGACCCGGATCCGTCGGCCGGTGGGCATGAGGAGGTCGTCCAGGTCCACGGGGGTGAGCTCGCCGATGGGGTCGACGATGTCGACCGAGACGTTGTGGCGGACCTCGGCGCCGGCGTCCTCGGTGACGTCGCCGGAGGCGAGGTCCAGCTCCATGAGCGAGGTGCCGTCGAAGTCGAGCACTTCGCATGTCTCGATCATCGTGTGGCCGCGGCGGACGAGGTCGAGCCACTCGTCGGGCTGGTCGTACACCGGTCAGGCCCGCCGGTCGCGCCGCTCGAGGCGGATGGCGTCGACCCATGCCCGGGCCCAGCCGATCCGTCGGCCCCACCGGATCGGGCCGCCGTACCCGACGCCGTGCCCGGTGGCGAACCAGCCGCGCTCGTAGGGGTAGGACGTGCCGCGGATGGCCGAGCACGGACGGCGGCGCACGCCGAGCAGCCGCTTGAGCGTCCGGTCGAATCGGGCCCGGATCATCACGGCCGGCTCGTCTGGGTGAAGGTCACCGTGGTCTCGTGGGCGTGGCGCATCTCGGTGGTCTCGCCGGCGGTCGGGGCGAGGCCGTCCATCATCGAGGTGCCGACGTCGCCGGTGACCTCGCAGTACCAGTGCTCGCCGTAGGGGGATCGGAGCAAGAGGGTGCGGGTGCCGTCGATGAGGTACCGCAGGGCGATGCGGGCAGCGGCGGTGAGGGTGCGGATGGTGGCCTGGCCCTCGGCGGACTGGCGGCCGCCGGCGCCGCGGACGACGATCGCCTCGGCGCGGCCTGGGGGGCGGACGATGCCGGCGGCGAGGGGCTCGGACCACGAGAAGCCGGGGTCGATGTCGACGGCGATGGGGGCGCCGGTCTCGGTGGGGGCGGACAGAAGCCAGCGGGCCGCCTCGGTGACGGTGACGGTGACGGTGCTCGTCGACCAGGCCGAGACGACGGTAGGGCCGGACACCCGGGACCGGGCCCGGTAGTAGCGGGGCACGTTGAGCCGTGCCTCTCGGTCGGTGAGGACGAGCACGCCGGAGCCGTTGGGGAAGACGCCCGACCCGCGGACGGTGTCCCAGGTGCGGGTCGTCGCCGTCGGCGGGTCGTCGGTGAACTCGACGTCGACGGAGCCGAAGATGTTGGCGTTGGAGGTGGTCACCGTCACCGCCCAGTTGGACGCCAGGACGGCCGCGACGGTCGGGGTGGCGGGCGGCGTGACGTTCTGCGTGAACTGGATGTAGTCCCACGCCGAGAGCTGCCCGGCGGTGTCGCGGGAGCGGACGTAGGCCCGCCAGGTGCCGTTGGCGAGGTCGGTGGTGGGGTCGATGGCGAAGACGGTGCGGTCGACGCCGTACCACTCGGCCGTGGCTGGCGAGGTGGCGGCGTCGAAGCCGCCGATGCCGTACTGGGCGGAGGTGAAGAGGCGGGCGTGGTAGGCGGCCTGGGCGTCGCCGTCGGGGTCGGTGTAGGTCCACCGGATCTGGGGGCGGGTGGTGGTGGTGATGGTGCCGGTGGGGGCGACGACGTCGACGACGGGCGGGTCGGAGATCGTGAAGCGCCCGATCGAGCCGTAGCTGGTGAGCACGGCGAGGGTGAGGGGGTCGCCGCCGAGGCCGTCGTCGACGACGGCGAGGTCGCGCACGATGTCGCGTCCGTACCACTTCGGGCCGGCCAGGCCGGGGTCCTCGGCGCCGTTGCCCTTGTAGATGGTGCCGGCGTAGTCGGCGACCCAGAAGCCGGGGGTGGCGTCCCATTCGCGGATGGCCAGCGACCGGTAGACGTCTCGGCCGGGCTTGACGACGACGGTGGACCCGGTGACGCCGGTCGAGGTCTGCATGGTCCCGTCGGCCCGGAGGATGAGGGATCGCTGGGTGCCCCACTCGAAGGCCCAGTCGCGGACGAGGTTGGTGCCGGAGGTGGTCGGCACATAGGTCGGGTTCGGGGTGCCGACCCCCCACTTCTGGATCGTGCCGTCGGCCAGCATCCGGTAGCCCTGGTTCGTGCCGGCGGGGTTGGCGTGCATGGCCCGGACGATCGGGAAGGCGGTGAGGGTGGCGGGCTCGGACCAGGCGGCGCCACCGAAGGGGACGACGGCACCGTCGGCGAGGAACACGGCGCCCGACGGGGTGGTCCAGTCGAGGATCTGGCCGCCGATCACGAGGTTGGTGAACATGATCTCGGCGTCGGTGGGCGGGGCGCCGCCGAAGGGGGCGACCTCGCCGTGGGACCAGACGATGTAGCCCTTGCTCGTGTCGCTGGGGTTGAGGAGGAGCGCGACGGCCTCATGTGCCATGTCGGGCCCCCGATCGGGTCATGCGGGTCTCGGCCTCGTAGGCGGCGCCGACGACGGCTTCGGCGTGGTGGATGATCCGGGAGTCGAAGTGCTCGTTGCCGAGGTAGTTGTGGACGACGATGGTGGCCTGGATGGGCTGGAAGGCCCGGTCGGCCGGGGTGAGGTGGTGGCCGACGGGCTGGGCCTGGAACCGCTCCATCTGCCCGGTGCCGTTCCAGAAGGCGTTGAGGCCGGGCGGGGCGTCGTGGAAGGCGCCGGGGGTGTCCCACGGCTCGGGGTGGATGTAGCCGCCGGCGTTGTACCAGTGCGGCGAGCGGGACAGCCACTTGCGGTAGGCGTTGGACGGGGACCCGTAGGCGTCGTCGATGTAGTCGAAGCCCCACTTGGCCTGGCCCTCGACAGTCGGCTCGACCGGGCCGTGCAGCGAGGTCATCTTCTGGAACAGGCCGCGGGCGCTCGAGGTCGGGTTCGCGGCGTTCGGGTTCCATCCCGACTCGCCCTGCACCAGCCGGTCGAGGGCGTCCCACTCGCCGCCGGTCCAGCCCCGCTGGGCGGCCATCCGCTGAACGATCGCCCGGGCCGCCGACGGGGAGCCACCGGGGCCGATCCCGGTGCCGCCGAGCGAGGCGGCGTAGGAGGTGTTCGCGTAGTCCTGGGCCGCCATGTAGGCGAGCGCCATCATCCCCTCGCCGCCCTGGGCGAGGGCGTGGGAGCCGATGCTGGGCGGCTTGGGGAGGTCGACGGCGTAGTGGGCGCCCGCCCCGCCCATGCCGTAGCCGGCCTTGCCGAGGTCGACGTGCATGTGGTTGAAGTGGTCCTTCACCCTCCACAAGACTCTCAAGCCCATGCCGGCGATGATCGGCGCCCACTTGTCGAAGAAGGCCATCTCGCCGCCGGAGGTCCCGGCGCCCTTGTTTGCATCGAAGGCATCGGCGCCGGTGCCACTGCTGTTGCGGTAGTGGTAGCTGTTCTTCGTGTGGACCGGGTCGACACGGTCCCAGACGGGGTGCTCGCTGATCCGGGCGCCGGCCTGCTCGAGGCGACGGCCGGCGGCGACGAGGACCTCGCCGCCAGTGTTGAAGCCGGGCAGCGTGCCCGTCCGGTTCATCATGTCGAGGGTGCTGACCCCGATCTGCTTGACGGCGTCCTTGCGGAGGACGTACTCGCCGGGGGTGAGCATGGCGGGGATGACGTCGCGGTCGACGTTGGGGCCGTCGATGGGGCCGCCCCGGTTGCGGTAGCGGATCCCGCCGGCGTTGAACTCGATCTCCGGCTTTCCGGTGGCGGACAGGATCGGATTGACGGCGCCGGCGAGACTGACGCCGTAGGCGGCGGCCCTCCAGATGACCTCGTCGACGCCCACCTTGAGCTCCTCGGCGACGTTGTCGGCGGTGGCGCGCGTCCCAAGGGTGGCCACCGCCTGCATGAGGTCAGTCTCCTCCTTGATCGGGATGCCGAGCTGGGCGGCCGCCCAGATCACGTCGGGGACGCCCATTTCGAGCTCCTCGGCGACGGCGTCAGCGGTCTCCCCCGAGCGCAGTCGACCGATCGCCGCCATGAACTGGCCGCTGTTGTCGACCTCGATGCCGTAGTGCGACATGATCTCGGCGACCTGGCCGGGACCCAGCTTGAGCTCGTCGGCGATCGACTGGACGGTGGCGGCGGCGCCCTGGCGGCCGATCGCCTCCTGGATGGCCATGGCCTCACCCAGCCACGAGGCCTGCTCGGCGGTCGACTGCTCGGTGGCCTTGAAGGTGAGACGGGCCATCTCGAGGACGCGCTCGTTGAAGTTGCGCATCGTCTCTTCGCCCATGGTGGTGATGTCGAGGAGGCGACCGGACGTGTCGTTGACCATGGCCTCGACCATCCCGGCGGCCTCCTCCGGGCCCTGCTGGAGGAGCCGGGAGACGAGCTGCGGGTCGTAGCCCATCTGGAAGGCCTTGGTGATGTTCGACGAGAACGAGGCGATCTTCTCGGTCTGGTCGGCGTACCAGGTGCCCAACGCGTCGGCGGTGACGCTGTGCTCCTCGCGGTAGGCACGGAGCGCCTCGGCCTCCTTGCCGCGGATCTCCATGACCCGGGCGCCGTAGTCCTCTGCGTCGGTGGCCAGCCCGCCGATCTCCTCCGTGTGCGCTGCACGGATCTCGGCGAGCCCGGCCTGGACCTCGGCCACCGTCTGGCGGCCGGAGAAGGCGGCGACGACGTCCATGGACCCGGCGAAGGCGCCCGCCACGTCCTCTTGGAACTTGGTGAGCTTCTCGGCCTCCTCCTCCAGCAGCTCGGGATCCGTGACCATCGCCTCGGCGATCTGGTCGCCGGTGTAGCCGGCCGCCTCGGCGAGGCTGCGGAGGTGGTCCTGGATGAGGAAGCGGCCACGGGCGGTGCTGAGCTCGGCAGGGCCGAGGTCGAGATCGCGGACCAGGGTGGCGAAGGCACCGCGGGTCAGCCCGGTGTCCTCGCGGAGGACCTCGAAGTTGCGCTCGAAGTCCTCGGAGAAGGCCTTCACAGCGGTACCGGTGAGGCCCATCTCTTCGGCCAGCAGGTTCATGTCGGCATCGTCCAGGACCCGGCTCCACCGCTCCCAGGCGAGCGCGGCGCCGGTCGGATCGGATGACCAGAGCTCCTCGAGCGATGCACCGAGCTCGGCGATCTCGTCCTGGGCGGCCTGCGACTTCTCGCCGTCGCCGAACCAGGTGTCCATCCACCCCCACATGCCGGTGCCGGTGAACCCGCCGGTCTTGGTGGCCTGGGAGTGCTCGCGGATCTCGGCCAGGCCGCTGGCGATGCCCTCCAGGTTCCGGCCATGGGTCTCGGCCAGGGCGCCGGCGATGCCGTGGCCCTCGGCGAGGTCTCGCATGGAGTGGACGAGGCCGGACCCGACGAGGTCGGTGGCGGCCTCCGTCTGCTTCCGGGTCCACCAGGTGAGACCGCCGATCGCGGCAGCGGCGGCGACGACGGCGACGGTGACAGGGTTGATGCTGGCGGCGACCATGCCCCAGGCGGCGGCCATGTTGGAGACGCCGCGGGTGGCGGCCACCTGGCGGATCATCTCGCCCAGGTAGCGCACACTCCCGGCCGCACCTCTGGCCATCTCGCCGACGCCGGCGAAGAGGGAGGCGATGCGGGTGGCGTTGAGCATGCCGAGGGCGGCGGCGAGGCCGTAGGCGGCCCACTCGTTCTCGGCGATGAAGCCAGCGGTGGACTCCAGAGCGGTGGCCAGGCCCATGATGCCGACGACGATGGTCCCACCGACGATGGCGCCGAGGAGGGTGGCGAGCGGCTTGATGCCCTCGACCACCCGACCGAGGATCACCGTGGTGTGCTCCCAGGCGCCGGCGATCTGGCGGCCGATGTAGGCGAACTTGTCGCCCTGGCCCTCGGCGATGTTGGCGAGGCCCTGGCCGAACTGGCCGAGGGCGGTGACGCCGTCGATGAGGGCGGGGAGCATCCGCTCGCCGATCTCTCGGCCGGCGTTGGTGACCTGGTTCTTGAACATCTGGAGGCGAGCCGCGGCGGTCTCGTAGCGCTTCTCGGCCTCCTCGACGAGAGCGGTGTTCTCGTCCCACGCCCGCCGGCCGTCGTTCAGCGACTCTGACAGGAGGTCGCTGGCACCGAGGAGGCGCAGCATCACCGACCGGTTCTGGGTGCCTTTGATGCCGAGCTCCTCCAGGATGCCGATGACGTTGCCGCCCTCGGCCTGGGTGTTGGCGAGGCTGCCGACGAGCGAGTCGAAGGCCTCGACCGGCCCCGTCTCCCAGGCCGAGGCGAACCGCTCGGCCGACATGCCGGCGGCCTCGGCGTAGGCGGCCAGCCCCTCGCCGCCGTTGGCGACGGCCTCCTCGATCATGATGAAGATGCGCTGCGCGGCGCCGCCGCCGAGCTGGGCCTCGATGCCGACCGATGACATGGCGTTCGCCAGGCTGAGGACGTCGGCCTCGGTGGCGCCGGTGATGGCACCGATGCCGGAGAGGCGCTCGGACATGGCGAGGATGTCGGACTCGGTGGATGCGCCGTTGTTGCCGAGCTCGACGAGGGTGGCGCCGAGCCGGTCGAAGTCGGCCTCGGCGGTGCCCATGACGTTGGCGATCTTCGCCAGACCGGTGGCAGCGTCCTCGGCGGAGAGGTTGGTGGCGGTGCCGAGCATGACGGCGGTCTCGGTGAACTCGAGCAGGGCGCCCTTGCTGATCCCGAGCTGGCCGGCCGCCTCGGCCACGCCGGCGATCTCCTCGCGGCTGGCCGGCATCCGGTTGGCCATGTCGATGATGCCCTGCTCGAGCACCGCCATCTCGGCCGCCGTGGCGTCGATCGTCTTGGCGACGCCGGCCATGGCGGACTCGAACTTGATGGCTTCGCCGAGGCTGGCACCGAGGGCGACGGCGATGGCGACGCCGAAGCCCTTGGCCGCCGCGCCGGCCTTGCCCATGGGCCCGACGAAGCCGGCGGTGTTCGCCGTCAGGGCGACGGTCAGGGATCGCCAGGCGCTCACGGCCTAGTGCCTCGCACGATCAGGGCGTCGGCGGCGGGATGCACGGGGCGCCTTGGGCGCCGCGTGGCGCCAGAAGAAGTGGCGGTTGCGGGCCTTGTCCTGGTTGTCGTCGGGCTGCTTCGTCGTGTTCTTGACCTCGCAGCCGCGGCAGTTGAAGAAGGCGCCCTCGACGGGCAGGTCGTGGCGGGGATCGGCCGGGAGGTCGGAGCGGTGGAGCCCGCAGCCGGGGCAGCGGTCGGCGTCGCGCTCGGCCCAGGCGATGGCCGCGGCCCGGCTGAGCTCGTCCCAGAGGTCCCGGCCGCCGAGCCAGTGGAGGTAGGGGATGCCCCGGGGCCCGCAGTAGGCCATGGCGTCTGCGAAGCCCGGGTCATCTCTCAGCCTTTTCCCAGGCGGTCCACGAGGTCGCGGGCGATGCCCGAGCCGGCCTGGTTGAGGGCCGAGCAGATGTTGATGAGGGCGGCCTGGTCCTGCTGGGACCAGCCGCCTTCGCTCTCCATGACCATCTCGGTGACGACGTCCGCGGTGATCTCGGACCCGTCGACCTCGCCGCCGTCGTCACCGGTGACGACGAGGCGGGTGGTGGACTTGGCGATGAGCGCCGGGGGGAACGTCTCGGGGTTCCACTGGAGGGCGGGGATCCGGTCGGCCTTGCCAGCGGCGGCCAGGGCGTCGTTCTCGGCCTGGCGCTCGACCTCGTGGGCGTCGATCTGCTCCTGGGTGGGCGGGTGCTTCGCCAGGAGGGCCTCCATCTTCTTCGGGCCGATGGCCCGGAGGTGGAAGGTGATGGTGGGCACCTCGGCCAGGAAGTCGTCCACGGCCTTCTCGGCCTCGCGTGCCGCCTTCTTCTGGGCGGTGGTCGGCGGCTTGCCGATCGTGCGGCCGGCGATGGCGGTGGCCTGGGCGGCCTTCTGGCGGAGCTCGGCGAGCGTGGAGGCGTCGTCCGGTTCGCGGCAGAAGACTGCGACCTCGGTGCGCGGCTTGCGACTGAGGAGCTGTTGAGCGGTGCTCATGGGTGAGGGTGCCTGTCTCGGGGTGCCTGGGTGATGCCGCCCCGGGCCGGGCACCCTCGTGAGGCGACCCGGGGCGGCGTCTACGCGCCGTCAGCCGGTCAGGCGGCGATGGTGGCGGACTGGTTCGGCTGCCTCGGGATCGAGAACTGCACCGTGAACTTGGCGGCCTCGCCGGGCACCGGGGGGGCGATCGAGTTGGACATGACCTCGACCGGCCACATCTCGACCTTGGTGGCCGCGGCGATGGCGGCCTGCGCGCCGTCCTTGGGGTGGACGCGGGCGATGTAGCCATCGGCGCCACGGGGCAGGAGCACCCGGACGATCTCCTCCAGGTCGGTGGCGGAGTCGCCCTTGTAGAACTCGATCGAGGAGTCCTCGGCGGTGAGCCGGCCGGAGACCGAGGGGGTGAACCGGCTGCCGAGGTTGGGGACCTCGGTCTTGTTGGCCGCGAAGGTGAAGCCGCTCATCGACACGATGGCGTCAGTGATGTCCTCGCCGGCGGTGAAGTTGGCGACCGTCGGCGCCGAGACGGAGGCGGCGGAGGGCAGGAAGTAGATCCGCTCCAGCTCGTCGGGGGTGTACAGGGCCATGGATCAGTCCTCCGGGGACGGGTTGACGACCGCCGAGAGGTGCTCGACGAGGGTGACGCGGGGGTTGGGGCTGGCCTGCTCGAGGGCGAGGGCCTGGGCGGCCAGGTCCGGGTCGTCGCCGACGCGGTCCTTGATCTCGGCGATGGTCTCGGCGGGCGCCTTGGTGCCCTCGGGAACCCAGCCGAGGTGGGCCAGCGCGGCGGCGTGGTCCTCGTCGACGGCATGGACGGACTCGTCACCCAGGAGCGGGTGCGTCAAGGTGATGCCGGTGGCCATGGCCGGGATCGTGGGTCGACCCCGTAGGGGTCAAGGGGATGCAGCGACCGTGGCGACGTGGAGGCGGTAGTCGTCGTGGATGGTCCAGGCGCTCGGCTCGGGGACGGCCGCGGTGGACTCGTGCCAGCGGCCGGTGACCCGCCACCCGGTGCCGGCGATCATCGGCCCGGTGAGCATCGTGGCCCGGTGGAGGTCGGCGAGGCCCTGCGCCTGGGCCCGGGCCGCGCTGGCCGCCGCGCCGCTGCCGTTGCTGGCGGCCGAGGAGACGCGGACGCGGATGGTGAGGGTGGTCTCACCGCCACCGAACCGGGGCCCGGGTCCGGGGTGCGGTTGCGGGGTGAGCCAGGAGACGGGGCGGCCGTCGACCGGAGGCGGTGGGGCCTCGCCGTCGCCGACGTAGGGCCAGTGGTCGCGCAGCGCGACGAGCTGGGCGTCGAGCACCTTGCGGGTCGGGATCATGCGCCCCTCCTCCCGAAGAGTCGGGCGATGAAGCCCCGACCGCCACCGCGCGTCTTGTGGGCGGCGACGATGGGGACGGCGGCCATGGCGGCGGTGAAGCGGGGTTCGATCTCGTCCATGGCCGGCCCGAAGTGGGGGTAGTCGAGGGCGCCGGTGGTGCGGTTGCCGAACTCCAGCGGCATGGCCCGGACGTCGGCCGAGCCGACGCCGCCGGTGACGATGCCCACCCCTCGGTCGACGTTGCGGTTGATGGAGGCGACGTAGGAGCCCGTCAGCAGCCGGGGGCCTTCGATGCTGGCGCCACGGGGGCGGAGGCGGGTGCGGGGCTGGCTGGCGTGGCGCTTGACCGACGTCTCCAGCATGGCGGTGTAGGCGGTGACGGTCTGGGCCGAGCCCTCCTGCACCTCGGCGACGAGGCGGGCGAGGGCGAGCTGGAGGGCGGCGAGGTCGTCGCCTTGGACGCTCACGGCAGCCGTCCGGTCGCGGGGCGGGTGTCGGTGCAGCGGAGCCGGCGCAGGACGACGTTGGACCGGAGCTCGACGTCGACGACGGTGAGGGCGACGCCGACGAGGTCGGGGTCGCCGTCGGCGTCGATGCTGGTGACGGTGAAGGTGTCGCCGCGGCGGATGCCGGTGGCCGAGACGGGGACGGCGATGCGGTAGGTGCTGGCGTCGAGCTGCTGGCCGGCGCGGTCCTCCTCGCGGCTCTGGTTGGAGGTGGCCGTCACCGAGCACCGGATGCCGGCGTGGACGGTGACGTCGCCGGGGCGGGTGACGGCGAGCGTCTCGTCGTCGATGACGCCGTCGCCGACGCCGGCCCGGGTGACGGTGCCGAGCGAGCCGAGGCGGGCTTCGTTGCGGGCGCGGGCGTCTGCGATGTGGCTCACGTCGGTGCCCCGTCGAGCATCTCAGCGACGACCTCGAGCCGGTGGTGGGTCAGGTTGCCCTTGCTGGTCGTCAGGCGGCGCAGGGCCTCGTCCTCGACGGCCTTGGGGTCGAGGCGCCGGACGGCGTCGCCGGATGCGGCGTCACGGATCGTCTCGACGATCCCCTCGCCGTCGACGACGCCTTCGACGGCGATGTGGAGGAGGAACCGGGTCGGGTCCCGTGGGCCGCCGAGCACCTCCCAGCCGAGGATGTGCTCGGGGGGGATGTCGACGCCGTCGACTGCGACGGAGCCACCGACCTGGTCGGCTCGGATTCGAAACGGGGTGCCTGGCATCCCCGCAGGGTCGGCCGCTCCCCTGCCGGTTGGTCGGATGCATCCCGGACGCGGAACCGCCCGCCGGTGAGGGCGGGCGGTTCGGGCCGGTTCGGCGACAGTCGGAGCTGCTCCTGGCCGGCGGGGCGGGGCTCTTCACTCCACCGATTGATCCTACCCGCTCACCGGACTCCGTGGCGTCCTCGTGGCCCGGCTCGACCTCGACGCCCGTGGCTGGCGCCCTGTCGGCGCAGTGGGGGCGGCGAAGGTGCCACGGCGGCGCCCGTCGACGTTCTGGGTGGCCGCACGGGCCCGCTCCTCGGCCGCCATGCGCTGCTGCTCGGCCGGGCTGTACCGGCGGCCCTCCTCGGCCTCCTGCGGCGTCCTGACGTCAGGGCGGGGGCCGAAGGACCGGGCGCAGCGGGGGTGGCTGAGAGGCTGCGACTCGGCCTCCTCCAGCGTCACGACGAGGCCGTTGGCGAGCGGCGGGGTGTTGTGGCTGGCCCAGCCGCAGTCGGACCCGTCGAATACCTCGACGTAGGTGATGCCGTCGGCCCTCGCCTGGTTGATGGCGCCGGCGTTGCGGGTGGTGGCCGTGGTGGTCCGGGCGACCGTGTCGGCGTAATCGGCCATGGCGTGGCGGGCGCCGTTGGAGTAGGTGACCGTGGCCGCCCCGGTCTCGGACTGGAGGGCCCGGGCGAGCTGACCCGACGCCCTCGGCCCGGGGACGCCCTCGACCACCTGCCGGCGGACAGTGTCGTCGAGCAGCGACCGGATGACCCGCTTCGTGTCGGCCGAGACCTGCTGGAGGGTGGTGGCCACGTCGTCCCAGGTGCGCCGGGCGAGGGCCTCGACCGCCTCCCGGTGGACCTGGGTCCAGGCGAAGGCGTTGCCGGCAGCGTTGGCCGCCGCGGTGGCGCCGGCCCGGTAGAGGCCCGGCAGGGCGTCGGAGACCCACGCGCGGGCGCCCTCCAGCAGTTGGGTGAAGAGGCGGTCGACCTCGGCGAGGAGGGCCCGCAGGTGGCTCTTGGCGTTCGGTGAGGTCGAGGCGCTGGCGATCTGGGCCAGGAGGCTCTCCTGGGTGGCCCGGTGCAGATCGGTGAGCCGATCGGCGATCGCCTCCTCGTCAGGCGTCAGCGGCATCGGTCAGCCGCCGTCCTCTGGTGGGCACTCCGCAGGGCGAGGGGGTGGGGTGAGGAACGGGGCCAGCGCCTCTCGCTCCTCCGGGGTCCGCTCGCCGGTAGCGGCGATCTGGGCGACGACGGTGATGAAGTCGTTCAGCCGCCCGATCTGCTGGCAGTTGATCGAGACCTTCTCGGCGTTGGCCTGGCGGGCGGCCCTCTCCCACTCGTCGCGCGACGTGCGGAGGGCCTCGACCTGCTCCTCGGATCGTTCCCGAGACCCCTTCTCGGCGTCCAGGGCGGCGTAGGCGAGGACCTGGGACCCGACGACCGCGGCGAGGACGAGGATGGCGCAGACGAGGGCGGCAGCACGGGCGAGGCGGGCCTTCGGGCGATGCGCCGCGGTCCTCCCCGTGTCGCCGAGGGAACGGGTGTCGTCGTCCTCGTCGAAGAGGGACGCCGTGTGGTCGATCGTGTCGGCGTCGAGGTGGGACAGGTGCGACGTGTCGGTGTCTCTGAGCTGGGCGGTGACGAGCCGCCGCCACGCCCTCCGGTCTCGGTCAGGCATTGCCGTTCTCCTTCAGCTCCAGCACTTCGGCCTCCAGGTGCTTGACCCGTTGCCGGAGCTCGTCGTTTTCGGCGCGGGTGGCGTGGACCTCCCGGTCTCGCTCGGCCAGCGCCGCCTCCAGCGCCTTGATGCGGGTGTCCCGGTCGACGAGGGCGGCCTCGATCGCGTCGATGCGGCGGTCCCGCACGTCCATGTCGGCCCGCAGGTCGTCGATGACGCCCTTCTGGATCAACACCACGCCGGAGGCGGCGTCGACGAGGATCTGGGACGACTCGGGGCCGGCCTTGCGCCAGACGGCGAAGGCGGTGAGGAGGCCGCCACCGCCGAGGACGGCGAGGATGGTGGTCAGCATGGTCGGGTTCATCGGGCGACCTCTGCGGTGATGAGGATGGCCCGGCGGTTGGTGAGGAGGAGCCCGGCACGACAGGCGCAGCCGAGGGTGACCGCGAGGAGGACCAGCACCGACGAGGAGGCGGAGGTGCCCCGCACGGCGACGACGGCCACGGTCTGGATGGCGACGGCGGAGGCCATGAGGATGAGCCCGGCGGCCTCCTCGTTGCGCCGGCCCCGCCAGAGGCCGGCGATGATCCCGACCGCGGCGAGGCCGTAGCCGGCGTGCCAGATGTAGGCCCATGCGATGGGGATGGCCTCGTTGAGGGTGGACTCGCGGATGACGGCGGGGTCGGCGAGGCCGTAGACGCAGGTGGTGAGGGCGATGACGGCGACGACGACCTCGAAGGCGTTGACCTGGAACCGAACGCGCCGACTGGGGAGGATCGCTGGCACCGAGCCGGAGCGGCCGGCGCTAGAGGGTGGAGTCACGGAGCGGTCGTCACTTCCCGGCTTGCTGCGCCCACCAGGTGATGGCGTCCTGGGTGGCGACGGTGGCGACGCCGTCCTGCTGGTGGCGAGGGGCGTCCGGGGTGAAGGCGGTCAGGAAGGCGTTGTGCATCTTCTCGACGGCGAGCACGGCGGCGGCCGTCTTCGGGCCGTACTCGCCATCGGTGGGCCCGGGGTCGGGGACCTGCTGCCAGCGGTTGTGGATGATGGCGAGGCACGCCTGGATCCAGACGACCTCGGGGCCGCTCGAGCCGGGGCGCAGGATGCGACGGGGCGGGACGGCAGCCGGCGGCGGGGTGGGCTTGAGGAGGTCGGTGACGCGTGCTCGGAAGGCGTGCATGTCGATGCCGGCTGGGTCGATCTTGCGGCGCGGGTCGGTCTCCTTGTGGCCCTGGACGAAGGAGGCGCTGAGACGGAGGTGCCGGCAGATGGCGGCGCAACCGCGCTGGTAGGCGTCGACCTGGACGGGACGCCAGGGCTCGCCGACGCCGTCGTTGTAGGCCTCGATGCCGATGGAGTCGTTGCCCCATCGGCCGAACCCGTTGTGGCTGCCCCGGCCGGAGGTGATGACGTCGAAGACGCCGGAGCGGCGAAGCCCGAGCTGGCAGAGCGGGCCCTTGAGGTCGGCGCGGCCGACGATGAGCAGGCGCGCCACCGCGGAGTCCGAGGTGCGGGCGCTGGTCGCCGTGTGGTGGCAGACGACCCCGTGGATGGCGCGGAGCTCGCTCCCACGGGTCCGCCAGCCCGCGTGTTCGACGACGGTCAGCCCGGCGTCCCGGAGGACGCCGGGGAGCCAGAGGGCTCGCATTAGCCGCGCTCGGACACGTTGGGGTCGGCGACGACGCCGGCGGGGGCGTCGTTGGGCACCAGGTAGACGGCGATCGTGGCGACGATCACTGTGGCGGCGCCGATCCACTCGGCCGAGGTGATCTGCTCGGGGTCGGACTGGACGACAGCGGTCGCCCAGCCGAGCAGGCCGGTCAGGATGGCGGCGATGGCCTTGCGGTAGCGGGACAGGCTGGACATGGCGGGGTGCCTCCGTGGCGTGGTGATCTCGTCCCCGAGCGTGGGATGGGATGCGTCGGGCGGTGGGGATGCGTCAGGCCCGGTGGGTCCAGCCGCAGAAGGCGACGTTCTTGGAGATCGAGTCACCGGTGGTCGGGAGGCTCAGGCCGAAGAGGCGGTTGGCCAGGTAGATCACGGTCGTGTCGTCACCCTCGGCGGGGTATCGGACGACGTCGTAGAGGTACCGGACGGCCCGAGCGATGGCGGCGTCGCCGGCCTGGAGGTCGAACTTCCCGGCCCGGTGGAGCATGGCGGCGGTGACGATGCGGGGGGTCAGGCCCTCCCACTGGTAGCCCGACTTGGAGACGGGCCAGCCGTACTCGCCGGCCCGCCGGAAGTCCTCCGGCTGCACACCGGAGATGTCGTTCCCGTTCCTCGTAGCGCCCTTGGCGTTCACACCGCGTTTCTTGGCCGGGTCTGCGTGCCAGTTGGTGCCGGTGAAGTTGAACTGGTGCGAACCGTCGCACCACCCCTTCATCACGCGGGCCATCCGGTCGACGAGCTGCGTGTCTCCGACGTGGAGGCCGATGGCGGTGCACGCGGCGGTCGCCATGGCGCCCCAGTTGGAGGCGGACTTCTCGGCGGTCTCGACCATGTTCTTGCCGCCGGAGTGGCCGTCGAGGGGCTTGGTGACGAGGGAGCGGAGGAAGTCGTCGCTGTCGTGGTAGCCGCACAGGTCGGCGGCCCAGACGTACATCGGGACGTTGCGGGACATCTCGAGGACCCGGGCGAACCCACTGGAGGACATCGACTTGACGCCCTCGATCGCCTTGGCCTTGGCCGCCTGGTCGCCGGTGGCGGCGAAGACGAGGGCGGAGGCGTAGGCGGCAGCGTCGGTCACGCTGTTGTTGTCGGCCAGGTTGGCCTTCACCGACCCGGCCGCGGCGGACTTCACGTTGGAGGGGACGGCACCGAGGCGCTTGACCTCCTCGACGGAGACGAAGATCCCCTTGCCGACAGGCGTGGGGGTGGGCTCCGGCTCCGGGTCGGGATCAGGCTCGGGATCCGGCTCGGGGTCAGGGTCGGGATCCGGCTCGGGGTCAGGGTCGGGGGTGGGCTGCTGGGAGAGGACGACCTTGACGTACCAGCCGATCTCGGCCATGCGCTTGAGCTGGGCGAGCTCGGGGCGGATGTCCTCGGCGCCGCCGGTGACGTAGGCCTGGATGTTGCCGGCCTCGTCGATGGTCTCCTGGTTGGCGACGATGAAGTCGAGGAGGGCCTTGTGCTGGTCGGTGGTGGGCATGTGGGCTCCTGGGGTGCGTTGTGGGGTACGTCAGGTCAGGCCGGACGGAGCATGAGGCGGGCGTGGGTGATGGCCGGGGAGCCGGCGGCGTTGCCGAGCTCGACGAGGCGCACGTCGACGTCGGAGGCGAGCGCGGGGCCGGGGTTGGCCATCGTGATCCACCCGGAGTTCTTCGGCCCGGTGGTGGAGCAGTCGATCTCGGGGGTGGTGACCGACCCGGGCGTGGATCCGCCGCCGGTGGACGACAGGGTGGCGGTCATGTAGCGCCAGGTGGGCGTACCGGTCTGGTCGAGGTACTGGATGCCGACGCGGGCGGAGGCAGCGGCGACGGCCACATACACCTCGAGGCGGTACTGACCGGCCCACTGCGTGCCGATGCGGCGCTGGTACTTCCCGGCGGGGCTGGGGTTCTTGAACTCGCGGACGGTCGCCGGCGGGGAGGCGAACACGACGTTGGCGTCGGAGGCGAGGAAGGTGCAGGCGTCGTACTCCATGCGCGACGTGCCCATGAAGTTGGTGCCGAACGTCGTCCACATGGGGACGACGCCGGGCCGCATCGGCGCAGCAGTGACCTTCCCGTCGCCGTCGATGACGAGCGGCGAATACTGGTTGAGAGCCGGCGTGGCGGCAGCGAGGGTCGTCTTCTGGTCCCACTCGGTGAGCTGGACGATCGACCGCTCCCCCGAATCGTCGACCAGGTTGTCGAGGAGGTGCCGGGACACCCACTCATGCCCGCGGGGCGTGTAGTGCGTCTCGTCGGTCGTGAGCGGGGCGGCGACGAACGGAGAGCCAGCTGGGGCGGACGCGGTGGAGGTGCCTTCCATGATCCCCATGCGGCGGCCGAGGTCGAGGAACCCGCACGACGTCGCGGCTGCCGCCACGGAGACGGCCTCGGCGTACTCGGCCTGAGTGGCCGCCGTGTCGGCGTTCGGGGCCGGCGAGACCACCATCGTGATCTCGGCATCCGCGTGCTTGGCGCGGATCGCGGCGACCAGGTTGGTGTAGTCGGCGGCGGTCTCGGCGGCCGTCCGGGCCGGGGCGGCGTTGGGGCCCATCTCGTTCGACCCGAACATCAGGATCGTGTGGTCGAAGTACCCCCACGGCTGGGTGCCGTCGTAGAGGTCGGTGAAGTAGTTGAGCGCCCCGGTGCCGCCGTTCCCGGAGTGCAGGTAGTTGTAGGCGGTCGCCCCGGAGTGGCCGCCCTCCCAGACGTAGACGTTGGTGGTGCCGCCCTGCATGAAGAAGATGCCCTCGATGTAGGCGTTCGCCGTCGTCGTCGGGGTGAGGCGCACCTTCCTCGAGGCGAGGGTGAGGGCTCCGGAGTCGTAGACCCGGGAGCCCTTGGTGGTGGCGTTCGCCGTCGAGAAGGTGGCGATGTTGGCGACCGGGTCACCGTGGGCGACCTGGATGGTGGCGCCCGACGGGATCTGCCGGTAGAGGACGTAGTACCGATCGCAGACGACAGCCGAGGTCTCGACGTACTGAGTCGCGTTGGCCAGCAGGATCGACCGCAGCCCTGGGCCGCTGTTGCCGGGGAAGTCCGTCTGCGTGGTGGGTGAACCGGTGCGGGTCCACGGGCTGCCCGGGGCGGCTCCGACGATGCCCTCCAAGCCGGTGCTGGTCGAGAAGTAGCCCGCCGGCCAGGCTCGGGGAAAGGTCCCGTAGGAGGACCGGAGCCGGGACTGGAGGCGGCCGACCATCCCCTCGAACCGGGTGGTGCCGCCGGAGCCGACGAACTCCACGTTGGAGTCACCGACGAGGTGGATGTGCTTGCCCAGGGTGGCGTCGCCGAGCCGGTAGTTGAGCCGGCGGGCCAGGGTGCCCTTGGTGCCGACGAGCGACGCGTCGACGTAGCCCTTCGGCGGCGCGTCGGTGACGCCGTTGACCGGGCCCAGGATCTCCATGTCAGCGGCGGCTGATCTTGCAGCGGAAGGCGGCAGCCGCCGGGGCGGTGGCGAACCGGAACGTGACGGTGTTGGTGGAGGTGCGCTCCATGTCCGGCAGGACCGTGTCCCAAGGGGTGCTGTTGCGCCAGATGTCGACGCCGACGTCGCGGGTGCCGAGGTTGTGGGTGATGACGACGGCGGTGCCGCCGCCCACGTCGGCGAAGTGCGTGTCGGCCTCCAGGACGTCCACCCGGGTGTCGATGGCGGCGACGAGGTTGGTGACCGTGGTGGCGAAGGCGGGGTCGTCGCCGAGGGCGGCGGCGAGCTCGTTGAGGGTGTCGAGGGTGCCGGGGGCGGCGTCGACGAGGGCGGCCGCTGCGGCCTGGACGAAGGCCGTGGTGGCGACCTGGGTGGTGTTGGTGCCGGCGGTGGCGGTGGGGGCCGTCGGGGTGCCGGTCAGGGCGGGGCTCGTGAACTTGGTGGCGTCGCTGGTGTTGTCGACGTTGCCGAGCCCGACCATCGCCTTCGTGATGCCCCCGACCGTCCCGGTGAAGGTCGGCGAGGCCAGGTTCGCCTTGAGGTCGAGGGCGGCCTGCTGGGCGGTGCTCACCGGCTTCGCCGTGTCGGCGGTGTTGTCGACGTTCCCGAGCCCGACGTCGGCCTTGACGAGGGCGAGCATCGTCTTGACGGTCGCTCCGGTCAGCACCTCGACCTCGCCGGTGCTGGCGGTGTTGCGGCCGAGGATCCGTGCGGTGGCGATGTCGGCGAGGTTGGCGATCGGCACGTTGTCGGCGGCGAAGGACAAGGTCCCGGCGGCGTCGTTGTAGGTGACGGTCACGCCGGTGTGCGTGCCGGCGGCGATGACCGCTGCGACGGCGTCCTGGGCGTTCTCGTCGCTGTAGCCGGAACCGGCGGCGAGAGCCGTCCACGTCGTCCCGTTGTGGTACTTGAGCTGCTTGTCGGTGCTGTTGTAGTAGACGCGCGCCTCGGACCCGGTCGGGTCGGAGGTGAGCGACTGCACCTTGAACGACAGGAGCTCGCCGCCGCCGAGGTCGGCACCGTTGGGGAGTAGGACGGCCATGGGTCGGCTCCTAGGAGAGGGTGGCGTTGCCGGTCATGGCGAACGGGAAGTGGATGGTGGTGGCGGTGGTGCTGTTGTCGATGAGGAGGCCGAGCACCTCGTTGCCCTCGGTGTCTCGGATGGTGACGTTGGGCAGGAAGCCGAGGTCGTGGTTGATGGTCCAGGTGGCCGAGGCGGCGCCCTGGACGTGGTAGGCGCCGCCACTGGCCGGTCCGGCCGGGCCGACGAGGGTCTCGAGCCACTCGGCCTCGGTGCCGACGAAGCCGTTGGCGACGGCGACCTGGTAGGCCGACGCGCCCTGGGTGCCGGCGAGGACGACGTCGCGGACGATGACGGTGCCGGGGCGCTGGTCGACGACGACGGACCCGGACCTCTGGTCGACGGTGATGGTCTCAGTCATCGGGTCGGGTCACCCCCCACGAGAACGTGACCTCTCCCTCGATGAGCCGCTGCTGGCCCAGCTCGGAGACGATGACGGCGTCGTAGACGCCTGTCTGCCCGTCGAGGTGCGGCCAGTTGAGGTCGGCCACCTCTGCGGCGGGGAGGAGGAAGGAGGCGGTGCCGCCGTCGAGGTCGGCTTCCAGGTCGATGAGCGGGTCGGCGTCGGCCTTGCGGCGCCGGACGTGGAGCTGGCCGGAGGTCAGGGTCACGTCCTCGCCATCGACCTGCCAGGTGACCTGTACGCCGAAGTCCTCGTTGGACTTGCACTCGAGGTCTTCACGGATGGTCACCGCTCACCGCCGGTCGCGCAGATCGGCGCGGAGTCGAGCACCTTGGCGGTCCCGGTCGTGTCCCCGGTGATGCGCTCGAGGCGGGCGATGTCGAGGTCGAGGGCGGCCAGGGTGGCGGTCAGGTTGCGGGTCTCGCGGTAGTCGCCGTCGACGGCCCACGACTCGGGGCCGACGGCGACGTCGCGGCGACGGCGACGGAGGATGGACAACGCCGCCCATGCCGTCGGCGTCGACTTGGTGGCGAAGCGGTCGAGGAAGGCCTCGATGGTGGTGGTGCTGGGCTCGGTGCCGACCCAATCACGGACGGCCTCCACCTCGGCGGAGGCCATCAGCCTGCCTCGGCGTCGCGCAGGGTCTCGCGGATCCGCTTGGCGCCCCAGCGGGGGCTCACCTCGGCGATGCCGCGCCGCTCGGCCAGGTCGAGCAGGGCGGGCTTGTCGAGGTCGTCGAGCGACCCCCACCCGACCATGGAACCGTCGGCCTGGAGCACGCCGCCGGTCTCGAACTCGTTGCGCTCGCCCTCGGTGGGCGGCGGGTCGGGCAGGTCGACCTCGACGCGGTCGTCGCCGTCGTCGGCGAAGACGTGGTCGGGGAGATCCTCCCCGACGCCTTCGGGGAGGATGAGGCGGCCGTGGGCGGGGCCGTAGCCCTGCCCGTTGGCCCAGACGTTCTCGATCAGCGTGCGGGCCATGGGGTCGCCTCCGTAGACGAGGGGGAGCGAGCCCCGCCCGGTGCTGTGAGGCCGGGCGGGGCTCGGGGTCAGGCGAGGACCGTGGCCGACAGGGTGAGGTTCGGCGCACCCAGGAGGGGCAGGCCGATCGCCACGGCGTGGGTCCAGGCGGTCACCGGGTCCCGGTCCTTCCAGCCACCGGCGAGGACGCCAGGCTGGGGGGCGAGGCCCTGGTACTCGGGGAGGGTGGCCTCCACCGGGATGCCGTAGGTGGTCGTCCCGAGCGGGACGCCGTCCTGGAGCAGGATCACCGTGTTCGCCGGGATCGGCGGGGTGGTCATGCCGGCAGGCGGCTCGAGCACCTCGACGGTCACGCCGGCGAGCTGCACGAACGCAGCGCCGACGGCGTCGGTGGTGATCCGGTTGGGGACCTGGCCGGCGGGCATGAACGCCCCGCGCACCTCGTCGATCTGCTGGAGGTGCGACATGACCGAGCGGCTGACGAGCAGCCGGTTGCCGGTCACGCCGGACTGCGCCCGGATCAGCTCCATCCAGTCGAGGATGTCCTGGATGGGGGTGGCGGTGGAGTGCGCCGACCAGAGCGGGGACACGGCGCCGACGGTGAGGCTGGCGTGGCGGCCCGAGCTGTAGGTCTGGACGACCCCGTTCTCGTTGATGACGAGGTTGCCGGTGCGGAGCAGCTCGCCGCGGGCCCGCTCGAAGCGGGCGGCGATGCCACGGGCGAGACGGGCCGCGTCGTTGAAGACTTGGTCGTTGATCTCGTCGTTGCTGGCGTTGCGGATCCGGAGCTGGGCGTACTCCGACAGGGGGATCTTCCGGCTGATCGGCTGGAGCTCACCGGTGACCCGGGAAGCGCCCGGCCGACGACCGAGGGGGGACTCGGCGTCGAAGGACCGGAACTGCGCCTCGTCCAGCAGGACGTCGACGCCCCGGCTGTAGGCGTAGCGGATGTCGTTGACGGCCTGGTAGGGGAACCAGCGGGCGAGCGACTGCGACTGGGCGTCGAAGTCGTTGGCCTCCAGGCGGGCGAAGTTGGTGAGCTCGACCGGGTCGAGCCCCTCGAGGATCTCGGCCATGTCAGGCTCCTGCCACGGCGACGGCGTCGCAGATGTAGCGCGTGTCGACCAGGTCGTTGGGGACGGGGATGAAGTCGCTGTTGATCGTGGCGTCCTCGATCACGGCGAAGGTGAGGTCGGCGGCGCCCTGGACGGCGACGTCGTGCCAGACGAAGCCGGCGAGGCCGGTGGCCGTGCTGGTGGCCGCGGCGGGCTCGTAGAGGCCGCTGACGGCGTCGAAGGTCACCGGGGTGCCCGAGCGGACGTAGCCGTCGGGGTAGTGGGTGTTCGCGGTGAACGCCGAGATGTCGAGCGTGCCCGACTTCGGGTGGCCGGTGCCCCGAGCGGATCGGAGCCAGCGGTAGTCACCGCCCCCGACGGTCTCGGTGGTGGTTGCGATGGACGGCATGGCAGTGCTCCTGGGGGTCAGGCGGCGGTGGTGGAACCGAGGCGGGTCCGGCGGCGCTCGAAGCGCTCCCGGGCTCGGTCCTCGGCGGACTTGCCGCCGCCCTGGCCGCCCCGGGGGGCGGGACCTCCGCCGGCGGGCGGAGGGGGCGGGGGCGGGGCGTCGCCCGAGGGCGAGGAGGTGAAGAGGGCGGGGACCTCGGTGCGGAGCGCCTCGACCTCGGCCGCGATGGCCTCGTCGTCGGCGCCGGGCTCCAAGGTGACCATCCGGGCCGCCCTGGCGAGGGCGATGTCCGGCACGCC
>JAESGR010000310.1_pt1 | contig 51898 bp, 49 predicted proteins | sample 9269771 | NCBI WGS metagenome assembly JAESGR01 (sample SAMN15739572, study PRJNA653492) | algae metagenome | isolation source: Chroococcus sp. CMT-3BRIN-NPC107 and co-occurring heterotrophs from well... | place: USA: Clark Mountains Wilderness, California | collected 2010-04-18 | reverse complement strand
GTGCCGCCTCCTGGAGGATGAGCTTGTCCAGCGTGAGATCGGCGATGGCCTTCCTCAGGCGCTGGTTCTCGGTCTCGAGCTCCTTCATCCGCCGCACCTGGTCGGACTTGAGCCCGCCGAACTCCTGGCGCCAGCGGTAGTAGGTCACTTCCGTCACGCCGATGGAGCGGATGGCATCCGCCACGCTCTGGCCTTGCGACACCAGCACGTCCACCTGCCGCAGCTTTGAGACGATCTCCTCAGGCTTATGTCTCTTCCTCGACATCTCTGGTCCTCCTTTGGGTCAAAACCCATACAAAAAGGCGGACCACTTCAATGGGGGCGGATCAGCACTTCCCACTGGAGAAAAGCGGGGGAACGTAGTGCCGCTAGTTAGGTCGCGGCTAAGCAATATCCTGCTCAGGTGTGCATGCGGTGGCGTCTAACTAGGAACAAGGACGTGCCAGTCAGTATTTTACTCATTGGTCTCTCATACACTGCATAGTAAAAGAAGCCAAACGAGATTGCCGTCAAACTGCAGATCACCATACTCGCAGCCCACGCGTAGGACTCAAACGCTTCGAACCGCGCAATCATACGCACCAAGGCCGAGATGATTGGGTCATGGACCAGATAAACAGCGTATGATGCGTTTCCCAGAGCGAGGAGCCAAGCGGGAGTTCTGAGCCCACCTAGTCGCTCTAGGAAGACAGCACCTGTAAGAAGAAGAGCAACTGAGAAGCCGAACCAAACGCGGTGCAACTCGCCGGAGTAGAAATATATGACAACTCCTGACAAGCCCACGATGAGAAAAGCAGGTGCTGAACGAGGGGGCGCCTTGCCCACAGTCACAGATGCCAGCATCCCTGCCATAAACTCGAAGTTGATCGGCGCCAGTACAACTTTAAGGAGTGATATAGCAGCCGAAGGCCAGACCATTCGATCAAGAAAATTAAAATATTCATGAAGTAATATTAGTGCAGCCCAGCCTGCCAGCAAGATGACCCTTTTACTAGTAAAATACGATAGCGAGAACAATAAATAGAATACGATCTCATGTATCAAAGTCCATGCTACGCTGAGCGCTGTTGGCCTTCCCGTTGGAAGGAGGGTGATAGATGTAACCCAACTCCAGTCCCGGGTAGAGTTAGTAACCGAAGGCAGGAGCAGATACATCGCCATAATTGCGACGCTGACAGGGATGTAGGAGGGATATATGCGCAAAGCACGTCGGCGTATAAAATGAAATGCTGAGCATAGCCCTAGGTTATCATAACGGTGCGCGTGCAGGATTATAAACCCGCTTAGAACAAAAAAGAAGTCAACGCCTAAATGGCCATGCATGAAGATTGTAGCGAATCCCTGTGGTAACGGGGCGACAAAGGCGCCAGTCCCAAGGCTCGCGTGGTGAAAGACTACCGCTAACGCGGCGATTGCCCGACCGCCCTGCAGAACGTCTATCCTGCCTGCTAACATCCGGTTTGAGTCCGCACCAAATGAGACTGTGAGTGTTGAACAACTACTCGCGCATTTACTGGAGGAGCAATCACTTAGCTTATTCCTTACGCCGGCGCGGCAAAAATTCGGCCTATGACGTGTGATCAGCAGGATAGAAATCAGCACCGGATCCACTGTCACGCTTGAAGCGCAGAACCCGGACAAGCTTTAGCACAATGTACGCTCGATGAAACGCCACCCATCGATGTTTTCGCGCCTGAGACAGTTGGGCCGTGGTAGCCAACCTCGCCTCGCCCCAACACAATTTTGAAAACAGTCAGCGGCCAAGCTTCGCATTGCTCTCACATTTGGACAAACGCGGACAGAACGAGGAGACCAGTGGACCCGCTTTTCTCAGGGTGAAACTGTGTACCAAACACGTTGCCTTGGCTGACAACTGCCGAAACTCGATGTCCATGGTAGTTACAGTCGGCTAGTCGACTCTTTTCTTGAACTGGAGCGGCAGTGTAGGAATGCACAAAGTATGCTGACGCGCCCGGATTTATGTTCCGCAAAATTGTATTATTCCAAGCGTCGCAGCCCGCTGCGGGAGGCGGGTGCAGTTCAGACCAACCAATATGCGGTACTTTGTACCTCGGTCCGGCTGAGCTGCAAGCAGGGATCTGCGATACAGTGCCTTCGATCAGGCCCAAGCCCCCATGCCAGCCGAACTCCTCTCCTGCGGTCATTAGAATTTGCATGCCGACGCATATCCCAAGTAATGGCCGGCCAGTTGAGGCGAACGCAATCACGGGATCCATGAGATCGCGCTTGCGGAGTTCGCTCATACAATCGCCAAAAGCGCCGACTCCTGGAAGGACAAGACGGTCGGCGCGCGCTATGTCGTCGGGAGATGAAGTCTGACGAACAATGGCGCCGCATTTCTCGAGAGCGCGCCGCACGCTCAAGAGATTCCCGACGCCATAGTCGACCAGTGTCACTGATTGGTTCATGCCACGGTCCTCACAGAAATTCCCGCAGCTCTGGCTTGCTCACGAATCTGGTGAACAGAAAGCCGGCCGTAGTGTAGAAGGTCACCAACAGCCACTGCGTCCGCATGTCCCCTCGTGACTACCTCTAGCAGGTGTTCGGCAGAGCCCATGCCACCACTCGCGATGACGGGAACCGACACGACTGATGATACAAATCGCACAAGGTCGACGTCGAAGCCGGAGCGTGTACCCTCGCGGTCGACGGAGGTCAGCAGGATCTCACCAGCACCGAGGCCAGCGCCGCGTTTAGCCCATTCCACCACGTCAAGCCCTGTGCGTTCTCGCCCGTTGTCCGTGTACACCTCCCACCGACCGCTGCTAACTTGCTTCGCTTCGATTGATAGCACGATGCATTGGGAGCCAAAATACATTGCCATTTCTGTAATCAACTCTGGGCGCTTCACCGCAGCTGTATTGATGGCAATCTTATCGGCCCCAGCGCGTAGCAGGGTTCGCACATCCTCAATGGATCGGATGCCTCCTCCGACAGTTATGGGTACGAAAACATCGCGGGTGGTGCGCTCAACGATCTCGGCAAGGCTGTTCCTTTGGTAGAGGCTTGCAACAATGTCCATGTAGAGGATTTCGTCTATCCCACCCTCGTAGTACTGCTTTGCGTATGTGTTAGGGTCACCAATCTTTCGAAGACCTTCCAGACGAACACCCTTGATTAGGTTGGGCGCCTTGATATCCATCCTCGCAATGAGTCTGATGGTGCTCATGCGGTTTACCTAGGGCTTGCTGCTAAAGACTGTGTGACGAAGCTGCCACTCTCCATCTGCATACTGCCACAGGTGTGGTGAGCGAAACTGATCTGCCAGCGTGTCAAAATAAGCTCTCGTCATTATAGGCTGTTCGAACATACGCGCAGCCTCCGGAAATTCCTTCTCAGGGATGCTCAGGTACTGAAAGATCTCCCCTGCAAATCGCTCCGGGAACTCGCCGTCGAAGCGTCTCACAAGCGCAACGCCCTCGTCGCGCTCGATGTCCTGTGAACGAATCTCCTGCGCGGCGTCATATGTGGCTCGCCCGATGCCGAACTTTATCCAGGTTGTGTAATAGTGGAAATCATCTATCTTGTCATCAATGCTATTGTACTTGGAGTATGTGCCTGGGGTCCGCTCTGGAGCCGCTTGAAACCCACCGTGCTCGACGGCGTAATAATAGCAACTTTGCGGGTGCCACTTGAGATAATATCCTAGATAATGCACTTCGGTGCCGACAGCTTCGATATCGGCCGGATCAGCCGGCAGATAAGGAATCAAATCGCTTTGATCGAGGCCGTAGTTGGCCTTGAGCTCTGCTACAGACGTACCCCCGAGATAGATTTCGGAGTCGTCTTGTGCCGTGAAATAATCCCAGCTCCGGCGCGCATCCGATGCATCTGCAATAGGATTGCCGTACTCCGCCTCGTTCTCTCCATAGAAAACAAGGGGGATCTTGTGCAGTATCGACATCTTTGGGGCGAGCTGCTTCTGCCCTAACACAAAGGGCTGGAAGGGATGGAACAAGTTCTCGACCGCCAACCGGGTCAGCAGGCGATGGACTCGTCCATTCGGTGTACAGAGGAAGTTATCGAACCCGGCATGGATCCATGCCTGCAGGTTCCTCCACCCCCATTCGGTGTAGAGATGTGGCGCCCAAGTTACTGTTAGCGGGTGCATTCCGTACTTATGCTTCAAGATGTGGGCCGCATAGAAGCTGTCCTTGCCGCCCGAGCCGGGTACAATGCAGTCATATGCACCTGTGCGGCTCCGGAACCGGTCACACAATGCGATCAGCTGGCGCTCTCTCTTCTCCCAATCAATTGAGGTGTGCTTCGCCTGCGCGACAAGGCAAGCGTCGCAAACGGCGTCAGCATTGAAGTGAATAGTTTCCTTCTTGCTCGCGCGTGTGTGCTTGAACTCGATGGCTGAATTCGGCCGCTGGTTCGAGATAACACAGCAGCTGCAGAACCTCACGGCTTTCGGCAGCCCATATTTAGCCTCCCGCTCGTTGAGGCCAGGGGCGAAACGCTCGTGGTCGACTTTGGATGGATAGCTGTGTTGTGGCATATTGGACTCCCGGTCGACAGACGCTTGCCGCCGTCGCCCCTACCAAGCGCTCAGGCCGCCGTCGACCATAATGTTCTGCCCGGTGATATAGCTTGAAGCGTCGGAGGCGAGAAAGATCAGAGTTCCGACCATTTCGTCGCGGCTTGCCATGCGCCCGAGCGGGATGCGGGCGGAGTAGAGCGCTTTGAATGTGTCGTTCTGTCCACTCTCTACGCCGCCTGGGCTGATGGCGTTGACCCGTACGCCCTTATCTGCCCAATATGTGGCGAGATGGCGCGTGAGGCCGATCACAGCGGACTTTGTCGCGCTGTAGACCGGCGGCGTGTTGATCTCTTGGCCGAGGTACTCCGATCCGACGTAGATCCTTTGATCGGGAGCCATTGCGCCGTAGATAGACGCGGTTTGAATGATTGCGCCGGAGCGCCGGTCTGCCATCCTCGACCCGACCTCCTTTGCGACCAAGAACATCCCGTCGAGATTGACTGCGCAAACGGCGCGCCATGTCTCTACGTCGTACTCCTCAAGAGGAGCCAAAAATTGGCCGACGTCGGGCCCCTTTGTCGCGGCGTTATTGTGCAGAATATTTATCGCGCCGAGGTCACGCTCTACTTGTTGAGCCATCTCATAGACATCTTTCGGTCGGCTGATATCAGCCCCGAGCCCGATAGCTGAGATACCGAAAGTCGACCGCAGTTCGTAAGCAAGTTGGCCTGCCTGCGCCTCATCGATGTCGACGACGGCGACATTGCAGCCGTGGTCGGCGAGGCCGGCGCAGAAGGCACGTCCGAGGATGCCTGCGCCTCCCGTAACGACCGCCACCCTTCCAGAGAGGTCGAAGAGAGTCCTGTATGAGTTCCGATTCACTCTACCCTCCAAGCTCAGTATCCTGCGTCGCGCTTGCGCATCAGAAACTCGACGATCTCAAAATCGAGCTCAGAATCGATGTCAATGGAACGCTCCTCCGGCATTTGGTATAGAAGTGAGTCCTTGTAAAACACCGAAGGGCTCCGCACGAAAATATCACGGTGCCACACATATATTGATGCATTCATGTCAAAACAGCGTGGAGCATCTTGACGCCGCACCACTCCCCCCGGCAGAGACTTTGATAAACCTACGAAGCCATCGGTGTTCTCTTCGACCAAATTGAAGTATGGTGATCGGCGCGCTGGTGCACCTGAGATCACATTGGATGCTCCACGGGTCTCAAGTAGATCGACTGCGGCAGCAATATCGCTCGGTAGTCGGAGCGGAGAGGTAGCGTCTAGGTCTACATAAGTCCTGAATTCGTAACCGAACTGTCTCTCGACCTCGAGTAAGCAATGGAGCATTGCTGGTATTTTTGGGGCAACATCCGTTGCAAGTTCGCTCGGCCTTGCTACAGCTATGTCAGCGCCGCTCTCTTTGGCGGCAGCAAGGATATGCGGCGAGTCGCTGCTCACTGCGATCGCCGCAAACAGCCCGGTTTGCTTCGCCTGCAAAATCGTGTGAGCTATTAGAGGACGACCCCCGAGGGGACGGAGATTCTTGTTTGGAACACCCTTAGAACCTCCACGTGCGCAAATCGTACAAAGCCGTCTCATGACTGGATCCAACACCGAGTTGCTGCCGCCGCCTCAATTCCTTCGATCATCCCCAGGACGCGATACGCGTGTTCAATTGTGCATAGGTTCTGAGTGTTTCCAGTGAGCATTGATCGATGCTGTGAAACATATGTATCGTCGCGGCTCACATGGTATGCGGTCACCTGACCGTCCACCTGCAACGTCGCCGACACCAGATCTGCTATGTATGAATGCTCATGAGTGTTGACGAGAATTCGGCGCTCAGCTGGTCTATTATAGTAATTCAACTGCAAACTCACCATCCTGGCACGCTCCGTCTCCGCTAGCACAGACCAAGACTCATCCGAAGCGATGCGGAGAACGTTGAAATTTCCGCCTAGCGCGGTCAACCGCAACCAGGGGCCAAAGATCCACAGGATGTAATCGAGTTCATGGCTGAGGTCTCGGAGAACTCCTCCACCCCGATCACGGTGAGCCGAGTAAGACTTCCTGAAATCACTCCCAGGCCGCCAATCCGGCAGATACTGCCCAGCATATATCTGCGCAGATACGATATCCTGTCCGTGGAGGTGGCGACGCAGATCCACCAACACCGGGTGTAGCCTCAGGTTGTACCCAACGGCAACGTGTTGAAAGCCGTAGCTGCTGAACGGCAGCCGCGCGTCCGTGCCCAAAGGCTTTTCGACTAAGACGAGGCCCTTGAAGCCACTCTCGTCGAGGTGGCTTAGCATCCTCAAGTGCTCGGAGGTCTCGTTGGCAACGACCACGTAGTCAGGTTCGAAAGCACCAAGGGCCTCCTGTAAGGTACCGAAGCACCGATTGTCAGGTACCTGCCTTCTGGTGAGAACAGCTGTTTCGCAGCCGATTTCCTGAAGTGTCTTCGTATGGCGTGCGCCGATGGATCCGTAGCCGATGACAAGCGACCGCGTCATGGAAATGCCTGCGCGAACTCGTTTCGGGCCCGTTCGAGATCATCAAAACGCCCGATGTCGAGCCAATACTCTCTAATCGGGAAGGCAAGCGTCTGCTGCCCTCGGGCCGACGCAGCCTCGAACAGGTCTGGCATATTGTAGAAGGTCCTTTGGGGGATGAGGTCCAAAAGAGTAGGCTGCAAAACGTAAATTCCCGCGCTAACGAAGAATGTTTGAACGGGCTTCTCTGCGATCCCCGTCAGCCGATGACCATCCAACGTGACGACACCGTAGGGGACTTGGAACGCGTATTCACGCACGCCAATGGTACCGACACCAGCGTGACTTTTGTGAAAATGCAGCAGATTCCGAAAGTCGATTGATGTCAGGAGATCGGCATTCATGACGATCACCGGAGATAAGGGTCGTTCTGGCAGAAGGCTCAGGGCTCCGGCCGTTCCCAGAGGCTGGTCCTCATGGAGGTATTTGATCTCCACGTTGAAGTCTAAGCCGTTGCCGAAATGGGAAATAATTTGCTCCGCCTTATAGTTGACAGCAAGAAAAAATTTTCTGAAACCCTGCTTTGCAAAATTCGTTACGATCGTTTCAATGAGGGGTTTCCCACCGATCGGTAGGAGGGGCTTCGGGGTCTCCTCTGTCAGAGGAAGCAGGCGCTTTCCGAAGCCACCTGCCATGAGAACCACCCACGCCTCCTCGGGCTCTGGAGCCAGTAGGTCGTCGATCAGCTCCAATCCTACCACTCGGCCCGTCTCATCGACGATGGGGAGTTGGTGCAGTGCCAGGCGTTGCATCGTACGCAGGGCTTCCTCGCGGCCCTCTGATTGATGCAGCACCGTCGGATTGCGGTTCATGACGCGAGCAACCGGCTCGTCGAGCTTGATCCCCCGCAACAGCCCGCGGCGCACGTCGCCGTCCGTGACTGTCCCAAGGAGCTTTCCACTTTCGTCGACAATCAGAGCAATCTGTGTTGAGCTCGAATCAATTGCTCCGACGGCCTCCAAAATCTCGGCAGTCTCCGGCAATAGGACCTTTCGGTAATCCGGCGCCGCCATGCTAGTCCTCCCTTAAGTTTCGCAGCAGCTTGGCCGGCACACCGCCGACGATTGTTTTTGCGTCAACATGCTTGATCACAGCAGCGCCGCAGCCAACCACAGCACCCGCGCCCAGATTTACGCCTTGGATGACGCTCGCACCCGTACCAACGTGAACACCAGACGCCAGCGTTACGCCACCCGATAAGGTCACGCCCGGAGCAATGTGACAGTGAGACCCGATCACACAATCATGATCAATGATTGCAGCAGTATTGACTATGGTGTTGGAGCCGATATGCGTGCCCGTCTGCACAACAGCTCTCGCCATTATCTGTACCCCCTCCCCTATCTCGATGTCAGCAGCCACACAGGCCTCCGGGTGAACCAAAGTCTCGAACGAAAAGCCTAGAGTCTTCATCCTCTCGAACAGCGCGCGGCGCTTTGTGTCCGCGCCAACCGACCCGATGGCGTTCACGAGCCGCACGCGTTCCGGGTCGAGTGGTAGAATGGTATCGTCGTCGCCTAAGCGGGCAATACCAGCGAGCGGACGCACCGGCTCGTCGAGCGCTGTGTAACCGAGGACGTCCTTCCCGAGCAGGCGGAGCATCGACAGAAGTACGCGAGCGTGGCCTCCACCGCCGAGCAAGATGATTGACATGATTTAGGTCTCAATTGGCTCGTCGGACTTGAAGTCACGTGGCGCCAGCCGCCCGAGAACAGACCAGTATTTCATAGGTGATAAAAAGCCACCGGGGCGTTTAACAGCAATGTTGGTTTCGTCAAACACTTCACCGGCTGATATCGCGCGCGCTGCCACTAGGCTTTTTCTCGCGACCTTGATGTTCTTGGCCTCGGAAGGCTGTATGACCTTAGCCCCGTCTCCCAATCCTGCCTCTACCTCCCTGATAGCGCGGACCATGGTGGCGAAATCAGGCGGCTCTAGTGATGCCTGGTGGTCGGGGCCAGGCAAGGATCTGCTGAGCGTGAAGTGCTTTTCAATCACGACGGCACCGAGCGCTGCCGCCGCGACAGACACTGCAATCCCCTCGCAATGATCCGAGTATCCCACATTCAATCCAAAGGCGTCACGCATCGTGTTCATCGCGCGCAGGTTTGCCTCCGCGAACGGGGTCGGGTATTCGGTTGAACAATGTAGAAGTGTCACCTTCTCTCGGAGCAACGATTGTGTCGTTGGGAGAGAAAAGATCTCGCCCAAACCTTCACAGGGAGGGATGCCATCGGAAAATGTTAAGCCGAAGGCGATGATATGTAGAGCCGACTCGATGTCCTCCAGTGTTCCCATACCAGTGGACAAAATGATTGGCCGACCGGCGCGGGCAGCTCGGAGCAGCAACGGACCGTTCGTGAGTTCGCCGGATCCGAGCTTTACCCGTACAACGCGGAGATCTCGGGTCAGCAGGTCGAGGCTGTCCTCGTCAAAAGGGCTCGACATAAACTCGATATTTCGTTCCGTACAACGCCGTTGCAGCTCCACAAACGCGTCACGACTCAGTTCGAGGGCTCGCAACATATCGAATTGGCTTTCGCCTGTGCCTGTTGCCCGCTCCTGGTATTCGGCCTTGGAGGATGTCCGCGTTACAAGCTTCGATGCTTGAAAGGTCTGGAATTTCACAGCGTCCGCCCCGGCCGCGGCTGCGGCGTCAATCAACTGCAGAGCCAGTTCGGTGGATCCGTTATGGTTTACGCCGGCTTCCGCAATAATGAGCGTTCGCTTCATGAGGTCACCTGATCGACAAAGCGCTTCTTCAGGAGAAGTTGTGTGTTCGGCAGCCGGCGTAGAATGTCGACGATACGCTCCGCAGAATGCCCGTCGCCGTAGGGATTCGTGACGGTTCTGCGTCCAGTATGGATGGCAGCCTCGATAGCCTGCCGGATGGCGTCCTGGTTAGCGGCGCAGTCTATCACCGTTTCCGCCCGCAATCGCCCGTCTTGCCTCGGGCCTACATTGACGGTGGGAATACCAAAGCTTGGAGCTTCGTAGAGTCCGCTTGAGGAATTTCCAACCACGACGTCCATGTGGCGCAGCGCGCTGTAGTATCGCTGTGGGCCGAGCGACCTGACATAAGTCGCGTTGCTATGAGCCTTGACGAAATCTTGAATCAGATCTGCGAGTAATCTGCCCTCGTGATCCGCGTTTACACCGGTGAACACGATACCCGTTTCCGGTCCAAGCGCATCCAAGGCGCGCAGGAGTTGCTGGCACTGCTGTTCGGAGTCTCCTTGGGCCGTTACTGGATGGAACGTGACAAGGATGTTGAGAGGGCAGGGCCTGATGTCGACCTGCCTAAAGAACTCCTCCCGCTCCAGGGTCTGCGTGAGTCGGATCCGATCAAGGCCAGGGCTGCCAACGTTGTGGATCGTTGATGCATCTTCGCCCAACTGGGCGACACGCCGAGCAGCTTGCTCCGTCGCCACAAAGTGAATGTGCGACATCTTGGTGATAGCATGCCGTATCGCGTCATCGATCGCTCCTTCGGTCACGTCACCACCCGCAATATGGGCGACAGGTACGCGTGCCAGAAGGGCAGCGTACACTGCCGCCAGTATCTCGTATCTGTCTCCCAGGACGAGAAGTAAATCTGGTTGGAGCGTCTCCAGCGCCTCGGCGAATCCGATCAAGGCAAGGCCGGCGGATTTCGTGAGGGCTGCGCCACTGTCAGTGGCCATCATCATATCGACCTTGCGGATTATCGTGAGACCGTCCGCTTCGATCTCGTCAATGCTCGACTCGAAGCCTGGAGCAAGATGCTGGCCGGTAACAATCAGACTCAGCGAAAAATGAGGGTCGTCGCGGATCTTCGTGAGCGGAACCGAGAGCAAGCCGTAATCGGCCCGCGACCCCGTGACGGCACAGATTCTAAGCATGCGCCACCAACTTTGGGCTTGATGGAATATTGATTATTCTCGCCACGAGGTCATCCACCTGCGACAGCTCCATCTGAGGACAATCGCGGTACATGGGCAAGCGATGCATAGGAATCCAGCAGGGACGCGTCATGAGTCCTGCGTTGTTGGTTGCCTCCAGTATCTTGTTTCGGTCGCTCGCATAATCTCGGTCGAGTATGATCCCGTTGAGCCAAAAGTTGCTTCGGGCGAAAGCCGGCTCCGCAATGAAATTCAATCCGTGCAGTTCAGAAAAACGCACTGCATAGCGCTCAGCCAATACCCTCTTGCGAGCAAGAAGATCAGGCAAGTTTTCCAGCTGGGCGCAACCAAGCGCCGCATTTATATTCGGGAGTCGGTAGTTGTAGGCGACGGCGTCATGATGGAAATCCCAGGCGTGCGGCGTCTTGGCTGTCGTGGTCAGGTGCTTAGCAATGCGTCCGAGTTCCGGGTCGTTCGTGAGTAATGCGCCCCCGCCACCCGTAGTGATGGTCTTGTTGCCGTTAAAACTCAGCGCAGCAACCGAACCAAGCGAACCTGCCGGCCTACCTTTATAGGCAGAACCAACCGCTTCAGTCGCGTCCTCTACGACTGGAATTCCGAAACGCGACGCTACACTGGATACGGCATCCATATCGACCGGGTGGCCAAAAGTGTGCATGGGCATGATCGCGCCTATGCGACGGCCGGTAAGGCGGTTAATGCATCCAGAGCGACCTGAATCAACAATTTCGTCTAGGTACCTGTCGAGCTTTGCAGGATCTAGACCTAAGGTGGCGTGATCGCTATCGACTAGATGGGGAATTGCGCCAGCGTGACTAACAGCGTTGGCAGTAGCAACAAAGGTGAGAGCTGGGATGATAACCTCGTCGCCGGGTCTAACACCGACGACAAGCAAGCATATGTGCAAAGCCGCCGTTCCGTTGACGACAGCAACCGCGCGCTCTACGCCGCATATTTCCGCAAGTCGCCGTTCGAATTCATCAACAAATTTTCCGACGGAAGAAACCCAACCTGTATCGATGCATTGCTTTACGTAATTCCACTCGTTCCCGGCGAAAGTGGGTTCATGCAGGCTGACGGGGCTGTCGGTAGGACCGATAACGTCGCGAAGAGCATCGATAAAGTTGGCGGGATTCACCATCATGCTCGTTGTCATATGTTGTAGATGTCCTGCCTATAGCGATGTAAGTTTTCGGAGCGCCCAAACCAGTCGATAGTCGCTGCGAGACCTCTTCGGAACCCGTCAAGACCCCCATAGGATGGCGCCCACTCCATCAAGGCCTCAGCTTTCGCGGTTCCGGCAAACAGTCTTTCGACCTCGCTACCCGCGGGACGCAGGCGGTTGTCGTCCGTGACAAACTCAACAGGAACTTTCATCAATTCTGCGATCAACCTCGCAGTCTCACCTACAGTGATCTCGAACCCGCTGCCGACGTTAATGACCTCACCAATCACATTTTCACGGGACGCGGCAGAGATGAAGCCCTGAACTGTGTCCGCGACATAAGAGAAATCGCGCGTCGGGTGAAGAGAGCCAAGTTTGATTACCCTCTGTCCAGCTACAATCTGCGTTATGATTGTTGGTATGACCGCTCTTGCGGATTGGCGCGGGCCGTACGTGTTGAATGGGCGCAGAACAACAACAGGTGTAGCGAAACTGGCCCAGAACGACAGAGCAATTTGGTCGGCGCCGATCTTAGTCGCCGAATAGGGAGATTGTCCCTGCAACGGATGGTCTTCGCTTATGGGGACGAATTTTGCCGTTCCGTAGACCTCACTTGTCGACGTGCAGACCACACGCCTGACCCCATAGTCTCTCGCAGCTTGCAGTACGTGCAAGGTACCTTTGACGTTTGTGTCTACGTAGGCGCTCGGGGAATGGTAGGAGTAGGGAATCGCGATCAACGCAGCGAGGTGGAGGATCACATCGCATCCTTTGACTGCAGCACGTACGCTGTCTGGGTCGCGGATGTCGCCAGCGAAAAATTCGACGTTCTTCACCAGATCTGGAGGCGAGGTGTCCAACCATCCGCGTGAATTGAATGAATTGTAGAGTACGAATGCTCGAACGTCGCAACCAAGCTGAGCCAGAGTTTCGACAAGGTGGGAGCCAATAAAGCCATCGGCCCCGGTGACAAGTACCTTACCTGCGATCGGAGCCTTGATGTCGGACGGCATGTTAAGCAAGGACATTTTCAAGAGATCGCCGTTGAGTGGGTTTAACCCTGCCCGCCAGGGAGGTGAATTGAGGCAGTTGGTCGTGGAAGTCAATTCCGAGGGGCCCGGCTCCGGTTCGGAATTGCCCCTGCCCCACCTCGCCTGGCGTCGCCCTCGCCCAAACCTATCCTCGGGTTCTCATTCAGTGACAACCCGGGACGTGGAGAACGAACCAGCTGCAGCAAGCCTAGGTTCTGTTCTGGCATTAAGCCATGTTTTCCGGAGGCGCATACGGTCACGGCCTGGGGCCCGGCCCGACATACCAAGGTACCGCCTCGTTGATGCCATCCGCAAATGTGTGGCTCGGCCGGTACCCGAGTCTGTCCTGGGCCTTGCTGATGTCAGCCTGAGAATGTCTGACATCTCCAGCGCGGAAGTCGCGATAGACTGGGTCTCGGGTGTAGGATCGGCCGAGCGCCGCCAGGTTGCTCCGAATAGCTAGAAACAGCTCATTCAGGCTCGTCCGACCTCCAGCGGCGACATTGTAGACTTGTCCCCGCCCATCCTCGTCCGCGAGAGCGGCCAGCAGATTGGCCTGAACGACATTGGCGACATAGCAGAAGTCACGGCTTGTCTCACCATCACCATTCACATAGATCGGCTCTCCCTCGACCATCGCAGCGGTCCACTTCGGGATGACGGCCGCATAGGCGCCATTCGGGTCTTGGCGGGGTCCGAAGACATTGAAGTAGCGCAGGCCGATCGACCTGAACCCGTACGCCCGCGCGAACACATCGGCGTAGAGTTCGTTCACGTACTTCGTCACGGCATAAGGCGACAGAGGCTTACCAATCTGGTCTTCAACCTTCGGCAGCCCTGGATGATCGCCATAGGTCGAGCTCGAAGCTGCATAAACGTAGCTCTTCACCTTGGCGTCACGTGCTGCCACGAGCATGTTGAGCGAGCCCGCGACGTTCACCTCATTGCTCGTGATTGGATCGTCGATCGAGCGCGGGACCGATCCGAGTGCCGCTTGGTGGAGGACGTGGTCGACACCCCCGACGGCAGCCCGACAGCTCCCGAGGTCACGGATGTCGCCTTTGATCATTCGAGCCGTCGCCCAACGCTCCTCGCCCACGATCCGGCGCACTTCAACCAGGTTGCGCTCGTGCCCGGTCGCAAAATTGTCAAGGCCAACGACGCGCTGGTTGAGCTTGAGCAGAGTCTCCAGAAGGTTCGAGCCGATGAACCCTGCGACACCGGTGACGAGCCACGTCCTCGGATCCCGCAGAAGCTCGTCCTTAACCTGCTCATAGCGTGACGTCATTCGAAAACCCTACAATTCAAAGCTGCCTCCGCGCTCAAAAGCATTGTGAGGGTTCTGCTCTCAGCTCTATCGAGCTTGGCAGCCGCCCCCTCTGAAGCGAAAATTAGTCAGCGCATACCACTCGCGCTCGTGCGGCTGAGCACCATTGCGGGACAGGCTAATCAGACTTGCCCGAAGGATCCGTCGTCGAGAGCAGCCTCGAGCGCGCCATGGTCCCGAATGTCGCCCCGGATCACAGCGACCACAGTAAGAACGAGGATCTTTAGGTCGAGCATCGGTCCCGCGTGGCGCACGTACCACTTGTCGAGGGCGTTCTTCTCCTCGGGGGTGATCAGCTTGCCACCCTTGACTTGCGCCCAACCTGTCAGACCCGGCCGCACCGCCAAACGGCTCCGGTCGTTGCGGGGCTGGTCGACCGGCAGCAGCGGCCGCGGGCCGACGATCGTCATATCGCCCGCCATGATGTTGACGAGCTGGGGGATCTCGTCGAGCCGCGTCGCCCGCAGGAAGCGTCCGGTCGACGAGAGGCGTTCCTCGTCCGACAGACGACGCCCGCCCGCTCCCAGCGGCAGGCGCAAGGTCCGGAACTTGTAGACGCGGATGGGCCGCCCGTACTGTCCGAGGCGCTCCTGCCAGAAGATGATCGGCATGCCGACGTCGATCACGACGGCAAGAATCACGAGGCCGGCGACCGGCGCCAGGAGGCACAAGCCCGCGATCGACAAGGCAATGTCGACCCCGCGCCGGAAGCCCCAATAGCCGGGGTTCGGCACGTCGAACTCGCCCGCGCGGTTCGCGATGCGCGCCATCTGGGGCCGAAGCTCAGCCTCGCTCGTCTGGAACTCGCGCAGGCGGTTGGCCCACGGATCGAGATGAAGGCCAAGCCGCTCGCATTCGGGCGCGAGGCGCTCGGCCAGGTCCTGGCTCTCCGCCTCGCCGGTGACCATGAGAACCACGCGGCTGATCCGGACGCCATGCGTCGCATACTCGCCGACGACAGCCGCGAGCTTCTCGGTTCCGGCAACGACCGGGTACCCGGCCACCGACCGGCCCTGCATCTTCGGATTATCGTCGAGAAGCCCGATGATGCGCGGCCGGCGCCCCTCGAGGGCGGCCAGCATGCGGATATAAAGCAGGGCCATCCGGTTGGCGCCGATGAGGAGGACGCTCTCTTCCGGGCGGGCGGGGCCGGCCACGCCCGACCGCCGCTGGCTCGCCTGCGCCCGAGAGGCCTTCAGCCACGGGAAGGCGACGCGCCACCCGACGAGGAGGCCTGACAGGAGAATGACGTGAAGCAGCGGGATCGAGCGCGGGATCTCATCCAAGCGCCAGAAGGAGAAGAGGAAAACAACGCCCGTCAGGACGCCGACAAGAACGGCCTTGCCGATGCGGCGCACGTCCGCGGTGCAGACGTAGTCGGACACGATCCCGCCGACGCGGAAATAGACAAGCGAGACGAGCATCGTCGCCGCCGTTACGCCGGCATAGACGAGTGTGCTCATAACATCGTCGCGCGTGAAGGCATCAATGTCGCGCGCCAGGCGGGCCAGGAAAGGCGCCGCCAAGGCCAAAGCCGCATCCAGCCCGTTCAGGCGAATGCGATCGGCTGCCCAGGAAGAGGGAAGACCCATCTGACCCCACGTATCGACGTTATGATTGCTTGTTTCCCCTCTCATAGGCTCAACCATCGGTGGCCTCAAGTCCAACCTTCGACGCAGGACCAAGATTGCATAGAATTCTCGCCTGCGACATTCGGCCGGACAACCTAAGCCTTATCGTCACGGTACTGTCATCCACCAGGCGCGGACTGGCGCAGGGAATGTCTTTCCCCCGCCGCCGGTTATGGCCAAGGTTGGAGGGTTCCTGCTTCCAGACCTTGCTATGGCCCACCGATCTTGCTTAAGACGGCGCGCCTCTTTTCTTATTCTGAGATCGGTCTGGACCTCATGACGCCGAACACCGACACGCGTGCCCTCGTCGCGGCCCTTCAGGAGCGCCGCGCCCTCCTCGGCGTGGTTGGGCTCGGTTACGTGGGGCTGCCCCTCTCGCTGACGGCGGTCAATGTCGGCTACCGGGTTCTCGGCTTTGATATCTTTGCCCCCCGCGTCAACGAACTCAATCGGGGCGAGAGCTCAATCAAACACATTCCCGGATCGCTTGTGGCGAGCGCCGTCGGATCGGGGCAGTTCGAGGCAACAACCGACTTCGACCGCCTTCATGAGCCGGACGCAATCCTCATCTGCGTCCCCACTCCCCTCTCCCGGCACCGGGAGCCCGACCTCTCGTATGTGGTCGACACGACGCGCGCCATCGCCCAGCGCCTGCGCAAGGGTCAGCTCGTCGTCCTCGAATCAACGACCTATCCCGGCACGACCGACGAGGTCATGCGCCCCATCCTGGAAGAGACGGGCCTCAAGAGCGGCGTCGACTTCTTCCTGGCCTTTTCTCCCGAGCGCGAGGACCCCGGCAATCCGGAGTTCGGCACGTCGACGATCCCGAAGGTCGTCGGCGGCGACGGCCCCGTTGCCTCCGAGATGGCCAATGCCCTCTACGGACAGCTTGTTGTACGTACCGTTCCGGTCTCCTCCACGGCCACAGCCGAGGCCGTGAAGCTCACCGAGAACATCTTCCGCGCCGTCAACATCGCCCTCGTGAACGAATTGAAGGTCGTCTACGAGGCCATGGGCGTCGACATCTGGGAGGTCATCGACGCCGCCAAGACCAAGCCCTTCGGCTTCATGCCCTTCTATCCGGGTCCGGGCCTCGGCGGTCACTGCATCCCCATCGACCCCTTCTACCTCACCTGGAAAGCGCGCGAGTTCGACATCTCGACCCGCTTCATCGAGCTCGCGGGCGAGATCAACACGCGCATGCCCTACAGGGTCGTCGACCGTCTGGCCGAGACGCTCGACAAGCGTGCCAATCGCGGCCTCGCCGGCGCGCGGGTCCTCATCCTCGGCCTCGCCTATAAGAAGAACGTCGACGACATCCGGGAGAGCCCCTCCTTCAAGCTCATCGAGCTCATGGAAGCCCGCGGAGCCCATGTCGACTACCACGACCCCTACGTACCCGTAATCCCGGTCACCCGCGAGCACGCGCCTCTGGCCGGGCGGCAGTCCGTCACGCTCACGCCCGAAAATCTTGCGATCTATGACGCCGTCCTGATCTCCACGGATCACGACGAAGTCGATTACAGGCTTGTGGCCCAGCACGCGAAGGTGACGATCGACACACGAAACGCCTGCGGCAAGGCCGGCGTCGTGAGCGACCGCGTTGTGAAAGCCTAGGCCGACCCCAATTCGGCTCGATTCTGGGGCATTTCCTTCAGGACGGAGGCTGCCCTGAACAGGAGGCAGTTCGCCACTGAGATGACTTCACCCGTCCTGGTCACCGGCGCAGCCGGCTTCATCGGCCACCATGTCGTGCAGCGCCTTGCGGCGAGCGGCGTGGCCGTGGTCGGAGCCGACGCCTTCACCTCTTATTATGACACAACTTTGAAAGAGGCACGGTGGGCGGAGCTCGCTCGCCTCGGCACCTTTGTCGGTGAGCGCATCGATCTCTCCGACGGGGCGGCCGTTCGAGACCTGTTCGAGCGCCACAAACCCGATCGGGTCATTCATCTCGCCGCCCAGCCCGGCGTCCGCAAGGCCCTCACGAAGCCCGACCCCTACGTAGCCCATAACGTCGTGGCCTTCCTCCAGGTCCTCGAGGCCTGCCGCCACGCCGGCATCAAGCACCTCGTCTATGCCTCATCGAGCTCGGTCTACGGCGCCAACCGCAAGCTCCCCTTCTCGGAGCACGACCCTGCCAACCACCCCGTGAGCCTCTACGCCGCCACGAAGCGCTCGAACGAGCTCATGGCTCATTCTTATGCCCACCTCTTCGGCCTCCCCTCGACGGGCCTGCGCTTCTTTACCGTGTACGGCCCCTGGGGCCGTCCCGACATGGCCGTGTACAAGTTCACCCACGCCATCGCGCAGAGGCATCCCATCGAGGTTGCCCAAGGCGGACGCGTGTGGCGCGACTTCACCTATGTGGGCGACATCGCCGAAGGCATCGTCCGGATCCTCGACAAGCCGGCACAGGCCGATCCCGCTTGGGACGCCGAAGACCCGGACCCCGCAACGGCGGGCGTCCCGCACCGGGTCTACAACATCGGCAACGACCGGCCTGAGGAACTCAATCACCTGATTGCCCTCATCGAGGAGGCGCTCGGCCGCAAGGCCGTGCGGATCGACGCGCCGCTTCCGCCCGGCGATGTTCTCGCGACGCGCGCCGACCTGTCGGATCTCCGCAGCGAGATGGGCTTTGCTCCAACGGTAAAGCTGCGCGAGGGTGTCGGGCGCTTCGTCGACTGGTATCGGCACTATCACGGTGCCTGAGCAGCCCGCTCGCGCCCGCATCTGTGGGCGGAAGCAGGCCAGCACGCCATGTTAGTAGCTCACACCGCCACGGCTTCGGGTTTTAGCACGGCGGTCGCCGAGGGAACAAAGCTTCCCATCCTCAGCAGAGGCACGGATATGGTTCTTTCCCGTGGGATCAACTCTCACGTGAGCACGAAACATCGAACTTGACAGTTCGCGCTACACCGATTCTCTTATACTCCCTCGCACATCGCGGGTGGGGGAAGAACTCATGGCCAACACAACAGTCACAGCGGCGAGCGGCAACTCGTTGAACGCACATGATGGTACGAAGTTCGTTGGGCGACCCAAGGCGGACGATACGCTCGTCTTCGACGATGCCTTTGACCCGTCCTCTTGGAGCATCGCGCTGCAGAACCTGGCAAATCTGAAGGGGACGGTCACGAACGGGTCGCAGGCGTGGGACATCCGTCAGATCGAGTACCTTCAGTTCTCGAACGGCGTCTACGACGTCGCGCAGGAGATCTTCGTGCCCGACGGCCCGCCGCCGGTGCTCCCGACGCTGTCGATCGGCGATGCTGAGGCCCCCGAGACGTTCACGCAGTTCGGATACGCGAACAATCCCTACAACGGCGGGACCACGTCGAACGCGTTCGGCGGCTTCCGGCCCGTTCAATTCAAGGTGACTCTCTCGGAGGGGTCGACGCAGGCGGTCAGCGTCTCCTACTCGACGCAGGGCATCGGCTCCGCCGTTCCGGGCGAGGACTTCATCGAGACCAACGGCACCGTCACCTTTGCGCCGGGCGACACCGAGGCCTTCATTACCGTCTACGTGGCCGACGACTTCGATCCCGAGGCTGATGAGACCTTCTCGGTCACGCTCTCGTCCCCGACGAATGCCGCCATTGCCGACGGTCAGGCCATAGGCACCATTGAGAACGACGACGAGGCTCCGCCCCCCGCGAGCCCGACGCTGTCGATCGGCGATGCTGAGGCCCCCGAGACGTTCACGCAGTTCGGATACGCGAACAATCCCTACAACGGCGGGACCACGTCGAACGCGTTCGGCGGCTTCCGGCCGGTGACCTTCACGGTCACCTTGTCCGAAGCCGCCACCCAACCCGTCACAGTCTCCTACAGCACGCAAGGCATCCCCGGCTCGGCCATTCCCGGCCAGGACTTCATCGAGACGAATGGCACCCTGACCTTCGCCGTCGGCCAAACGCAGGCGCAGATCACCGTTTTCGTGGCCGACGACTTCGCTGCGGAACCGGACGAAACGTTCTCGGTGGTTCTGTCATCGCCAACCAATGCGGCAATCAGCGACGGTGAGGCGACCGGGATCATTCTGAACGACGACACGGGATTGCCTCCGCCTCCTCCGCCCCAGGCCACCGTCTCCTTGACCTCCCCCGGCGCACAACTCGTACCAACTCCCTGGGACGCCACCCAGATGCAGCAGGTGCTCGAGGTGGCGGAGGGGGGAACCCTCACCTACACGTTCACCCGGACCGCCACGCCCGGGCAGCCACTGCCCGAACTGGTCGTCAACTTCCAGGTGGCGACGAATACAGGTTCGGCGACTCCGGGCGTCGATTTCGAACTCGTGGGCGGCCAGGAGCACGTGGCGTTCGACTATTTGGTCGACGCATCGGGAGGTACACCTGGATCGTTCACTGACCCATACTTCGGCTGGTACGACGGCACCGTCACCTTCGCGGAAGGCCAGACCCAAGCCACTGTTGTCTTCTCTGTTATCCAAGATGGAGAGAGCGAAGGCATCCCCATCGATCCCACCGAGCATCTTTCCTTCAACCTGATGCCAGGCGTGTCCTACATTCCGAACGCACCGACGTACAATACCATTGCAACGGAGATTTCCGACTTCGGTTGATAGGCGACGCGGCAACGAGGGGCGCGTGCAAACAGACCCCTCGTTATCATCGAAATGCTGCACGACGGGCTAAGTAAGCCCGAAGAAGCAAGCCTCGGCTCCCGCAAACATGTTTTGTGAAGGTATAACGCGAGTCTTCACTCCGCCGGCGTCAGTGTTCGCTTTGCTGCGCGGGCCTCTGCTGGGGCCCGCTCCCCGCCCTTGACGGCTGGAGTGGTGCTGCCGGCTCTTCTATCCAATTCCGTCCGCTCAGCGAACCCGCAGGATGTAGTCGTCGCCGCCGAGGGTCCCGTAGATGTACGGCTCCTGCCGCCGGCCGGTGGCCGCGAGGACGTCGTCCCGAACGAGCCCGAAGAGCTTGCGGATTTCGAGCCCCGGCGTCGCAAGGCGCCGCACGAGGGCCGAGACGAAGGGGCTGTTGCTCCCCTCCCCGTCCAGGGCCACCTGCCCGTGCTTGGCGGCATAGGCCACGAGGGTGGCCCCCTCGGGTTCGATCCGCGCCAGGCCGCGCCCGACGGAGCGGCTGGCGGCTTTGCGCTTCATCTGCGCCTCGAACGGATTGTCCCGGCACGCGTCCAGGATCACGAGGCGCAGCTTGCGCGTGCCCTCCACGGTCCCGAGAACCCGCTCGAGGGGGATCGCCTCGTCCTGCACGTCCCGATCCGACAGGAGGCGCGCATCCGTCGGGATGAGGTAGTTCTGCCCCCCGACTTCGATGCCGTGGCCCGCATAGTAGATCACCGACCAGTCGGCGCTCTCCGCCTCCTGCTCGAAGCGGCGCAGGGCGCGGATCATCCCCTCGCGCCCGAGATTGCCCTCGACCTGGACGGTCTTGAAGCCCGCCTCGCGCAGGGCGCGCGCCACCGCCTCCGCGTCCCGGGCCGCATTGGGGAGCACGTTCACGCCGGTATAGTGGCTGTTGCCGACCACCAGCGCCACCCGCGTTTCCCCCACGGGCGGCGGCGCGCTCAACGTGATGCTGGGGGGCTTCGAGGCCCCGGCGGGTGTGGCCTCCTTCACCTCCGGCGCGCCCACGATCGCCCGGATCCGCCGCTCGCCGCTGGCCGCCTCCTCGCTGCGCGGGTCGAGGGCCGCGGCCGCCCGGAAGTCGGCCAGCGCCGCAGTCCAGTTGCCCCGCCGCTGGTGGGCCCCGGCCCGCTCGAGGTAGGCGCCGGGATCGGCCGGGTTGAGGCGGATCGCCTCCCCGAAATCCGCCACGGCGCGATCCGTCTGCCCCTGCTCCTGGAGTGCGGCCCCCCTCGCCCGGCGAGCCGGAGCTCCGCCGGGATCGAGGCGCAGGGCCTCGTCGGCATCCGCCACCGCGGCCGCATAGGCCCCTTGGCTCAGGTGCGCCCGCGAGCGGGCGACGAGAGCCGCCACGCGGTCGCGCAGTCCGAGCCCGACGCGGGCCGACAGGAGGCGCGTGCAGTCGGCCACGCGCTCGGCCGATCCCCCGGCACCCTCGAGGCACAGGCTCCGCGTCGGATCGGCCGGAGCTGGTACCGGGGCCGACGGCGCGGGCTCGGCCGTTGAGCGCAACTCGGCCGCCTTCTCCCGCTCGGCCCCCTCGGCCCTGGCACGGATCTGCAGGATGGAGCGCGCCACCTCCCGCCCCACATCCGCGCGCCGGTTCGCCGGCTCGATTTTCAGAGCAGCCTCGAAATCAGCCAGGGCCCTCTCGGCGTCGCCCTTCGCCTTGTGGGCCTCGCCGCGGAGAACATAGCTCCACGCATTGGAGGGGTTGAGCGCAATGCCCTTGCTGAGATCCTGAACCGCCCGCTCGAACTCGCGCCGCTCGACATACGCCCAGCCCCGGTTGACGTAGGCATTCGCGTTCTTCGGGTTGAGAGCGAGCGCCCGCGTCAGATCCGGCACGGCCCGCTCGAAATCCCGCATGAGGTTGTAAACCCAGCCCCGGGACCCGTAGGCGTACGGGTGCTGCGGGTCGAGGCGGATCGCCTCGGTGAGATCCTTCAGAGCGAGTTGGTGCTCGCGCCTTTCAGCATAGGCGCCGCCGCGATTGCTATAGGCCATGGCGTTTTTCGGGTTGAGGCGAATGGCCTGATCGAGATCCAGGATCGCCCCATAGAAGTCCCGCTTCTCGCTCCGCGCCCAGCCGCGGTTGTTGTACGCCGTCGATCGCCGGTCATCTGTCTCCCGCTCCCCGCGCGCGATCACCTGCGTGCAGGCGGCGATCTTCTGGTCCCAGTTGCCGGGCTGTGGCCCGCACTCCTTCCACGCGCTGTCCTGGGCGGAGGCGGCCGTGCCCAGGCACAATGCAAACAGCGCACCCGCCGGCTTGATCCAGAAATGCATGATGACCTAGGAAGCCCCCGTTGAGGAAGGATGTTGACAACGCAAACTATACCGCGCCTGCCGCCAAGGTATCAACACAGCGGCGCGATCGGATTGGTTGTTCGTTATGGCACAGGATTAAACGGCTTGACCGCACGCTTGCACCCCTCGGGGCCTGCGGCCCGAACGAACATCCGCTCCGAGCGGGTGCGCGGGAATGTAGAGTTGAGCAAGGGAATTGATGCAGCGGCATGGATGCACATGCGCGGCCCCACTCCTGGTACGCAGGCGATGGGAGTCGGATGCATCCGACGGATCGATCCATGCGGGCACGCGACTTCGGTCGGATTGATCCCGCAGGCACGGCGCCCAAGCGCGCCCGGGTTCTCTGTGAACGGGGGAATTATGCGTCTATCAACACTGATCGCCACTGCAGGGCTCGTCACCATCGCTTCGGCCGCCTCGGCTCAGGGCAAGTTCGCCGCAAGCGGCCGGTGGTGCGGAAGCTCGCCGGAATTCAGGCTGTCGGCCGTGCCGAAGGGGACCGCCAAACTCGACCTCCAGATGGTCAACCTCAACGTGCCGGGCTACCCCCATGGCGGCGAGCAGGTCGCCTATCAGCCGGGGCAGAACACCATCCCCTGCAGCGCTGCCTCGCAGGCCGCGATGGGACGTTTCCAGGGCGCGAGCCCTCCTCCAGGTCAGGTCCACCCTACCAGTGGACCATCAAGGCCCTCGACGCTGGCGGCGCCGTGTTGGGTCAGACGGTGACGCAGATGAAGTTCCCGCAGTAGACCCGCGGCCGGACCGACGAGTGAGCCCCGCCACGGCGGGGCTTTTTTCTTGGGCGGACCCTGGCAACCGGCGCCCCGGACAGGGCTCTCGCCTCCGAAACCGCCCACCACGTCCGGCGATCGCACGCGCTGATGGGGCTGCGATGCGCTCCTACCCGAACAGCAGCCAGTCGGCGTCGCTGGAGGGGGTGGCCTGCGCGAAGGCCAATCCCGCGTCGCCATCGTCGTCGCGGATGGCTGCGCTTTCCGCCCCGCGCCCTTTCTTCGGCGGCGCAAGCTTCACCTTGTCGCCATTCGAATAGCGAATGAACTCCACGTCAGTGAGCGTGGCGACATAGACTTCTTTGGTTTTGACCACGTCGGGAAGGTCCGGGTCCTTCGACTTGATGACGCGGAAGGGCTTGTCCCACGTGATGACCACGCTCTTGTCGCGCATGAACTTCATGTTGATGTCGTCGGCGTCGACGGAGAACTCGTCGCCCCGCGAGACGAATTTCTGGAACTGGATCGTGTCGCTCCCGTCGCCGCCGTCGATGACGCGCTTGGCAACCTTCGCCTCGATCTCCGCGGATCGCATGGTGATGATGTTCGGATACCTATCGGCCAGGACAAAGTTGTCGCCGGCCGTTGGGAACACCGTCCGGACATAGATCCCGGTGCCGACGCCGTAGACGGTTCCCTCCGCGCTCAGATGCGTGAGGGGATAGTGCGGCGAGCCCATGCCGATCTTCATAGAACCGCCGCCATAGGGGGACCCGGTGCGGAAGTGCTCCGCAAGGCCCGTGCCGTAGAAGGGGCTCGTCGGGTCGTGTGAGAAGGTCCGCAGCTTCCCCATATCGGTCAGGTAGAGCGCCGCGTCGTGCTCGTCGAGGCCTGGCACCGGCTCGGGCGAATAGTCGCTGCTGAGCAGAATATCCGTTCCGCCTCTCACCTTTTGCTGCGCTGACACGGCGAGCGGCGTGAGAACCCCGGCAGCGAACACAGCCCCCGGCACGCCAACCTGCGCTCCGGCCACGGTGCCCAGCGCAGCAATCGCGGCTTTCCCGAGCGGCGTCGTCGCCAGGGTCGCCAAGGGGACCGCATCGTCGGTGTGAACGAAGTTGATCAGATTGCCTTGCATGTTCGGCGTGATGGGCGCGTCGGATCCCGGTGAGCCGAAGGTATACGCCTTCACGGGCCGATTCTGCATGAAGGGCTCGGCCATCAGGTATTGGACCATGCCGGCGCCGAGGGAATGTCCCGTAATATAGACCTGCTCGATCTCCGGATGCGACGTCAGGTAATTCTGAATGCCGCTGATGAGAGGCTTATATTTCGCGTAGTGATCGTGAAAATTGATGTAGTCTCCGAAGTCCGAGATCTGGTCTGTTCCCCGGAACGCCACGGTCAGCGTGTTCTTGCCGTTCACCACGCCCGTGAGAACCAGCGCATTCGCCTCGGGGAGATCGCCGCCGGTGTATTGGTTCAGCAACTGATTGGCGGGCTGAAGCCGCGAGGCGTTGGCTGAATCGACGGCCTGATAGTGCCCGTTCACGAATGTGTAGTTCAGCGTGCTCGATCCGAGTGCGACGGGATGGGAGACATTCGGATCGTTGAGGAAGCTGCCCGGCAGGATGCCAAGTTCCAGGGCCGACACGGGGTGCCACCCTCGGGCCTCCGCTCGATCGGCGACCCCGTGCGTGAGCGGCCTGCTCCACCCCGCCTCCGACGGCAGCTTTTCTGCCGGGTGGCTCAAGGTCGGCTGGGGCCCGTAAACCTCCTTCGACAGGCGTGCCATCTCCTCGATGACGTTGTTGCCGGTGAGGTGGACGGCATTGGAGAAGGAGTTCGCGAAGGCGACCCTTTCGACACCATACACACTCAGCGCCAGGTCGACGTGCGTGCTCCTGACGGGGGCGGCGCTCTCAAAGACGATCGTGGTCTTTGTATCCTCCCACGTCACGCCGAAATCGATGTCGACGGAGTATTGTGACGGGTCGAAGGGCAGCTTCAGCGTATCGCCCCCGCCGCCGACGACGGAAGTGTTTTTCCCGCCGCTGATCGTCTGAGAGGTGACGGCCGCATAATGGCCGCCCGCCTTGGTGAGATCGGCCTTCTGGAAATCGAAGATGTCATTGCCGTCATCACCCCACAGGATGTCGTCCCCGGGCGAAGCGATGATGGTGTCATCTCCCTCGTTCCCCCGGATGCGATCGTTCCCGTTCCCGCCGGTGACGGTGTCGTTGCCCCCCCCGGTCTCGAAGAAGGCCGGGTCCTCGACTTTCCATTGGACGTTCGGGCTGAACTGATACTTGTCCTTGTTGGGCAGAATGATGATGTCGTCGCCGTTGAGGGCCTTGTAGAAGTCCGTACCCTCCAAAGCCGTCTTTTGCCCGTCCGTCAGCTTGTTGAAGTCGACGATGTCGACATTCTCGCTGAAGAGGTCGGATGCATCAACGTTCACGTCGATCGTGGCTTCGGAGATGTTGAGATAGGACTCGGTCGTCTCGTACGAGGCTCCGACGGCATGCCGAATGTATGGGCTTGCATTCTGATCAAAGGTGATCCGAATTTTGTTGAAATCCGTGTAGCCCTCCCCGTCGACCGATGCCGGCTGGTCATCCTTCAGGAGGGTCGCCCGGCCTTGCGCCGAAATCGTGCGGGATTGTCCGGACAGCACGTCGATCAGGGTGGTGGTCGTATTGAGATCGAACTGCTCGAACCGCCAGCGATGCTCCTCCTCGTTCTCGCCGGCCGTGACGATCTCGAAATGCTGCGTGCCGGTGGCATAGCTCGTTCCGGGGTAGTTCGACAGAACGAGTTTCCCGCTTCGGTTCCACGCGACCCCCTCGACCTCTGACGCGACGGTCGTCAAATGGCCTGAGGCGTCGTCTCGAATCGCGACGGTGTAGAGATAGTGCGGAACGTCGTAGTGAGTCCCGCTGGATCGATCTGTCGGCGTCGGCGTGTCGCCCACCCACTTCTGACCTGGTGCGTAACCGGCAGCGTATTCCGGGTTCTCGATGCGGGTGACGAACAGGGTCTTGGCGCCGAAATCCACCTCGGCTGAATCGTTCGGCGATTGATACAAGAGAGCCCCCCCAGGATCTGCATTCGGCCGCAACGCTAGCATTTGAAGCTGAATTGTATAGCCTTCAATATAGTCGCACCTCCGTGCACGGGTGACAGAAGTTCACAGAATTTTTTGGGAGGGCGCCGCAATCGGCGGGTCGTGCCATGATCCGACGGCTTTGCCGCCACGGCGTGGCCGCATGCCCGACGGGCAGCCTCTTCCCGGCTCGCAACGGCCACCTGACATAGACTTTCGTCGTATACCGCGATGGCTCGATGGACCTATACGCGCTGTGTGGGTGATAGTAACAATATCGATCAAATTTCTTGACCCGTAAGCAAGTCCGGCGATCATGAATAGCAAAGCTTGTGGCAGGCTGCACCGCTCTCCGGGACGCCTCGCTCAGGAGGCGTTCAAGCAAGAACGGGGGGCCGCTCCCCTTGCAAAGCATTACGTAAGGTACGCGCACCTTTTATCGCATTTCTGATCAAGCCGGCCAGACTGGACGACTCTGGGGGAACGCTCAATGGCTAACTACACACGGACGATCGAACCCGGCACGACCCAGTGGGTCGGGGTCTGGCAGGTCGACGGCAACACGTCGACCTCCGGGAATTATCCAGGCCGGGACGATGGGGTCACCCTCATCGCTGGAGGATCGGGCGATGGACCCCGCATCATCAATGCCACGAATTACTCGTTTGAGGTAGATGGAGGATCGGGCTTCTCGACGAACTCTTGGGAAGTGAGCGGCCTGAACATCGACGCCAACGTCACGCTCGGGATCTATTCAGAACACTTCTTCATCGGACCGAGCCACAGCATCAACGCCGGCACGATCCAGGTTGGCGGCGAGTATGTCGACGGCAGTTCGACGTTCGACGCGCCCAACAGCACCTTGTGGTTCGGCCTCGGCCCGGTGGTCGAGAACGCTTGGGACGAGATGCCCGCGGTTCTGGGTTTCGTCACGCTCGACGGCCAGGGAACGGGCAAGCTCCTCCTCGGCGGGGCCGGCATGAGCGCACACCTCAAAGGCGATCCCGGCGATGGCGACCCCGGCGACACCTACACGCGCCTCTACAATCTGAACCACACCATCGAGGGCTCGGGCACGATCTCGGATCTCGCCCTCATCAACGGGATCAATTCGGTCATCCGGACGCAGGGCAACCTGTCGATCAGCACCACGAGCGGGACTGAGGGTCTGGTCAATAACGGCCTCATCGAGGCCAAGCCGGGCGTTGACGAGACGCTGGTGACCACCCTCGAGATCTCCGGGCTGGTCACGCAAAGCAACAGCGGTCAGAACACCGGCATCATCCGCTCGGACGATTCAACCGTCCGCCTGACCGATGTGGACCTGCGCGGCGGAAAGCTGCAGACGCTGGGCTTCTTCGGCACGATCGGGGTCAGCGGCACCTCACGGTTCGAGGGAACAGGAAACGCGCCGGTCATCATCGATGGCAGCGTGAGCGTCTTCACGAGCGGGGAGCAGCAGACGGCCACGACCCTCGGCGCCGTCGGAACGCTGCAATTCGGGAGTAGTGCAGCCAGGCTCAGAGTCAGCGACATCACGATGACCGTCGAAGCCGCCGGCCTGACGCTCGATGGGGACGGCGCCATGGTGCTCAACGGCACGCAGGTCGTGTCGTCCGGTCCGGGAGCCGCCACCCTCACCAACAAGGCAGGGATTTTCGGGACGGGTCTCATCGGGTCTCCCCAGGCGGACGGCACGCTCAAACTTGCGAATGCGGCCGGCGGACTCATCATGGCGGACGACCAGAGCGGCGACCCGAGCGCCGAACTGCTTCTCAAGACAGGCGCCGCGATCACGAACGACGGCGTCCTGTCGGCAAACGGCGCACGTCTTGCGATCTACGATACGGTGAGCGGATCGGGGATCATGCGGGTCGAGCAGGACGGCACGCTCTCGCTCATGAAAGGCTCGTCGCAGGAAATTCACATCTATGACGGATCTCTCGAGATCGCGGCGGGCTTCCAGGGCGAACTCAGCGGCGAGATCGCTTTCTTCAACTCTGCCGACGACAAGATCATCCTGAACAATTTGGCGTTCGGCAGCTACACGAAGCAGTGGAACGGCCAGACGAACGTGCTCTCGTTCGTCTCGACCGCCGACGGCAGCACGGCCTTTCGCCTGACCTTCGACGAAGATTTCGTTGACGAGCAGTACCAGGCCGGCGACTTCGCCATCTCCAATGCCGGCGGAAAGATCCAGATCAGTTTCGCGAATGCGCCCAGCCAAGCGCCCGTCCCCGTAAACGACAGCGACACTGTTGATGAGGACGGCACCACCACCGGCAATGTGCTCGCCAACGACATCGACGGCGATGGCGACAGCCTGATCGTGCAGAGCGTCAGAAGCACCGGCGTTGGCCCGTCGGGCGGGGTCGTCCACGGGACGTACGGCACGCTGACGATGCAGCGCGACGGTAGCTACACCTATGCGGCCGACAAGGACGCCGCGGATGCACTTACCGCCGGAGCGCAGGTCACGGAGTCCTTCGTCTACGTCGCCAGCGACGGCAGTGCGTTCGATGATGCGACCCTGACGTTTACGCTCACGGGCATTGACGAGTCTCCGCCCCCATCTCCGCCTCCCCCGCCTCCGCCGCCTCCCCCGCCTCCGGCGGGTGACGTCTTCCGCGTCTCGAAGATCAAGAAGCCCATGAAGATCGACGATTTCGATCCGGCCCTGGACCAGATCTTCCTGGAGGACAAGATCTTCGACAGCTTCCATGCCGGCTCGCCTACCGGCACGCCGCTGTACGACCCTTCAAGCAGTCCGGTCATCGGGAACGCCAGGTACTTCGTCGAAAACACCACCGGGGTGGCGAAGTACAAGGGCGTGGCGCAGATCATCTACAACACCGCGACCGGCGAACTCTGGTACGACCCCGACGGCAAGGCCATCCCGAAGAAAGAGAAGGGCATGGAGGATGCCGTTCATTTCGCCACGGTGACCAACAAGGCCGACCTCACGATCTCGGACTTCGAGCTGTTCTAGGAGTGCCACATGCCAGCACGGCGGGAGACGATGAGGCTGCCGCCGTGACCGCCGCGCCTTTTGGGCTCGGCAGTGTGAGCCTGCTGGAATCAGCTAGTCAGGCCACGATTGATAGTCGCCGCAGCCGTGGGTTTCGCGCTGGCCGTGATGGCAGGGTGAGGGTCGGCTGCGGCGGCTGTGATGCCGCCGCACCAGCGCCATAGGCGTGCTTAGATGTCGAAGAAGTCGACGCCGGACCTGGACACGACGACCCCGAACTTGTCAGTGATACCAAGCGAACCGGGGCTCTCGTCGTGGAATACGATGTCGGGATTGCTTGGAGACTCTTCGCCATCGAATTTGAAGTTCAGCTTGTTCAGCATGGTCTCCATTCTCTCCGCCGTGTAGGTGTCGGCGGTGATTTTCAACTTGATCGCCGTGACGCCATCCTCCTCGATGGGGTCCATGATCTTGATCCGCCCACCCTCAAAATCAAATGTGTCACCCTTGCCGGTCCCGACAGCCTCATAGATCAGGCCCTTCAACTGGTTTGCTCTTAACATTCTACTATCCCTGGGGTTGAGAGACGTCTCTGGCAATACATGGGGCCCCGCGCATGATCGGCATCAAGTCCCCTGCACTACGTCTATAATTCGAAGCTGGGCCATATAGTTCCGCAACGTCAGGCAGGGGGAATCCCACCGACGCTGTTCTTGGGGATGCAATCGCAACCGGAACAATCTCCGACGACGACAGCGCGACGCCGCCGTCCCTACCAATGATCAGTGTCGTCCAGAAGGACGCCGTCCCGGGCCATTTCGGGAACAAAGTCGCCGAGGGCGATGATGCGACGTTCGTCTTCACACGGAGCGGCGACACGACGAATCCGTTCACGATCGAGTTCTCAATCAACTCAACCGCCTTCGGAAGTGCGGAACCCGGAAGCGATTTCTAACTGGTGTATTATTCGGGCACCGATCGTACGGAGTCTTTCGCTCGCCCCGATGGCAGTCCTGGCGTGATCCAGGTCGGTACCCTCACTTTTGCTGCAGGCTCCGATACCGCCACGCTGACGCTGCACGCCGTCTCCGACAGGGTGGCGGAAGGGCTTCTGAACAACAGTAAATTCGATTTTGTAACCTTCAGTTTCGGAATTTACCCGAGTACAACGGAAATCTATGTGACCGATCTCGCGCAATCCAATATGTCGGTTGCCATTTACGACAGCCCTGGCTGACCTGTCCCGATGGCAACGCAAGCGTCGCCACCTCACAACGAGGCGGCGACGCGGCTCACTTGGAATTGTCGTATCCCATTGCCACCCCTGCCTATCTCAAGCGGAATGACAGCCTGATACGTCCGAGGCTCAAGGCGCCGCTAGGGAGGTTGATCGGCCACGTACAGATCCCAACCGGCCTTAAGGCCGTCGCCTATCCGCCGATCAGCACCTTCGGGAACCCGGCGACGATCACGCCGCCGTGGACGGTCATGTCGCCGATGCGGGCCGCGGGCATGCCCCCAATCAGGACTTTTGTCGATCCCTTGGCGATGGCGTCGGGCGGACCGACGCACACGGCCATGTCCCCCACCCGCGCCGCAGGCAGCCCGCCGACCAAGACCTTCGGGCACCCGACGGCAATCGGGCCGCCGACATGAGGAACGAGACCGGTCACCATGGGGCAGGTGTGCATGTCCGTGATGCGGGCAGCTGGCGATCCCATCGGCGCCTCTCTCGAACACTTTGACGATGCGGTCCCGCCGCTCCGAAGTCTCAAGGCGGAGGCGCGGGCCTGTCCTTTGGTTCGGCAGAGTGCCACCTCCCGCCTTCCTTGTCAGCCGGCAAGATGGCGGCAGGAAAGTCTGCATGCATCGACTGGGTACGACCGGCGCACGCCAGCTCGAGGTCTCATCTCGCGTAGGCTCGATAAATCCGGTCGGGTTCAGTACCGGCGCCGGACCATGTCCGATGACGGCGGCAGATCACTGTTTCCCGGCTCTCGCCCCGACTGCGCCGGCCCACGTTCTCCGGACCTCCCACAGCGGAGAGGCGTTCCGGCAGCTTTCACGCGACGAACGGCGGCAGAATCAACCAGAGCGAATTCGCGCGGGACAGGCTGAAATGCCTCGCCGGTCAATACCAACTGCCGCTACGGCATTAACATGAGCTAACAAATACGTGCCATTGTCTTTTGCTTGCAGAGAGTTACAGTAGGGTATCCAAACTTTGCCTTCGACGATATCAATGGCGGGGCTGGATGCATACCCGCGTGCCTCATTGATGGATGTAGTCCTATGGCAGCGACCGTTCTGGTGCTCGAAGACAACGCCTCGGTCAGCTTGCTGATCGAGGGCGAACTGACCGATGCGGGCCTCGCGGTCGCTGGCCCGTTCGCGACCTGCACCAAGGCGCTCCGCTTCCTCGAAACGGCCACCGCGGATGCCGCCATCGTCGACGTAATGCTCAAGGACGGCGGCTGCCATCCCGTCGTGGAGGAGCTCCGGCGTCAGGGCGTCCCCTTCGTGATCTTCTCGGGCCGTCACCGCGCCGAGCCGGCCTGGTCCTCGTTTGCGGACGCGCCGTGGATCGACAAGCCGGCGCCTCCGCGCATGCTCGTCGAGGCAGTTCAGACGATGCTGATGACCAAGGCCGCATAGGCGCGCCATTGCGGCTGACGGGCCGGCCCCGAATGCTGTCAACGGCCCGCCGAACCTGGTCCTGCGCGGCTGCCCGGCGTCCCGTCGGTGAAACGGCTTCGCCGCCGAGGATCGGCACATCGGCTTTGAGGAGTCTCGGGCACAGTTTCCGTGGTCGTGCCGGGGCCGGGCGGCATCTCGCGTCGTGCCTGCTCCGGGCTGTCCTCAGCGAGCCAGCGCCTGCCATCGCAGGCGCTGCAAGCGGAGGCCGGCGCAACAAAGCCGTTCGGTCGCCATAGACCCCATCATGCTCTGCCGGACGGCCTCACGCCGCTGCCGCCATCCCGGCCATAACGCGGTCGCGAACGAGTCTCGCCCGCGGCGTCGCTGCCGCTCCCGCCCCGTTGTCGGCACCGAGAATCGCGTTCCAGTCCGCGCCGAACCGCTCCGCAAGATCGATGACGGCGACCGCGTCGTTCGCGCCCGCGGCCTCGCGGATCTTCGCCTGCACCTTGCCTGGCGGCTCGCTCGTCCAGAGCACGTAGATCGATTCTTCGATCGGGAGCCATTCGCCGAGGGTATCGAAAGCCCGCGTGATCTCGAGGTTGGACAGGGTCGGGTCCCAGGCTCGGTGCGCGATGAGAAGGTTGTACGATCCCGCCGCCCGGCCTACCGCCTTGCTCGTGCTGGCTCGTGTCGTGGCCTGATCCGCCATGGTTGAAAGCCCCTCAGGACGAAGTTCGGATGCGGGTTCAGAACACGTGAACCGCCGTTGGCCGGGCTCGGCCGTTCGGCGGATCGGATGAAACGGCCAAGCGTCACGAGGCCGGCCCTATTTCCGATGCGCCGATGGAAAAGCTCGGCGTGGTAGGGCCGGGCTTTTATTTTTAGCTCGCCCGGCGGGGGAGCCGGCGCGACAGAGATGCAGGAACAGCGAAGAAGACTTTCGCGCTGTTCACGCGGCGCTCACTACGAGTTCGCGTTCAGCGTGGTGCCGACTTCGTTGAAGATGGAGGTGAGCGCCGGGCCGGCGAGCTGCAGGCCGCTGATGATCGCGAGCGCGATCAGGGCCGCGATCAGGCCGTACTCGATCGCCGTCGCGCCGGACTCGTCGTTGCGGAAGCGGTTCAGAAGGTTCTTCATGGTCCTCTCCATCGCGGGCTCTCACAACACATGGCAGCCCGTCTGCCCTTCTGTCTTAGCTGTTCCGGTACGAGACGCCATTCCGCCAGATCGCCTAAAGCATTGCGGTAAGCTACTGCACCGGCACGGATTAGTCCGTTCGATAGCTTCCCTAGCGTCATGTGCGCCCACCATCGCCGCCGGCTCGCCGATCTCTCGAGTGAAACTCGCTCGCCGCTCAGGCTTCCTTACGTGAGGCACGCGGGCGACTCGAAGCGATTGGCCGACGCAGTGGTCCTCGGCATGGCGACCGACGTCCCTTCGCAAAGCCGGTCGCGCCGGCCCGGCAAAAGGCTCCGCGCCAGGAGCAGAGTCAGGCAGCCTGCGCGCGTGCGCCGCGGGACGCTTGCTCGTCCATCCAGGCCTGAAACATCAGGATCGGCCACAGCTTGGGGCTGAACGACTGTCCCTCGACAAGGTGCGCACGCCAAGTGTCGCCTACGACCAGCGGGTCGAAGATCCCCTGCTCCGCGAGCCGCTTCGGGTCGAGGAGCGCCGCAGCCCAATCCTTCAGCGGACCGCGGAGCCAGTCGTCCAGCGGTACCGCAAAGCCCATCTTGGGCCGGTCGGTGAGTTCGCGCGGGACGGTGCGGTTCAGGATCTCCTTGAGCGCGATCTTGCCGCCGTCCCCGGCGATCCGCAGGGGGAAGGGAAGGCGCCAGGCCAGTTCGACGACGCGGTGGTCGAGGAACGGCGCCCGCGTCTCGAGCGAAGCGCTCATGGCCGCGCGGTCAACCTTCACCAGCACGTCGTCCGGCAGGTAGCCGACGGAATCTGCCACCATCATGCCGAGGCTCGGGTGCGGGAAACTCGACCAGTCGATCCCCTCCCCTGCCGCCGGACGGCCCATGCCGCGCAGAAGCGGGCTGCGCTCGCGGGGCTGCCATTCCGCAGTGAGGGACCAATAGAAATCCTGGAAGTCGCCGCTTTCGCCCAGGCGGTGACCAATCCGGTGAATCTTGCGCCCGAGATGCGTCTGCTTCAGGAACCCCGCCGCAGGGCCGAGGAGGCGGTCCCAGCGCCGCGCCGGCACGGAGGTCAGCGCCGCACCCAGCGGCCGCCGCATTCCGGGCGGACACCACGCGATCCGGCTCCAGATCTTCGGGGCCATCCAATAGCGGTTGTAGCCGCCGAAGACCTCGTCGCCGCCGTCGCCGCTCAAGGCGACCGTCACGCTCCGCCGCGTCATCGCCATGAGCAGGCTTGTCGGCAGTTGCGAGCTGTCCGCGAACGGCTCGTCGTAGATCCGCGGCAGCGCCGGGATCTGGTCGAGGACATCGCCTGGAGTGACGATCAACTCGGTGTGGTCGGTGCCCAGATGGCGGGCCACCGCTTTGGCGTGAGCGGATTCGTCGAATTGCGCGTCCTCGAAGCCGATGCTGAAGGTCCGCACCGGCTGCGCGGCCTGCTGCTGCATCAAGGACACGATCAGCGACGAGTCGATACCGCCCGACAACAGCGCGCCCAAAGGAACGTCAGCCAGCATCTGGTCCGCCACGGACCGGCGCAGGCGATCCTCGAGCAGATCGATGGCTTCGGCCCGGCTGCAATCGAGGGGCTGGGCCACGCCCGCGGCGGCAACCTCGGCAAGGGACCAGTAGCGCACCGGGGCATCCGCAGCACCGGGATTCCTCAGGGTGAGCGACGTGCCCGGCGGCAGCTTGTGCACGCCTTCCCAGATCGACAGGGTCCCCTGCACGCACAAGGACCGGACCAGCGACTGGACGGCATCGTGGTTGATGCGCGTCGTAAAACTCGGATGGGCGACGATCGACTTGAGCTCGGAGGCGAACAGGAGAGTGCCGTTCTGCACGCCGTAATAGAGCGGCTTTTCCCCCATCCGGTCACGGAAGAGGCTCAAGGCCCGTTCCCGCGAGTCCCAAAGAGCCGCGGCGAACATGCCGACCGAGCGCCCGAGCGCTCCCTCGAGTCCCCAGGCATCGATCGCGGCCAGGAGCGTCTCAGTATCGGATGTGCCCCGCCACGCCGGGGCCAGCCCAGCCCGATCGAGCTCGGCCCTGAGGTCAGGGTGATTGTAGATCTCGCCATTGAAGACGATCACGTAGCGACCGCTGTGGGAGCGCATGGGCTGCTCGCCGGTCGGCGTGAGGTCGATGATGGCAAGGCGCCGATGGGCGAGGACCAGGCCCGCGGCGGCATCGGTCCACAGTCCTTGGCCGTCCGGTCCCCGATGGGCGATCGCCGAGGCCATGGTGTCGCCCAGGCGGCGAAGCTCGCCCTCAGACTGACGCGCCGTGGCGGACCAACTGCCAGCGATGCCACACATGCGTCTGCCTCACCCCTCGAATTCAGGCCATGGGTGATTAGGCTCAGACCGGCGCGGCGTTCAACCCCGACCAATCGACGCGTCCCCGCTGCGCGAACGGTCGACCACAAGTCGTATGGCCCAGGTTCAAGTCACGTCCGGGCCGTCATGGCAGCAGAAGCGAGCCGATAATGGCCACGCGGCTCCCCATCGCGCATGCGCAGACTGACTCCCATCGGCACCGGATACGATCGGATCGCGACCTCGATGTCAGAACGGCCAACCCGCTGCGGCGGGTGACCGGGCGGGCCTTACCTCGCGGAATGCGCAGCGATGCCTACGACCAGCGCGCGACCCGGCCCTCCGACAGCGCCATGAAGGCCATGGCGGCCTCGGACACGCGCTGGACCGGCTCCACGTTGGTGGCATGGGGTTGGCTGTTTTTCAGGTTCCAACCCTGCATCTCCCGGAGCCGGGGGCGGCCCGCACCTTCGACCTCGCCAAGCCTCTCTTCGTCCGCTGCCAGTCCGAGAAAGCCGAGCACCGCCTGCCTGGCGTCGGACGCGTCCTCGCAGTTCACGACGAAGGTCGGTCGGGTCCGGCGCAGATCGGGGCCTACGACGTCCACCTTCACCATCCAACCCGCAGCCATCGATGCCTCCATCCGAATCCGGTCGCCTCGCCCGGAGCCGACGCAGCCTCGGAGATTATGGTTAACGGCCCCTTAAAATGCGCCGCATCGACCATCGGGCTTTGCAGCGCTCGGCCCAACTGCGCTCGCGGCCGGGACAGCGTCTGCGCTAAGGTGCCGGCAGAGCAATGCGCGCCGACATCCCGCCAGAACCAGGTTCATCCTCGGGCGACCGTGCCCGGCCGCGCGCCAGCCGACGGGTGCCGGCCCTTGCGGCCGGGTGCGTGCTGATCCTCGTGCTCCTCGCGATGAGCCTCCTCGGCTTCGCCCGCATGGTCGAGCGCCTGAGCCGCAGCCCGCCGGGCGCCGCCGACGCGGTCGTGATCTTCACGGGCGAGCCCCGCCGGATCGAGGTGGCACTCCAGGCGCTCGCCGCAGGCGCCGGACGCCGCCTCCTCATCTCGGGCACGGAGCTCAGCGCCGGAACCGACACCGCCGCCACGATGGCGCAGGTGCGGCGCGACTACCCGGCATGGTTCGCCTGCTGCGTCGATCTCGATCCGCGGGCGCAGACCACGCGCGAGAACGCGCGCGATGCCGCCGCCTGGGCCCGCCACCACGGCTTCGCGTCGCTTGCACTCGTCACGGCCGATGACCACCTGCCGCGGGCCCGTCTCGAACTCGCCTGTGCGGGCCCTGGCCTTCGGGTGCTCCCCTATTCCATGATCACGGGGCACGCCTCGCCGGCAGGGCTGCGGCGCGAACCTTGGCGGGTTCGGCGCCTCGCCGGGGAGGCCGTCAAGTTCGCTCTCGTCTGGCTGCGCGTCCGCTTCGGGCCATGCCCGCCGCCCGAAACGGCCGTTCCCTCGCGGCCCGGATGAGCAACCGGCGGTTCGCGATACCGCGCAGGTCCCCCGTGTTGCACCTTCGCCAGCCCACGCTCGCCGGCGACCGGTCGTCTCACGGGAACCCGACCCCGGCATCCGGGTGTTGACGCACGGCGGGCGGACCCTCAAGGGCCTTGTCACGAAGCAGGATACCCGATGCGCAAGAAACGCGTCGCCATCGCGATCAACGCCTCCTGGAACATCGTCAATTTCCGGGCCGGGCTCGTGCGCGCTCTGGTGGCTGAAGGCTACGACGTTCTGGCCCTCGCCCCTGAAGATGCGTACTCGACCCGGCTCTCCGACCTCGGCTGCCGTTACGTGCCGGTGCCGATGGACAACAAGGGCACCTCCCCGCTGCAGGACCTGCGCCTGCTCCTGCGCTTCCGGCGCATCCTCCGCCGGGAGCGTGTGGATGCGTTCCTCGGGTACACCATCAAGCCCAATACCTACGGCTCCCTGGCGGCGCACACGCTCGGCATCCCGGTCATCAACAACGTCTCCGGCCTCGGCACGGCCTTCATCCGCGAGACCTGGCTGACCCGGGTCGTGAAACTTCTCTACCGCTCGGCCCTGGGCCGTTCGCGGCTCGTCTTCTTCCAGAACGAGGACGACCGGACTCTGTTCGTTGAAGCCGGCCTTGTCGACGCCGGGCGCACTGCGCTCCTGCCGGGCTCGGGCATCGACCTCGATCGGTATCGGCCCGCCTCGGCCGACGATCCGTCACGCGACGGAGCGTTCCGGTTCCTGCTCGTGGCGCGTCTCCTGTGGGACAAGGGCGTGGGCGAGTTCGTCGAGGCAGCGCGCCTCGTGCGTGCCCGGGTGCCCGGGGTGCGGTTTCAGCTCCTCGGCTTTCTCGATGTCGAGAACCGCACCGCCGTGAGCCGGGCGACCGTGGAGGGGTGGGTCGCGGAAGGCGTGGTGGAGTATCTCGGGACCAGCGACGACGTCCGTCCCCTCCTCGGCGCAGCCGACTGCGTGGTCCTTCCCTCCTACCGGGAGGGAACGCCGCGGACGCTCCTCGAGGCCGCCGCGATGGCGAAGCCCCTGATCGCGACCGATGTCCCCGGGTGCCGGGAGGTGGTCGACGACGGCCGCAACGGCTATCTCTGCCCGGTCCGCGATGCCGCCGGCCTCGCGGACCGGATGCTCCGCATGCTCGAAGCCTCACCCGAGGCGCGCGAGCGCATGGGGCAGGACAGCCGTGCCAAGGTCGAGCGCGAATTCGATGAGAGAATCGTGATCCGGCGCTATCTCGACGCGCTTTCGGACCTGTTCACCCGATCCTGATCGGCTTCAGATTGCCCGCCGCCACCGGTTAACAACTCTGAGGCGACAGATCTCGATCGAATGGCTTAGGTGGACATCAGGTCTTGCGACGGCACCGCTCTTTACCCTAGGAATGCAGGCGAAGCTGGGCCGATATTATCACGGCAATGTCCGTGTTTTACGGTTCGTTCACGATGTCGCTTTAGACCTGTCACGCAGATTTCTGATCGGACACGCGCATGCGGAAACTTCCTCTCGCCACACTGACGCTCATCGCTGTGGCATCGCAGGCAACCGCGGCCGATCTGCGGACCGTGCCCGCGCCATTTCCGCGTCCCGCAGCCCCGGTCGCGGTGCCGCTCTTCACCTGGAGCGGCTTCTCGGCCGGCGTGCACGGCGCTTGGATCACCAGCGACGTCAGCGCAATCCGAACCCGGTCGCCCGTCCTGCCGGAGCTGCTGCCGACCCGCGTGAACTTCGACGATTCCAGCTTCGGCGGCGGTGCCCAAATCGGCTACAGCCTCCAGTTCGGCAGCATCGTGGCCGGCCTCGACGCCGATATCACGGCGACCGGAATCGATCGGGCGCGAACGGTTTCGCTCAATCCGCCACCCTTCGCGACCACGAGCCGCTTCAGCTCGACCATGGACTTCTTCGGCACCGTAAAGGGCCGCCTGGGCGTCGCCTTCCCGAGCATCCTGCCCTTCGCGCAGCAATCGATGGTCTACGTCACCGGCGGCCTCGGCTACGCCGATGTAGACAACCGCGCCCGAGTCTCCGTCGCGATTGCCGGCGGGGCTCAGGTTCTCGCGTTCGGCGGGCGCAGCGACGACATCAAGGCCGGCTTCGTGGTCGGCGGCGGCACCGAAAGCGCGATCACGGACACGATCTCGCTCAAGACCGAAACTCTCTACTACAACCTCGAGGACGACAAGCTGGCGTTGCGCCGGGGCGGCCTGCGCTACAACTACCGCATCGAGAACGACGGCTGGATCAGCCGCGTCGGCGTCAACGTCAAGATCGGCGCCCCCTGAGCAGCCGTCTTCGCCACGGCGGGCCGTCCGCCGGGCCTGCGGTGCAGCGACCTGCGGCATTCACGCGGCCGAAGCTAATCCGACCGCAGGGCTTGCCCTGCATGGCACCGCCCCGGTCCTGGCGCAGCGCCGGCTTGGGCTGAATCGCGTCTTTGGACCTCCATAGGTCCACCTGCTTCCGCATCGGACCGACGTGCTCCTTGGGCGACCGCAGCGGCATCGCGAGCCGCTCGGGAGCTGCAGGGCTCAGCGCGATCCTCCCAGCGCCAGCATCGGCAGCGCGCTGCCCGGAACCATGGTGGTCGGGAGGCGTCCGTCCCAGCGCTCGGCCTGCACGAGGCCGACGAGGGCAGGATTGTCGCGGAGCGCCTCGCCGCGGGCGCGGATCGCCGTCGCCTCGGCGTCGCCCCTCAGCTTGATCGCATCGGCCTCGGCGCGGGCGGCCGCGAGCTTGGCGCGCGCCTGCGCCTCCGCCTGGGTCACCGTGATCTCGGCATTGACCTTCTCGCGCTCGGCGTTCTGGCGGATACGCTGCACCTCGACCTCGGCCAGCATGCGCTGCTCGACGGAGCGCTCGTAGGCATCGCTGAAATCGATGTTTTCGACCTGCACGCCCTCCACGATCACGGGCGTGTCCTTGAGCGCGGCGCGCACGGCATCCTCGATCGCCGCATTGAGGGCGGCGCGGTTCTGGATCGCGGTCACGGCGGTGTTGCGGCCGAACACGGTCTTGGACGCTTCGAGCACCCGCGGCAGCACGATCCGCTCCGACAGCCCCGTGACGCCGCCGAACTGCCGGTAGACGTCGACCACCGCGCTCTCCGAGGTCCGCCAATTGAGCGAGAAGGTGAGTTCTGCAGTCTGCTGGTCGGCGGAATAGCTCGGCGTGCGCTCGAACCGGGTCTTGAAGGTTTCGAGCGAGACTTCGACGACCTTGTCGACGAGGGGCAGTTTGAAGCCCAGGCCGGGCGTGGCGATGCCCGTCACCTTGCCGTTGCGCAGGATGACGCCGCGCTCCCGTTCGTCGATCGTGTACCAGGAGCCGAGAAGTGCGCTGAGCCCGAGAAGCGCCGCGACGGCAGCCGCAACGGAGAGAAGAATCCTGTTCATGCCGGTCGCATCCTTGTGCGGGTCCGGAGGAGGCGCTTGCGCTCCCCCGCGGACGCTCACCTTGATGCCTCGCGTCGCCCGCTGACGTGCGCGAGCGCTCGTGCCGGAACCGGCGCGGTGCGGGCGCGACGACATGGCACCCCCTGATGGCTTCCTCTTCCCGTATGCCGGGGGCACCCTGCGCGTCCGGAGAGGGACATCATGCCGACCACGATCGCGATCGAATCCAAGGATGTGAAGTTTGCGGGCGTCAACACGTCCTATCAGCACCTCTACCTCGTCAAGACCGTCACCGACGAGAGCGGGCGCGTGACCGACGAGCGCGTCATCCGCGGCAGCTTCAGCTCGGACGGCACCGTCGTGACGACGGCCAACGCTCCGCTGGCGCGGTCGGCGGATGCGCGCCGGTCCGAGACGCCGGCGCAGCGCCACCACACCGTCATCGACCTCGAGGGGCGCGATCCCGAGGCCGTCTGGGCCGTCATGGTCCGGCACGCGCACAACATCGAGGCGGCCAACCTGCCCTACGGCACCGGCGTGGGTGGCATCGGAGACCCGGACGAAGTGAACAGTAATACGGTCGTGGGCTCGGTTCTGCATGCGGTCGGCGTGAGCTTGGCCCGGAACTTCCCTGACGGCGTCTCCCGGTCGGAGGCACCGCTCTACAACCGCCTGAGCGCGATGGACGTGAACGATCGGCTTGCCGGCGGAGAGGGCGACGACCTCGTGGCGGGCGGCGCCGGCAACGATCGTCTCAGCGGGAGGGCCGGTGACGACCGCCTGTCCGGTGAGGCCGAAAACGACCAGCTCGACGGCGGCGCGGGGCAGGACGTGCTCGTCGGCGGAGCGGGATCAGACCGGTTCGTCTTCTCCTCGGCTGCGGACAGTCCGGTCGCCGAGCCCGACCTGGTCGTGGATTTCCGCCGCGGCATCGACACCCTGGACCTGAGGGCCGTCGACGCGGACCTGCAGGCTGACGGCGATCAGCGCTTCACCTTCATCGGAGACCGGGAGTTCAGCGGCAAGCCCGGCGAGGTCCGGCTGTCGGGCAGCCTGCTCGAAGCAGACCAGACCGGCGACGGGACCGCGGATTTCGCCATTGCGTTCGGGAAATCCGTGAGCCTTTCGGCGTCGGACTTCCTGCTGTAATCCGGGTCGCCCACCCGACCCGAGCCGATGCCGCTGCGCCCGGGCTCGAGGCCGCTCAGTACATCGCGCCTTCGGCGCGGCAGCGGAACGGCTGGGCCTGGGCGACGAAGCGCTGGTTGACCTCGCCCGCCATCGTATCGAGCCACATGCTGCCGCTGCTCGGGCTCAGGATGATGCCGAGGCGCGGGTCGCGCTCGCTGCGGCCGTTGAACCAGACGTCCCCCACCGAGTCGAGCGTGTAGCGCTGCGGGGCGGCGCCGGCGGCATCGACCACGATGGCCCGGGAGCCGGGCTCGATGCGCACACGAACCATTCCGGCGCCTGCCCCCTGGGGATCGCCACCCTGGCAATTGAATGCCATGGACCCGGGCGCCATCAGCGCCGGTGCGGCGGGCTGGACCTCACGTGCCGCAGGAGCGGCGATCGCGGCGCGCGGCTCCATTGCCGGCGCAGGCGCCGACAGGCCGGCACTCGGCGACGGCCGCGCGTCGGTGCAGTCGGGCAAGCCGTCGCGACGGTAGCGGAGAGTTACCCCGCCCTGGGGCGTGACCAGGTAGGTGCAACCCTGCGCCGGGTCGCGCCACAAGGTCGGTTCCTGAGCCAGAACCGGTACTGCACCAAGGGTGAGGAGCGTGGCGGCAAGGAGTCGGATCATGATTTATGATGAATAAGCCTGGCGCCTGATCCGGTGCAACAAAATCGTTTTTAGTAAAATTGTTTCTATTCTTGCTCAGTGCTGCCGCGCAGGTACTTCAGGCGGTCCGATCCTTTCGGCAGCCTCGGCGGGGAGCGGTCGTCGATCTGGGGGACACGGCAGATCGCGGGCTGTCGCCTCAGGCGCAGACGTAACCCCCGTACCCATCTCCGCGGCAGCGGGCGCCGTTGGAGAACACCACCCCACCCGTTCCGTCGGGAGCCGCATAGGCGCCGTTCGGGAGCACGAAGCCGCCCTGCGGATCCGCCCGGACCTTGGTGCCGTCGGGCAGGATGAAGGATCCCGCGCCGTCGTAGACGATGTGGTGGGTCAACCGAAGCGTGAGCTGCTCGCCGTCGGTACCCTGCACGGCTCTCATGGAGGTCTGCGGCGCCACGCAACCCGCGAGTGCGGCCGACAGGGCAAGGCAGAGCCAGGACTTCTTCATACGGTGGACCCCTTTCCTCTCGGCATATCAGATCGCCGGGAAAGGCGGCAAGGACGAGCGCAGCGAGGAGCGGAATTTTGGAGGCTTGAGCCATGGAGCCCCGTCGACTGCAGGACCCGCGCCAAGGACGTCCTAGACTCACCAGGAGCGCGGGCGGAGCCGGAGGACATTGCGGGGTCTAGCGACGTTCGGCCAGTTCCGCGACCGAGCGGTCGGCCAGGCGAACGGCGGCCTCCGGGATCATGACCTGCCAGCGAGATGCGGCCGCCTGCGCGGCGCCGGTCGGGCGCTCGGCGTGCTCCTTCATCAGAGCCCGAGCCTCCGCGACGAGTTCGTCGTGGAACGAGGTCGCCGAAGCGGGGGTGCGAGCGTCTGTCATGGGGGATCTCCCGTCTCGATGCAGACACCCTAAGTCGCCCCGTCCCCGGCGGGCGTGCGCTCCCGCACGCGAGCGGACCGACCTCGCGGTGGACCGAACCAAGGAGAAGCACACCCGCGGCAAAGAGAAGCCCCGCGCGACCAGGGGCCGGCGGGGCAGGGTCGGACGGCCCCGGTCGGGGCGATCCGCTGGGCCTGATGCGCAACGCGGCCCTGCCTCAGGCCAGTACCGGCTCGGCGTTAAGAACCGGTTGACCGGACGGAGCTCGCCGCTTCAGGACAATGTCTGTCGCGTGGGCACGCGGCGCTCCGGGCTTCCACATGCGCCCGCGCGACCGGACAGCCGCGACGCGGGCGCCGGCGCAAACCTGCCGCCGAGGGGCTCGGGCCGACCGCCTCAGGAGGCGTCGCCCATGTCGAGCATCGGGGTCCCGTAGGTCGGCGCGCTGTAGGTCCCGGAAGCCGCGGCGGTTCCGGTGAGGACCCTGACGCCGCCGATCAGCGCCGCCGCCAGGGCCAGAGCCGCCAGGGCGTGGGCGATGATGCGGCGGGTGCGGGGGACGACCATGGCAGCAGCTCCGTTTCCGAGAGAACGGCATGAAGCGCTGAGGGTTGCACGGCGTCGGGGGACGGTTCGCCTGGAAGCCGCCCGGAGATGACGGTCGGGCGAGCACCGGCCGCCCCGCTGCGGATCGGCTCATGATGCCCGGCCTCCGAAACCGGTCTGGTCACCGGTGGCGGCAGGACATAGATAGGCCTTATGACCAACGCCGATTCAACGGAGACCGCAACGATCCTCGTGGTCGACGACGAGGAGGGCGTGCGGCGCCTCGCCAGCCTGGCGCTTCAGCGGGCGGGCTACGTGGTGATCGAGGCGGCGGGGGGCGGAGAAGCCCTCGCGATCCTGGAAGCGCAGCCCGGCGTGTCGCTCCTTCTGCTGGACTGCAAGATGCCCGTCATGAGCGGGCCGGAACTCGCCCGGACGGTGCAGGGTCGCTGGCCCGACATCAAGCTCCTCGCCATGAGCGGCGAGCAGCGCTCGCCGGACATGCCGCCGGAAGCTGCCTTCATCGCCAAGCCGTTCCGGCCGAGCACGCTCGTTCCCTACGTCGAGCGCGTGCTGCGGGCCTGATGCGCCGCGGCACGACAGGGGCGGGCTGGGCCTCGGCCCGACGGACACGGACCGCAGCTTCACCCCTAGGCCGGGCTGGCGAGCAGCGCCTCGAGGGCGAGCTCGTAGGAGAGCGGGCCGAACCCGGCGATAACGCCCTTGGCGACCGGTGCGATCGTCGAGTGGTGGCGGAATTCCTCGCGGGCATGGACGTTGGAGAGGTGGACCTCGACGACGCGCGCCTTCGCGCCCGCAATGGCATCCCGCAGCGCGATCGAGGTGTGGGTGTAGGCGGCAGCGTTGAGAACGATCCCGGCCCCCTTCGCGCCCGCCTCCTGGATCCAGGTCACGAGTTCGCCCTCATGGTTCGACTGGCGGAAGGTGATGCTGGCCCGGTCGCCGGCCCGATCCCGCAGGGCACGCTCGATGTCGGCGAGCGTCATCGAGCCGTAAATCCCCGGCTCGCGGATGCCGAGCAGGTTCAGATTCGGACCGTTCAGGACATAGATCTCGGTCAAGGCGCTCTCCCCCTTTTGAGCCGCGGCACGGCGGGCGCGCCTTCATAAGCCCGGCCTGCGTCATTCTCAAAGGGGCGCGCCTCCGGCACGCCCGCCCCTTCCCTCAAGAGCCGCGTCCCGGGTAGACCTGCCACGGCGCCGCCCGGCTTGGCGAAGCCGCCCCGTTGCCGCATGATCCGTCCCCCGCAGGAGACCGCGATGCAGATCACCCCGCCCTATCTCATGTTCCTCGGCGACGTGCCGGACGAACTCGCGGCCAAGACCGCCTACGGCATCGCGGACTGGCGCCGGGAGTGGTGCATCGGCCAGTTGCGCCTCCCCGGCTGCCGGGCGGATCTCGACATTCCGGACCGGAGCGTCGCGGATGCGGTCGCGGCGGGCGCCAGGACCATGGTGGTGGGCGTCGTCAACGCGGGCGGCGTGCTGCCGCCGCATTGGATTCCCGTGATCGTCGAGGCGCTCGCCGCAGGGCTCGACGTCGCTACCGGCCTGCACATCAAGCTCGCGGAGGTCGCCGAGATCCGCGAGGCGGCCGAGCGTCACGGGCGGCACCTCTTCGACGTGCGCCACACGACCCAGCGTTTCGCCACGGGCAAGGGCACGAAGCGATCAGGCCTGCGCCTCCTCACGGTCGGGACCGACTGCTCCGCGGGCAAGAAGTACACGGCGCTCGCGCTCGAGCGGGAGATGCGGGCCCGCGGCCTCGACGCCGATTTCCGCGCCACCGGCCAGACCGGCGTCTTCATCTCGGGCCGCGGCGTCGCGATCGACGCGGTGGTCGCGGATTTCATCTCGGGCGCCGTCGAATGGCTGTCGCCGGATGCACATCCGGAGCACTGGGACCTCATCGAGGGTCAGGGCTCGCTCTACCATCCGTCCTTCGCGGGCGTGAGCCTCGGCCTCCTGCACGGCGCCCAGCCCGACGCCTTCGTGGTCTGCCACGAGCCGACACGCACCCACATGCGCGGCGTTCAGCATCCGCTGCCCACGATCCAGCAGGTGATCGACCTCACGATTCAGTGCGGGCGACTCACGAACCCGTCGATCCGCCCGGTCGGAATCGCGATCAACACCAAGGCGCTCTCCGACGGCGAGGCCCGCGCCTATCTCGACCGCGTCGGGCAAGAACACGCTCTTCCCGCGGTCGATCCGGTGCGCTACGGCGTGGCGGGAATCGTCGATCACCTCGCACGGGAGTTCCCGACGCGGTCGGCCGGCGCCCGGGCGGCCGAATAGGCGCGCCCCGGGTTGTGCGCACGGGACAACGGCAGCGGAGCCCCATGCCCGACATCGCGATCCTCGTCGAGTTCGAGACCCTCGTGGGACGGGAGCGCGCATGCCGGGCTTCCCCGCCGCGATCCGGCCGCTCCCGACGTCGTGCCGCCCGATCCGCGCGGCGGTGCTCCAGGCTCCGCCCGCCTCCTTCCCGTCCGCATTCCGAGCAGAGCGAACAATCATGACCGACACCCCGCCCGACCGCCTCTCCAATGACCCCCATAGCCCGTATTTCGACGCCGAGGCCCTGCAGCGCGGCGTCGGCATCCGGTTTAAGGGCGTCGAGAAGACCAATGTGGAGGAATACTGCATCAGCGAAGGCTGGATCCGCGTGACCGCCGGGGCCGCCAAGAACCGGGCCGGCAACCCAATGACGATCAAGCTCAGCGGGCCCGTGGAAGCCTATTTCCGAGACGGTGATTAGCATGCGCGGCGCGCCGGGACCGGCGGCCGCTGCTGCGGGGATCGCCCGCATGACGGCTCGCATCGGGGCCGCGCTCGCGATCCTCCTCGGTTCGGCGGTCGCGCAGGAGCCGGCGCCCGCGACGACGGCACCGCGGGCCATCCTGGTCGAGTACGACACCGGTCGCGTTCTGCTCGCGAAAAACGCCGACGAGGCGACCGCACCCGCGAGCCTCGCCAAGCTCATGACGGCGGGAATCGTATTCGATGCCTTGAAGGCCGGCCGCTTCACCCTCGACGACACCTTCCCGGTCTCCGAGGCTGCTGCGAGGGCGGCCCGAGGCGCCACCATGGACCTGCGTGCCGGCGAGCGGGTTGCCGTCAGCGACCTCCTGCAGGGCCTCGTGGTGCAGTCCGCGAACGAGGCCGCCATCGTCCTTGCCGAAGGCGTCGCAGGCTCGCTGCCGGCATTCACCGCGCTGATGAACCGGCGCGCCGGCGAGATCGGTCTCACGGGCTCACGCTTCACGAATCCGAACGGCCTGCCCGACCGCGGGCAGCGCGTGACGATGCGCGACTTGACGACGCTGGCGGCGCACCTGCTGCGCGAGCATCCGGACCGATACGGCCTGTTCGGCCAACGGGTGTTCACGTTCCGGGGGCGTGCCTACCGCAACCGCAACCCGCTCCTCGATGCGGGCCTCGGCGCCGACGGCCTCAAGACCGGCCAGACCAGGGAAGCCGGCTACGCCCTCGTGGCCTCCGCGGTCCGCGACGGCCGGCGGCTCATCCTGGCGATGAACGGCTTGCCGTCCGAGACGGCACGCGCCGAGGAAGCCCGCCGGCTCCTCGCCTGGGGTCTCCTATCTGCCGCCCGCTGACCACCCTCCCTGCCTGACGAGCCCGTTGCCATGAAGCTCTTCTTCACCGAAACCCAGCTCGCCCACCAGCCGAAGCAGTACATGGTGCACGGGCGCATCGTGGATCCGTTCGAGAACCCGAACCGCGCTCAGGCGCTGATCAGTGCGCTCGAGCCGCTCGGGCTGCAGCGCGTCGAGCCCATGGATTTCGGCCGCGATCCGATCCTGTCGGTGCACGAGGATCACTACGTCGCCTTCCTCGAGGAGGCCTACGAGCGCTTCATGGAGCTCCCGAACCACGGGCCGGAGGCGCTGCCGAACGTGCATCCCTATCGGGGCGCAGGCGTCGGGCTCGCAGCCCGCGAGCGCCCGCGTCCGACCGGCATCATCGGCCGCGCCGGCTGGTACATGGGCGATCTCTCCTGCGCCACCATGGAGGGCACGTTCCGCGCGGCCTATGCCTCGGCCCAGAGCGCGATCGCGGGGGCCGAGGCCGTGCTCGCGGGGGACTACGCGTTTTCGCTCTGCCGCCCGCCGGGCCACCACGCCTACGCCGACCGCGCCTCCGGGTTCTGCTACTTCAACAATGCGGCCATCGCGGCCCAAATCCTGCGGCGTACCTTCAACCGCGTCGCGGTCATCGATTTCGACACCCATCACGGCGACGGTACGCAGGCGATCTTCTACGGCCGGGGCGACGTGTTCTACGGCTCGGTGCATACGGACCCGTCCGCCTATTATCCGCATTTCGTGGGCTATGCGGACGAGACCGGCTACGGCGAGGGCGAGGGCGCCAACCTCAACCTTCCGCTCGCGCAGGGTGCCGAGGACGAGGCCTTCGTCGACGCCAACCGGCGCCTGTCGCTCGCCGTGCAGGCCTTCGGGGCCGAGGCGCTTGTGGTGTCCGCGGGCTGGGACGCCCATCACGAGGATCCGCTCTCGCGGCTCAAGGTCACCACGGAAGCCTTCCCGCAGATCGGCGAGATTTGGGGCAAGCTCGCCCTGCCGACGCTGATCGTGCAGGAGGGCGGCTATTCGCTGAAAGCCAGCGGCGAGGCGGCACCAGCGTTCATCGGGGCGTTCCGCTCGGCGTCGGGCGCCTGACCCGACCGCAGGAGCCCCGACCCGCCCGGCCGCGGTCCTCACGGCTGGAAATCGGCTCAGGCGGCGTCCTGGCCCTGTGCCTCTCCAGGCGCCGATCCCGCGGTCTCCCAGGCGGGCCGCTCCTCCGGCAGGGGAATCCGGATCGCGACCCGCAGACCTCCGGGCGCAAAATCGGGCTCGACCGTCCCCTGAAGCTCGGTGCGGATGCTCCGGTCGATGAGGCGCGAGCCGAAGCCTCGCCGTCCCGGCGCCGAAACGGGCGGTCCGCCCCGCTCGATCCATTCGAGGTCGAGGACCTTGCCCTCCGCGCCGGCGCGTACCCGCCAGGAGACCTCGACCGTCCCGGTCTCGACCGAGAGCGCCCCGTACTTGACGGCGTTGGTCGCGAGTTCGTGCAGCGACAGGCCCATCGCGAGCGCGTGCTTCGGCGGCATTTGCAGGTCCTCACCCTGCAGGATCAGGCGGCCGCGGTCGCCGAGCGTCAGGTAGGGCGCGACTTCGTGCTCCAGGAGCCGGCGCAGGGACGCTCCTTCCCAGCTCTGGGAGGTCAGGATGTCGTGCGTCTTGGAGAGGGCGAGCAGACGGGCCTCGAAAGCGTCGCCGAAGGCCTCGAGGCTCGTCGACGCCCGCAGGGTCTGAGCGGCCAGCGACTGCACGGTCGTGAGCGTGTTCTTGACGCGATGGTTGAGTTCGTTGACGAGCAGCTTCTGGCGCTGCTCGTCGCGCTTGCGCTCGGTGATGTCGAGGCAGGATCCCACATAGCCCTGGAACTCTCCGCCCGGAGCGAAGCGCGGCACGCCCGTGTCGAGAACCCAGCGCCATTCGCCGTCGTGCCGGCGCATGCGGAACTCGGTCTGGAACGGGCGGCGGTCCGCAAAGGCGGACATGCAGACGTCGAGCGCTTCCCGATCCTTCGGATTCACGTTCTCGAGCCAGCCGGCGCCGGCCTCCTGCTCGAGCGCCCGCCCCGTGAAGGTCAGCCACGGCTTGTTGAAGTAGATCCCCTCCTTGGCGGGTCCGGACATCCAGATCAGTACGGGCGCGCTGTCGGCGAGTTCCCGGAAGCGGCTTTCGCTTTCCTTAAGCGCGCCTTCGCGGCGGGCGAGCGCGTCGGCCACCCGGTCGAATTCCTCGCCGAGGCTGCCGAGTTCGCCGCCGCGCGCCGTCAATCCCGTCCGCGCCGTCAGGTCACCGGCCCGCCACGCGCTCGCGGTCTCGAGCAGCCGGCGCACCGGGAGCTGGATGAACTGGCGCCCGACGAGCCAGGCCCCGAGCAGAGCGAGCACCATGCCGAGGACGATCACGATCAGGCCTTCGCGCGTCGCACGGTCGATCGTGGCGAAGGAGGCTTCGGAAGACAGGCCGGTGCTGACGTAAAGGCCGGTCGGCGCGCGTTGGACCGGGACATAGCCGAGGATGCGCCGGGTTCCGTCCTGGCTCGTGATTTCGACTGCGCCGGGCGCGGGCGCCTGGAGGAGGTGCAGGAATGCGTCGGGGATCCGCGTGCCGACGAAGCGCTCCGAGAGAGGCTCGCGCGCCACGATGGTGCCGGTGCGGTCCGCCACCGTCACGGATCCGCCCCGGGGCAGGCCGCGTTCCCGCAGCCGTTCGCCGAGCCACTTGAGGTCGATGGCCGCCGCCACGACGCCGACGAGTTCGCGCCGGTCGTTCCACATCGGCGCCGCCACCGGCAGGACGAGCCGTTTGGCGAGGCGGGCCTCGGTGAATTCCCCGATCGCAAAGTCCTTCGTCCTCAGGACCTCCTGGAAATAGGGCCGGTCCGCGAAGCTCGTGGGCGCTTGGGGAGCGTCCTGGCGGCAGCGGAGCTGGCCGTCGAGATCGAGAGCCGCCAGGGACACGAGATGCGGCACATCCGGCTGGAGCGACGAGAGAAAGGCGACGCACCGGGGCGTATCGAGCGCCTGGACCGCGTCCACCTTGGAGATCGAGAGAAGGATGCCGCGCGCGCCCTCGATGATGCGCTCGAGCTCGAAGGCGGCCTGCTCCGCGCTCCGGGTCGCGGTCTCGTGGACCTCGGCCTCCCGGGCGCGGCGCGTCACGGACTCGTTGTAGACCTGAATCGCCACGGCCGGTGCGAGAGCGACGAGCGAAAGGGCGATCAACCGACGCGTAAGCTTCATCTGCCTCTCCGCTTACGCGATGCTCGGTCCGACGGGTTCGCGGCATAGTGCGTGAGCATCACGCAGCGTCAAGCCCGCGCCGCACCGATCGGGACGGTATCCCGGTCTAGCGAGGCGAGCCGGCGTCTTGCGCTCGCCAAGTGGCACCTGGCGTCCAGGCGCGGCGGGCTCAAACTGCCGACCTGCCGGCGAGCCTCGCGACCGTCGGTCCGCGCTCCGAGCACGCTGCGGACGCGATTCACCGGGGAGGGTCGAGAACTCTCCGGATGGTCGTGGCGAGTTCCATCCTGCGGTACGGCTTCCGGAGGATGGGGGTGTCGGGATCGGGCCTGCCGTGGTGCTCGAACGCCTCCTCGGCATAGCCCGAGGTCAGCAGCACCTTCATGTCGGGCCACAGGCTCCTGGCCCGCCCCACCAGCTCCACCCCGCTCATCCCCTTCGGGAGCACCACGTCCGTGAACAGAAGGTCGAACCGACGCCCCTGCCGCAGAAGCTCCAGCGCGTCCGGGCCCGTCGACACCGCCGTCACCTCGTAGCCCAAGCTCACCAGCTGCGCCGACACGAACTGCAGCACCGCCGGCTCGTCCTCGACCAGCAGAACCCGCTCCCGCCCGGACGCCCGCACCGGCTCCGCCGCCGCCGCCGCCGGCAGCCCCGCTCCGCCCGCCGCCACCGCGGGCAGCAGGATGGTGACGGCCGTGCCCTCTCCGAGCCGGCTGTCGATGGCCACATGCCCCCCCGACTGCCGGGCGAAGCCGTACACCATCGAGAGCCCCAGCCCCGAGCCCTTGCCGACCTCCTTGGTGGTGAAGAACGGCTCGAAGGCCCGCTCCGCCACCTCAGGCGACATGCCGGTGCCGGTGTCCGAGACGGTGACGAACACCACGTCCTGCCCGATCGGCAGCGCCCCCTGGTCGGGACCCGCCACCGCCTCGCCGCAGGTGATCGTGAGCGTGCCGCC